>OGCH01000227.1_pt1 | contig 34088 bp, 31 predicted proteins | sample 1570111 | NCBI WGS metagenome assembly OGCH01 (sample SAMN03436243, study PRJEB24508) | hot springs metagenome | biome: Desert Springs; feature: Hot Springs; material: Water | place: USA: Great Boiling Spring, Nevada | collected 2008-12-01 | depth 0 m m | reverse complement strand
GACGTGCTGCTGACCATCATCGTGCTGGGCCTGGTGCTGGCCATCTACCTCTACTTCTCCTTCTGGGTGTGAAATACGAGAAAGCTGGGGAAGCCTACTCCGGACGATTGGGCGCGTCGCGCGTCCAGACGTGTCCGGTTTAAGGGCGGGAGGAGGTCCCCTGAGGAACCAAAAAAGGGCGCCTTAAGGCGCCCTTTTTGGTTTTGCTCTTACTTTCGGCCTTGCCCTGTAGCCACCTGAAACGTCCATTGCACCCGTCCTTCAAAGGGATCATCTTGCAGTATAGGTCTCTGGGCATCAACCTTTACCGTCAGCGCCTGAGCTTCCTGTCCTGGCAAGGCAACCCACCCTGTTGCTGCTTTACCATCGGTGCTGAATACGTGCAAGCTTACGCGCCTCCAGTCCATTGTCATGGTCGATTGGGCCAGCTCGATATGCGGCAGCACGGTATGGTCCCGCACAAGCACGATGATGGGCACCGGGCCAGCCTCGATCCAATGCCAACGTGCACCCTCATAAACACGGCCGGTTTGATAATCGATCCAGGTGCCTGGAGGCACATAAACCTGGCGACCTTTGGCCCCATCTTCAAACAAGGGAGCTACCAGCAGGGCTTCGCCCAACAGGTATTGATCCTCAATGAACCAGGAAGTCGGATCTTCTGGGAATTCAAAAAACAGGGTTCGGAGCATAGGATGTCCCTCAGCCGAAGACCGCACGGCCTGGGCATAGATGTACGGCATCAGGCGGTACTTGAGCTCAACAGCCCGCCGAAAATCGTCGATAAACGTTTCGCCGTAAGCCCAGGGCTCCCGAGGCGGAGCACCGTGGCAACGCGTGTGCGAAGTTAACACCCCAAAAGCCAGCCAGCGGCGATAGAGATCTACCGAAGGCTGCGCAACAAACCCACCTACATCGTGACTCCAGTACGTAAATCCCGAAAGGCCAAACGACAGACCGCCACGCAGCGTAGCGGCCATGGCCGAGTTGGTGTTTTCGGCATCGCCGCCCCAGTGCAGTGGATAACGCTGGCTGCCGGCCCAGGCGCTTCGCGCCCAGATAATGGCTTCGCCTGTGATGTGCCGGGTGATTTCAGCAGCTGCCTGGTTATAGCGCAGCGGATACAAATTGTGCTCATACCAGCCAGTTCGCCCCGAAGCATAGATTCCGTTTACCGGAGCATCTTCCCCAAAATCCACCTTAATGGCCCCTACCCCCATGCGCAGCAATTCGGCCAGCTTTTCTTGATACCAAGCCACGGCTTCTGGATTGGAAAAATCTAGGATTGCATCCTCGAAGGGCAATCTTCCATTTTCGCTACGCACGTGTAGACCTTTCGCCACAATCTCTGCATAGAGGGAATTTTTTGCAGAGAAGTAAGGCAGTTGCCAGAGCGAAATATGAAAACCTTGCGCCTTCAGGTCCGCGATCATTTTGACAGGATCTATAAAGCGCGAACTTGAAAAGCGATAATCGTTGCGCCAATCTGTTTCAAACCATCCCGTATCCAGGTGAATGACGTCGGCCGGAATGCGATGCTGGCGAAGCTTGGCGGCCACCTCGCGCACTTGCTGTTCCGAGTCGTACGTAATGCGACTCATCCACAGGCCAAACGACCACAGCGGTGGTACCGGACTGCGTCCGGTTAGCGCTGTATACTCCGAAAGGATTTGCTTGGGCGTTCCAAAAAAGAAAAACAGATCAAGCGTTTCATCGCCCGTGTAGATCGTATTGAACTGGTCAAAGGTATGGCCAAAATCAAATGTGACAGGCGTGCTGGTGTGCACAAAAACGCCATATCCCTGGCTGCTCAGGAAAAACGGGATAGGCTTATACATGCGCTGGCCCTGCGTACCCATGCCATCACGCAGAAAAGCGATAATTTTCTGGCCGCGTTTGTTCAGGCGCGTAAACGATTCACCAGTACCAAAGATTTTCTCATCATAGGCCAGCTCGAACGTGGCAGCCGTCCAGTGGCTCAGGTCTTCGGAGCGGCGAATGTAGCAAAACGGCACGCGATCGAAAGCAAACGTAGCAGGTTCATCAAGTGTCATCGTGCGGGTCAGTAGCCGGCCTTTGGGATCGTAGAATGCGATGCGCCAGGGATCGCGATAAAGCCGCACTTGATAGCCGGCCGGACTAATAAGCGTAATCAAGCTATCGGTCTGCTGCACTTGCCAGCGCATATCGCGCGGTACAGGTCCTGCAAGCATGAGCGACGGCGTATTATCGGGTTCAGTTGGCCGCGTAAGGAAGCGCAGCCGCAGACTCCGCGCAGAGACGGGCTCAATGGTAAAGGGCAGCACCGGATCTCGATCATACTCGGTAGCCGGAAATTCGGTCGACTGCACACGCACCAGCGGTCGATCGATTTTGTTAAACGAAAGGCTGGGTTGCCGTCCATAACGTTCCCAGCGCAACTGACCTGCTCCCGTAACAGGGTCAAAAGCTTCCACGCGTGCCGGAATAAAGTAAACCGGGTCGAGCCGTTGAAACGCCTCGCTGACGTCAATCAAATCGCCACGCATGGTTTGCCCTATTCCGGGGATGCCTATTCCCATCCAAAGACTGAATACCCACAGTATACGTCGCATGGTTCTACCCTCTATCGGTTTAATGGATAACAAGGAGTTTGCGCAGCCGTTCGCCACGTGCCGTTTTAAGCTCAAATAGGTAGATTCCTTTGGCCAACTCCTCTAATGCCAGTGTTAGCCGAAGCTGTGCAGGAACTGTTATATGCCGCACCAGCCGTCCGTTCAGCTCAAAAAGACGCACAGCTGTGATACCTCCCGCACTGGCTTCCACGGCTACGGTGACCTGACGCCGAGCAGGAAAAGGATAAAGCATTACTTGCGAAGACCTCGCGCCAGGACGTTCTATAGCAAGCGACGGCATCGCTTCGACCACGACAAACGTGGCACTGTAGGGCAATGCCCTCAAAGTAGGGCAGTTGCCAGAAAGCTAAGAAGTCGGACTGTGCCTGGGCTACCAGCGGCCCCGCAAGCAGGATCCCCCACCATAGCCTAAGTGTGCTCATGCGTATTGGTAAGCTGGCTCAAGATTTTTTCCTCATGGACTAAGACACGCTTTGCCCGCGCAGTACCTATGGATTCTGGAAACTACAACCGGCTACGCGTATCTTAAGACAGGGAGGCAACCTCCTTTTTGCGCAGTGCACCCTGTTTGCTGATCAAAACAAGTTATGTCTACAGAACCGCTTATTCTGCATCGAATTGGCCCCGTAGGCTGGATTGAAGTGATCTGCGGCTCAATGTTTAGCGGCAAGACCGAAGAACTCATTCGGCGCCTGCGCCGTGCCCAAATTGCACGTCAGCGCGTAGAAGTGTTTAAACCCCGCATGGACCGCCGCTACAGTGAGACCGATGTCGTTTCCCATGACGAAAACGCCCTGCGCTCAACGCCTGTAGAAGCCGCCGAGCAAATTTTGCTGCTGGCTGCCTCAGCTGACGTCGTCGGGATTGACGAAGCCCAGTTTTTCGACATGACGCTGGTTGACGTCTGCCAGCAATTAGCCAACGAGGGCAAACGGGTGATTGTGGCAGGTTTAGACCAGGACTACATGGGTCGACCGTTTGAGCCCATGCCCCAGCTCATGGCCGTGGCCGAGTATGTCACCAAATTGCACGCCATCTGCGCGGTCTGCGGCGCTCCGGCCAATCACTCACAGCGCTTAACCAGCGAAGAAGGACGCGTTGTACTGGGCGCAGCCGACCGCTACGAGCCGCGTTGCCGACGCTGTTTTCAACCTCCTGGTCGATCCACTACAAACGCAGCAGCTCCTCGCCTGGCGCACATACCCCCCATCCCAGACCCTTCTGCAGAATAGGCCTTCTGCGATCTAATCCTGCAAGCAGCCTCCCAAGCTGCTCCAACGACACCAGATTGTGGACAGGGAGAAAGTGATCAATGTACGGTAAGGCGGCCCGCATTCCGCGAGCCAATGGCTCATAATGGCTATAACGCAGTAACGGGTTGAGCCAAATCAAACGATAGCAACTTCTGGCCAGCCGGGCCATTTCGCAACGCAACAGCTCCGGATCACCCCGGTCCAGTCCATCGCTAATGATCAGCACAACCCCACTAGAACGCAGTACATGCCGCAGCCAACGATAATTGAACGTGCGCAGCGCCTCGCCAATGCGCGTGCCGCCGGACCAGTCCTGCACGGTGCGTCCCACTTCGGCCAGTGCCACGTCCACATCACGCAAGCGAAGCTGGCGTGTAATGCGCGTCAGACGCGTGCCGAACACGAAACTTTCAACACGACGCAGCCCGCCGGTAATCGCATGTAGAAAATGTAACAGCAGCCGGCTGTAGCGCTCCATCGAGCCGCTAATGTCGCAAAGCACAACCAGTGACCGAGGTTTGTAGTGGGGCAGACGCATCTCCAGGTGCAGCACCTCACCCTGCCGGCGCAGCGCCTGGCGGAATGTACGGCGCAGATCGGGGCGTCCATGCCGCGAGCCCGGCTGCCAGCGGCGCGTACGGCAAGGCGGCAACGGCCAGCGCAACGTGCGCAACAAAGCCCGCACGGCAGCCTCCTCTTCGGCCGTCATCTGCGCGAAATCCTTGTGGCGCAGCACCTCTTCAGCACTGTAGGTCAGCTCCAGCGCCACCTCTTGCGTGTTGCGCTCGGTAGCCTCGGAACGAGGACGCTCCGGTTGCAATGCTGTCAATGCCCGCGCCATTGCCGGCGGCAGGGTTGGAGCTGCAGGTGCTCGAGGCAGCAGGGTCGTCCATTCCTCCGGCACTGACCGCTCCCCCTGCCAAAACAGTCGGAATAGCTGGTCGAATAGCGCCGCCTCGCTTTGCCGCCGTACAAACACACTGAAAAGCGCCTGCCGCATGTCTTCGCGCCGCGTTACGCCAACCCATGCAACGGCCTGCAGAGCGTCAAGCACCTGATCGGTGCCAATAACCAAACCGGCCCGACGCAGCGCCTGAGCAAAGGCCACAATGCGCGCCGTAATGTCGCTGCTGGCGTTCATGGCTTAAGCTCCCCGATGCGAGCCGTCTCCAGCAACCGCGCTTGCACCTCTGGCCGTTGCACTAGCTCCACGTCATCCCGGTATTTCAGCAGTGCGCCGAGCGTTTCCGAAATCGTCGCTGCGTCCAGCTCACTCCGCCCCAATGCCAGCAGCGCTTCAGCCCAATCAAGCGTCTCGGCTACACCCGGCGGCTTGTACAGCTCTTCCCGTCGCAGCGCCTGCACAAAAGCTACTACCTGCCGTGCCAACTGTTCGGTCAGCTCCGGCACACGCTGCCGCACAATTGCCAGCTCCTTTTCGAACGACGGATATTCAACCCAGTAGTAAAGACACCGGCGTTTGAGCGCATCGTGAATCTCGCGTGTGCGATTCGATGTGATTACGACGACCGGTGGAACTGCGGCCCGAACAGTACCCAGTTCGGGGATCGAAATCTGAAAGTCCGAAAGCAGCTCCAGCAGAAAGGCCTCAAACTCCTCATCGCTACGGTCCAGCTCATCGATAAGCAGCACGGGAGCATGGCCATCCCGGCTTTGTTGCACAGCCTGCAGCAGCGGTCGCGCGATCAGAAAGTCTGGACTGAAAATTTCGGCCAACAGCCGGTTGCGATCGACATGGCCGCTCGCCTCGGCTAGCCGAATTTCGAGTATCTGACGGGCATAATTCCATTCATAAACAGCCGTATGCACGTCGAGTCCCTCGTAGCACTGCAGACGAATGAGCGGCACTTGCAGCATCCGGGCCAGCACTTTAGCCACCTCCGTCTTGCCAACGCCAGGCTCGCCTTCTAAAAAGAGGGGCCGACGCATTCGCAGCGCCAAAAAAATCGTGGTAGCCAAACTCCGCTCGGCTACATAGTCGTGCGCAGCCAACGCCTGCTGCACGGCCTCGATGGATTCCGGAAACGTCACATCCGACATGGGGATCTTCCTATGACTTTGGCCAATAGAGCACGTAGCTGTTACGTTAACTTTTCTCATCAACTCGGCAGCTTTAGATAGCGCCGTCCCCACGATTCGATGGCCTGCAGAACGGCCTCCAAAGCACGACCGGCCTCGGTTAGGCTATAACGCGTACGCGGCGGCATGTGCGAGGTCACTTCCTTTTCAATCACGCCCAACTCCGCAAGCCGCTCCAGACGCTGCGCCAGCGTGGCCGGGTTGCACCCACCAATAGCCCGCGCCAACTCATTAAAACCCCGAGGCGCCTCTAGCAGTGCCCGAATAATGTGCAACGTCCACTTCTCCTGCAGCAGCTCAATGGCAGCATACACAGGACAAAACCGTTCCTCTCCGGTCATCACCCGTTAAAACTTTGTTACACGCTTTATAAGCTAAATCGCTTGATTTTTTAAAGCAAATAATATTTATTTGTTGAGACAACTAACCAACCTAAAGGTGCCCTATGGAGGTTGTATTCTGGTTAGGTCGCATTTTGTTCGGGGGATACTTTATCCTAAACGGCCTCAACCACCTATTCAAATTGAACCAGATGGCGTCATATGCTGCCTCCAAGAAGGTACCAGCGCCTAAGCTGGCTGTCATCGTGACGGGACTGATGCTGCTGGCCGGTGGCCTGGCCGTACTAACCGGCCTGTACGTACAACTGGGCCTGTGGCTGCTGGTCATCTTCCTGGTGTTCGTAACGCCCTGGATGCACAACTTTTGGGCTGTGCAAGATCCCATGCAGCGCATGGGGGAGCAGGTAAACTTTCTCAAAAACGTCGGCCTGCTGGGAGCGTTGCTACTTCTGTTGCACTTCTGGGGCTGAGGGTTGAAAGGGTAACGCTCCAGGATCTCCCAAAAGCGCCTTTGCCCGTAGGTTTGGGGAGAGGCACCCCGCATGTAGAGCTGGGATAGGGACTCTACTTGGTTCTTCTCCAACCTGCGATACAGCTTGCGCAATTACGGGCGCAGGCGCGACGTGTCCTTACTTTAGGGTGGGCCTGTACTTCCTACTCAAAATCATTTTCCATTCCAGAATACACGATGGCTGAACTCATTGGCGTAACCGGAGCAAGTGGCCATCTTGGCCGACGTGTCCTCGAACTCCTTTTAGAACAAGTACCTGCCAAACACATCCGAGCGCTAACGCGTCACCCGGCCAGGATCGCCGATTTGGCGGCCCGAGGTGTTGGGGTTGAGGCAGGCGACTTTGCCAAACCAGACGAACTCGCCCAGGCCCTGGAAGGTGTCGATCGATTGCTGTTGATTAGCACCGATGCCTTGCAACCAGGCGCACGCGTAAAGCTGCATCGTCAGGCCATCGATGCGGCCCGCAAGGCAAAGGTGCGTTACGTGGTCTACACATCAGCCGTCCGTGCTGACACCAACCCCGTTAACTTCATGCGGGATCATGCAGAAACCGAAACGCTCCTTCGCGAAAGTGGACTTGCGTGGACATTTCTGCGCAACAACCTTTACGCCGAAACGCTGCTCATGATCGCTCCCATAGCGCTGCAAACTGGCCTGATCCAGCTACCGGCGGGCAACGGGCGTGTCGGCTTTGTGGCCCGCGAAGATTGCGCCCGTGTGGCGGCAGCGGTCCTGCTCGATGCAGGGCATGAAGGCAAAGTCTACGAGGTAACTGGACCGGAAGCGCTCGGTTATGCGGAAGCAGCCCGAATCCTCACCGAACTTAGCGGACGGCCGGTTCGCTACGAAGCTGTCTCACCGGAAGAGTACCGGCAGTCTTTGGCGGCGATGGGTATGCCCGAAATGCTCATCGAAGCCATGACGTCCATGTATCAGGGCGTAGCACAAGGAACCTTCGACATCGTCACATCAGTCGTACAAGAAGTAACCGGTAGGCCGCCTTTGACCTTACGTCAAGCGCTCGAAAAAGAGCAAGCTGCCCTTAAGTTGGCGTAGTTATGCGTAGCGTGTACGCGGTCGGGCCCGGAGGCGATCTCTGGGCCTTTATTTCCCCAATGTTAGGCGGTAAACTCTATGGAGATTGGCATTTATAGCTTTGGAGAGCGTACGCTTGATCCAGAAACCGGGCAGCTTATTTCGCCGGCCGAGCGGATGCGTCGGCTGCTGGAGGAAATCGAGCTCGCCGATCAAGTTGGCCTGGACGTGTTTGGTCTGGGGGAGCATCATCGGCCGGACTACATTGTCTCGGCTCCGGCTGTGGTGCTCGCTGCAGCGGCCGTACGTACGCGACGCATTCGGCTTACCAGTGCGGTAAATGTGCTCAGCTCAGACGATCCGATTCGCGTTTTCCAGCAGTTTGCGACGCTGGATCTCGTCTCCGGTGGACGGGCTGAGATCATGGTAGGCCGGGGATCGTTCATCGAGTCGTTCCCGCTTTTTGGCTATGATCTAAACGACTACGAGGCGCTTTTCGAAGAAAAGCTGGCGCTGCTCTTACGGCTTCGGGAATCGGAGCACGTTACCTGGCCAGGTGGCCGCTTTACACGGCCCATCCCTGGAATGGGAGTCTATCCCCGACCGATGCAAAGCGTGTTGCCGATCTGGATTGCTGTAGGGGGAACGCCGGCCTCGGCTGTTCGCGCAGGCCGGTTGGGTTTACCTATGGCTTTAGCCATTATCGGCGGACTACCGGAACGGTTTAAGCCACTGGTGGCGCTTTATCGCCAAGCGGCCCATCAGGCGGGCCACGTTCCCAAGCTCAGCATCAATGCCCATGGGTTTTTAGCCGACACTTCCCAAGAAGCGCGCGACACTGCCTTTCCCGCCTATAAGTTGCAAATGGATCGTATTGGCCGCGAGCGCGGATGGCCTCCGCTGACGCGAATCCAGTTTGAGGCTTCCTGCACATTACGCGGCGCCTACTTTGTAGGAAGCCCCCAAGAGGTTCTCGAAAAGATACTCTTTCAGCATGAGCTCTTTGGGCACGACCGGTTTCTGATGCAGCTCACCGTCGGGACGCTGCCCCATCGAAAGGTGTTGCGCGCCATTGAACTTTTGGGCACAGCGGTGGCGCCCGTAGTGCGCCGGGAAATTCATCGCAAGCAGCCCCCCATTCAGCATCATGAGCGTGTTGCCGATGCGAGCACCGCTTTTCCCCCTGCGTCTTCGTAGCCTGACGCTGCGCGTTCGTAACCTGGGCGTCCAACAGGCCTTTTACCAGGAGACCTTGGGCCTTTCGGTGTTGGAAAATGCGCCCGACCGGCTGGTACTAAGTCCCGAAAGCGGCTCTTTTACGCTGGAGCTATTGGCTGATCCCTCTGCACCCCTGCGCCCTTGGCCTTCTATTGGGCTCTACCACTTTGCCCTTTTACTTCCCGATCGGTCCTCACTTGCTTCGGCGGCCTTACGGCTGCTCCAAAAAGGGGCTTTTTTTGAAGGTGCGGCGGACCATGGCGTCTCGGAGGCGCTTTACTTTCGCGATCCAGAGGGGAATGGCCTCGAGCTGTATGCGGACCGTCCACCCGAAGCCTGGCCACGGCAAGGACCGCTTATGGTGACCGAGCCGCTGGACCTGGAGGCGCTCTTGCGTTCAGCGCAACCCATGCCGCTACCACCGGAGGTGCACCTTGGGCACTTGCATCTACACGTTCCCGATCTGGAGGAAGCGGAGCGCTTCTTTGCCGGTCGGCTGCGCATGGAGGTCACGCTACGCACCTACCCTGGCGCACGCTTTTTTGCCTATGATGGCTACCATCACCACATCGGCACCAATATCTGGGCGCGCTCTCGGCGCGCCCCGCCCAATGCGACGGGTCTTGTAGCCTACACGCTAGTGCTTCCCACCGATGTAGCCCGCCTGCTTCCTGCCATCCTGGAAGATCCGGCCGGCCTAACGGTACACCTGCAGGCTGAGCTGCCCACAGCGTAGCGTCAGCCACGTGCCCGTTCAAAGGCTTGCCAAAGGGCCCGCCGGGTCAGTACATGGCAAAGGTGTGCCCGGTACTCGGCCGTAGCTGCCAGGTCGCTGAGCAGTTCGTCAGGATCTACCAGATCTTCAAGTGCTTGAGCCAGTATTCGATCGTCGATGGCTTTTCCGATGAGTCGTTCCTCTACCGTCGTAGCCCGAAATGGCGCCGAAGCTGCCCCGGTGATCCCGATACGTACCGCAACACACGTGTCGTCAGGGGCCAGTTTGACAAAAGCTGCCACTCCTACCACAGCATAGCGTGAGGCCGGATTGGGGAACTTGACATAAGCAGCGCCGCTTCGCGGTGGCATTGTTGGCACACGCACCCGCGTAAGCAGTTCTCCAGGCTGAAGGGCTGTGGTATAGAGTCCTTGAAAGAATGCATGGGCTGGAATGGTACGGCGACCCTCCGGGCCTGTTGCCTCAATCTCGGCCTCCAACGCCAGCATAACAGCCGGATAGTCGGCAGCAGGATCCGCATGGGCCAGGCTACCGCCGATTGTGCCCTTGTTCCGCACTTGCGGATCGCCAATTTGGGATGCGGCTTCAGGCAGAACCGGACATTTTTGCTTGAGCAACGTAGAGTATTCAATCCTTCGGTGGGTGACCAGCGCACCCAGCTCGATATGCCCGTCCTGCACGCGGATTTCGGTTAGTTCCTGGATAGCGCCGATATCGATCAGCAATTCCGGAGTGCTCAGCCGCAACTTCATGAGGGGGATGAGGCTGTGTCCGCCGGCTAGTATTTTAGCCTCCTCCCCGTGCTCACGAAGTAGCGCGAGTGCTTCGTCGATCGTATGCGCTTTTTTGTATTCGAAGGTCTGGGGAATCATGGCTGTCCCAGTCGGTTTTGGTAATTAGGAAGCATGCCCGTTAGGAGGCAACCCCCGCATAGCACGCCAGACACGCTCGGGTGTCAGCGGCATGCGGATATCGCGCACGCCCAGGTGGTAGAGTGCATCAACGACGGCGTTAACCACGCAAGCTGTGGCTGCAATCGTCCCCGCTTCACCAGCCCCCTTGGCCCCTAAGGGATTATGGGGACAGGGCGTTTCCTGGTGGCCGATTTCAAACGAAGGCAAATCATCGGCCCGGGGCAACGCATAGTCCAACAGAGAACCTGTCAAAAGCTGACCGCTTTCGCGATCGTAGACTACCCCTTCAAGTAGCGCCTGCCCAACGCCCTGGGCTATGCCTCCGTGAATTTGGCCTTCGACGATCATCGGATTGATAAGGCGGCCCACATCGTCGACGGCAATGTAACGCAACAGTTTGACCTTTCCGGTTTCCGGATCGACCTCCACCACCGAAAGGTGCGTTCCAAAGGGGAAGGTGAAGTTCACCGGATCGTAAAAGGCATTTTCCTCTAAGCCTGGCTCCAGGTCTGCCGGATAGTTGTGCGGCACGTAGGCCGTCAGCGCAATGTCGCCGAAGCCGATGGCCCGGTCGGTGCCTTTCACGATGAACTGGCCGTTGCGGAACTCCAGGTCTTCTTCGGCCACTTCGAGCTTATGTGCGGCGATCTTCCGAGCTTTGGCCTTGACTTTTTCGAGTGCGCGATAGATGGCGCTACCGCCTGTGGCCAGGCTGCGCGAGCCGTACGTGCCCATGCCAAAGGGAATCTCGGCCGTGTCACCGTGGACAACCTCGACATCCTCAAGGGGAATACCCAGCTCGTGCGCCACGATCTGGGCAAAGGTTGTCTCATGTCCCTGGCCATGCGAATGGGTGCCGGTAAAGACCTGCACCTTTCCCGTAGGCGTCACACGAATGGCCGCACTTTCGTACAACCCAGCCCGCACGCCAATGGCACCAGCCACTTTCGAGGGAGCCAATCCACAGGCTTCAATATAGCAGGAAAGTCCGATGCCGATGAGTCGACCCTGCTCACGGGCTCGTTTTTGCTCCTCGCGGAGCTGGGCGTAGCCCGCTATCTCCAGCGCTTTATTTAAAGCCCCCTCGTAGTTACCGCTGTCGTATTGCAACACGACCGGTGTTTGGTAGGGGAATTCATCTGGCTGAATGAAATTCCGGCGCCGGAGTTCGGCCGGATCAATGCCTAGCTCATGCGCTCCCAGCTCCACCAGGCGCTCGACCACGTAGGTGGCCTCGGGCCGCCCGGCCCCGCGATAGGCATCGACCGGGGTCGTATTCGTAAACACGCCCTTGACCTCGACGTGAATGTGCGGCGTTTTGTACTGACCAGCCAGCAAGGTGCCATAGAGCCAGGTAGGAATGCCTGGTGCAAACGTCGACAGGTAAGCGCCCAGATTTGCCAGGGTACGGACACGCAAGCCTACAATACGTCCTTCACGGTCGAAGCCCATTTCAGCCGTCGTGATATGGTCGCGGCCATGCGCGTCGCTAACGAAACTTTCGCTTCGGATGGCTGTCCATTTCACTGGTCGGCCCAACTTACGGCTGCTCCACGCACAGATCACTTCTTCTGGATAGTGGAAAATCTTTGATCCGAATCCACCGCCCACATCTGGAGAGATCACCCGTACCTTGTGCTCGGGCAACTTCAGCACAAAGGCGCTGAGCAGCAGTCGGATCAGATGGGGGTTCTGGGACGACGTGTAGAGCGTCAGCTCGTCGCGGCCGGGGTCGTAGTGTCCGATAGCGGCACGGGGCTCGATCGCGTTGGGGACAAGCCGCTGGTTGACAAACTCCAGCTTCGTGACGTGATAGGCTGAGGCCAGGGCGCGGTCAGTAGCCTCCCGGTCGCCTAATTCCCAAACGTAGCACAGATTGCCAGGTGCGTCTTCGTGCACAAGCGGGGCCCCTTCCTTAAGGGCTTCAGCCGCATCGACCACTGCCGGCAACTCCTCGTAGTCCACCTCTACCAGTTCTGCCGCATCGCGCGCAGCAGCTTTTGTTTCTGCAATCACCACCGCCACCCCATCGCCCATGTAGCGCACCTTATCGACCGCCAGGGCGTAGTGGGGCGGCTCTTTCATATCAGGGCCGATCTGCCAGCCCGTTGGCAGCGATCCCACGCCGTCGTCGAGCATGTCTTTGCCCGTGAAGACGGCCACCACGCCCGGATGCTGCCGGGCTTTCTCGGTGCGAATGGCACGGATCCGGGCATGCGCATGGGGACTGCGCACAATCCAGGCGTAAAGCATGCCCGGCAGCACGATGTCGTCGGTATAGCGTCCACGCCCTGTGATAAAACGCCGGTCTTCAACGCGCCGAATCGAAGCGCCGATATATGTCCTGGCTTCCATGACCCGAAGCAGATTTCAAGTGAACAATTTAGACCGCGCTCGTCGGAGCCATCTCCCCTCGGGGCACCACCGCTTCTCCACGCAGGCGAGCTGCTGCATACTGGATCGCCCGTACGATGTTGTGGTAGCCCGTGCACCGACAGAAATTCCCTTCCAGCGCATGCCGAATCTCCTCTTCCGATGGATCCGGGTTGCGCCGAAGCAGGTCAGCCGCTGCCATGATAATGCCAGGCGTGCAGAAGCCACACTGCAGGCCATGCTCCTGCCAAAATCCTTCCTGGAGTGGATGCAACTGGCCATCTTTGGCCAGCCCTTCAATTGTCGTAATCTCACAGCCGTCGGCCTGCACGGCGAACAAGGTGCAGGATTTGACAGCCTCGCCGTTGACGTGCACCGTGCAGGCGCCGCACTGGCTTGTGTCGCAGCCGACGTGCGTGCCGGTCAGTCCCAATACGTCGCGAAGCAGCTCAACCAGTAGCAGGCGCGGCTCAACCTCTACCCGGTGCGTCTGTCCATTTACCGTAACCTGAATCACATGCCGCATGATGCCCTCTCTGATTTTTTAGAAAAGCCCTTCTAATCGCCTCTCTTCACCACTATTTCACTTTGGGTTAATTAAAAATTTTTTGACTCTTGATCAAGAGATGGACAGCGTCATTCACAGCGTTACACGTTTGTAACAATCGTCCCAACTCAAACCAGACCTGTATCCTTGAGATTCAGGTAGGGACAAACCGGCATGTCTGCCCCTTACCCAAAGACAACCGATGTACCTATTTCCTCTCAAAGAAAGAGAATCAGACCTGCTGATCGCTTTTTAGAGGCAGAAGCAGTGAGTTGCCGTTATAGTGCCGTCTCTCTGCTATTTTTCTCCACGCGGTGCCGTAAATGCGTGGGCGTCCCAATTCGGGTTCGGAGGGCCAGTAGCTACGGCGGTTTCGTACAAAGGGACTCTCAGGGGATCCCAGGTAGCTGTCGCGCAGACCGCCTGCATCGATTACGATCCGCTCTACCACAACGCCCCTGTCGACAGCCCAGAGCTTAGACGTGGGGGATTCAGGCTGCTGAATTTCGCGCTCAATTGGCATAAAGCTACCATTTAGCAGCATTCTCAACAGATGCCTTGCACGTAGTAAGGGGGCTGTGCCTGTCCTATTCCAATCAGCAAAAATCCTATCAGCAGGAGAAGGAAAGTATGCATCGGACAAAGCGTTTCTTTTTTGAACATAAAGACGATCGGAACCGCGTGATCCCCCATCGGTGGAACTTTCGCCCATAACGGGATCCCGAAAACAGTGCCCTCCCTGACTGCATGCAGCCTCTCCTAAACCGAGATGCCTTTCTGGAGCGCCTGCGACGACAGGAGATCTGGGACGTGATCGTGATCGGTGGGGGAGCCACGGGACTGGGGGTAGCCCTGGATGCAGCGGCCCGAGGCTTCCGCACCGTGCTTTTTGAACAACACGATTTCGGCAAGGGTACTTCGAGCCGGAGCACGAAGCTCATCCACGGCGGCGTACGCTACCTGCGTGAGGGGGACCTGGGCCTGGTGCGCGAAGCGCTTCGTGAACGCGGCCGGCTGCGCCACAACGCGCCGCATCTGGTCTGGCCGCGCCTGTTTGTGCTTCCCTGCTACCGGTGGTGGGAGCGGCCCCTCTACGGTGTCGGGCTCTGGCTTTATGACCGGTTGGCCGGAAAGGCCCGGCTGGGCAGCACCCGTCAACTCGATACGGCCGAGACCCAGGCTCTACTGCCCACGCTACGTACGGATCAGCTGCAAGGGGGGTTAGCCTATACCGACGGACAGTTCGACGATGCCCGCTTGCTTGTACATCTGGCCTGGACGGCTGCCGAGCACGGCGCTGTCGTGCTCAACTACATGCCCGTCGAGGCGCTCCTGGGCACACGGTCTCGCCTCGAAGGCGTTGTCGTGCATGATCTGGAGTCAGGCGAGCGCTTTGAAGTGCGGGGCCGCGTGATCGTCAACGCTACAGGCGTCTTTGCCGATGCCGTGCGTCGCATGGATAATCCAAACGCCGCATCCCTTATCGTACCCAGCCAAGGCGTGCATCTGGTCTTACCCCGGCGCTTTCTGCCAGGTGAAGCCGCGTTGCTGATTCCCCGAACCGACGATGGTCGCGTACTGTTTGTAATTCCTTGGCACGGCCAAGTGCTGCTGGGTACCACCGACGAAGCGTCGCCTCAACCTGAGCTGGAGCCCCTACCCACAGAAGCCGAAATCGCCTACCTACTGGCGCACGTTGGCCGCTATCTGAAGCCTAATCCCACGCGCAGCGATATCCGAGCTGTTTTCGCCGGGCTTCGACCATTGGTGCAGCAAAGTGGGATGCGGGAGGACACAGCCCATCTTTCTCGCGAGCACGTAATCGTGGTATCCCGTCGGGGGTTGGTAACCATCACCGGAGGTAAATGGACCACCTATCGGCTGATGGCCGAAGAAACTGTGGACCGAGCGCTGCAGGTGGCTGGCCTGCCCCACCGCCCTTCACCCACCCCTACCTTGCGCCTACACGGTGCTACACGACGTGTTGACGTGGCTGATCCTTGGTCCGTCTACGGCAGCGACGTTCGCCACCTACGCGAACTTATGAAGGCAGCGCCGGAGCTGGAAGCCCCCCTGCATCCCCGGCTGCCTTACCGAATGGTCGAAGTCATCTGGGCTGCGCGTTACGAAATGGCCCGTACCGTCGAAGATGTGCTGGCGCGGCGCACGCGGGCCCTGTTTCTAGATGCAGCTGCTGCTCTGGAGGCTGCACCGGTCGTGGCCCAACGCCTTTCGAGTGAATTGGGCCGCGACAGCACCTGGGCCAAAAATCAGGTTCAGGACTTTGTTGCGCTGGTTCACCACTACCTACCTTCTTTAGCGGAAAGCGTGCGGTAATGAAAATAAAGGGCGGGCTGCCAGAGCAACCCGCCCTTTATTTTCAAGCGTGGCTATTGAGAACTTCAGCGGATGCGCACAACCTGGCGCGAAACAACCTGGTCGTCACTGCGAACCACTACCAAGTAAAGTCCCGACGCCACGTTGGCGCCTGTGTCGTCCCGGCCGTCCCAGGCAACTGTATGCGTGCCCGGCGCCAACTGTGCCGAGGCCTGGAGCACACGCACACGCTGGCCAAGCGCATTGTACACCTCGAGGCTGACCGTCTGCGGCCGATCGATCGCCAGCGTCACGGCCAGCTTTTCGCCAAACGGATTTGGAAAAGCCCCCACGGCGCCCAGTCCGGACCGCTTCTCATCCGGCAGCCGTTCGTTACTGGTGATGGTCACGCCCAGAAAGTCTCGCATGATCGGGAAAAGGTCCGTGTTATCAAGCAAGCCGCGACCCGTAATGCGGCTGGCAAATGCCCCGTTCACGTTGTCATCAGCCCCAACCCAAACGTCCTGTGGTGTGTGGTTACCCGGCGTAGTACCGATCGCGTCACCATTGCCGTTGACGATCGGATTGGAGCCGTAGGCGATGACGATGCGGCGAGCGTTCGGCCCGGCCGGCTCGGGCCAGAGTTTGCCCTGGAATTCCACCAGCCTGTATTCTGGAAACCATCCGCCGATTTCGTCGTCGCCACGGTCGATATTTGTGGGTACAGGCGTAAACTGGCCGTCGGTTTTTATTGGCTCTCGGGCATAGGTACGGATCAGCGTGCCGTTCCCCTGAGCGTCCTGTGCGTCATGCAACCCAACTACAGCAAAGCCACCGCATTCATGGTCCGAGGTGCTCAGAATTAGCGTTTGCCCAGCGGTTGCATCGTTCATAAGCTGGAGGCCTTCGCCGATAGCGTAGTCAAAGTCCAGCACCTCTTTAATCATGTAGTCTGATCCATAGACACCCGGCAATCGGTTGGCACCTCCACTATAAACCTCATCCGCTACGATTGCCTCTACATCAGCCACGACCGTATATCGATTGCCTTCATAGCCGATGCCCCCTGCATTTGCGTGCTCCAGGTGATCAATGCGACCGCCTTCGACCATCAGGAAAAAGCCTTTATCACTTTTGCGCTTAAGCACTTCGATAGCCACCATGGTCATTTCCCAGAGGGCCGGCTCCCAGGGATAGAGTCGCTGGCGCTCAGCCTCGTAGCTGCGATGCGAGCTGCTGAAAAGCCCTAGCAGCTTGGCGTCGTTGTCTGGCGTAAATTCATTCAAGCGGTCCAGAATATCTAGCAGCGCGTCGCGGCTGTTGACGTACACGTAGCCCCGCTCCTTTGCAATCTCGATCAGGTCCACGTTGTCGCTGCGGCGGCCGCTCAGGACCACTGGCTGACCATTGCCATCGGTGATGGGCTGGCCGTTGCGGTCGCGCACTGTGGCATTGCCGTTCCTGTTGGGATTGTTACGCGGCAGAAAATGGCGGGCACCACCGCCCAGAATCACGTCGATTTCCACTCCCACTTTCGGCTCGGGAAGCACCCAGTCGCGGGCCGGATTGTATCCAGGGCCAGCGTTGAAGATGGCTTCGTATTCCTCTTGGCTGGCCGAGAGATACTGCGCGGCGATGTAGTCCTCCAAGTCGCGGTTCCAAATGTGGGACGCAAAAGCAGCCGGTGTGGCGTGCGTTACGCGGGTCGTGGTCACCAGGCCCACCGCATAGCCTGCCTTCTTAGCTGCTTCCAGAATGGTTTCTAGGGGTTCGTATGTTTCTGGATCAAGCGAGATAAACTCATTGTCGATTTTGCCCCGCCGGCCTATGGCATAAACCGAAGCGCCTGGTGCAGAATCAGTAATCCACGAGTTGAGCGCGTGCGTAGTCACCATAGCGGTGTAGCGCAAGCGGTCTTGAGCCAGCAGGCGAAAGTTGGGTTCATCGCTAAAGCGGCTGCCTGGCCTTCCCTGTCCCAGCGCCATACGTGTAGCAGTGCGTGGTGCAATACCATGGCCGTCGCCGATGTACAGAATAACGTGCTTACGGGTTTGGGCCGACAGGCTCGCCGGCAAGCAGAGCAGCAGCATCAGGGCCCATTGTAACGTGCGTCTCATATGGCTTGCTAAAAGGTGGGTGAACGGTGTTTCCGGTGCCCGCAACCTACGGCACTGTTGCAAAACGGGAGTTAGGGAGTCGTTAACGATCCGTTAGCAGACGTTAGTCAAATCGTTAAACCGATTGCAACGGCTTGTCCGATGGGATCGTGCATGCTAAACTCGCAGCACCGGAAAAAAAAAGAAACGCCTGCGCGCGGCATTTTTCAGGACGCTTCAAGTCGTCCGTATCTACCTGTGAGAAAAACCGATCCGCCATGACATCCCGCGTTCTCCTGTGGATTGCGCTGCTGGTTGTGGCCGGGTGCCGCACGACGCAACCCGTTACGGTCACGCTGCCCACGTCACTCCCCGAGCCCCCCGCCATACTGCTCCCCTGGCACGACGGCTGGCTGCTAGGCGGAGGCAAGGTGTTGTGGTGGCTGCGCGACGAACGCCCGATCCATCGCTGGACACTGCCTGCGGCGGTGCAGTGTGGGGTCGTCGATTCGGAAGACGTCCTCTGGCTGGGCACTGAGGCGGGTCTGGTGCGGCTTGCGACACCGGCGGCCTGGCCCGAACGCGTTCCGCTGCCGGCGCTAGATCGTTTTCCGTCGGTGACGGCCCTGGCCCTAGACCTTCAGCAACGCCTCTGGTTGGGCACCGAGCACCACGGCGTTTTTCAGCGCACGGATACAAGTTGGCGCCCGGTGCTCACGGCTGCGCCTATCTATGCCCTGGCCACGACCGCCGATAGCACCGTTTGGGTAGGCACCGGCGTTGGGCTATTTCGGCAAACGCCTAAAGGCTGGCTGGTCTATTCAGAAGAAGGAACGGCCAATCACGGCCTACCCGACAACATCGTTGAACGGCTCATTGCCTTACCCCATGGTCTCTGGATAGTGATGAGCGAAGCAGTCAGCTTCTTTCCAATTGGCGATGCAGACCATCCCATCGAGTTTGCCTATCTCGGCCATCCAGGGAACCGCATTCACGACGTAGTGGACCTACCGGGAGCTGGCTACTTGCTGGCCACAGACGACGGACTCGTCTGGCTGCGCGCGTTGCCGCATTTCGAGACCTCCAGTGGACTTCGGGAGCTGCGCGTGATGGAATACGATCTGGCCCGCCTGCTTTCTTCGGAAACGCTCGATTTACCCAACGCGCCAATCACCCGCCTTTACCGCCAAGGCGACCAGCTTTATTTGGCCACAACTTCTGGTTTGTTTCGCCAGCGGCTCTCTCGGCTTATCCCAGCCCTGCTTGCCCACTACTGAGCGAAAAGCCAACTCCTCAACTGGCGATTACGAGCCTCGAAAACCCAGCAGCCGCAATCCGTTAAGGGAGACGAGTACGGTGGAGCCTTCGTGGCCCAGCACGGCCAGTGGCAGCGGAAGCCCTTGCGTGAGAATCGTGACGATCATCAGCCCCATGATGCCGAACGCAAGAGTGAAATTCACCAGCAACGTGCGGCGCGTAGCCCGGCTGAGCGCCAGCACATACGGAAGTTGCCCCAGGTCGTCGCGCATGAGTACGACGTCGGCCGTCTCCAGCGCCACGTCGGTACCGGCACCCCCCATGGCAATCCCTACAGTAGCCGCCGCCAGCGCAGGCGCGTCGTTTACGCCATCGCCCACCATGGCAGCCATGCCATAGCGATCGACCAGCGCCTTCACGTGGGCCACCTTCTGCGCCGGTAGCAGCTCAGCCTGAACCTCATCGACGCCGGCTTTGCGGCCGATCGCCTCCGCTACATATCGGTTGTCGCCGGTCAGCAGTACCACATGCGCCACGCCCAGCCTGCGGAGCTGTTGCACTGTTTCAGGAGCACCCGGTCGTAGCTGGTCGGCAAAGGCCAGCCAGCCCACCACTTCGCGTCGATCGCGCTGCTCGCGCACCACCAGTACAGCCGTCTGGCCCTGCCGCGCCAGCATCTCGATAGCCGCCTGCCCCTCCGCCATTCCCTTGACGTCCTGCATCGCCTGAAAATACCGCAGGTTACCCACGTGTATGGTGGTCCCTTCGATCACAGCCCGCACGCCCTTGCCCACCACGGCCTGAAAGCCCTCGGTTTCCGGAATCGCCAAACTACGCTGCCGAGCAGCTTCGACCGTAGCACGCGCCAGGTGGTGTTCCGAACGTTGCTGCACGGCCGCAGCTAGCCGTAGCAGTTCATCCTCAGACATGCCGGACTCGGGCCGCACGCCTACCCGCATGAGCCGCGTGCGCCCCTCGGTAAGCGTGCCGGTTTTGTCGAAAGCGATGGCCCGAACACGCGCCATCGCCTCCACATAGACCCCCCCTTTGAAAAGCACGCCACGGCGAGCCGCTGCCGCAATAGCCGAAAGCACGGCCGCCGGTGTTGAGATCACTACAGCGCAGGGCGAGGCAGCCACCATCAGCGTCATGGCCCGGTAGAAAGCCTTGGCGAACGGTTCGTTCAGAAAGGCCACAGGAAGCACGATGGCCAGCGCCGTCATCGCCAGCACGCTCAGCGCATAAGGTTGCTCAAGCCGATCGATGAGCCGCTGGGTGACAGCCTTTTCGCTCTGAGCCTGTTCGACTAGCTTAATCATGCGGGCCAGCGTCGAGTCCGATGCCGGCCGTGTCACGCGTACTTCCAGGCTTCCCGTCGTGTTGATGGTACCGGCAAACACCTCCTGGCCCGGCCCTTTATCGACCGGCATTGACTCGCCCGTAATAGACGATTCGTCCAGGGCACTTTCGCCCCGAACGATAATCCCATCGAGAGGTACGCGATCCCCCGGCCGCAGCACGAAGACCTCTCCCACTCGAACTTCTTCAACAGGCACCTCGACCTCCTGCCCATCACGGAGCACGCGCGCCCGATCAGGACGCAACTCCATGAGCGCCTGAATGGCCCGACGCGAACGGCCGATCGCATAATGTTGAAGCAGATTGGATAGGGAAAACAGAAAAAGCAACGTGGCCCCCTCGGCCGGAGCGCCAATCACAAGCGCACCAAGCGCGGCCAGCACCATGAGCAGGTCCACGTCTACCGTCCGATGCCGGAGCGCGTCAAGGCCGTTGCGCAGTCCGTCCCAGCCGCCAAATACATACGCCACACCGTAGGCCACGGCCGCCACAAGCGGCGCCCCCAGCCGTCCGGCCAGCCAGCCCGCGACGAGCCCGGCGAGCGTCAGCGCCACGAACAGCGCCTCACGCCGCGTGCCCTTGAGCCAGAGACGCCAGGAGATTTCCGGCTTTGGCGGCAGCGTGCGTACGCCAAAGCGCTCAACCACATGGGCCAGCTCCTCGGGCGAGGTCTGGGTCGCATCGTAGACAATATGCAGCACACCGCCTCGAAACGATACGCGCGCCTGCCGCACGCCTGGTAACGCCTGCAACCGACGCTCCAGCGCCAGTGCACACGTCTCGCAGCTACGCCCACGCAGTCCCTGCACGTGCAGCGTACAATGAGCCGGGCGGTCCTCGAAAGCTGCCGCTAAGCGCCGTGCCAGCCGCTCGGCCTCAAATGCCGACAGCCGCGACTGATCGTAGGTGAGCGTCAGCCGCCCTAAGGCCGGGTCTACCTCCACCTGTACGACCCCATCCGTCTTGGATGCCGACCGTTCGACCAGCTCCGCACAAGCTTTGGGCTGATGTTCCATGATCTGAGCTGCTCTCAACCTGTTTGCCTTGCTTCGCCTACGCCTCAAGATGCTTCAGGATGCTGAAAATGTAAAATTTAGAAGCAATCTGGATTCAGATAATCGGGAGCTTAATCAGGCCATCCAGCTTTGCTAAAAAGGCACAAAAACCGCCTCTACATTGGGTTCCTCCTGGCCAGACACAACATCAGACCTCCTATACGCTCTTATCGGCAGCAACGATAGCAGCTTTCGTCGGGACTACCTCACATCGTCAGGATAATTGGACCTACCATGAAAAGATAACAAGAATATTGCCTACCACGCTTCTTCATCTCTCAGTGGCTCCGACCCCACTAAGGTATGTGCATCCCCAAACCTGGATGGCTAATAAGGGATACTCCTTTGCATTGCCTATATCACAAGGTAGGGAACGAGGAAGGTATATCGACAGCCGCAGGCGTCCGCTTTTCGTTCACCCAACACCGGCGCAGACACGAAGGGGCGGCCCTTACCTGAGGCATAAGGGGATCATTATGCTGCGGTGAATTGGCGTACTTTCAACCTACCGTTCCGCAACCCATCATCATCTATTTCACCATTCCAGAGGGATGGTGATGAGGGGCCACTTCCTGCTTCAGCGACCCATAGCTCGTAGACCAGCCTGGGTAGGCCGTTCCGCCGCCAAAGAAGTCTCCACAGGCGTGACTTCCCGGGGAACTCCCGGTAGAGCCCGTCAGGTGGGCCAGCCCGTAGGCCCTGAGGTTCAGGGCCACCTTTAGGTCTCGGTCCGTCTTTAGACCGCAGGCCTCGCACCAGAAGACCCGCTCCGAGAGGGGCATCCTCCCGTGCAGGTGTCCACAGCGGGAGCAAAGACGGGTGGAGGGGAAACTCCTCGGGACCACGATGAGGACTGCCCCGTACCACCCCGCCTTGTAGACCAGCATCCTCCGGAACGCTCCCCACCCCACGTCGGCCACAGACCGGGAAAGCCACCCTCGAGAGAGACCCCTGACGTTCAGGTCCTCCACCACGATGACCGGCTTGGTCCTCGCCAGCCAGGTGGTGAGTTTGTGTAGAAAGTCCAAGCGGGTGTTCTTGATCTTCCGATGAAGCCTCGCCAGCCTCAGGGCGGCTTTCTTCCCGTTGTTTGAGCCCTTCTCTTTGCGGGAGAGCTGCTTGGACCTCCGTTTGAAGAGCCTGAGCCTCCTTGCCAGAGGTCGGGGAGCCTCTATCCGGGTGCCGTCGGACAGGACGACGAAGGAAAACAGACCGAGGTCTACTCCCACAACATCGTGTGCGCCTCTCACCTCCCTAGCCTTGGGCTCTGGTCGCTCCACCTCGCAGGTGAGGCTCACGTACCAGCGGTCCGCCTCCCAGGAAACCGTGGCAGAGAAAATCTTGCCCCTCCCCTCTTGGAGAAGGCGAAGAAGCTTCTCCGTGGGCTCCTTGCTCCTCACCTTGCCCATGCGGGGAAGCTGAACGTGACAGGGGAAAACCCGGATGGAGCCGGTGAGCCGGGCAGTGTTGTCCGCCTGGGCCTTTTTGCGCTTGAACCGGGGGAACCTGGCCCGCTTGGCCTTCCAGTTCTGCAGGGCCTTCTTCAGGTCCCGGAAGGCCTCCTGGGGGGCGCACTTGCAGACCTCGCTCCAGCAGGGGGCGTTCTCCCGCTTCCACCGGTTCCACTCCCGGTAGAGTTCGGGGGCAGAGAAAAGCTTCTTCCTCTCCTCAAGGGCCTTCTTGCAGCGCTCCAGGCCCCAGTTGTAGGCAAAGCGGAAGGCCCGGGTTACCCGCATCTCCCCCTACCTCTTCTAGGACCACGATCTGCCTCCCCGAGGCCCGGAGGGCGGCCTCCAGCAGGGCGAAGCAGAAGCCGCTCAGCCGCTCCCGGCGCTCCACCACGATGCGCCCTACCCCGAGGTCGGCCAAAACTTGGAGGAGCCCCCTCCGCTTTCTCCTCCTATTGCCCACCTCGGCCACCACCTCGCAATCCCGCCACCCCTGGGCCGCCGCCAAGGCCTTCAGGCGCTCCAGCTCCACCCTCTGGTCAGCGGAGGAAACACGGGCGTAGAGCACGGTGCGTCCTTCACGAAGAGGTTCCTCCATCAGGATGGTCCCCGAGGGAAGCTGCCGGGCAGAGACAGGGAGCTTCCCTGCTCTGAACCACCGCCAGACGGTCAGGTAGCTTACCCCCTGCCTGCGAGCCCAGTCGGAGAGCTTCACGGCTGATATAGATGGTAATAAAAGCCCGGGCAGTTGTCAAACCCCTGTGGAATGCCAGGAGTAAGCCTTAGCACGCGACTTCACCGATCGTCTAGATGCTCCGGCAAGGCAGTCGTCTCTTGTGGCACAGCGCCAGAGATTTCCGGATGGGTGATGCGGCCACCCAAGTTGGCTGCGTAGCCCACAACACCCAGCGTTACTACGGCCAGTACAAACAATGCTGTACGCCAGGCCGGCGCTACCGGTCCCCGCCGCAGCAGCGTGCCCAGCGAAAGCACGCCCAGTGCAATGGTCAGATAGGCGGCCAGGTTGCCGGCTTCTTCGTGCGCTTCGATGGCATCGTGCGAGCGCCCCAGCGCCTCCACGATTTCCTCAGCTTCGTGCCCGCTGAAGTAAGCGGCTACTGCGCCCAGCGCTCCCAGCGCAAACAGCATCAGCGCCACGCGCACCACATTTTCCTCGCGGCGCCAGGCGCCGTAGAGTCCGACAAGCAATCCCAGAAGCACCGCAAACAGCGGCAGGTGATTCGTCAACAGGTGCAGGTGGGCGGCGTTGGTGAACGCCAGGGATTGGTACATCAGCATAACGAGCGCCTCCTTTAGGTCTTGCTCAGGGGTTGGTGAACGTCAATTCGCGCCTTAAGAACCGTTCTAATTCGATCAATTGATGATAATAGTCCCGAAGTGCCTCATAATAGCGCTGCTCGCTTTCCAAAACAAGCCGTTGTGCGTCGAGCAGTTCAATCAGGCTAACTTCACCCAGGCGGTATCCTCGCTGCAGGCGGCTCAGCAATTCACGTGAGCGGTTGCGTACCTGGCGGGCATAACGTTCCACGACAATGCGGGCCGCCTTGTAGCCATGCCAGGCTTGTTCGACTTGCTGCTTCAGCTGAAGCCGTAGGTCTTCCAGCTCCCATCGGCGCACTTCGTACCGGGCGCGGACTTCACGTACGCGGCCCCGATACCCTGGTAGAATTCCCAGCGGCAACGAAAACCCGACTTGAAATCCCACAAACCGGTAGTCATGGCCATAATCCTGAGAATAAACGTCCAGTTGCAACTGGGGAAGCAGCGAAGCGCGAGCCTGCCGGATGGTTGCCTGTGCAGCCTGGAGTTGGAGCTGCTGGCTGCGCCGCTTTACAGCCAATGCGGCCCATGAGCTGAAGACCCCTCTGGCCATCCTCCATGGTCAGGCAGAGCTGGCCCTGCGCCGGCCCCGTTCTACCGACAGCTACCGCGCCACGCTGCGCCAGATCCGGCAGCAGACGGAACAAATGACAGCGCTGGTGCAGCACCTGCTGTTGCTGAGCCGGCTGGATCAGCCCACTGCTTCTTTCCCCTTCGCCCCGGTGGACTTCTCCGAACTGGTTGCCCGGGAGCAAGCGTTTTTCGCATCCCGGCCCAGGCGCGGGGCATTGTGCTTACCGCCTCCGTCGCTCCCGGCGTTCGGGTCTACGGCGTCGAAACCTTATTGCAGGAGGTCTTCCGAAACGTGCTGGACAACGCCGTAAAATACACCCCTCAAGGACAAATCGACGTGGCGGTGAGCACGACGGACACCCATATACTTTTTGAAGTGCGGGACACCGGTATCGGCATTCCTCGCGCGGCGCTGCCGTACGTTACGGAACGGTTTTACCGTGTGCCGCAGACGGCCCCCCACGTCGAAGGCCATGGCCTGGGTCTGGCGCTGGTGGCCCGCATTGTGATGCTGCATCAGGGCCAACTGGAGATCGACGCCGAGCCCGGCCAGGGCACGACGGTGCGCATTATGCTACCGGCACGGCCGGAGCCAATCGGACGCGTGACGCGTCCGCTCGAGCCCAGCCCGCTTGCTTAGCTACCCCGATACATCACGCGCCAGATGCGGCCGCGCACCGAGTCGGAGATATAAAGCGCACCATCGGGCCCAACGGCCAACCCCATGGGGCGATAGCGGGCTTCCCCGGTGCTGCGAATTGGACTAACGCCGGCAAAGCCGTCGGCAAATACCTCCCAGTCGCCAGCCACCGTGCCATCGGGATTCATGGGTTGAAAGACCACATTATAGCCCGCCTGGGGCAGCGGCGCCCGGTTCCAGGAGCCGTGAAAGGCGATGAAAGCGCCGGCGCGATAGCGCTCGGGAAACTGGGTGCCGTCGTAGAAGATCAGATCGTTAGGCGCCCAGTGGGCCGGATAGGCTACAATGGGATCCTCGTACTGCTCGCAGCGCCCGACGGTCTTTCCGTCGCCGCCATACTCAGGCGCCAGCACTTTTTTGTTCTGAATTGGATCGTAGTAGCAGTAAGGCCAGCCGAAGTCGTCTCCTTCGTCTACGCGGAAAAATTCTTCAGCCGGCAAGTTGGCATTATCTTCGGCGTCAAAATATTCTGGCCAGAGCGTATCGAGTTGGTCGCGGCCGTGTTGGACGACGTAAAGGGCATTGGCAAATGGATTCCAGGCAATAGCCACTGCGTTGCGGATGCCCGTGGCATAGCGCAGGCCGTCTTTTTGACGCTGCCCCAGCACATCAGCACGGAAACGCCAAATACCGCCGTACTGCTCAAGAAGCGGACAAGGATCCATACCGGGTACCCCACGCTGCCGATCACGCGCTTGGCAAGCATTCGAAGGCGCACCGATATTCACATAAACATAGCCTGCTTTATCAAAAGCAAACGTTTTGGATGCATGCTGCCTCCGTTCGGGCAACCCTCCGGCAACCAATTCCGCTGGGCCCTGGGGTAACAGTTCCCCCTCTATGAGCCGGTAACGCAACAGCGCTGTATCGGGCGCAAAATACAGGTAGCCATTCCAAAGGTCGATACCGGTACCGGGCACGTCCCCGAAGTAGGCGATCACGTCCACGCGGCCGTCCCCCGTGGTATCCCGCAACGCAGCGATACCATGACCATTTTTTAGCTCCATTAAAGCGACGTAAATATCTCCGTTGTCGCGCACGACCAGGTGACGAGCCCGGCCTACGTTGTCGGCCACAACTTGAGCGCAAAATCCTGCCGGCAGCGTAATGCCTCCGTTGTCGGGATCGCAGCCTGCAGCTTGACTGCTTGTCGGTTCATGCTGCGCATTATGGCATCCTAAAAGCAGTCCAAAGCATCCAATAAGCAACAAAGCACGAATCATCGCAGCCTCCGTAAACCTAGGTTTCTCGTAACGGGTAAAAGCCAGCGTCTTTCTGCAAATCTAAAAACGTATGGCTGCAGGAATATACAACATGATCCGTTTTTTTCTATTGTTTATCCTGCTTTTTGGAGGATTAGGCTGCCGCACGCTGCGTGAATGGCAGGCACTTCGCCAGGTAGAGTTTTATCTGGATCGCCTCGATAACGTGCATCTGGCAGGCATCAACCTCAGTGCAGTACAGCATTACGAGGATCTCAAAGTAGATCAGCTTGCACGGCTCAGCCTGGCGCTGGCTCAGGGAACGCTACCGCTTCGCTTTCGGCTTTACGTCGTGGCTACCAATCCGCGCGAGAACCGCGTCACCGCCCGCCTGGAACGGCTGGAATGGACGCTACGCCTAGATGAACGGCCCCTGCTAAACGGTTTGATCGACCAAACCTATCGCCTACCCCCAGGTGAACCGCGCGAAATTCCAATAGACATCGAACTGGACCTACTCGATTTCTTTGAAAGGAATTTACGCGACCTGGTCGAGCTTGCACTGGCACTTAGCGGCACAGAAGGCGTAACGAAGCGCGTTAGCTTAGAAGCCAAACCCTTTGTGGAGACCCCTCTCGGGTCCTTGTCGTATCCACGACCGATTCTTATCCTAAGTCGAGAAGTGGGGGCAACGCCGTAAGTTGCATACATGCTAAGGGTTAAGGCGCATACAACGCTAAGTGCACTTTTTTTGCTGTGCTGGACCGGTTGCGTGGGCGATTTGCCCCGCGATAATCCGTTAGATCCGCGGTCAGACCAGTACCAGCCGCAAGGTCGCATCGAAGGCCTTATCACGCGCCAATATCCTCCTTATCCGCCTTTAGCAGGCGTTATGGTCTATCTGTGGCCAGAAGCAGATACGCTGACGCAAGGACGTACAACCCGTAGCAACGCCACGGGACGTTTTACCTTTGATGGCATACCTCCAGGACGCTACCGTCTCTGGGTACAAGCAGCAGGGTACCGTGCCCTGCAAGACACGCAGCATGTCGAAGTTGTTGCCAATCAAACGCTTACCACAACCTTTCGGCTTAACGCCCTACCCTACTTTGCCGCCTATATGCTTACCACGGTGCACATTAGTCGCTGGTGGCCTCAAACTGACCTGTACCGACTAGAAGTCGAAGCGCACGTAATCGATCCCGATGACCTGCGGGATGTGATACGCGTATGGCTCAAAATTCCGGTACTCCAATTTGTTGACACGTTGCAATCCTTACAACCAGCAGGTCGATTTTTTAGCATGATACCTGCCGAAGCATTGCCGACATCTTCCCTGCATGCTTTATTGGGTTACGACCTGTACCTGGGGGCTTTAGATCGCAACGGCGACACAGTTTACACCCCAGCCTTACGCCTTAGTCGCATCATCGACCCCGTACCCACGGCTTTAGAACCCCGTGGTTTGGCTGTAGTGGATACCACGCGACCTTTGCTGAGGTGGGAACGCCTAAGTATGCCCTTTACCTTCACGTACCGCATTGATGTGGTGCGCCGCGAGGCCGACTTAGACATCCCGATCGTCACGCTGGACAACCTTAATGCTACGCGCGACTCCGTACGCATACCGCAACCCCTTGCTTCCGGCGTATATTATTGGACGGTTTCTGTTGTCGACGCGTTTGGCAACCGCAGCCGTTCTAAAGAAGCTGGATTTCAAGTTCCATGAGTGCACCCCCTACGATGCGGACCTCATTTGAGGCCTTGGCTGAAATTGCCCTGGTGATCAACACGCTCCGAGACCCCGAGGTGCTGTTGGAAAAGGTGCTGGAAATCGCAATGGAGACCTTGGAGGCCGAACGGGGCTTTATTCTCCTCAAAGCGCCGCAATACCCTGAAGGGTTCGCCATACGGGCGCAACGGAATTTCACCGAGCAACAGCTGGGCGAAATCGTGCGCATCTCAACCAGCGTCGTGCATGAAGTGCTTCGTACCGGTCAGCCCGTGCTGGTCTATGAAGCACAACAAGACGAACGCTATCGCAAAGCTGAAAGCATTGTCATTCAACGCATCCAGTCCATTGCCTGCGTGCCCCTGCGCATTAAAGAGCGTCTGATTGGTGCTATCTACTTAGACAGCCTCTCGCATCGCAGCCGTTTTACCCGTGAATCCCTGCCTTTTTTGGAAGCTTTTGCCAACCAGGCGGCCGTAGCTATCGAAAATGCCCAGCTCTATCAATCATTGCGCGAGGAAAACCGCTGGCTACGCAGCGAAATTCAGCGCCTGCATGGCTTTGAAGGTATCGTAGGGCAAAGTTCCGCCATGCGCGAAGTCTTCGATACCATGGCCCGCGTACTCGACACCGATGCCACTGTGCTTATTGAAGGCGAAAGTGGAACAGGTAAAGAGCTGATCGCCCGGGCCCTGCACTACAATGGAGAGCGCAAGCATCAACCTTTTGTGGCTGTCTTCTGCGGATCCCTACCCGATGAACTGCTTGAAAGCGAACTGTTTGGCCATAAAAAAGGCGCCTTTACCGGAGCACTAAGCGACAAAAAGGGATTGTTTGAAGTTGCCGATGGCGGAACCGTATTTCTGGATGAAGTTGGAGACCTCAGCCCACGTATGCAAACTGCGCTGTTGCGCGTGCTCCAAGAGGGCGAAATCCGTCGCGTAGGCGACACGCAAATTCGCAGAGTAGACGTGCGCATCATTTCGGCCACCAACAAACCGCTACGCGAGCTGGTACGCCAAGGGAAATTCCGCGAGGACCTCTACTACCGACTCAATACAATCCAGATCACCGTACCCCCCTTGCGCCACCGACGTGGCGACATTCCGTTGCTTGCGCATCACTTTCTCGACAAATACGCGGTTAAAAAGCGGGCTCACATTAAGGGCTTTACTCCAGAAGCCCTTGAAGCGCTGGAACGCTACCACTGGCCCGGTAACGTGCGCGAACTGGAAAACACGATTGAGCGGGCAGTGGTGCTGGCGCGCGGTGAATTCATTACCCCCGCCGACCTGCGCTTGCCGGACACCGATGGAGCAGATCCTTTTGAACCTGACCTACCGCTGCACGAAGTAGAACGCCGCGTCGTGCTTCGCACGCTTAAACGACATAATGGGAATATTTCAGAAACTGCACGCGTGCTGGGTGTTTCGCGGCGCTGGCTGCACTACAAACTCAAAGAATGGGACGTCCAGGACGCATAGCCGACCTGCAGCCGTTTGCGGAACTGGCTACCGGCCCTACCGCTACGGTCTACAAGGCATACCAGGCCTCGCTGGACCGTTTTGTACTGCTTAAGGTGCTGAACGCCGACTTGGCCTATGATCCCGCCTTAGCAGAACGCTTTGAAGAAGAAGCTCGCCTGGCCGCACGCGTGCAGCATCCTAACGTGGTCGCGGTCTATACCTTCGGACGTACAGGAGACCAGCTCTATCTAGTAACCGAATTTGTAGAAGGATGCTCGCTGCGCGAGCTGCTTCGCCAAGGCCCCTTACCCCTTCCGATCGCCCTTTACATTGCCAACGAAGTCACCCGTGGCCTAAAAGCAGCACATGACAAAGGCGTCTTACATCGCGACCTAAAACCTTCTAATATCTTGATTTCCCTAGAAGGTCAGGTCAAATTGACCGATTTCGGTATGGCTATCCAACTCGCCCGTTCCTCTGGAGACGAGTTGTGCGGCACGCCCGCTTATTTGGCTCCCGAATTGCTCTTAGGCCAAGCCCCTTCTCCACAAGCTGATCTGTTTGCTTTGGGTGCCACCCTGTTTGAGATGCTGACAGGTACCCAGGCTTTTCCCGGCGAAACGCCCAGTGAAATTTTTGACGCCCTACTGCACCACGACCCGTTGCCTCGGCTGCGTATGCTGGCCCGTGCACCCGAAGCCGTAATACAGCTTTGCGCGCGCTTACTGGCCAAGCAGCCTGAGGCTCGCTATACCACAGCCGATGAAGTCCTCCATGCCCTTGAAGTTGTTCAGCGCCAGGAAGGCCTCGGGGCAACGGCCAAAGAGCTGGCGCTTTATTTAGTGCACCCGACAACGTTTCACCAGGAAGCTCCCTCCCTCCCCTCCCCGCTCCCTACCACTACACCTCCTGCCCTTTCCCCACGCATAAGACGACCGCTATGGCTTGGCGCAAGCCTTGGGCTACTCGGACTGGCCATTATAATTTTTTGGATCCTACGCGCAGACCTTGTCGACACCGTTGTTCCCAAACCAGATACAATCCGCATCCTCGAGCAGGAAGGTGTTCCTGATGAAACGCCAAGCCCCACCTTCCCCTATGGGCCCCTTCAGCCCACTCCTGAACCCAACCCAACAGTCCCCAACCCACCTCAAACACGCGATGAAAAAAACCTAACAAAGGCCAACACGGCCTCATCCACTTCAACCGCTACAGCGCCCGCAGCACAACCTCCTAAAGCACGCCTGCGCGTGCACGTTACGCCCTGGGCCTATGTTTTCTTAGAAAGTGCCGGACGGCTCGACTCCCTTGGCATTACCCCGCTGGACACCCCCCTTGAGCTTACGCCTGGCACCTACACGCTGCACTTGCGCAATCCGGAACTTCCCCCCTACGTTCTTTTAGTTCCCCTATACGCAGGTCAAGATACACTACTGACCATCTCCCTATGGACCCACGTGGGCCGGTTGTGGTTGGAGATTCACCCATGGGCTTACGTCTACTTAGACGACCGTTTTTATGATGTCATTCCTCCTCAGGAGCGTCCCCTGATCGTCTCGCCTGGCGTACATCGGCTGCGGCTAGTACATCCTTCCCTGGGCACCCTCGACACCTTGCTGCAGGTGCAAGCAGGGGCCGAACAAACAATCCGCGTTGACCTCATGCGTCGCTTTTCAAAGTCGGAACACTAATTGTTAAGGCATGCCCTACTGGGATATCGGTATAGGCGTTTGAGCAAAGTATGCGCAGCTATAAGCCAAACCGTGCGCACCGTGGCGTGATACTATGCACATTTCTGTTTGCTACAGTAAGCAGCCAGGCCCAATCCGCTTGGCATGAGCTGCCTCCTATGCCCACCCCTCGTTACGCTGCGGCAGCGGCCGTCTTGCACGGCCGCATTTACGTTATCGGCGGCATCGGCTCTGAAGGGAAGCCCCTGACTACGGTTGAGGCCTATGATCCCGAACGGCAAACGTGGATCCGCGACGTCCCCCAATTGGAAGAACCTGTAGCCTTTGCTGCCGCCGTTACGCTGGGAGATAGCCTTTACCTCATTGGAGGCATAGACGAAGAGGGCGAAACCACCGATGAGGTGTGGATGCTCGATGGGACGCAAGGGTGGCAACACGTAGCTTCGCTGCAGCAAAAGCGACAAGAGCTGGTTGCAGTAGCTTTTGGTGGGCAAATTTATGCCATTGGCGGACGTGAAGAAACCTCTCCCACGAGTCGTGGAGCCCTGTTGCCACGTTCGCTGGCCAGTATCGAGCGCTATGATCCGCAAAAAGACACATGGGAGCTGCTGCCGTTTCCAGTTCAGCTCGTGCAACCGGTCCATCTCGCCGCAGCGACAGTCTGGGAAGAGGCGATTTACCTCATCGGCGGTCTCAGCAATAATTTACCTGTAGGCGTTATCCAACAATTTCGGCCTTTAACCAACGAAGTCATCCTCGACAAGACGTTTCTACTACCTTATGAGTGGTGGGCTGGTGCTGCCCTAACTTATCGCAACACCATTCTCCTGCTTGGCGGCTTAAGCGGCAAAGAAACCGCCCTGAACGCCGTCCAAGCCCTGCGCTGGACAAATAATACCTGGCAACTCGAACCCTTGTCACCGCTACGCCAGACCCGCTTTAGCTTTGCCACTGCGCTTTACAACGACACCATCTTCGTATTCGGTGGACTGGACCGGACGGACGGCAAGCCGCTCAGCAGCGCTGAAGCCGCTTCAGCCTCAGTACTGACGCATCGCCAAGCTGCAGCACTCCCTCCTGATTTCTGGCTACAGTCCCCTTATCCCCATCCGTTTCGAGAGCAGGTTACGTTTTCCTTTTCTCTAAGTAGCCAACAGGCCGACAGACCGGTAACGCTGGCCGTTTATGACCTTTTAGGACGCCCCATTGCGCATTTACTGCAGGGTTTTATGACACCTGGCAAGCATTCCATCGTATGGAATGGCTATACCAGCTTGGGACATTCCCTGCCAGCCGGCGTTTATGTAGTTTGCCTGACCCAAGGCACGTATCACCAAAAGCGACTGCTCATTCGAGCTCCCTAAACGGCATGCACCACTGGACGTTTTTTGGATTAGCCAGCATAGGGATACTGGCAGCCCTTCCCCTTCAAGCCCAACCTACGCAGCTTTCTCCCGCTCAGGTACTCCAGGAAATCTGGCAAGCCTATCAGCAATTAGACTATAACCGGGTTGAAACCCTCTCGCGCCAGGCATTGACCCAATACCAGCAGTATACCCCGGCGCAGCTTGTCGAGCTGCATACCGTTTTAGCTTTGGTCCTTATGGCACGCAACGAACCAAGCGAAGCGCGTCAGCATTTTGAAGCCGCCCTATCCCTTAATCCACAACTCGAGCTTGATCCTATCTTGGCTTCGCCTAAGGTTCGAGACTTCTTTGAGCAGATTCGCCAAGAAATGAACACCCAAGCCTCCACACCCACTGCCCTCTCCTGGCGCTACGTTGTGCAACCCGATCCACGTCCCAAGGCGGCTCTACGGTCACTGGTTTTTCCCGGTTGGGGGCAACGCTACAAAGGACAAACCCAGAAAGGATGGTTTTTAAGCACCCTGTGGAGCCTACTGGTGGGCAGCAGCCTGGTTGCCCACCTGGAGTATAAATGGGCTTGGACTGCATACCTAGAGGAAACCAATCCGTCTCGCATCGAAGACCATTACCGCACGGCAAACCACTGGTTTAAGACCCGTAACAATTTGCTTTTAGTAACGGGCTTCGTGTGGCTGTACGGCTATTTAGACGCTTTGATTTCTCCTCCTACGGCTGTTTCCTCCACTCAAAGATTGCAGGTTATCCCCCAGGTAAATGGCATGGAGCTTCGCTGGTCGTTTTAATTTTTAAAAAATAAAAGCGGGTACCCTGGAGGGCAC
>OGCH01000223.1_pt1 | contig 34800 bp, 27 predicted proteins | sample 1570111 | NCBI WGS metagenome assembly OGCH01 (sample SAMN03436243, study PRJEB24508) | hot springs metagenome | biome: Desert Springs; feature: Hot Springs; material: Water | place: USA: Great Boiling Spring, Nevada | collected 2008-12-01 | depth 0 m m | reverse complement strand
AGGCAGCCGGTGCCACGGCGACGCCAACGCCGGTCAGCGAGGCGTTGCCGGCGACGGCCGAGCAGACCCAAACGCCACAGCCGCCTGCCGCGGCCGGGCAGGTCCTGCCCAAGACGGGCGGTGGTCCGGGGGGGAGCATCCTGGTCGGGTTGCTGGCCCTGACCGGTAGCGCGCTGGCCGCGACCGGGATCGCGCTCGAGGCACGACGCCGCCGCGCCGTGCGCTGATCGCCTCGATCGACTGCAGCTCACGAGCGGGCTCGGGAGTCCTCCCGGGCCCGCTTCCCGTCTCCCAGCGTCGGAGCAGCGCTGCCGACTGTTCCATGGTGCCGAGGAGCTTCGACGGGCGGGCGCAGCAGCAGCTAGCTTCCGCGTGCCAGCGCTGGGCTGCGGTGCTGAGCGAACAACCAGCCGTATACTGCGGCTGGTGACCCGCGGGGGTGGAGCGGTGACGCTGGGTCAGCTCCTCCAGCTGGTGCTCCTGGGGACGATCTGGGGGAGTTCGTACCTCTTCATCAAGCTCGCGGTGGCAGGGATGCCACCGCTCGCTCTGGTCGAAGGGCGTCTGCTCCTCGGCGCACTCGTGCTGCTCGCTGTGCGGCGGGTGACTGGTCAGCCATGGCCGACACGGACAGTGTGGCCGCACCTCGCGCTCATGGCGGTGATCGGGAACATCGTTCCGTTTCTTTTGATCGCCTGGAGCGAGCAGCACATCGATTCCGGTCTCGCGTCGGTCCTGAACGCGACGACACCGTTCTTCACGGTCCTCTTCGCCGTGCTGATCTTCCGAGCCGAACGGCTCACCGCGGCCAAAGCGATCGGCGTGACGCTCGGCTTTCTCGGTGTCGCCGTGCTCAGCGGTGCGGACCTGGCGGCACTCGGTGCCGCTTCGACGCAGGGTCAACTGGCCGTGCTGGCCTCCAGCGCCTGCTACGGCCTGGGCTTCGCGTATGCGCGCCGTTTCCTGCGTGGGGCACCATTGGCCTTGGCCGCTGGCCAGATCGCGCTGGCCGCGCTGATCCTGCTTCCGCCGGCGCTCTCAGCTGGGGATCTCGCCGCGCTGCGTGTGGGTCCCGCGGAGGTCGTCTCGGTTCTCGTACTGGGTGTCCTGAGTAGTGGCCTGGCCTACGTGCTCTATTACCGGCTGATCGCGGCTGCCGGTGCGGTGATCGCTTCCTTGGCGACCTATCTGATGCCGCCGGTGGGAGTCACACTGGGCTGGCTGGTGCTCGGCGAACCGGTGGGCTGGCGCCTGGTGGTCGGTGTCGTGCTCATCCTTTTCGGGATGGCGGTCGTCCAGGGGCGAGCCGGTCGGTCGGTCTGGCGAGGGCGCACGGCAGGCGCGAGTGCCAAGCTGACTGACGATTAGGGCAGGGTGAGGATCTCCGGGCCGTTCTCGGTGATGGCGACGGTGTGCTCGAACTGGGCGGAGAGACTGCCGTCAGCCGTGACGACTGTCCAGCGATCGGGGAGGACGCGGGTCTCCGGTCGGCCGGCGGCGATCATCGGCTCGATGGTGATGACCATACCGGGACGGAGGATGGGCCCCTGACCGGGGGGCCCGTAGTGGGGAAGCATCGGTTCCTCGTGCAGGCTGCGGCCGATCCCGTGCCCGTACAAGTTGCGGATGACCGAAAAACCGTGTGCCTCGACGTGCTGCTGGATGGCGTGGGAAATATCGGTGAGTCGCCGACCGGCGTGCGCCTGGGCGATCCCGATCTCCAGCGCTTCGCGGCAGACGCGCAGGAGCTTCTCGGCTTCCGGGGAGACCCGCCCCACGGGAACGGTGATCGTCGCGTCGCCATGGTAGCCGCGGTAGCGGGCACCGACGTCGATCCCGACGATATCTCCTTCGGCGAGGACGCGCGAGCCGGGGATGCCGTGCACGACTTCCTCGTTGACCGAGACGCAGATGGAGGCCGGGAAACCGCGGTAGCCCTTGAAGGAGGGAACCGCGCCGTGCCGGCGGATGATCCGCTCGGCGATCCGGTCGAGTTCGGCCGTGGTGATACCGGGGCGGACCGTCTCGGCGAGCGTAGCCAGGACTTCGGCGACGATCTTGCCGGCTTCGCGCATGAGGCGGATCTGTTCAGGTCGCTTGAGGACGATCGCCACGCCTCGCCCCTCCAGTGGGCCGCGTCGCAGCGGCCAACTGGAAAGTATAGCACTGGTTGTCGCGTCGTACCGGTCGGGCGGTGCGTTGCCCTGGTGGCTGGCGTGATCGGGGTGACGTGGTTCCTGTCGGCTGCGGTGACGAGTCGAGTGGCCGAGGTCTGGTCGCGGGCGGTGCGATCTGGAAGGCTCGCTCGTCCGTCTGGCTGATGGACGGTTGCCGAGTGAAGCGAGGGGGGAAGTCGAGCAGCTGCTCGGACGGGCGATGGTTCCGGTACTCGTCGCGCTGGCCGTCTTCGCGCTACCGGTGGCGGCGCTGGAGTCGGTGACGATCCCGCGCCGCGAGCAGAGCGGTTCGGGGCGATCGGGTACAGCGGTGCTCACCGCCCTGGGGAACCAGACGCGGGTGGTGGCGACGCGCTCCAACCCGCCGGCTGGTGCGGCGCAACCGGCGCGCATCCACGAGGAGACGTGCGCGAGCTCGAACCCCAAGCCGCGTTATCCCTTGCAGAGCCTCGTGGACGGACGACCGGAGACGGTGGTCGATGTCCCTTTGGCTGAGCTCCTCGCTGGTCAGTTCGCGATCGACGTGAACGAGGCACAGCAGCGGGTCAACACCTCCGTGGCATGCGGTGAGATCGGGCCCCGAGTGACGCCAGCCACCGGTGCAGGGCCGCGCACGCTGCCGGGCTGGCTGATCGCCGCGGCGCTGCTGTCAGGTTTCATCTCCGTCGCTACTGGGTTCGGTTTGCGGCTGGCCCGCCGCGAGAAGGGGTTCGGTGATGCGTCGCGCCTGGTCGATCGTCGCCGGGCTCGCGGTACTCTTGGCCACCGGCTGTGGTGGGCGCGCGAGCAGCGGAATCATGTCCAGTGGGGCCGGCGACTCGGGGTACGACGGCCCCGACGACGATGGCTCGCAGTCAGTCACGGTCATGCCGACCCCTGCCGCTGCTGGTTCACCGAGCGCACTGCGAGCTCTCAGCCCGGTGCCCGGAGCAGTTGCGCCGACGGCGATCTCGATTATTGCGGAGGGTAGGACGGTCGAGATCGCGGTGGTGAACTTCGGTTTCCAGCCGGCCGAGATCAGCGTCGCTGCCGGTACGACCGTTGTCTGGCGGAACCTCTCGCCGACGACGCTTACGGTGGCGGCGAAGAAGCGCTCTTTCGAGAGCGAACTCGTCGAGCCGGGCGGCTCGTACTCGGTCACGCTCCGCGAGCCGGGAGTCGACGAGTACGAGTGCACGCTGCACCCGGAGATGATAGGGCGCATCGTCGTCCGTTGAAGGATAGGGTATGCTTGCCCGGCGGTCGAGAAGCGTGGCGAGGACGTGCGCCGATGTATTGTCCGAGCTGTGGGACGGAGCAGCCGCCGGGGCCAGTGTGTCTCGCCTGTGGACGATCGTTCCGGCGCCAGCCGGAGCTGCCGAGGGAACGGCGCCCGGTCCGGCGCTATCAGCGTCGCGGGGTGAGTGGTCGCTTGCTGGGATGCACCACGACGCTCGTCGTCGGGCTGGTCGTCGTCCTAGCGGCGACTGCCTTCTTGACGCGCGAGCCGGTTCGCGCACCGGTCGAGGAAGCGGGAGCGAGGTCCAGCGTCGCGGTGGCGCCCTCACCGGCGGTGCCCATCGGTCAGGGCGCGTCGCCGGTCGTCGGTGACCGAAGGGTGACCGTCACCGAAGAGGAACTCGACCGGTGGCTAGCCGAGCACGCGGCCGAGCTGCGCCCAGCCAGTGACCCGCAGGCCGAGATCGACGCGGACGGGATCGCTCTCCACGTGCGGATCTACGGGTTGGGAGCGACCTATCGCGCCCGGCCGGTGGTACGGGATGGGCGTCTGGTTTTGGAGGATGGGCGGATCGAAGGGCCGTTGGGCTTGGGGATGAGTGCCGAGAGCGTGACGGCCCGGTTGCAGGCGGCGTTGGACGAGCGACTGGCACGAGAGGGGCTGCGGCCCGTGGCGATCGAGCTCCAACCGGGCGCACTGACCGTGGAATTCGAGCCGGTCGAAGGATGAAGGCGGGCGGACAAGCGAGCGATCCGGTCGCAGTCGTGCGGGCAGTGCTGGCAGCGCTGAACCGGGGAGACCTGGAGACAGCGCTCCGCTACTGTGCCGATGACATCGTCCTGTGGGCACCGGGACCGACTCCATCCGGCACCGAACTCCGGGGCAAGCAGGCCCTCCGGGCCTTCCTGGAGGCGAGCGAGGCGACCTGGCCGGACAGCTGGGCAGCGGTGCGGACACTGGTGGCTGCCGGCGATGAGGTCGCCGTCGAGTTGGTGGCGACGGCGACGCACGCGGGGGACCGGGTGACGCAGCCGATGGCTGCCTTCTTCACAGTGCGTGACGGGCTGATCGTGCGCCAGGCCTGCTACTTCGATCTGGCTGGACTGCTCGCGCACTTGCAGGAGCGTGGACTGGCGTAGGGGTGTCCCGGCGAGGGAACCGATCTCGCGCCAGCGACGGAAGGGGCTGCGGCTGCGGAAGGGTCGGCTGGGGGCGGTGCGGGCGTGCTGGACAGGGAACCATGAGGGTCACGCTGACACGTGGTGCGGCGAGGCGGGTGGCTCGCCGCGCCGGATCCGGGTGACGATAGGGGCGGCTGCTCGCGCCGCTGCCGGGTGCCGGGTCGGGGCGGGTGGCGACGTGCCTCGTGGGTCGCTGCGGAGGTACGGTCGGAGCGTTCATCGGATCGTCACGGGCGGTGGCTGGACGCGGGTATCCGCTTGGTGGCATACTTGCCAGTGCCGGGGGATCCAGAAGCACCCGGCCCCACCATCGCACACCTGTCTCATCTCCTCCTCACGTGCGAGGCAGCCGGCTTTTCCGCGGCTGCCTCGTGCGTCGTTCGGACGGGTCTCCGATCGAGCGAGTACAATCGAAAAGAATCGGCCGAGGCTGCAGCAAGCGCCTGGCTCGTCGCATCGAGGGATCGAGTATGGATGAGCGCAACCGCACACCGCGCGAACAGCGCGAACGCTCCGCGAATCCGGTCGGGAAAGCCCTGCGCGGGATCTTCGGCTCGCGCTTCGGCCTGCTGTGGATCATCGTGGGGCTGATCTTGTTCTACAACCTGTACGCGGTGTTCCGCCCGGAGCGGAGCGGGCCGCAGTCGGAGATCGCCTATTCCAGTTTCGTCACCGTCGTCGAGAAGGGGCTGGTCTCGACGGTGACGTTGTCCGGGCAGACGGTCGATGGCCAGTTCACCCAGCCACTGCGGGTGGCCAATGGCATCGTCTATCTACCGGGTGAGCCGTTGCCCGATACGGTGGACCCTGCGCAGGTCCGTTCGGTGACGCGCTTCCGCACGGTGATCCCGGAGAATACGCAGGCCGAGGTGACGGCCTTTCTCCAGCAGCACGACGTGTTGTTGAAGGTGCAGCCGTCCGGTGGTGCCTCGTTTCCGGGGCTCCTGCTGAGTGTCCTGCCGTTCGTGTTCCTGATCGGTCTCTTGTTCCTGTTGGGGCGCAATCTCAGTCGGGGGCAACAGAACGTTTTCAGCTTCGGGCGCTCGCGGGCACGGGTCTACGACGTCGAGCGTCCGCAGGTGACCTTCGCGGACGTGGCGGGGGAAGAAGAGGCCAAGGCGGAGCTCGCGCAAGTGGTCGACTTCCTGAAGAACCCTGCCAAGTACCACCGGATCGGGGCGCGTTTGCCGCGCGGCGTGCTCTTGGTCGGCCCACCCGGTACGGGGAAGACGCTCCTGGCGCGGGCGGTGGCTGGGGAGGCGGGTGTGCCGTTCTTCAGCGTGAGCGCGTCCGAGTTCGTCGAGATGTTCGTCGGCGTCGGCGCCAGCCGGGTGCGCGATCTCTTCGAGCGAGCCAAGGCGCAGGCACCGGCCATCATCTTCATCGACGAGCTGGATGCCGTCGGACGGCAGCGGTTCGCTGGCTTGGGCGTGGGGAACGACGAGCGAGAGCAGACTCTCAACCAGCTCTTGGTCGAGATGGACGGGTTCGAGGCCCACACCGACGTGGTGGTCATCGCGGCCACCAACCGGCCGGACGTGCTGGATCCGGCGCTGCTGCGACCGGGGCGATTCGACCGGCAGGTCGTGGTCGGGTTGCCGGACAAGCGGGGACGGGCCGCGATCCTGCGCATCCACACGCGCGGGATTCCGATCGCGCCCGACGTCGATCTGGACGGGCTGGCCGCGGCGACGCCGGGGTTTTCCGGAGCGGACTTGGCCAACCTGGTCAACGAGGCGGCGCTGGTCGCAGCGCGTCGCGGGAAACAGGTCGTGGACCGCTCCGATTTCGAGGAAGCACTCGACAAGATGCTGCTCGGGACCACGCGCTCGCTCCTGATGAGCGAGGAAGAGCGGCGCTTGGTGGCCTATCACGAGGCGGGACACGCGGTGGTCGCCTACTTCACCCCCGGCTCGGACCCCTTGCGCAAGATCAGCATCGTGCCGCGGGGACGGGCGTTGGGGGTGACGGTCCAGGCCCCCGAGGAGGATCGCTTCAACTACACGCGGAACCAGCTCTTGGGGCGTCTGGCTGTGCTCTTGGGTGGACGTGCCGCCGAGCAGTTGGTGTTCCACGAGGTGACGACTGGAGCGCAGAACGACCTGAAGGAGGCGACCCAGCTCGCTCGTCGGATGGTCGGTCTGTGGGGGATGAGCGAGGAACTCGGGCCCATCTACCTCGGGCTGGGCGAACAGCACGTCTTCCTGGGGCGCGAGATCGTGCAGGACCACAGCATCGGCACGAGCACGCTGGACCGGGCAGACCAGGCGGTGCAGCGGCTGCTCAATGAGGCGATGGAGCGGGCTGAACGGATCTTGCGCGAGCACCGGGAAGAGTTGGACCGGTTGGCTGACCTCCTGATCGCCGAGGAGACGGTCGGGCCGGAGAAGATCCGCGAGGTCCTGGGTGAACAACCGGTCGCAGCTGGGGACGACTGAGCGACCGACCGGGACGACGAGCGGTCCGCGGGGCGAGCGCCTCGCGGGCCGCGCTGGTTCGCTGAAGGAGAGTGGTGGAGGAGCGGCGGAGCGGTGCGGCGCGAAGCGGGGACGCGTTCACGACATATCCCTGTCGAGCTGGGTCCAGGACAGTACAGCCGGTGGTTCGTCGTCATCACGGCGGTCTTCGTCACCACGCTGATCGTCTCCAACATCGTGGCGGTCAAGATCGTCGATCTCTGGGGGCTGTACGTTCCAGCCGGGACAGTGACGGTCTTTCCGCTCGCCTACATTTTCGGCGATGTGTTGACCGAGGTGTACGGCTATCGGCGTGCCCGGCTGGTCATCTGGCTGGGGTTCGCGTGCAATCTCTTGGCTGTGGCGGCCTTCGCGGCGACGCAGTATCTGCCGGCTGCTCCGTTCTGGGATGGGCAAGCGGCCTACGAGCGGATCCTCGGCTACACACCTCGTCTCCTGGTGGCTTCCTTCCTCGCCTATCTGGTCGGCGAGTTCGCCAATGCTGCCGTGCTCTCGCGTCTCAAGCTCCTGACACATGGGCGATTGCTCTGGGTGCGGACGATCGGCTCGACGCTGGTCGGGCAAGGATTGGATTCGCTCGTCTTCGTGACGGTCGCCTTCGTCGGTACGCTAGCCGGGCCGGACCTCGTGCGCACGATGGTGACGGCGTGGCTGGTGAAGTCGGCCTACGAGGCGCTGGCGACGCCGCTGACGTACCTCATAGTGAACGGGTTGAAGCGTGCCGAGGGCGTCGACGCGTACGATTACGGGGTGAACCTCTCGCCGTTCCGCTTCGATTGAGAGCGCCACAGGGTGAAAGAGGCCGGGTGGAATCGTACGCGGCCGATCCCACCCGGCCCGCTCGGAGTCAGCTCCCGATCCGGGGATCCCCGGTGCGCTTCCAGACGGCGATGACGCTGGGGCGTGGAATGGTGCCGTCCGGCCAGCTGGAGAGCGGCGCGGTGAGCGAGCCACCCTCGCCGGGGTGTTGGATGGCACAAAAGAGCGTCTGGTAGTCGGGTGCGAACTCCGGACCGCAGACTTCACAGCCACGAGGCCCGCTCAGGAACATGCGGACGAATCCGCGCTCATCGCCGCTCGTCGGGACCGCGTAGATGCCGTCGTTGCGCCGGAACGTACTGGGCTGACCATCGGTGGCGATCCACATGTTGCCCCAAGCGTCGAAGGTGATGTTGTCCGGACAAGAGATCGGACTGATGAGGCGCGGGTCGAAGCCCGCCGCGAAGACGCCGTCGTCCGGATTGGCTGGATCGCCACAGAGCAGGAAGATCTCCCAGCGGAAGCGCGTCGCGGTGGCGTCACCGTCCTCGATCAACTCGATGATGTGGCCGTGGCGGTTGTTGCCGCGCGGATTGGCGGGATCGATCTGGTTCCAGTTGCGGCGCGCGTTGTTGGTGCAGACGATGTAGACGCGGCCGTTGACCGGATTGGTCTCGATGTCCTCCGGTCGATCCATCTTGGTCGCGCCGAGAAGATCGGCAGCGCGGCGAGTGTTGACCAGCACGTCGGCTTGGGAGCGGAAGCCGTTCGCTTCGGTCAAGGGACCGTAGCCGTGGACGAGCGGGAGCCATTCGCCAGTGCCGTCGGCGTCGAAGCGGGCGACATAGAGCGTGCCGGAATCGAGCAACGAGAAGTTGGCCCGGCGGTCGCGGGGATCGTAGCGCCCCTCGCTGACGAACTTGTACACGTACTCGAAGCGCTCGTCGTCGCCGGAATAGACGACGACCCGCCCATCGCGGGCGATGACGACCGTCGCGGCCTCGTGCTTGAAGCGGCCGAGCGCGGTGCGCTTCTTGGGTACGAAGGTCGGATCGTAGGGATCGATCTCGACCACCCACCCGAAGCGGAACGGCTCGTTCGGTTCCTGGCTCACATCGAAGCGTCGGTCGAAGCGTTCCCAGCGGCGCTCGGAGGCTTCGCTGGGGATACCGTATCGCCGGTGGATGGCATAGCGGGGGTCGCTCGCATCGAGTCCGGAGAGATTACCGAAGTACTGGTGGAAGTTCTCTTCGCAGGTCAGGAGCGTACCCCACGGGGTCTTGCCACCGGCGCAATTGTTGAGGGTGCCGTAGACCACGGTGCCCGTGCTGTCCGTGCTCGTTTTCAGCCAATCGGAGCCAGCGGCGGGACCGGTCAGCTCGCAGCGCGTCGTGCCCGTGACGCGCCGGTTGTAGGTGGAGCCGGGTAGGTAGTGCCACTGTCCGCGCCCGCGCTGGAGAACCTCGACGATGGTGACACCGTGCGCTTCCAATTCGACCGCCACCTGCCAGGCTTCAGGGTCACCTTCGCGGTAGCCGGGGAACATCAGTTCCGGGTTCGTGTACTCGTGGTTCACGGCGAGGAGCCCGCGAGAACCGGAAGCAGCCCCTCCGCCCAGCGGGAAGAGGCCGACGAAGTCGCAGTTGTAGCCGAATTGCTGCGCTTGGGCTTCCGGAGACTGCTCACCGAAACGGAACTCCGGCCCCCAGCTCTGCAACGGATCGCCCCAGCGGATGATGACGCGACTCTCGTACCCCTCCGGTACGGTTACTTCGTCGCGAGCGTTGAGTGCGATCGGACGGAAGGTGAGGCGACCGCGCTGGCTCGCTTCAGCAGACTCCTGCCGGCCCACCGCGAGCACCAGCGCGACCGTCGCGGCCCCACCGATGAGGCTCCGACGGCTCAAGCGCTGAGCGAGGACGTTCTCGAAAGTCAGGTTCTCGCTGGGGTTCACGGGTTGGGTGAAACATTTGCTCCCGCAGGCCCACTGGCACTTGGCGAGCCAAGCCGCGAGCGTCGGGGAGAGCGGTACGACTGTACGACGTCCCATACTGCTCCTCCCTTTCTCGAGTCCGTCATAGTCGTCACACTCTGGATACCGTCTGCCTGGGACGGTTCGATGGAGAAACTGTGAAGAACTCGTGACCGTTCGGTAAACGGAGGCGGCTCGTCCGATGAGCCCGGAGCCCTTGGGCAGGCGAACGAACGAGAGGAAGCGGGTGAGCGCGCCGTCTTGTCCCGATCGTTGGCTATCGCTCTTCCTGTCTCGAAGGCTGGAGGATCCATCGCGGCGGAAGACACGGGCCCGCGCCTCGTGCGACAGCCAGGAGACGCGTGTGCTACGATACGGCAACAGCGAGGAGAGCGGGTGGGTGAGGGCGAGGTGCGGTGATGGAACTCGGTCAGCTCCTGCAGAAGCGCGTCGGTTTGCTCTTCCCGGGTCAGGGAAGCCAGCACGTCGGCATGGGACAACGGGTGCATCAGCTCTCAGTGGCGGCTCGGCGGATCTTCGCCCAAGCGGAGGACGTTCTGGGGCTTCCGCTGCGCCGGCTGTGCTTCGAGGGCCCAGCCGAGGAGTTGGCCGATACGGCGAACGCCCAGCCGGCTATCTTGACGGTGAGTTTGGCCTACTTGGAAGCGTTGCGCGAGCGGCTGCGCGCATTGGGGGCCTCGCTCCAGCCGGCCGTGGTGGCCGGGCACAGCCTGGGTGAATTTACCGCATTGGTCGCGGCCAACGCGCTGCGCTTCGAGGACGCGTTGCGCCTGGTCCGCGAGCGGGGCCGCTTGATGCGCGAGGTGAGCCAGGAGCGTCCCGGCGGCATGGCGGCCGTGATCGGACTGGAGCGCGACGCGTTGGAGGAGGTCTGTCGCGAGGCAGGTGAGCTGGGGCTGGTGGTAGTGGCGAACGACAACTCCCCCGGCCAACTGGTGATTTCCGGTGAGGAGCGAGCGCTCCAGCGCGCGATGGCGCTGGCCCAGCGCAGAGGCGCCAAGCGCGTCGTGCGACTCGGCGTCACGGTCGCCTCGCACTCGCCGCTCATGGAGCGGGTCGCTCACGCCTTGGCCGAGATGCTGGCGCGGATCCCCTTGCGAGAGCCCGAGATCCCGATCGTGGCCAATGTGACCGGCCGCATCCTTTCCACGGTGGAAGAGATCCGGCGCGAGCTGGCCTGTCAGGTCGCGCAGCCTGTGCAGTGGACGACGAGCGTGCGCGAGATGACAAACCGGGGCGTGACGACCTTCTTGGAGGTCGGTCCGGGACAAGTGCTGACCGGACTGGTCAGGAAGATCCAGCGCGACGTGGAAGCCTATTCGATGCGTGACCTCGGTCTCGAATCGTGAGAAACGGACGAGGAGGACGGTGTGCACCGCGTGGTCGTGACCGGGCTCGGGGCGATCACACCGCTGGGGCTGGATGTGCCGACGTTCTGGCACCGGCTGCTGGCCGGAGAATCGGGGATCGATCGGATCCAGCACTTCGATGCCAGCAATCTGGAGGTGCAGATCGCCGGTGAGGTCAAGGGGTTCGATCCCCGTGATTTCATGGACTTCAAGGCAGCGCGCCGCATGGATCGCTTCTCCCAGTTCGCAGTGGCAGCTGCCCGCGAGGCGATCCGCGATGCAGGATTGGAGATCACGCGCGAGAACGCCGACCGGATCGGCGTGATGATCAATACCGGCGGTGGTGGTATCCAGACGATGGAGCGCGAGGTCGTCACGTTCTACCAGCGCGGTCCGAGTCGAGTCAGCCCGTTCTTCGTGCCGATGTTCGCGCCCAACATGGCGGCCTGCCAGGTCTCGATCGTCTACGGGATCACCGGGCCGATCATGTCCTCGGTGGCGGCCTGTGCTGCGGGAACGCAGGCGTTCGTCGATGCGCTCCGGCTGCTCCGGCTCGGTGAGGCTGACGTGATGATCGCCGGAGGCACCGAGGCTGGCCTCACGCCGGTGGCCGTGACCGCGTTCGCCAACATGGGAGCGCTGTCGCGGCGCAACGAGGAGCCGCAGCGAGCCAGCCGGCCGTTCGACAAGGATCGGGATGGCTTCGTCTTCGGTGAGGGCTGTGCGGTGATGGTCTTGGAGACGGAGGAGCATGCCCGGCGACGCGGGGCACGCATCTACTGCGAGTTGGCCGGTGGGGCGATTACCGGTGACGCCTACCACATCAGTGCGCCCGATCCGGATGGTTTGGGAGCGGCGCGGGCGATGCGACTGGCCCTGCGGGATGCGGGGATGCGCCCGGAAGACGTCGATTACATCTGCGCGCACGGTACCTCGACACCGCTCAACGACGTGACCGAGACCAAGGCGATCAAGGCGGTCTTCGGTGACTATGCCTATCGGGTCGCCATCAGCTCCCCCAAGAGCATGATCGGGCATCTGGTGGGAGCTGCGGGGGCGGTCTCGGGCGTGGTATGTGCGCTGGCGATCCGGGACGGCATCGTGCCGCCGACCATCAACCTCGAGCAGCCGGATCCCGAGTGCGATCTCGACTACGTTCCCAACGTCGCGCGACGGATGCCGGTACGCGTAGCGATCGCCAACGCGTTCGGGTTCGGTGGGCAGAACGCGGTCGCGGTGTTCCGGGCCTACGACGAGTCGGCTCGATGACCGGATGCCCGTGGCGCGGCGATCGTCCGGGGTGTCGTCGCCAACGGTCGGTGCGTGACTCGCTCACCAGTCGAACTGGTGAGCGAGCGTCTCGTCGTCGACGCGGAGGACGATGGGCGAGCCGTGCGGACAGATCGCCGGCGTCTTCGTGGTTCCCCATGCCTGCACCAGTGCGCGCATCGCTGGGCGGGCTAATGGTCGCCCACGCCGGACGGCCAACCGGCAAGCGAGCTGGATGAGCAGGCGATCGCGCCAGCTCGTGTCGTCCCAGGCGTCCTCGGATTCCTCGAGCAAGGCCAGGAGAGCCGGGGCCAGCGCCGCTGGTTGACCGAGCTCCTGCAGTTCCGGCGGCCCAGCCACGACACCAGGGAGCGCCGGGACAGTGCGCAAAAGGAACGAGCGCGGGCCGAACGGTTCGGCCTGGAAGCCATAGGCGGCGAGTTCGTCGAGCCAGCGCGCGAAGCGGTCGCGATAAGCTGGCCGCACGTCGATGACGAGCGGCTCCGGTAGCGGCACCGTCTCCTCGGCGCTGGGATGAGTGGCAGCCAGTCGTTCATAGAGCACCCGCTCGTGGGCGCGGTGTTGGTCGACGAGGAAGAGCATGTCCGGGCCTTCCAGGAGAAGCAAACGCTCTCGCACCTGCCCGATCAGTCGCAGCGGCGGAAAGGCGGGGGTGAGGATCGGCTCCTCGGTTTCCGGTCGGTCGTACGGGCACGGCGTCTCCGCGATGGCCGCGCGCACGGGATCGATGGCCGGAGAAGCCCCGAGGAAGGTGAAGCGACGCGGCGTGCGAGCGAGGAGGCTCCGCACTTCCTCGGCGATGGCTCGTCCCAGTTCGCGCTCGGCCCGGAGCCGGACCTCGAGTTTGGCCGGATGGATGTTCACGTCGACCGCAGCGGGATCGGCTGTGATGACGAGCGCCAGGACAGGGTGGCGGCCGCGCGGGAGGAGGGGCCGGTAGGCGGCCTCGAGGAGCGCGAGCACGGTGCGGGGCTGTGCCCAACGGCCATTCACGACGACATGGAGATGGCGGCGGCTCGAGCGCGTGAGGTCGGGACTGCTGACGAACCCGCTGCACGAGAAATCGCCGATCTCGAGCGGACCGAACGGCAACAGCGAAGAGGCGAGCGCGGGTCCGTACAGCTCGCTGAGAACGACCCGCGTGTCACCCGAGCCGGTGGTCTGGAGGACGACCCGGTCCTCGATACGGAGCGCGATGCGGACATGAGGGGCAGCGATGGCCAGGCGCTGGACGACGCGAGCGATCTCGGCCATCTCGGCGCGTGTGTTGCGCACGTGAGCGAGGCGCGCTGGGAGGTTCTCGAAAAGGTGGCGGACCGTGACCGTCGTTCCCGGTGGGTGCGCGACCGGCTCATCGGCCACGATACGGCCGTCCCGGACCGTGAGCTGACGCCCGACCGGCGCATCGCTGGTCGCGCTGGCGATGGTCAGCTCGGCGACGGCCGCGATGCTGGGGAGCGCTTCGCCCCGGAAGCCGAGCGTCTCGATCCGCTCCAGGTCGTCCTCGGCGAGCTTGCTGGTGGCGTGCCGTTGGAGCGCGAGCGGCAGTTCATCGGCTGGGATGCCACAGCCGTCGTCGCTCACGCGGATCTCGTGCAGCCCGCCGCCGCGCACGCTGATGCGGATCCGTGATGCGCCCGCATCGAGCGCGTTCTCGACGAGTTCCTTGACGACCGAGGCTGGCCGCTCGATCACCTCACCAGCAGCGATCCGTGCAGCGACGTTGGGCGGAAGGACGCGGATCGGGCGACGCGGGGGACGCGCGACCTGCATCGTGCAGCTCCACTCTATCGACTACGCTCCGCCCAGCTTGGCCCGCTGCTCGAAGAGCCAGTCCAGCGCTTGGCGCGGCGTGAGATTGGCGAGATCGAGCTCGAGCAGTGCGCGAGCCAGTTCCGCAGCGGCATGGCGACGAGTGGGGAAGCCGGGAAGCGCGAGCTGGTGCGGGCCCGCGGTCAGCCCGCCCGAGTGCTCCGCTGTTTCGGACTGAGGCGCGGCCGACGTGGGAGCGAGCCGGCTGGCCAGCAATCGCTCGGCTCGCTCAGCCACCCAAGGAGGGAGGCCGGCCAGCCGGGCCACGTGGATGCCGTAGGCCCGATCGGCCGCGCCGGGTCGAACGCGATACAGGAAGACCACGCGCCCGTCTTGCTCCATCGCCGCGACATGGACGTTGGCGACGCCTGGCAGTTCGGTCTCCAGTGCTGTCAGCTCGAGGAAGTGGGTCGCAAAAAGCGTGCGAGCTCCGACCCGATCGTGCAGGTCTTCGAGTACAGCCCGCGCGATGGCGAGACCGTCCTGGGTGGCGGTGCCCCGCCCGACTTCGTCGAGGATCACCAGGCTGCGCCGGGTGGCTTGGCGGAGAATGGTGGCCGTTTCCACCATTTCGACCATGAAGGTGCTCTGCCCACCAGGCAGATCGTCGTGCGCACCGACGCGACAGAAGATGCGATCGACGAGTCCGATGCGGGCGCGTGCGGCGGGGACGAAGGAACCGATCTGTGCCAAGAGCACGATCAAGGCGACTTGCCGAAGATAGGTGCTCTTGCCGCCCATGTTCGGTCCGGTGACCAAGAGGAGGCGTGGTCCATCGCCGCCGAGCTGGCAATCGTTGGGGACGAACGGCTGTCCATCGAGCAGCGCTTCGACGACGGGATGACGCCCACCCTCGATCAGGATCGTGTCCGACTCGTCCAGTTCCGGGCAGCTCCAGTCGTACTGCGCCGCGACTTCGGCCAGGGAGCGGAAGGCATCGAGCCAAGCGATCCAGCGAGCGAGGCGCAAGAGTTCGTTGGTCCGCGTGGTGACCTCGCGAGTCAAGCGTGCCAGGGCGGCACGCTCGAGTTCGGCGATTTCGGCCTCGGCTGCGAGCAGACGGGCTTCGGCCTCTTTGAGCTCGGGTGTGATGAAGCGCTCACCGGTGGCGACGGTCTGCTTGCGGACATAGTCCGGAGGCACTCGGCCGAGATGTGGCCGAGTCACCTCGATATAGTAGCCGAAGACCTTGTTGTAGCCGACTTTGAGGGAGCGGATTCCGGTCCGCTCGCGCTCCCGCTGTTCGAGCGTGGCCAAGAAGCGGCGCGTTTCCTCGACCGACGCGAGCGTAGCATCGAGTTCCGGGCAAAAGCCTGGTCGGAGGCGTGGACCATCGCTGTCTTCGATCAACGCTCGTTCCAGGAGTGCGGCGAGTTCCGGGCAGGAGCGGAAGTCGTCGGCGAAGTGCTGCAGAGCTGGCTCACCGCTCGCCTGGAGGGCACCGCGGAGAGCCTCGGCAGTCGCCAGCGCTTGGCGAAGTGTCGCGAAATCGCGGATGCTCGCCGAGCCCTGGACGATCTTGCTGGTCAAGCGCTCGAGATCACCAGCGGCCAGGAGGATCGTCCCCAAGCGGGAACGGAGTTCGGGGGTTGCCCGGAGCGCGCCGACGATCCGTTGGCGTCGTCGGAGTTCGTCCAGATCCCGGAGGGGCTCGCTGACCAAGCGGCGCAGGGTGCGCGCCCCCATCGGCGTCACCGAGCGGTCGAGCACGCTGAGCAGGCTGCCGCGCGTTCCACCGGTACCCAGGCTGCGCGTGAGTTCCAGATTGCGCCGTGTGGCAGCATCCAGCCCGACGCGACGCGCTGGGACTTCGGTCCGGAGACTAGTCAGGAGAGAGAGCAACGCCGGATTGGTGCGCTCCAGGTAGACCACGATGGCGCCCGCGGCGGCGAGCGCGGCGGGAAGATGTTCGCAGCCGAAGGGGGCGAGCGAGCGCGTCGCGAAGAGGGCACGCAGGCGCTGGGCAGCTCGTTCCGGCTCGAAATGCCAGTGCTCGAGCCGGGTCAAGCGACCGCCGGGCGGCAGAGGAATCTCGACTGTGTCGGGGACGAGCGTCTCGGCGGGGGCGAGTCGCGCGTACTCCTCGGCCAGGAGCAAGTCGCGCTCCGCTCCGCTGAGTTCGAGAACGGCGAACTCGCCGGTACTCACGTCGACCCAGGCGAGCCCGGTTCGCTCGGGAAGCCAGGCGACCGCTGCGAGGTAGCGATTCTCGGTCGCGGGGAGCAACGCGGCCTCGGCGACCGTCCCCGGGGTGAGGACCCGCGTGACTGCGCGTTCGACCAGTCCCTTGCCTGGCTGGCTGACCTGCTCGGCGATCGCGACGGTATGTCCCGCCGCCAAGAGGCGTGCCAGATAGTGGTTCAAGGCGTGGTGCGGGATACCAGCCATCGGCACCCGACCGTTGCGGCCGAACGAGCGGGAGGTGAGAGTGATGCGGGCGTCGCGGGCGACGATGCGGGCATCCTCGTCGAACGCTTCGTAGAAGTCGCCGAGCCGATAGAGCAAGATGGCATGGGGATAGTGTGCCTTGAGGCGCAGGTACTGACGACGCGAGGGGACCAAACCGTCGGACGATGACTCGTTGGTCGCCGCCGGCCGGCGCTGGATGGCTCGTCGCGTCGATCCCATTCCCCTGACCTTCCCGCAGGCGCGACACCATCGAGACACATGCGTTGTTTAGCATACGCGGTGCGTGCCAGCCTGGCACGGGCGGCAACCAGCGAGCGTGCCGATGAGCCGACTGCTCTCGGGCGATCAGGGATCTGGTCGGCTGGCACGCTCTCCGCGGTCGCCGGGGACCGAGCGGGAGAGACGAGCCTGCCGCATCCGGCAGCATCATCCGAGAGGCTCCGTCCTGCGTCGAGTTGATGGACGAATGGGAGAACCTGGCGCGCTCGGTCTGACGATCAGGAGTGCACGGTTCGCTCGCGTTGGTCGGGAAGCGACCGTCAGCGCGAGGATGCTGGCCGTCGAGCGAGGAACCACGCCAGGAGCGTGAAGACGATCATGATCACCGTTCCGACGAAGACCGGTGGCCAGCGATCGTGGGTCATCTCGCGGACGAAGAGCAAGGTTTCACCGATCGCGACGACGAGCGCGACCGCGATGGCTACCGAGAGAATCGGGACCACCAACGCGAGAACGAGGTCACGGCGCATCCTGTCTCCTCCCACCGTTGCGCCCAGCCGGCCATAGGCCAGCGGCGAGCACGTCACTGGAGCGAGTATGCGCGAGGAGGCGCCGCCGGGCAAGTGGTCCTGGTGCTCGTGCGGTCCGCGGCAGACTGCACCGCGCACGCTGGCGCTGTACGATCCGTGGCCTATGCAGTCCGCGGGACGACGGTCACTGCGGTCGTGCTCGCTCAACGTTGCGCTTCGGGGAGTGTGGCGAAGGGATTCGCCGGACGGGAGGTGAACCGCGGTCGGAGCCTCGCTGGATCGAGCGCCTGGCGACAGCTGTCTCGAACTCGCGTGTGTGGAGGCTCGCTCGGTTCAGCTCTTCGTGCGATGATGGGAAAAGAGTGGTGCTGCCCAGGAGCGGTGGACGAGACGAAGCGTGGAGGCGAGCGGTGCAGCTGCAGAACCTTCTGGCGGAGCGGATGAGCCGGCTGGGGACGGAGAGTGCTTTCGAAGTGCTGGCGCGGGCGCGTGCGCTGGAGGCGCAGGGGCGCTCGATCATCCATCTCGAGATCGGGGAACCTGACTTCGACACGCCGCTGCACATCGTGGAAGCGGCGATCGAGGCCTTGCGCGGCGGGGATACACACTACACACCAGCGGCTGGGCTACCGGAGTTGCGCGCGGCGATCGCCGAGGAGGTGAGCCGGACGCGCGGCATCCCGGTCGAGCCGGAGCAAGTCGTGGTCACACCAGGTGGCAAGCCGATCATGTTCTTCACGATCCTGGCGCTCGCCGAGGAGGGTGCTGAGGTCATCTATCCGGATCCGGGTTTTCCGATCTACGAGTCGGTCATCCGTTTCGCGGGAGCGAGGCCGGTTCCCTTGCCGCTCCGCGAGGAACTCGGTTTCGCCTTCGATCCGGACGAATTGCGCCGGTTGGTGACGACGCGCACGCGTCTGGTGATCGTGAACTCGCCACACAATCCGACCGGTGCGGTCATCGGGCGCGAGGTGCTCGAGGAGTTGGCGCGTTTGGCCCAGGAGTACGGCTTCGTCGTGCTTTCCGACGAGATCTACCGGCGCATCGTGTACGACGTCGAGGCGCCGAGTATCGCCAGCCTGCCGGGCATGGCCGAGCGGACGGTGATCCTAGACGGTTTTTCCAAGACCTATGCCATGACCGGCTGGCGACTCGGCTACGGGGTAGCCCCGCGTTGGCTGGCCGAGCACCTGGTGCGCCTGGCGGTCAATTGCCACTCCTGCGTCCCCGGCTTTACGCAGCGGGCGGGGCTGGCGGCACTGCGGGGTCCACAGGATGCGGTCGATCGGATGGTCGCCGAGTTCCGGCGGCGACGCGATGCGGTCGTGGCTGGCTTGAACAGCTTGCCGGGAGTCCGCTGTGCGGTGCCAGCGGGTGCGTTCTACGTGTTTCCCAACGTGACGGGGACCGGTCGATCGGCGAGCGAACTCGCCCGCGAGCTGCTGGAGCAGGCGGGGGTCGCCGTGCTGGCCGGAACCGCGTTCGGTCGCTACGGTGAGGGGTACCTCCGGCTGTCGTTCGCCAACTCGCTGGAAAACTTGCTCGAGGCGATCGACCGGATGCGACGCTACCTCGGCTGAAGGCGCGGTGCTCCCCGATCGACGGGAGCGACAGGAGCGCGCTGCTTTGGCGCGCGAGGCAGTTTCCGTCGCTCGGCGTGCCGGAGCGGAACGCTCGTCTGCTCGCCGTCTCGGTCGCGTCGTGCTGCACGCCTCGGCGAACCACATAGCGGCCGGCTGCCTGCATCCTGACCTGTTCTGCCTCTGGTCAGAACGCTTTTGGCCCTGTCCCCAGGACAGCGTTCGCTCTCTCCTCGCGGGGAGAAGACCTCAGTGAGACGGCGGGCGAGCACGGTGCTCGCGCCCGCTCGGCGATCGTCGGCTAGACGGCGTTGTTCGAGAACAGGTGCTGAGTCGCGTGGTCCCTCGTGCGGGCCCGTCGAACCCGTTCGTGCGGCAGCACGGCGGGGCCCAGGTGCGATGCGAGACGGGAACTCGACGGAAAAGTGCTGGAAACCTGACGGATGCCGTGCTACTATGGTCGCATACCGACAGGGTATGGAAACGACAGAACAGGGGCGCGAGTGTCGAAGTGAGTCGGTAAGAGGGGGCACGATGCAGGTCGGTGTCGGGGTGCTCTTTCTTCTCCTGACGATCGCGTGGACTGGTGTGCTGTGGTGGGTCGCCACGCGGAGCGGACAGGCAGTGCCCTACGAGCGAGTGAGCGCAGTCGTCAGCCGGGTCCGCCGAGCGGGTGCGCCGCTGGTGGTCGCCCTTTTGGCGATCGCCTTTCTCGTCTCGCTGCTCTTCTTGCCGTACGCTAGCTCGCGCGCGCAGCGGCTGGGTGAGCCGGCAGTGACCGTGGACGTAACTGGCCGCATGTGGGCATGGGAGCTGAGCCAGACGACGATACCCCGTGGGCAAGTGGTCGAGTTCCGGGTCACGGCGGTGGATGTCAATCACGGGTTCGGCATCTACGCGCCGGATGGGCGGATCGTGACGCAAGTCCAAGCGATGCCCGGCTACACCAACCGGTTGCTCTTCCGCTTCGACCAACCTGGGGTCTACACGATCCGCTGCTTGGAGTTCTGCGCGACCGGGCATCACCTGATGCAGGCACAGTTCACCGTGCAATGAGAGGGGGATAGGACATGGCTGGCAATGCCCGCAACGACGTCGCGGCACGGCGGTCGGTCGAACAGGCAGCGCTCGCCTACATGGTGACCGGATTCGCGATCTTCTTGGTGATGGGTCTGCTCGGTCTCCTGATGCGCCTTCAGCACGCGGGGTGGATCGATCTCGGACCGCGCTGGTTCTACCGCATCATGACCCTGCACGGGGCTGGCATGGTGGCGGGCGTCCTTTTGGCCTCGTTGGGAGGCGTTTCCCAGGTGATCGCTGCCCGGATTCGACTGAGCCCGCGCCTGCTGTGGAGCGCGTACGTCGTCTATTTCCTCGGATCAGGGCTCGTCGTGTTGGCGACGCTGGTCGGTGGGTTCGCAGCCGGCTGGACGACGACGTATCCCCTGCCGGTACGCGGGGACTGGCCGGTCAGCGCGACGTGGGCGTTCCTGCTCGGCTATACGCTGGTAGCGGTGGCCTTTTTGCTGTGGTGCTTGGCGGTGCTGGTCGGTGCACGACGAGCCTTCGGCGGACTCACGAGCGCGCTCGCCTGGCCGGTGCTGTTCCGTCGCTCGGTCGGAGGGGAGCAGCCGATTCCGACCGGGCCGGAGCTGGCGGCGACCGTGGTAGCGATCGACGGGGTGATCGCCGTTCTGGCGGGGGTGATCTATCTCGTACCGATCTTCGCGCAGCTGCTCGGACTGGTGAGCGGATTCGATGTCCTCTTCGCGAAGAACATGCTCTTCCTTTTCGGGCACACGCTCGTGAACTTGAACATCTATCTGGCTGTCGCGCTCGTCTACGCGACACTCGGTGCCTATACCGGGCGCGCGTTCAAGATGAGCTTCCCGGTCGCGCTGGCCTTCAACCTGGTCATCGTTCTGGTCCTGTTACCGTACTTCCATCATCTCTACCAAGACTTCGCACAGCCGCTCGCGCTCCATCTCGTCGGGCAGTTCGGCTCCTATGCGGTCGGTGTACCGGCCTTCTTCGTGACGATCGTGGGGAGTCTCGGGCTCCTCTATGGGTCACGGGTGCGCTGGTCGGCGCCGGTCATCTTCATTCTGGCTGGTCTGTGGGGGTGGACGGTCGGGGGGATGGCAGCGGTCATCGATGGGACGATCGCCATCAACAACGTCATGCACAACACGCTCTGGGTCCCGGCGCACTTCCACTCGTACTACCTTTTCGGCGCGGCCGGCTATACCTGGGCGTATCTCTTCCACCGGCTGAGCGGTGTCGAGGGGTGGGCGAGCTCAGTGCTGGCCCGCCGACTGGCCTGGTCGTACGCGATCGGTGCCGGTGGCTTCGTCTTGGCTTTCTTCCTCTCCGGGCTGCAGAGCGTGCCGCGCCGCTTCGCGGTGCATCTGCCGGAATGGCAGGGGTTGGCGCAGGTGGCGGTGCCGTTCGTCCTCCTGCTGGTGATCGCCTTCGGCGGACTCTTGCTCATGGCGTTGCGGAGCGTGCCGGCCGCTTGGCGGCTACCGGTCGCCGAGCCGACCGGTGACGACTGAACAGCAGGGGTCGAGCAGGTCGGTCAGGACGCGCGGCAGCATCGTCGTCCGCGGGGGCGGGGAGGCGACCATGCGCGGGATGACGGAGCGCCAGGATGAGCACGTCGAGGAGCGCAGCGAGAGCGTCCCACCACCAGTGCTCGTCGCGCTGATGGTCGAGGCAGCGGAGAAGAAGGCGCATCTCCCGATCGCGAAGCTGCTGACTCGCGGCGCTGCCAGCGGCGCTCTGCTGGGAGCGGCGACGCTCTTGGCCGTGGCAGCCTGGGCGCAGGGACTGCCGCGACTGGTCGGTGCCGTCATCTTCCCGGTCGGTTTCTGCATGTTGGTCTTGCTCGGTCTGGAACTCGCGACGGGCAACTTCGCGCTGCTGCCCGCTGCCTGGTACCGGCGACGCATCACGGCCGCAGCGGTCGTGCGCAACTGGGGGTGGGTCTATCTCGGCAATTTCCTCGGTGCTGCCGGGTTTGCGGTGCTGGCAGTCGCGAGTCTTACCGGGTGGTGGAGTCACGAGGCCGGACCGCTCGGTGAGCAACTGCGCCAGGTAGCTGCGAGCAAGACCGTGGCCTACCGCGAGCTGGGGCTGTCGGGCTGGTTGACGGTGCTCACCAAAGGGGTTCTCGCCAACTGGCTGGTGACGGTCGGCACGGCCCTCGCTTTCGTCTCGCGGTCGACGAGTGGCAAGATCGCGGCGATGTGGTTACCGATCATGACTTTCTTCGGGCTGGGTTACGAGCATTCGATCGTCAACCTCTTCGTCATCCCAGCTGGCATGTTGACGGGAGCACCGATCGGGGTGGACACCTGGCTCGTTTGGAACCAGGTGCCATCCACCTTGGGAAACGTGATCGGCGGGGCGCTCTTCACCGGTCTCCCGCTGGTCTGGACACACGGCGAGCGATGAGCAGCGTACCGGAACCGCTCGTCTGGCTGCCGCTTGCGGCTTGGCTCGATCCCCGGTACTGGACCTGGCGCGCCCCGGTCGTCGTGGTACTGAGTTGGTTGCTCGCTGGCTACGCGGTAGGGATGATGCGGCTGGCGGCGCGCTGGCCGCAGGGTTGGCGACTGGTCCCCCGCGCACTCGCCTGGATGATCGGTGTGGCGATGCTCGCGCTGGCTCTGCTCTCGCCGCTGGACGATCTGGGTGGTCTCTTCTTCTCGTGGCACATGGTGCAGCATTTGGTCCTCCTCTACGCCGCGCCGGTCCTGCTCCACGGCTGGCCGTACCCGGTGTTCCTCTGGGCGTTGCCGGCGTGCCTGCGGGTGGGAGTGACCGCTCTTCTGCGGCACGGTGCACTCGGGGATCGGCTGCTCCGCTGGGTGACGCGGCCGGTGGTGGCGCTCGTAGCAGGCATCCTTTCGCTGTGGCTCTGGCACTATCCGCCGCTCTACGATGCGGTCCTTACCCGGCGGTGGCTCCACGATTTGGAGCATCTCACCTTTTTCCTGGGGGCGTTGCTGTACTGGTGGCCGCTCATCGGCGCCCCCCCAGCGATCGGGCGTTTCCGAACGGACGGTGGACGAGCGCTCTACCTGATCCTCTACGGCGTGCAGAGCGGAGTGCTCGGCGCATCGGTCACCTTCTGGCCCAGTGTGCTCTACCATCGCTACCTCGCGGCGACCGGGACGCCGGTGGAGCGGTTGCTGACTGACCAGATGTTCGGTGGCTTGGTGATGTGGCTGAGCGGGCCGATCGTGGTGACGCTGCTGGCTCTCGCCACGCTCGGTCGGGCGAGTCGGGAGGTTGCCGAGAGCGAGGTGCTCGCACCACACTGACGAGGCGAGACGGACCGCGCGAGCGGTGCGGGGAAGGAGGAGTGTGGTGGGCGAGCCGATGCGCGAGGATCGCGTGCTCGTTCTCGGTGGCGGGATCGCCGGTCTGGTCGCTGCCTGGGAGCTGCACCGAGCCGGCGTACCGGTCGAACTCCTGGAAGCGCGTGACCGAGTCGGCGGGCGACTCTGGACGAGTGACGACTATGGGCCATTTCCGGTCGAGCTGGGTGCGGAATTCATCCACGGCGATCGCGTCATCACGTGGCGGTTCCTCCGGATGTTCGGGCTAGGAGCGATCGACGATCCGAGCCAAGACCGGCGTTTCGTCGGAGCGCATGGCCGCATCCTGCCCTCCGGGGAACTGTCGCGACCGGTCGGCGAGGCGATCTTCGCACCACTGAGTCAGGCTGCGGAAGCGTGGTTGGCGTCCGGCGAACCGGACACCGATCTGGCGACGGCGCTCCGCTGGTGGGCTTCGCGGCAGGGGATCACGATCGTCCCGGAGCTTTGGGAACTCTGGGAAACGCTGGCGGCGATCGGCTGGTCGGCGGATCTGGCAGAGATCGGTGTGGCCGGCGAGGTCGAGGCGACGTACGAGGGTGATGGCTGGCGCAATTGGCGGATCGCCGAAGGGCAGCACGCGCTCGCCCGGCGTATCGCGGAGGAACTCGGTTCGGTGATCCGGCTCGGTTCGGTCGTGAGCCGCGTGGAATGGGGGAACGAGGGAGTACGGGTCTGGGCCTCGGACGGTGAGCATCGTGGCCGGTGGGCGATCGTTGCGCTCCCGCTCGGGGTGTTGCAGGCAGGCGCGATCGAATTCGTCCCGGCGCTTCCCGAACCGCTCAGGGAAGCGATCGACCGGCTCCTCCCTGGGCGCTCGCTCAAGATCGTCGTCGAGTTCACGCACGATCCGTGGAGCCCGGAGATCGGGTGTCTTTTCGTGACCACCCCGCACGGTATCTGGGAACGGCCTGGACTCGGTTTCGCCCGACCGGAGCCGGTCTTCAGCTTGCTGACCGGCGGGAGGGATGCGACCCGACTCGGTGCGCTGCCGGCGGAGCAGGCTGTCCGCGAGGTCGTCCAAGCGCTCGGGGCAGTGCTGGGTCAGGAGCTCACCGGCAGCGTGCGACGCGCGCAGGTGATCGATTGGACGCGCGATCCCTGGTGCCGCGGTGGCTACTCGGTCGTCCCGCCCGGTGGGGCAGGATTGCGGGCTCGCTTCGGTCAGCCGATCGGCGACCGGCTGGTGTTCGCTGGCGAGCATACGAACCTCGCGCGACCGTCGACGGTGCATGGGGCGATCGAGAGCGGACTCCGGGCAGCCGAGCAGATCCGCGCGCTCCGCAGTGCGACAGCAGCCGGCGCCTGAGCTGCGTACTCGCTTCGCCGCTATCCTGGAGAGGGAGCGTCGTTCCGGGTGGCAACGGACAGCGGGTCTTGTGCCTCACGATGCTCGGCTGAGCCAGCTGGGCAGCTCAGCGATGGAAGGAAGCAGTGCGTCCGGCTGCCCCAGTTCCAGGTCGCTCGGGCGGAAGCGCCCGGTCTGGACGAGCACGCCAGTCATGCCGAGCTGGCGAGCTGGGAGGATATCGGCAGCGAGGCTATCGCCGACGACGGCCACGCGCTCCGCTGGGAGACCGAGGCGCTCCAAGCCGGCTCGGAAGAAGTCGAGCGATGGCTTGCCGACGAGGTGCGCCTGTCGCCCGAGTGCCGCTTCCAGCCCGAGCAAAAAGGCGCCGGTATCGAGGGCCGGTCCATCGCGGCGATCCCAGACCAGGTTCCGATGCATGGCGACGAAATGGGCGCCGCGCAGCAACGAGCGGAACGCGCGGTTGAGGCGATCGTAGCTGTAGACGGGACCAGCGCCACCGAAGACGACAACGGTCGCGGTGTCGTCTTCGACCAGGGGGATACCAGCGAACTCTTCCTGCACGTCGCCGTCGACCAGGAGGTAGCAGGGTTCGCCAGGATGGTGGGTACGCAGGTATGCTGCAGTCGCTGCGCCGGCCGTCACGATCTCGTCATCGGCGACAGGGAAGCCGAGTTCGCGAAGGAGGGCACCGAGTTGTCGGCGCGTCCGGATCGTGGTGTTGGTGAGGAGGACGAAGGGGATGCCCAGCGCGCGCAGCGCGAGCACTGCCTGGACGGCACCGGGGATCGGTTGGCCATCGATGTGCAGGACACCGTCGACATCGAGGAGGAATCCGCTGATGGTTCGCATCGTATCGGCTCCACCGAGCTGGTCGGGTTCCAGCGCCGGACGGCGCTTTTCGCTGTACAGTGTAGCGACCGAGCGACGAGCAGTAGGCAGACGGTGGTGCTGGAGAAGCTGTCTCCTGGCCGACACTGCCTCGCTTTCTCAACGGCACTCGGGCGAACTCCGGGTGGGGACGATCGCGAGCGCATCGGCGCACTGGTCGAGCGGCCGGAGGAAGGCTCGCGTGGCACCGTTCGGCCCAGCAGCCTGGTCCGGTCGTCTGGTGGCACCTCGAGGTGAGCGCGCGTGATCGGAGCGTGGCTCGTTTGGGCTCTTGCAGCAGCAGTGGCGTGGGGGACGGCGGACTTTCTCGCTGGCTTGGCCGCGCGTCGTCTCCCTCTGCTCGTCGTCCTGTTCGGGGTGCAAGCGATCGGGCTGGCGATCGCGCTCCCGTTCTGGCTCGCTTGGTCAGGCACTGCGACGATGCCGAGGCTAGCGGTGGCCGCCGGGTTCGCCATGGTAGCTGGACTCGCTGCCCTGTATCGTGGGCTCGCTCGGGGGCCGGTGAGCGTCGTGGCACCCGTCGGTGCGCTCGGTGGGGCAGTACCGGTCGGTATCGGCGCGCTCGCCGGCGAGAGCTTGGCAGGCGAGCACCTATTGGGGGTACTCGCGGGCCTGGTTGGCCTCTCGCTCGTCACGTGGGAGAGAGGCCGAGTGACGCCGCGTGGACAATCGACGCTCTCCGCGCTGGGGCATGGCGTCGCAGCAGCGCTGGCGCTGGGACTGGCAGTGTCGCTGCTCGGTCTCGCGGGTGAAGGGGAGCCTCTCGGCGCGGTCGTGGTGGCACGCGCGACGGCAGTCCTCCTGCTCGGGGCGATCGTCGCCGCTTGGCTACGACAGCACCGCGATCGGTCGCTGCTGCGGAACGGCGCGCTCGCCATCGCTGTGGCGGGGGTGCTCGACGTCGCGGCGATGGCCTCGTTCGCGCTGGCGGCGGAGCGCGGCCCGCTCGGGCCGAGTGGGCTCGTCGCCTCGCTGTATCCGGCGTCGACCGTGCTTCTCGGGGTCGTCGTGCTCGGTGAGCGGCTCTCGGCGCTCCGCTGGGCCGGCATCGGGCTGATCCTCGCCGGTGTGGCTCTCCTGCGCGGTACCGGCTGACGACCGAGGCCGGCTGCGGGACCAGTCGACCGTCGCGCGAGATGGTCGGGGTGACCGGCGGGTGGTCAGACAGGGAAGAGGGCTCTTGCCGAGTTCCGTGCGGTGCGGTAATTGGGGTAGGGTCATGGAGTTCCGGAAAGGTGGCGACGATGGAACGGATCGGGTTCATCGGTCTGGGAATCATGGGGCAACCGATGGCGCGCAACCTCCTGCGCGCAGGGTTTCCCTTGACCGTCTACACGCGGGATCGACGGAAAGTCGAGGCGTTCGTCCAACAGGGGGCGAACGGGGCGAACTCGCCCCGCGAGGTGGCGGAACAGAGCACGGTCGTCATCACCATGCTGCCCGATTCGCCGGAAGTCGAGGAGGTCGCGCTCGGGCCGAACGGGGTGCTCGAGGGGATTCAGCCGGGTAGTCTCTTCATCGATATGTCGACGATCGATCCTTCGGTCGCCCGCAAGCTGCACGCGGCGTTCGCTGAACGCGGAGTGGAAGCGCTGGATGCACCGGTTTCCGGTGGCCAGATCGGGGCTGAGCAGGGGACGCTCTCCATCATGGTCGGGGGCTCGGAAGAAGCGTTCCAGCGCGCGCTGCCGGTCTTGCAGGCGATGGGGAAGAACATCACACACGTGGGTGGTCCTGGTGCCGGGCAAGTGGCCAAGGCGTGTAATCAAGTGGTCGTCGCCTTGACGATCCAAGCAGTGGCCGAAGCGCTCCTCCTCGCCGAAAAGGCGGGGGTGGATCCGGCGCGAGTGCGCCAGGCGCTGTTGGGTGGCTTTGCGCACAGCCGGATCCTGGAGGTGCATGGGCAACGGATGCTCGAGCGTGCCTTCGCGCCCGGCTTTCGGGCTCGCTTGCACCGGAAGGACTTGCGCATCGCGCAGAACCTGGCGCGCGAGCAATCGGCCCCGCTCCTGGCGACCCAGCAGGTGGCGGCGCTCTTCGATAGCATGCTGGCGCGTGGGCTGGGTGAGCACGACCACTCCGCGCTCGCGTTGGTCTACCGTGCGCTGGCGGGCGAAGAGGGGAAGGATTCCTGACCGAATTGGCCATCTTCCCGGGCGTACGCGGGTGTGCGGGTGCACGGATGCCATGGTTGCGGGTGACCGCGTGCTTCCGTCGCCTCCGGGAAGCCGAGCGAGAGATCGGCAGCACGAGGGCGGGTCGTCCCGTCGAGCGGGGTAGAACTTTTCTCGCAGCCAGAAGACGCACGCTGTCGGACGATCGCGTCGCTGGTTTCAGAGCGGACGCGAGGCACAGCGCTGGTAGAGCTCGTGCCAGGGACGCACCCGCTCGAAGACCGCGCTCGCGGTCAGAACATCGGTATCGGCATAGCGCCGCCCGATGATCTGCAGCCCGACCGGCAACCCGCTCGCGCTCAGCCCGGCCGGGATCGAGGCTGCCGGATGCCCGCTGAAGTTGACCGGATAGGTGAGACACCAACCGATCAGTGGGTCGACTGGCTCTCCGTTCACCTCGCGTGGGCCAACGGTGTTCCCGTCATCCGCGTTTTCCACTGGAAGGCAGGCCAGGGTCGGTGTAACGAGCAGGTCGTACCGTTCGAAGACGCTCTGGATCGCGTCGTACACCTCCGAGCGGATGCACTGGTCGCGATAGAAGTCCAGGGCGGTCATCGAGCGTGTCTTCTCGACCCATTCGAGATACTGTGGGGGAAAATCGTCGCGGTGCTTGCCGAGGAGGTCGATCCCCTGCGCTGCGAACCCGTCGAGCGTCAACAAGTTGATCGGCATGATGAGGCGACACCAGAGGTCGCTCAGCTCGCGCTGGTGGCGGGTGATCCCGAGCCGCACCTCCTCGACACTCGCTCCCGCGTCCGCGAAAGCCTGGACAGCTTGGCTCACGACGGTCGCCACCTCGGGATCGACTGGGAAGACATCGAAGTGAGGGCTATAGGCGATACGCCAACCTTGAATCGAGCGGCGTGTGGCAGCGAGGAAGTCGACCTGCTCGTCGAGCGCAAAGGGATCACGTGGATCGTAGCCGGCGATTGCGGAGAGCACGAGCGCCGCGTCCTCGACGGTGCGCGTGATAGGACCCTCGAAGAGGAACGGTGTGTCGCCAGCGAACGCGTTGGGGCGGGCAACGAAGGGAACGCGGCCAAAGGAGGCCTTGTAGCCGTAGACACCGCACCATGCGGCGGGGATGCGGATCGAGCCGCCGCCGTCGGTCCCCTCGGCGAAGGGGATGAGCCCGTCGGCGACGGCTGCGGCGCTCCCGCCAGACGAACCGCCGGTGTTGCGCCGAAGATCGAAGGGATTGCGCGAAGGACCGAAGAGATAATTGTCGCAGGTTCCACGGAAACCCATGACAGGGCTATTGGTCTTGCCTAGGATGATAGCGCCCGCGCGCTCGACTCGTTCGGCGAACAAGCAAGAGGCATTGACGACATAGTCTTTGAGCGCCCGTATGCCACCGAAGGTGCTCTTCCATCCGGGTTTGAAATCGAAAAGATCTTTGATCGCGGTCGGTACACCATGGAGCGGCCCGAGTGGATCGCCGCGCAGCACTGCCTGCTCGGCGTCGCGAGCACGCTGGCGAGCCTCGTCGAATCCGAAATAAACGAAAGCGTTGAGGCTGGGGTTGCGCTGCTCGATCCGAGTGATGAAGGCGTCCACGACCTCGACTGGCGAGAGTTGGCGTCGGCGGATACGGAGGGCGAGTTCGGTTGCGCTCATGTATGCGAGTTCCTCGTGTAGTGCCATGACAGCTCTCCTTTCACCCATGACCGGTGCGTTCGGGTTCGGCCGACACGACTCGATCCGTTGGCCTTGGGAGCTCATTGGGTTCTGCGGAGCCGCTATCTCCACGCTACGCCACTTCTCGTCACCTGTCAAGCGGATGTGCTGGTGAGTCGTTGAACAGATCGAATGATGACGTGGTGGACGAGAGGGGCAGAAGTCGAGGGCGTGACCTCGCAGTCGAACCCACGCGGGATCGTTCTTTCGCCGCGGGCTTTACACCTCCTCTGTTCGACCAGAAGCGAGCGGTCCGTCGGTCTCTTTGCACGAGAACGGGTCGTCACGCCGCGCGCCCCGCTCCTGAGCCTGTACATGCTTGCCCAGTTCAGCCCACGCCCGAGGATCGGCCATTCTCGGACGTTTTGTCGCTCGTGCGTGCCTTGGAGTGGATGAGGTGAGCCAGTTCGCTGATCCGCTCAGTGAGGCGCAGATCGATTTCGGAGGCCTGTGGCAAGAGCGAGGCGCTCGGCCGGTCCGGCGGTAGTGCCGCTCGCCAGGCGTGTTCGATCGTCGTGCCGAGGCGCTCGAGTCGCTGGACGAGCGGTGGGTGCGAGTCGACCGGGTGAGGAAGGCGATCGGTCGCGATCCAGTCTGGCGGTACGGGTGCCTGGAGCGTGTGGGCCGTCAGCCAGGCAACCGCTTGTCCAGCCGGCGGTGGGTCGTCCGGCTCCTCACTGAGCCGTGCGAGGTAGATCGACCAGGCGGGTACAGCGCAGGCGACTTTGAGGAGGGCAGTTGCTAGGGCCAACCTACCCGCGACTTGGGCGCCGGCTGCATCGGCGATGAACTCGCGTTCCCGGGAATGGCTCGCGGTCGCCAGCGCGAAGCGCTCGATCACGAAGGTGAAGAGTGGCACGAGCGGCAACGTGGCTAGGGCGCGCCAATCGCGGGAGACAGCCTGCTGCAGCTCGTCGACCGCGTCGGTGGCACTCCGGAAGGCGGGGGCGAAGTCGCGCGAGTAGCGCGTGTCAGCTCCATGGAAGTGGGCGAGCTCGTGGGCGATGACGGAGCGCAGCTCCTCCTCATCCCACAAATGGAGGAGTGGAAGCGAGAGACAGAGCGTGCGCCCGGTGATCCTGCTGGAGAGCGTCTGAACGGGAACCTCGATCGCGTAGCAGTTCGGCTCGTTGGTGACGATCAGGTGGTCGGGCGGTTCGGTACCTAGCTGACGAGCGACGTCATCGATCGCACGCCAGAGGCCGGGCGCGTCGGAGCGGCCGACCGGCAGGGCTAGTTCGCGGTGCTCCAGCGGCCGATTGAGGGAGAGTGCAGCCCTCGCTGTGCGATAGGCGGTGTACAGCCCCAGGAGGGGGATGCCGAGGACGAACCCACGCGGGACGGCCTGCAACAGCACGAGCATGACCATCGTGAGCGCACCGGCTAGGAGCAGCGAAAAGGCTACTCCCAGGAGCGCTGCTCCGATCCCGAGCGAACGGACAGCGGCGCGGAAGAACTCGGGAAGACGCTCCAGGGACGTCCGTGCCTGGTTCGCCCGGTCGGCGACGTAGGCGAGGAGCCCCAGTGCGAAGAGGCCAGTGAGAACGCTGCTCCAGCGCAAGATGCCCGCCCAGGCGTAGAGCTGGCATTCGAAGAGCCTGCTCCAGGCAGGAAGTTCGCAATGCTCACCCAAATCGAAGAACTCTCGCGGCCCGGCTGCTCGACTGCCGTAGGCTGCGCGGATCGCATCCCACACCTCAGTCTCCATCTGGTCCCTGACGAATTCCCCGGCGAGAAAGGCGAAGCCGGGTATGAGGAGCAACAGCAGTGCCGGGACCAACCACGGACGCAGTGCAGTTGGCTCGTTCGCTGAGACGCTCACGGTTTCCTCCTCTCTCGTATCCTCCAGTTCTGTCAGCGCCCGCGCGGACGCTCCCTCACTGTCGCAACTGGGTGGGAACACAGGTGTTCCCGGTGGAAACGTTTCCGTCCGTGTCCGGCTCGGCCCGGCCGGTGCGGTCCGGGAGGAGTGCTGCTCGATGCGACGTGCTCGCGAGGCGGGAACCGCCTAGCTCTGGCTTCTGAGAACAGACGTGCGGTCACGATCTTGCCGGCAACCCACGAGCTCCGTGGTTGCCGCAACACGACGATGTATCGCTTAATGGGTGAACATGCGCTCGAGAGTCCTCTCGCCGCGCTTGCCGGTGTGACCGCTGCGGGTCGCTCGCTCGTGGCTCGAGGAAGCGTTCGCGTCGTCGCACCGGACGCTCCCAACCGGTGCGCGCCCGCCGCGTCTCGAAGCCGGAGAGGCATGTGCGCAGGTCGACCGCCATACCCCATACCGGGCACTCGTCGACTCGCTCAGCGGGATGAGTCCGAGGTGCAGTTGCTGAGAGCTTGCTCGGCTTTCGATCGGGTGAGAGCGAGTCAGCCTGCCGGATCGGAGATGAACGGCACCGCTGTGCCGGTAGTGTGGCGCAGCATCGTCTCGCAGGCGAGCACTCCAGCGCCGAGCTCGCTCGAGCTGTCGGCTCGTTCCGGATGGATCCGTCAGGAGATCGAGCCGCGTGGCCAGCTGGTGGGCAGAGCGGATGCGGACGAGCCGACTGAGTCAGTGAAGCGCCGGTTCCCAGGCGGAGACGATGATGCCGGCCACGGTGGGGACGAAGTCAAGTCATCCCCACCGGAACCGTTGTCGTCCCCATCGCTGCCTCACCGGTCTCTACTGGTTCCGGCGAGATCACACGCGGCAGAGCAGCACTGAGCTGAGGAGAAGATTGTTGACCAGGTCGTGCTCGTACGCTCAGAACAGACCGCGTCCTTCAGGGGCTCGGTACTCGCTTTCTCGGGCGGCGGTGGTTCGTCCGGAACGATCCACCGGGTCTGGCACGCTCGGTCGGTGCAGCGCAGCTATTCGAGTAGGAAGTTGCCCAGCGTCGCGCGGTGCGGAGCGATCCTCGGGCTGCACCGAACTCCTCGATCGTCCTCCAGTCGCGCGGAGGCTGGAGCGCGTCTTGGAAGGAGCTTACACTCCCGAGTGCTGGCCAGTCGGGCGAGTCGAGGGTGCGCGCCTCTTTGTCTTCCTCGGTCGGCGCATGCGTGGCTCGGGCGAGGTTGACGATCCACTGGTCGAGGCGCCGCACGATCTGGCAGGGTCCGCGGGCAGAGCCAACGCTCGACTGCGTCGCGGGCTCCCGGCAGTACGACCCGGTTCCCATGCAGGACACGACGTTGGCTGCGGCCCAGGAAAGGGCCAGCCGGGTTGGACTCGATCGGCACGAGCCGGTCCATCAGTCCAGGCGAGTGGTGGATGACCCGCTCAGCGAGGCAGTCAGGGGAGGGTTAGAGGGGTCGGCAGGTCATGCCGGTGCGTTCTTCGTGCGACGCTGCGCTCCGGCCGGAAGTGCTGATGGCTATCTCGACCTGAGTCGACGTTCGTATCTCGGCACAGGAATGCTGAGAACGAGCGCCAACTGTTTTCGGCGATGTCTCGAGACCATTCGAGCGTTGACTGCCGCGCGCGTCACTTCCGCGGGACCGAAACGATCCGCTCCGGCTCCCGAATGAGCAGGAACCGGGCGGTGCCAGCAGCCTGCGTCGAGCGGTGCGGGCCTACTCCTCCCGATCGCAGCGACCAGAACCCGACACGATGACCGACCGTTGCCCACCGAGCGGCTCGAGCGGGTGGCAGCAGTCGTGCCGACGGTCTCAGGCGTCCTCGCGGTCGACGAGTCCAGCGAGCCCTGTCACGAGTCGTTTCGCCCTGTCGATGGTCTGCTTGGAGGTCATCGGGTCAGGTCGCATGCCGCAGTGGGCGAGATCGTTGCGGAGTTGGGCGACCTGGTCCCACACCTCGGCGATCCGCCGCTCGGGCAGCGCGTCCAGGATCGGCGAGCCATTCCGCAGCTGCTGCTGGAGCGCATTGAGCTCGTTTTCGGCGCGCTGACGACTCTCCCGCTGCAGCCAACTCGGCCGCAGTTCCGGAAACGTCCGCCACAGGTACCAGCTCACCAGCCACTCGCGGGCCAGCGTGACCGCCTGGAGGACGAGGCCCTTGCCGAGCGCGTAGCGGATCAGCTCGAGCTGGGCCCGAAGATTGGCCTCGTCGAGCTGCTCCGGCTCCGGATGGGCGAGCGGCCCGATCTCGGCGCGCACCCGCTCAGCGAGCACGGCGAAGGGCGGCGTCCAACGAGCCAGCTCCTCCTGTGCGGTCGCGAGTCGCTGGTCCAGGCGATGCGCGGCTGCCAGTGCCTCGAGCGGGCGAGCCAGCCAGGTCGCCTGACTGAGCGAGTCGAGCTCCTTGCCGACCCTGGCCAGGTGACGGGGCAGTTCGGGGGACCGCCGGCGGTAGAGGTCGCGGTGGGTCGCTTGGATCCGCGCGGCGAGCAGGCGGCCGTCGCCGCTCCGTTCGAGAGCCTCGATGCCGCTCGCCCACTCTGCCAGATCGACGAGGGGACTGAGGTCGAAGACCGGCGTCTCGTCGCGTTCGCGGTCGCGCGCCTCGAAGGCGCCGTAGAGGATCCGCTGGATCGTGACTCCACGCAATCGCCGCAGAACCAGCGCGGCAACCGCGGCGAAGAGCGGCAAGGAACGGAAGCCGTGCGTGACGTCGAGCACCAGCTCAGCCTGTTCAGGGACGGCTGCGACCAGCGCGTCGAAGATCTGCCACAGTTCGGCCTCGCTTTTCCCGGCCGGAATGAGCACCGGCTCAGCCCGCTCGCCGAGCTGCGCCTGAAGTTGCCGCCAGTTCGCGTGCGCTGCGCTGTCGGGTGTCAAGAGGACGAGCGACCGTTCCGGTGCGAGCCAGGCATCGAGCGCCACGGGGAAGAGCGCACTCCGGTATCGCCGGATACGCTCTCCATCGTCCCAGACATAGGTCGTTTCCTGATAGGTACCCGTACCCAACACCGTCATCACGAGCACGGCTGCTTCCCTCTGCTGATTCGGCACGAGAACGCCAGTGTTCACCTCGACGACCGATGATAAGAATGGAGAGCGCTGCGAGGAAGGGGGTTCCTGCGGTGGGAAGCTTGTACCGCTGGCTGGACGGCCCGCTGCGGAGCCAGATCGTCCGCGCCTGGGGTGGCTGGGTACGACCCGCTCCGCTCCAAGACGATCCCACCTGGTACGAGACCGGCCTGTCGGAGGACGAATCGATCGGGATCCTGCCTGCTCGCCCGATCGGTGACGAGAGCGGTGAGGACCTGTCTCCGGACGCGATCGAGTTCCTCTTCGCCGACGAAGACGACGCGGACCGACCGGAGCCGGAGGAGCCGGAAGACCCAGAGGCGGTGCTCCTCTTGCCAGAGCCGAGCGTGTGTTCGACGCGCCCCGCCAGCCTCTCTACCTGGCCGCTCGACGACAAAGCGGCCGACCGGTTGCGCGACCGGCAGACGGCGACCGGTGCGGTGGGTCGCTCGTCTGCCGCG
>OGCH01000222.1_pt1 | contig 34825 bp, 27 predicted proteins | sample 1570111 | NCBI WGS metagenome assembly OGCH01 (sample SAMN03436243, study PRJEB24508) | hot springs metagenome | biome: Desert Springs; feature: Hot Springs; material: Water | place: USA: Great Boiling Spring, Nevada | collected 2008-12-01 | depth 0 m m | reverse complement strand
GTGTCCGCGGCAAGAGGATACACGACAGGAACGAGTCCAGCCGGGTATGATGGAGCCGAGGAAACGCGGACCGGCAGCAGGGACGGTGCGACGGTGGAGCTACGGAGCTTGCGGGGCATGCCTGTCATTGCGGTCGAGTCCGGCGAGCGATTCGGGCAGGTACAGGATGTCTTGCTCGATCCTCAGGAACGCCGCATCGCGATCGTCCGCGTCCGGCGCGGTGGTCCCTTCCGGGGTGACGTCAGTGACGTATCGTTCTCTGACCTTCACAGTATCGGGCCCGATGCTGTGATGGTACCGAGCAGCCAGGTGCTGCGTCCGGCTACTGCCACGACGGAGCACCTGCGTCGGATCGATGACCTCGTCGGTTCGCGGGTGGTCACGGAGCGTGGTGAGGCAGCCGGCACGGTCGACGACGCCGAGATCGACCCCCAAACCGGTGCCGTGACGCACCTCGTCATCGCACCGCCCGGCATCGTCGGCTTGCTCGGCCGTCGCCAGACTGTGCCGATCGATCAGGTTCGTACCATCGGGCGGGATACGGTGGTCCTGGCTGTGCCACCAGCGGAGGAAACCCAGGAGGCTGGCGCAGCGAACGAGACAGGATCGGCGTCCGAGCAGTGAGACGGATCAGAGCAGGCGCGCGATGAGGAGACCGACCAACGGAGCCGGGACGACATCGCGCATCAGCGCGAGCCAGAGCGGGAGGCGTGGATCCGGTCGCAGCAGTCGCCAGACCGTCGCCAGTATCCACCAGAGTCCACTCGCGAAGAGGACGATGGACCAGCTGGTCATGGTCTCCTCGCTCGGATGGTGACGGAGCGTGCAATGCGGATCCTCTTCGTCTCCCCGTTCGATTTCAGCTGTCCTGGTGGCGTCAACGAGCACATTCTCCATCTCGATGCAGAATATCGCAAGCTCGGCCACCAGACCCGCATCTTGGCTCCGCGCTCGCCGGGAGAGGCCGAAAGCGATGACGGTCACATCGTCAAGCTCGGCGTCGCCGTCCCGGTTCCCGCCAACGGATCGACAGCCCGGATCACGCTCTCGCCCTTCGTTTCCGGTAAGGTGAAGGACCTCCTGCGCCGCGAACGGTTCGACATCGTCCATCTCCACGAGCCGCTGGCCCCGATGTTACCGCAGCTCACCCTGCTCCACTCCCGATCGGTCAATGTCGGCACGTTTCACGCTGCTCGAGCCCACAACTGGGGCTACCTTTCGGCTCGCCCCATTTTGAGCCTACTCTTCGCCAAATTGCACGGACGCATCGCCGTTTCACCAGCGGCACTGGAATCGATCGCGCGCTATTTCCCCGGCTATTACGAACTCATCCCCAACGGCATCGATGTCCAGCGCTTCCGCCCCGACGTTCCCCCGATCGCCCAGTTCGGCCGACCGACCCTGCTCTTCGTCGGTCGCTTCAACGAGTCCCGGAAAGGGTTGCGCTATCTCATCGAGGCTCTGGCACTCGTCCGTCGCGAATTTCCCGACGTGCTCTTGCTGGTCGTCGGGCCGGGTGATCCCGCACGCTATGCTCGGCAGCTGGAGCGTTACGAACTCGTCGATCATGTTCGCTTCACCGGCCCCGTGGCGGACGAGGTGTTGCCCGCATACTACACAGCGTGCGACGTGTTCTGTGCACCGGCCACGGGCGGCGAAAGCTTCGGGATCGTCCTGCTCGAAGCGATGGCCAGCGGCAAGCCGGTCGTAGCCACCGACATCCGCGGCTTTCGCTTCGTCCTGCGCCACGGTATCGAGGGGTTGCTCGTCGAACGGAAAAATCCCGAGGTGCTCGCCCTCGCGCTCGTGCACCTTCTCGCGGATCCGGCGCTGCGCGAGCGATTGGGAAAGGCCGGACGGCAACGAGCCGAGCAGTTTTCCTGGGCAGCGATCGCTCAGCGGACACTCGCGTACTACGAGCGACTCTTGCGCGGTGTCCGCGAGACGACCACCGAACCACCGATCGATTGGTGGAACTCGCTCCGTCTCGCCTTGAAAGCATGGTCAGGGAGGTGAGCTGCAGTGCTCAGTTCACTGGTAGCCGATCGGGTCCGTCTCCGCTTGCAGCGAGTCGGCGAACTCGTCGGGCGAACTGGCCTCACACCCAACCAGTTGACCATGATGGGATTGCTCCTCAACGGGCTCGTCGGATGGGTCGCCGCGGAGGGAGCTTTTCGCTTGGCCGGTGGGCTCCTTCTCGTCGCCGGAATCTTCGACATGCTGGATGGGGCAGTCGCCCGCGCCACCGGGCGCGTCACGCGCTTCGGAAGCATCCTCGATTCGGTTCTGGACCGCTACGCCGAGGCGCTGGTCATCGGCGGACTCCTCGTCTCGTTCACCCGTTCCTCGACGGGTACGGTACCGGTTCTCCTCTGCTACACCGTCATCGTCGGCTCCATTCTCGTGAGCTATGTCCGCGCTCGCGCGGAAGGTGCTGGTCTCCAGTTGACGCAGGGCTTTTTCGCCCGACCGGAACGCATCGTCGTGCTGGCGCTCGGACTCCTGGCCGAGCGACCGACCTGGGCGCTCTGGCTCCTGGCCGTGGCGACCCACCTGACGGTTCTCCAGCGGTTATGGCTGGTCCGGCGCGCCTCTGGAGCATGAGCCTCATGCGTCAATTCACGCTACTCTTTCTGCTTCTCGGGATCCTGACCGGCTGCCTACCAGCTGGCCGTTCTCCGACCGACCCGGCCGGCGAGATGACGCTGGCGGTTCTCGATGTCGGTCAAGGGCTCGCGGTCGCCATCGTGACGCCCGACGGACAGGCACTGCTGTACGACGCGGGGAACAGTCGCCGGGACACTGAACGGGTGATCATTCCGTTCCTGCGCGCTCGTGGTATCGAGCGTCTCGACTACGTAGTTCTGAGCCATCCGGATCAGGACCATGTCGGTGGCATGCCCGCGCTCCTGGCGAGCTTTCCCGTCGCGGCCTATGTCGATCCGGTCCTCCCCTCGACCAACCGTGCGTATGCCGAGACCTTGCGTCTCGTCGCCGAAAAGGGGATACGGCCCATTCGGGCGGAACGCGGCCTGGTCCTGCCGCTCGGCCAGCAGGTCACCGCTCGCGTCCTCTGGCCCGAGCGCCCGTTCCTGCGAGCGCCAGACGGCACTGTGAGCGACAACGACAACTGTGTGGTGCTGCTCGTCGAATACGGCGCCATTCGCATCCTGCTGCCAGGTGACCTCGAGGAGCCGGGCGAAGCCGAGCTCGTCGCGCGCGACGGCGAAGGGCTCCGTGCGGATATGCTGGTCGTCGGCCATCATGGCAGTCGCACGTCGTCGAGCGAACTGTTCCTGGCCGTGGTGCGGCCAGCTGTCGCTCTCATCTCGGTGGGAGCAGGAAATCCGTACGGACATCCCCATCGGGTGACACTCGACCGGCTGCGACGAGCTGGTGCCCAGACCTACCGGACCGATCTCGACGGCAGCGTCCTGGTCGTCACGGATGGAAAGCAGTACGCAATCCGGACAGAGAGGACACCTTCATGACCGTCTTACGACTCTGGGCGACGGTCGACCGCTTCGAGATGACCGAAGAGGGGCAGGAACTCGCCGTGCTGGTCTTCGACGATGGGCAGCAACTCGTCGTTCCACGCACCGCGCTTCCCTGGGCACGCCGGGGGACAGTGCTGCGCGTTACCCTGGAGCAGGATACCGAAGCCGAGCAGGAGCGCCGGAGCGAAATCGAGCGACTGCAGCGACGACTGTTCGGGGAGACGGAGCCGTGACGATGTGGCGTACCGGAGTCGTCTCACTGCTCGTCATGCTGCTCGGCGCGGCATGCCTGCCGTTCGGCCGTGCCACGCCGACCGTCACACCGACGCTCGTCCCCACGCCGACCCCGCTCCCGGTCCTGCCGGTCGTGACGCCGACGCCAGCTCCAGCGAACTTGTCCAGCATGCCCCCGACCCCAACGGCGCCCGCCGCGCAACCCACCGGTGACGGGACGACGTACGTCGTCCAACCGGGTGATACGCTCTACAGCATCGCAGTCCGCTTCGGCGTCTCGCTGCAAGCTTTGATCGAGGCCAACCAGATCGAGGATCCGAACCAGCTGCAAGCTGGGCAGGTGCTGGTGATCCCGCGCCGGCAATGATACGGCATCGAGCATCTGGCCGATCATTCTTGCCGAGCGTGAGCCCGATCCACACCGAGCCCTAGCAGCGCCACCAGGCTGCGCCGACTGTGAAAGCGGCGGAATGCAGCGACACGGAGCGGACCCTGCCGTCCTGGCCTTGGTCGGGGAACGGACTTCCCTGACGAGCCAGAGCGTCGCGTCCAGGCCACACGCCCCCACGTGTCCGTGGCGGGACGCGCCTGACGATCGCCTGCCAAGGTACGCACCGACCTGACGTGCCAGCATCGTGAGCAGTCCACGTGGTTTGGCACCGCGGCTGACGAGGCGTATCCTGAACACAGCACCGGTGTTCCAGGGAGAATGCTCGCCATGCAGTCAACGACCTCTCTCCTCCCACCCCGGCTTCGGACACGCTTCTGGCAGGCCAGTCTGGTGCTGGCTGTTCTGCTCCTGCTGGGATGGCCTGAGCCGGCTCGTGCTGTTCGCGGCGGACCAGACCGTATCTATTTCCCACAGACCGGTCACACCCTCGCCTTCGGCTTTCTGGACTTCTGGCTCGCTCACGGCGACACTTTGCTCTTCGGCTACCCGCTGAGCGAGGAACTCGACGAGGGTGGACTCACCATTCAGTATTTCGAGCGGGCAGTCTTCGAGTGGCACCCAGACGCGCCGCCAGCATGGCGTGTGCAGCTCCGCCGTTTGGGAGCCGAGGCGACACAGGGGCGCTCCGACCGCGCCTTTCGCCCGACGCCGCCGATCGAGTCAGCCGCCTGCCGGTACTTCCCCGAGACACAGCACAATCTCTGTTCCGGTTTCCGAGCTTTCTGGGAACGGCATGGCGCAGTCCGCATCTTCGGCTACCCGATCAGCGAGGAACTGAGCGAAGACGGGTTGACTGTCCAGTATTTCGAGCGGGCGCGTCTGGAATGGCATCCGGAAGCACGCGGCACTCACGACGAAATCCAGGTCACCCCGCTCGGTGCCTGGGCAGCCAACCGGATCGGCACTGCGCGCGATCCCGTCCCTCGCCCCCCTGACGTGCCGGTCTTCGACCCCGACCTCTTTCCCGGAGCGCCTGCTCTCGTCCGCACACCACCAGCTGGTGCCCCGGTGCAGGAAACCAAGTGGATCGAAGTCGACCTGAGCCAGCAGGCCTTGCGTGCCTGGGAAGGAGATCGCCTCGTCTTCGCGACACTGGTCTCCACCGGCTTGCCTCAGTACCCGACACCGGTGGGCACGTTCCGGGTGTACGTGAAGTTGCGCTACGAGCGGATGCGCGGCGGCACGCCCGGGATCGACTATTACGATCTACCTAATGTTCCGCATACGATGTATTTCTACCGCGGCTATGCGCTGCATGGCGCGTACTGGCACGACAACTTCGGCCACCCGATGAGCCATGGCTGCGTCAATCTGCCCCTGGACGCCGCCGCCTGGCTCTACGAGTGGACTCCGCTGGGAACGGTCGTGTGGATACATCCCTGACCAGACGCTCGCGTCGTGGTATACCCACCGCCGGAATGGAGCAGGACGGAGGAGCGGTACCGCGTGGCGCGTTTCCTAGGCTGTCTCCTGGCCATGCTCATCGTGACGACTTCCTGCCGACAGGCCCCTCCGATACCGGCACCGTCCATCGCCCCCTCTTCCCCGATCCCGACCGAGAGCAGCGAACCGAGCCCGACCATCCCGGTCCTTCCGACTCCCTCGGTACCAGTCGATCTGCCTCCTTCTTGTTCCCTTGCGAGCACGATGGAATCGCTCCAGACGTTCCTGTGGGCAGTGAGCCACACCGACCTTCCCCTGCTCCGCCAGCTGGTTCTCAGCAGCGAGGCCACCGATGCGAGACGATGGTTTGCGGTCATCCCGCGTGAGCCGGATCGACTCGCCACCGGTCTCTTCGCCGAGCGCCCCGAAGCGTTTCTGGGTTGGGTCGAGCAGCGAGCGCTCCAGCGTGAGCGCTGGAGCATCCTCGAGTTCCTCCGTTTTGAACCGGAAGAGACCGATCGCGTGCGCGTGACCGCAGCGCTTTTGCGCGAGGCCGACGACCTCTTGGCGAAACCGATGGTCGCTATGATCGAACTCGATTGCCAGCACGGTACCGTCGTTTCGGTCATCGTCGGCGCGATCGGTAGTGAGGATGTACCGGAGCGTGCCGAAGACTTTCTCGCCCGCGCGCTCAGTCAGCGTCCCCTGCGGGGGATCGAGGGAAGCCCGAACTGCCCGCGCAGCCCGTGGGCTTTTGGAACAGCAGTCGGCGAAGGGCCTGTGTACTTGGAAATCGGACCGGACGCTGTCGTCAATCTCGGAAACCTGATCGCCCGCGGTCAGACGGAACTCCACGTCACGACGATCGTCGGCGCGAGCGAGCGTGGACCAGTGCTGCTGCGTTCGTTCCGTGCGACAGATCTCTCACTGCTTCCCTCGGTGGGGGAACACTCTACGTGGTTCATCGAGCCGGGCGCTGCGACTCCGCGCCGAGTCGTCCTCGACCTTCCGGTGAATGCCCCGGGTTGTTACGTACTCCAGGCGGACGGTCCTACGTGGCAAACACTGCTCGTTTTCGAGGTCGTTCCCGAAACCGTCGAGTTCCTCGCTCCCACACTGGCTGGCGTCGCGCTGCCGGCCCAGCTGCAGGTCCTTTCCGCTGTCCGCGAGGGCCCGGAGAGCGTGCGCGTCAGCCTGGCTGGGCCGACCCTCGTGGCCCGCATGCAGATCAGTCTCGGTGGGCTCGGAACGCCCTACCTGGGGCCGGCTACCCACTGCACACGAGAACTCGAGCCGATCGAACTCTGCTGGACACCCCATCCGGTCTGGGGCTGGCCTCAAACCGCAGTCTGGGACGATGGCATCCGGCGCTATCAGTTGGCTATTCTCGCCGGTGGATCCGACGCGTGGAGCGAGAACGACCTCGTGGAACTGGTACGCCAGGTGAGTCGCAGCGGATCCGTCATGCGTAATGGGAGCGATTGACTACGCAGAAGGCAGCGATCCGTTTCCCGGCTGCTCGTCCGTACCGCACGGCATGTCAGCTGTTCTCGTCCCCCAGCGCGCGAGAATCGACGCGGAGCGAACGAAGCGCTACCGTCGGGTTCGATCCCAATCGCTCTGGAGGAATGCGTCTGACGGTACCCGAGAGGATCCCCGATAGCGAACGCCCGCCGCATGAGTCGATCGAGGCCGAGGTCAGGAGCGCTGCAGCGACTGGTGCGCTGTATCGGTTCGGCATCCGCGATTCCCACCTCCGAGGCCTGGTGAGCCACTCCCCCGGTACGAAAGTGGTCGGACCGGCACTCACCTTGCAGTTCATGCCAAAACGCGAGGACGTCTATACACTCGAAGAGTATGGGGACATCGAGCGCCAGCTGCACCGCCACGTCCTCTACAAGGCTCAGCCGGGTGATGTCGTCGTCGTCGACGCGCGCGGTCACCTCGGTTCGGGTGTCTTCGGTGAGATGATGCTGACCTACTTCAAAGCCAAAGGCGGCGTCGGAGTCGTCGTCGACGGCTGTATCCGCGACTTTCCCCGCGTCAAACACCTCGGCCTCGGCCTCTGGCTGCGCGGCGTCACCCCGAACTTCCACACGCAAACCGATCTCTTCCCCTTCGCAGTCAATGTCCCCATCGCCTGCGGCGAACGAATGATTTTCCCCGGCGACATCATCGCCGATAACGACGGCGCAGTGGTCGTGCCCCGCAAGCTCGCCGAGGCCGTCCTGGCCGATGCCCGTGAGCACGCGGAAGAGGAGGAGTTCGCCCGGGAACGTCTCGCTGCTGGGGGAGACTTGCGGAAGTACTATCCGCTTTCCGCGGAAGCACACCGCGAGTACGACGAGTGGCGCCAGCGCCGCTCTCCCTGAAGCGAGGCTGATCCCTCGTCCCGCTCGCCCGGCTGCGTTACGATAGCCTCGACTGACCGGGCCGGGAGGGCGAGCATGGAGATCGATCTCCTCATCCGCAACGGACGCGTGGTGGACGGAACCGGTAATCCATGGTTTCGAGCCGATGTCGCTGTCCGCGGCGACCGGATCGTCGCCGTCGCACCACCCGGCCGGATCGAGCCGGGAAACGCGCGCGACGTGGTCGATGCGAGCGGTTACGTCGTCTGTCCCGGTTTCATCGATATCCAGAGCCACTCCATCTACCCGCTCATGCGCGATGGTCGCTCGCTCTCCAAGATCGCGCAGGGAGTCACCACCGAGATCATGGGCGAAGGATGGACACCAGCGCCGTTCGGAGGCCGCATCAGCGAGCCGATCCCCAGCGCCTACTTCGCCCGTCGCTTGCCCGAATGGGAAGAGCGCGCGCGGCAGTGGCGACGCTTCCGCGATTGGCTCGAAGCGATGGTCGAGCGCGGCGTCTCACCCAATATCGGTTCCTTCCTGGCTGGTGGTACGCTCCGCGAGTACGTCAAGGGCTACGACGTGTCACCGGCGAGCCCGGACGAGATCGCCGCCATGCGGCGTCTCGTCGCCGAAGCGATGGAAGACGGCGCCTTCGGGGTCGCCTACGCGCTGATCTATCCTCCTGACGCGTATGCCTCCACCGACGAGCTCGTGGAAATCTGCCGGGAAGTGGCCCGCTGGGGCGGACTCTACATCACGCACATCCGTTCTGAAGGCATGCGACTGTTCGAGGCACTCGAGGAAGCGATCCAAATCGGCCAGCAAGCTGGAATCCCAGTCGAGATCTACCATCTCAAGGCATCGGGACGCCGCAACTGGTGGAAGTTTCCCAGCGTGCTGGAACGGATCGAGCGCGCTCGACGCGACGGAGTCGACGTCACCGCCGACGTCTACCCCTACACCGCTGCGGGAACCGGCCTCGCCTCCGTCTTGCCACCATGGGTGGCAGCCGGCGGACGCTTCTTCGAGAACCTGCGCGACCCCGCCATGCGCGAACGCATTCGGCGAGACGTGACCAACCCTTCCGGCGAGTGGGAAGCGCTCGGCACCGAGGCCGGCCCGGAGGGGATCATGCCGGTCGGTCTGCACCATCCCAGCCTAAAGCGCTTCGTCGGCAAGCGGCTTTCCGAAATCGCCGCAGAGCGGGGCCAGGACTGGATCGATGCCGCGATCGATCTCCTTTCGATCGAAGGACGGAACATCTTCACCATCTACTTCGTGATGGACGAGACGAACGTGCGGGCAGCGCTCCGGCAGCCTTGGATCAAGGTCGCGACCGATGCCGGTGGGCTCGATCCGGCCTGGGCGAGTGCCGAGGGTCCCGTACATCCGCGCGCCTACGGCACCTACCCCCGTGTCCTGGCCCGCTTCGTGCGGGAACTGCGCGACCTGACACTGGAAGAGGCGATCCGCAAGATGACCTCGGCAGTGGCGGACCGGCTAGGAATCCGCGACCGCGGACAGGTGCGCCCCGGCTTCTTTGCCGACCTCGTCGTCTTCGATCCCGAGTCGGTCACCGACCGAGCCACCTTCGAGGATCCGCACCAGCTCCCAACCGGGATCCGCTCCGTTTGGGTCAACGGCGTCTGCGTGCTCCGCGACGGTCTCCACACCGGAGCCATGCCAGGCCGCATCGTCTCCGGCCCGGCCCGTGCGTAAAGGAGGATCGATGCTCGCGCTCCAGATCGTGGAGAGTGTGCCGCGCTATCTCCTAGCCAAGGCGGTCGGTCGCTGGCAACCGGCGGTGTATTGGAACGGTCTCGGGCTTCTCCAGTTGCGCGACGTCCCCGAACCCCGCCTGCCGACACCAGAATGGGTCAGGATCACCACGCGCTACAGTGGGATCTGTGGAAGCGACGTCGGACTGATCACCCTCCACGCCAGCCCGACCACCTCGCCGCTCGTTTCCTTCCCTTTCACGCTCGGCCATGAGGTAACCGGTCACATCAGCGAACTCGGCTCAGCAGTGGAGGGCTTTCGGGTCGGGCAACGCGTCACGGTCAACCCGCTGCTCGCTTGTGCCGCACGCGGTTTTCGGGAACCGTGCAGCGAGTGCGCGCGAGGTCTCCCGAACCGCTGTCTCCGCTTCCGCGAAGGCACGATCGCGCCCGGCATCATGATCGGCTTCTGCCGCGACACGGGTGGAGGCTGGAGCGCCGGTTTCGTCGCCCACCGATCACAACTGATCCCGATCCCTGACCAGCTGACAGACGAGGAAGCCGTCCTCGCCGAGCCGTTCGGCGTCGCGCTCCATGCGGTGCTCCAAAACCGACCTCCGGACACTGCGACCGTTCTCGTCCTCGGCGCTGGCATCATCGGACTCCTGACGGTCGCAGCACTCCGGGCGATCGGATCGCAAGCCCGCATCCTGGTGACGGCAAAGTATCCGTTCCAAGCGCGAGCTGCCGAGCGACTCGGGGCCGATCTCGTTCTTCTGGGGCGGACAGGTCCGGCACTCTATCGCGAGATCGCGCGCCTCACCGGTGCGCGTGTCCTGCGTGCACGCTTCGGTCGCTGGTTGGTCCAAGGTGGGATCGACCAGGTATTCGACTGTGTGGGCTCCAGCCGGTCCGTCCATGACGCGCTCACGCTCACGCGGGCTGGCGGGCGCGTGGTCCTCGTCGGTCTGGCCAGCGACCCTCGCCACGTGGACTGGACGCCGATCTGGCTGCGCGAGGTAGAGATCCGCGGGTCGATGGCCTACGCGGAGGAGGAACTGGACGGGATCCGTGCCTCGAGCATCGCCCATGGAGTGCGGCTGATGGCCGAACGTCGCGTCGAGTTGGGTTGGCTCGTCACCCATCGCTTCGCACTCACCGAATACCGGGCAGCGCTGGCGACGGTGACCGGCAAAGGGGCGAACGGCGTCATCAAGGCTGTCTTCACGTTTCCCGGAGACAACCAGGTCTGAGAGGATCACCGTTCGAGCGCAACCGACCCCAGACGCCCTCCTCGGCAGCTTGCGCTCGCCACGATCAGGTCATCGGGACTTGCGGGATCAGCTTCCCGTCGATGCGCTCCAGGATCTCGTCCATGCTCCGCCCGGTGATCGTCACTCCGTGATTCTTGAGGCCGATCACCGCTCGCGTCGGATCAGGCTCCTGGGCGAGCACATTGGAGACCGCCAGAGCCAGCTCCAGCGTCCCGCACGGGTAATTGATCTCGGTCGAGCGGATACCGTCCATCCAGGCATGGACATGGACGATCGCACCGATGTCCGGATGTTGCTGGTAGATCATCCAGTGCTCGATCGCATCGACCGAAACCCGACGCGGTTCGACGTTGGGCGGGACGCTCAACACGATGGCAGGGATGGTGGGATCGAACCCGCTGACCAGCAGGATGTCCCGGCCGATGACCTCCAGCTGCGCCTTGTTCACGCCACTGGCGCTCATCCAGAAGCGGTGCCGATCCTTGCGGGCGCTCAAGTTGCCGTAGCTCAATCCACCGAGGCCGTAGAGGCGCTTGACATGCCGCAAGTCATCCTCGCTCAGGAGTTCGTGAACAGGGAACGGTGCAGGAAGCAGGTTCATCGCTTCCAGTCGCTTCCCGGCCCGCGAGATCTGCTCCGTGATTTCGTCACCGTTCCAGAGTTCCGGCTCGAGGTCGGTGCGGAACACGTTGTTGATGACGAGATGCGATGCAGCCAAGGGATGCAAGCGCTCGTAGATCGTCGCGAAAAACTGGGCATCCTCGCCTTCCCGATAGGGAATACCGTAATGACCGCGCTCCAGCGTGACGAAATGCGCCTCTGGACCTTCTGCGCCCGGAACCAAGATGAGCACGAGGTTCGCCAGCGCATAGAGCAGGAAGGGATAGCAGGCGCTCAGGACGTCCGCCGGACGCTCCGGGAGCTCGGTAATGCCGACGACGAACGTCGCCTGCGCTTTGCGGCGATAACGGCGCGGCTGATCATGCTGGAAGACGCTGAGCACGAGGCGGATATCGGGAATCGGCTGCTCGTGGTAGATGTGACCGTGCCGCTCCAGTTCCTGCCGCAGACCCTCGACGAACCAGCGCAGGCGCGGAGTTGGCGGTTCCCCGTAAATGGTAAACGTGCCGCTTTCCGGCTCTTCGGAAAGAAGACGCAGTGCCTCGGCGAGCGCCTCGACTTGGTTGTACATCTTTTGCTCTGTCGTCATCGTTCGCGTCGTTCTCCTCGACTGTTCTCGTGTCGGGCCATACCCCATCGCCCGATTGTGGCAGAGGAGTCATCGCGGGGTCAAGCAGAAGTCTCGCAGGCGCCACCCGGCACGCGAAGATACAGCGCTTTGGGGACGACCCACGCCTCGATATCCGTCGTCCCCACCACCTCACCATCCGTTTCGATCCGCACGGGGTCGACACTGCGCACCGCGACGCGACGAGCGGTCCAATGCTCGACAGCTGGATGGGCAAGGTGCGTCCCGCGATAGACCGCCGGAAGCAGGGAACCGAGCAGGACGAATCGCGAGACTCGACGCAATGCGAAGATTTCCAGCTTCCCGTCCGTTACTGACGCCATCGGTGCGATCCGCATACCACCGGCATGGAAGCGGCCATTGGCCAGCGCGACCATGAGCGCTGGGCCGCCAAACACGGTTGTGCCCTCGACCTCGATCACGAGTTCGGCCGGTCGATGGCGGAGAATCGTCCGCATCGCACCGACCAGATAGGCGAAGAACCCACCGAGTTGCTTGGTCGACTGGCTGACCCAGGCCGCCGTTTCCGCTCCGAGTCCGATATCCGCCATGTTGACGAAGTAACGCTGGCGCGAGGAGCCGTCGAAGGCGCGAAAGCGGATCGCGCCGATATCGACGCGGCAGCGCTGCCCGTAACGCAGGAGATCGACCGCCTGTTCCGGGCGGACGATACCGAAGAGCCGGGGAAAATCGCGCCCCGTCCCGCACGGGACGATGGTGAGCGTCACCGGGCCGATCGGCTGTCCCTGCGCGTCCAGGCATCCATTGACGACCTCGTTCACCGTGCCATCGCCACCGATGACCAGGAGTTCTCGGGCACCGCGTTCGACCAGTTGCCGAGAAAGAGCGATCCCCGCTCCAGGCTCGGTCGTGTGCACTTCCTCCACGCGCAGGCCGAGCGACTCCAGGCGACGACGCACCGCCGGCCAGGCACGAGCCGGACGCCCGCTGCCTGCCACCGGATTCACGATGGCATGCACGGTTTCGGTCGGCAGAGTCGTCAGCCCTTGCGCTGCTCTCGTACGGGTCTCTTCCATTGCCCAACGCCCTCATCCACTGTCATGTGCCATCGTACCGAACGGTGAACGATTCGTGAAGGCAGGAATTCATGACCTTCCGGTGAGGCCACAAAGCGCGGAAATTGCCGCCTTGGATTTGACGGACGCCACCCGACATGTTATCCTGCGCGTGAGGATCGGGGAATCGGCGAGTTCGGCATCACGACGAGCGAATCGACGAGCCCCTGAGGGAAGGGAAGCCGGATAGGGACGATGCCGACCAACCCGCCGAACCAAGAGTATCGTGAGCCGTCCGCCACCCGAGAGGTCCGCTTCGGCTGGACGCCTGAGCTGGACGCAGTGCGCGAACCAGCGAATGGGCAGCTGAACGGGCACCCCGCGATCGAATCGACTGACGCAGTGCGAGAGCGCCTCGCCGCACGGAGCAATGGTGTGTTCGCGGGCAGTGCGAACGGCACCGTCGTCGCCCCACCCAAACCGCCACGACCTCTCCTGCACCCACCGAAGCGAACGGAGCAGCGGCTCCGGCACCGGTCGACGAATCGCACGATCGGACGCTGGTGCCTCCATCTCGCGGTCGTCGTGTGCGTCGCCGCGGTCGCGATCGGTGGGGGGTTCTGGCGGCGCCCCGTGCCGATCCGTGTCGCAGCCGGTACCGACCAGATCACGATGATCCAGGACGCCCTGCCCGGCGCGCGCGGCCAACCGGTCGCGAGCGTTCCCGATCTGACGGTGAGCGATCCACGCTTCGGTTATCTGGCGACGGGCGGGCTCGCTGTCAAGCCGGACATCCTCGTGCTCGATACCTATGTCACGGCGGCGGGAGAGACGATCTACGATGTGGCACGAGCGACTGGCCGGAGCGTCGAGACGTTGCTCTGGGCGAACAATCTCCTCGATCCTGGAGCACCGTTACCGGCTGGGCTGCAGCTTCGGGTTCCACCAGTCGATGGCATGCTGCACGTGGTGCGGGAGGGCGACACGATCGAGGCGATCGCGGCACGCTACGGCGTGCAACCCGACGCGATCACGAGCTACGAGCCCAACGGCGTTCAGCGTGACACTGATCTGGTGCCCAATCGCCTGATCATGGTACCGGGCGGCAAGATGCCCCAACGCGACCGGGTGATCATGTACACCGTCCAGGAGGGGGACACGCTCTGGAAGATCGCCCAGCGCTTCGGTCTCAAGGTGCAGACGATCACGTGGGCGAACTCCTTGCCTGATCCTGAACTGATCTATCCTGGCCAGCAACTGGCCATCTTGCCGACCGATGGAGTCATGGTCAAAGTCAAGGAAGGCGATACCATCGAATCCTTGGCCAAGTACTGGGGAGTCGAGCCGGACGCGATCCGCAACTACCCGATGAACGGGATCGGGCCGAACGGCGTCCTGCGTGTCGGCCAACTCGTGATGATCCCGGGCGGCGAGCCGCCACCGCCACCGCCGCCACCACCGCCTCCCGCCCCACGGGCATCGGCGCCGAGCAACCCACCCGCTCAGCGCCAAGCACCCCGTGGCTCCTTCATCTGGCCGACCACCGGGGTCATAACGCAGTACTTCCATGCCCGTCACAACGGGTGGGACATCGCTAACAACATGTACACACCGATCGTGGCGGCTGACAGTGGAACCGTCATCTTCAGCGGGTGGAACAACTACGGGCTCGGGTATGCCGTTGCGATCGACCACGGAAACGGCTTCGTGACCTGGTACGGGCACATGGCCGAACCACCACCAGTGCGAGTCGGACAGTGGGTCAACCAAGGACAGTACATCGGCCCGATGGGGAGCACCGGCTATTCGACCGGCCCGCATGTCCACTTCATCATCATGTACAACGGCGTCTACCAGGACCCGGCGCTCTACCTGCGATGAGGCCGGTGAGAGGAAGGGCACGACCATGATTCGACCACTCAGCGCACTGTTCGGGTTGTTCAGTCGCGACCTCGGTATCGACCTGGGTACGGCGAACACGCTCGTCTATGTGCGCGGCAAGGGTATCGTCATCTCCGAGCCATCCGTCGTCGCGGTCGATAAGAAGACGCGGCGGGTCTTGGCCGTCGGCGTCGAAGCCAAGGCGATGGTCGGCAAGACACCGGATACGATCGTCGCTGTCCGTCCGCTCAAGGACGGGGTCATTGCCGACTTCGATACTGTGGAGATCATGCTGCACTATTTCATCCGGAAGGTCCACGCCCAGCAACTCCTGACTCCCCATCCGCGGGTCGTCATCGGTATCCCCTCCGGCGTCACCGAAGTGGAAAAGCGCGCTGCCAAGGATGCCGCGCTCAGTGCCGGTGCTCGGGAGGCGTACACGATCGAGGAGCCGATGGCAGCCGCCATCGGCGCCGGTCTTCCCATCAACGAGCCGGTCGGCAGCATGATCGTCGATATCGGCGGTGGGACGACCGAAGTCGCGGTCATCTCACTGGGTGGCATCGTCGTCAATCGCTCGATCCGCGTCGCGGGAGACGAGATCGACGAGGCGATCGTCCAATGGGCACGGCGTGACCACAACCTGATCATCGGTGAGCGGACCGCCGAGAATGCCAAAATCGCCGCGGGCTCCGCCTACCCGCTCGAGGAAGAACGGCGGGTCCTCTTGCGGGGGCGAGACGTGCTCACGGGCCTGCCCAAAGCGGTCGAAGTCAGTTCGGTCGAGATCCGCGAGGCGATCGCTGGGCCCGTCAACCAGATCATCGAGGCAGTCCGCTCCTGCGTCGAAGAGACGCCACCGGAACTACTGGCCGATATCATGGAGCGAGGGATCGTGCTCGCGGGCGGCGGGGCGCTGCTCATGGGCCTGGACAAGCGTCTCCAGGCCGAACTCCGGATCCCGGTGTACCTCGCCGACGACCCGCTGACCTGTGTCGCGCGCGGCACCGGCCGTGTCGCGGAAGCGCTCCACCTCTACCAGCGCGCTCTGCAAGGGACGCAACAACGGCGCGTACCGGCTGCTTCGAGCTCGACGACCTGACACGGCTGAGGCATGCCACTCACGCTCAAGCGCACGACGCTCCTCATCGTGATCCTCCTTCTGACCAGCACGGTGCTCGTGGTGCTCGACCGCCAGCAGCGACTGAGCAGGATCACCGCTCCGCTGACCAGCCTCGTCACGGCCGTCCAGCGCGGCATCGCGCCAGTTCTCGTGTCCCTCCCTGTTCCCGCCACGAGCTCCGAGCGCGAACTCCGCGCGGAAGTCGAGCGCTTGCGCGCGGAGCGAGACGCGCTCCTCGCCGAAGTCGCCCGGCTGCGCCAAGCGCAACAGGAACTCGACCAGTTGCGCGCACAGCTGCGTTTTCAGCAAGAGCATCCTGGCCTCCAGCTCGTCCCGGCACGCATCATCGGATACGATCCAGAACGACCACAACGCGTCTTCGTCATCGATCGGGGCAGCGAGGCAGGCATTCGCGTCGGTATGGCTGTGCTCGATCCCAACGTCCTGGTGGGTATCGTGACGCGCGTCGAGCCTGATCGCTCCCAGGTGACCGTGGTGACCGATCCGTCCATCCAGCTCGGCGCAGAGCTCTCGGAATCGGGTGCCGAAGGGATCGTCTATGGCCAGGGCTGGCGCGGAAGCGGCTCGCTGATTCTCCGACACCTTCCTCCGGACACGCCGTATCGAAACGGCGAACTCGTCGTCACGTCGGGACGCACCGCCGGCATTCCGCCTGGTCTGGTCATCGGCGTGGTGATCGGCGGCTCGCGCCAGCTCGCCGATGACGAACTGCGCTTGACCGTCCGACCGCTCGTCGATATCCCATCGCTCCGCACGGTCAGCGTGCTGATGAGCAGCACTACCCAGTAGACTGGACGCATGAACGTTTCGACGCTGCTCGCCATCGCTGCCGGTCGGCTGACGGTCCAGGTGACTCGCCGCCTACGGCTCGGCGGTGGCACGGCTCTTCCGGGCCTGCTCGCACTCCGCATCGCGCCGGACTTCCTGACCACAGCCGGTCGCGCGCTTCCGCAGGGGACGATCCTCATCGCGGGAACTAACGGAAAGACGACGACTGCGCGGCTCCTGGCTGGAACACTCGAATCTGCCGGCCTGACGATCGTGCACAACCGGGCGGGGAGCAACCTGCCACGCGGAGTCGCCTCCACGCTCTTGGAAACGATCGACTGGTCAGGCACGCTCCACCGTGACCTGGGCATCTTCGAGGTCGACGAGTTCGCCCTGCCAGAGATCGCCCAAGCGCTGCGTCCACGCGTGCTCGTCCTGCTCAACCTCTTCCGCGACCAACTCGACCGATACGGTGAACTGGAAACGATCGTCCGCGTCTGGGAACGTACCCTGGACTCGCTTCCGCTGGAGACGCTCCTCGTGGTCGATGCCGATGACCCGATCCTCGCTGCGCTGACCGAGCGGTTCGCAGATCGACGCTGGACGTTCGGGCTCGCTGACCCCAGCGCCGCTTTACCTGCCCTGCCACATGCTGCCGACTGGCGCTCTTGTCCGCGGTGCGGTGCTCCGCTCGCCTATGAGCAGGTTTTTCTCGGCCATCTCGGTGCTTACCGCTGCACGGCTTGTCCCTTCGCTCGTCCCTCACTGACAGTTGCGGGTCGCTCCGTGCGAACGGAGCATGGGACGCTCGCGGTCGAGACGGTGTACGGCGAGCAGAAACTCGTCCTCCAGAGCCAGCTCACTGGCGTGTACAACGCCTACAACGTACTGGCTGCGGCCACGGCGAGCCTCGCCTTCGGGCTCACGCCCGAGCAGCTCGTCGCTGGGCTGGCGGGCGTGACGGCAGCGTTCGGCCGACAAGAGCGTGTCGAGCTGGCAGGACGGATCGTGACACTACTGCTCGTCAAGAATCCGACCGGCTTCAACGAGGCGATCCGCCTCATCGCCGGTGCTGCCCAGCCGCAGCCGGTCCTCATCCTGATCAACGATCTGGACGCGGACGGGCGAGACGTCTCCTGGCTCTGGGACGTCGATCTCGAACCATTGCGGGCACTCGGCGTACCAGTCAGTACCGGAGGCATCCGCGGCGCGGACATGGCACTCCGGCTCGCCTATGCCGGGATCGCGCCAGCGCACCAGTTCGCTGGCGTCGCCAGCGCACTCGATCGTTGGGTGGAAACCCTGCCACCCGGCAGTTGCGGCTGGGTCCTCGCGACGTACACCGCGCTGCTGGAACTCCGGCGAGAACTCGCCCGGCGCGGGCTGGCCCGCGAGTTCTGGCGCCAGTGAGGGAGCGAACGATGCGCCTGACGATCGGCTGGCTCTACGCACGGTCCATGAACATCTACGGGGATCGCGGGAACATCGTCGCGCTCGTGGAACGCTGCCGTCGGCGTGGCATCGCGGTCGACGTGCTGGAGATCGGTGTCGGCGATCGGCTCGATCCGGGCCGCTGCGATCTTTTCTTCTGGGGCGGAGGTCAGGACCGCGAACAGATCGCCGCCGCGCGCGACCTCGCCGGACCGAAAGGAGAAACGCTGCGGGCGGAGATCGAACGCGGTGTTCCGCTCTTGGCCGTCTGCGGCGGCTACCAACTCCTCGGACACTTCTATCGGCCGCATGCTGGCCCCGAACTCCCAGGTCTCGGTCTCTTCGACGCCTGGACGATCGCCGGGTCGCGGCGCATGATCGGGAACATCGTCGTGGACTCGGACGAGTTCGGCGAACTGGTCGGCTTCGAGAACCACAGCGGGCAAACCTTCCTCGGACCCAGCGCTCGCCCGCTCGGCCGCGTCCGCATCGGTTGGGGAAACAACGGGCGAGACGGAACCGAGGGCTGTCGCTATCGGCACGCGATCGGCACGTATCTCCACGGTCCGCTGCTCCCCAAGAACCCTCGTCTCGCCGATTACCTGATCGCTCGTGCTCTCGAACTACGCGGCTGGTCAGGTGAACTCCCGCCGCTCGACGACACCCTCGCTGCTCGCGCCCATGCGGAGGCCGTTCGCCGCGCCGAAGACCAGCGCCGTCGTTTCGCCTGGCATCGTCTCCTCAGGCTGCGCTGATCCCGCCCTCGCCACTGTCCACCGCGATCCAGAGAACGTCGCAAAGCGTTCGGAACCAGGTCAACCAGTTCTGGGCAACCGCGTCGCCCGCTTCGGCTCGGACGCGTTGTCCCGGAAACTCCCGGAGCAGCAGCTCGTACGCGATGTTCTGGACGCGCCAGGTGTTGATCGGCTCCCGGATATGCGCCGCCACGCGAGCCAGGCCAGCGAGCGTCTCCATGAGGGCCACGTCTTGGGGATTCTCGCGCCACTCGGTCGCCAGCGTCTCCATCGCCTCCTGGACTGCATAGGCCAGCCCCGGGTGATCGAGATCGAGCTGCCAGGTTTCAGCTTCTCGGAACAACTGCTCGAGCCGCTCGATCGACGGTCGCGGCTCGCCCAGCGTATGCCGGAGATCGGCGTTGACCGTCACCTCGGCGGCCGTCAGGAAAGCGCGCGGGATGGGAATGCCGAGTTCGCTGAGGAACCGCATCAGTGGCTGACTGTCCTCGTACAAGTGCCGATAGAGCTCTTCGGCCTCGGCGAGCGTCGAGGTCAAGATGACGTCGACCAGCTTGCGCTGCTCGTCCTTGAACAACGAACGGAGCGAATACGCGGCATGACCGAAGACGCGATCCATTGTCCGCACTGTTTCGGCAAGATCGGCCCGCGTGAACGGCGCACTCAACGCGGCGAGCACCTGCTCGTATCGCTCCGGTGTCCCATCCGGCTCGACACCGCCCACCAAGTTGTGCTCTCCCAAGTGCAGCGCTGCTGTCACGAAAGCACTCTGACGACCGGTCAAGCTCGAGCGCACGCGGACACGAGCGACATAGAGCTGAGCCCGGCCAGCTCGCTGCGCCAGGCCGGCCAGCCGTTTCACTTCGAAGCAGCCGATCGCCGCACGCTCCGGATAATCCTCGAAGAGCGCGCTCAGGGCATAGTGCGCTGCCACGTTGGCCAACTCGACGCGCGCTGGACGCACCAGGCGCTCCCAGACACCGCGACCATTCTGGTACTGCGACACATTGCTGGGAGCTCGGGCCAGCCGCTCGACGAATTCCTGTTCGAGCGAAACCTGAAACAGCTCTTCGGCGATCTGAATCGCGCGCGCTGCCGACTGCAAGGCTTGGACCGTCTCCAGCCCGGAGAGCTCGTCGAAAAACCAGGCATCGCTGCTGTACATGCGGAGCGCATGCCGTTGGAGTTCCAAAGCTTCCAGCACGCGAACCTGTTCGTCCGGTTGGAGCGCGCGCACCTGCCAACGCTCCAAGAAGCGCTGGACATTCTCCGGGGAGCGATCGAGCACGACTTCGATGTAATCGTCGCGAGCAGCCCACGGATCGCGGAGCAGTGTCCCCAGGTACCGCTCGTACAGCGGCGCGATGGTATCGCGCAGCCAGTCGAGCGCAGCCCGCAGCGGCGCGCGCCATTCCTGCGTCCAGCCCGGATGGGCACCGGTCTGGCAGCCACAGTTGCTGCGCCAGCGCTCGATCCCGTGGGCACAGCTCCACGAGGTCTCCTCGACGATCTGCGCTTCCCAGGTCGCCGGGTGCGTGGCCAGATAGGCACCGTACGTCACCACTCGCGCATCGCGCTCGGCCCGCAGCGCCGCGATCGCCGCCGCCAAGGCCATGTCACCGAACCGGTGATGGTGACCGTACGTTTCGCCATCGGTCGCGATATGCGCGAGGCGATCGGCCGTATCGCTGGCTGCTGCCAGTAAGCGCGCCGCCAGTCGCCGCCCGTCCTGCAGCAGGTCACCGAAGGCGACATCGCGCGCGATCGCACCGTCATAGAAAAAGACGACCAACTCGCGGCCAGACGGGAGCGTCACACGGTAGGGTCGTGTCGTTTCCACGCGCCCACCGGACACGTCTTGCCAGCCGGAGAGCCCAGGCGGTCGCACGGCAGCTGCCTGGTGGGGTGCCAAGATGGTGAACGTGATGCCCAATTCCGCGACGACTTCCAGAGTTGCGAGGTCGACCGCCGTTTCGGGTAACCAGATCCCTTCTGGCCGTCGCCCGAAACGGTACGTGAAGTCCCGGATACCCCAAAGCAGCTCGGTGCGCCGATCGCGCGCGTTCGCCAGAGGCAAGATGACGTGGTGATAGGGGTGGGCGATGGCTGGGCCATGCCCCCCGAACCGCTGGCTCCCCTGTCGGTCTGCCTCCAAAATCGCCTGGTAGACCTCGGGAGCAGCTTGCTCGAGCCACCAGAGGAGCGTCGGGCCGAAGTCGAAGCTGATCCAAGCATAGTTGTTGACGATGCGCGTGATCCGACCACGAGCATCGAGGATCCGCGACCACGCGTTCGGTCCATAACACTCGGCGGTGATCCGCTCGTTCCAATCGTGGTACGGATAGGCGCTGTCCTCGAGTTCGACCACCTCCAACCAGGGATTCTCCCGTGGTGGTTGATAGAAGTGGCCATGAATGCAGACGTACCTCACCGGACGCTCCCCTCGGTGGCACGCTTGAAGATCAGGATCGCGAGCGGCGGCAGGGTGAGGACCAGCGAGTACGGTCGGCCATGCCAGGGAACCGGCACGGTCTCCACACCACCCAAATTGCCCCAGCCGCTCCCCCCGTACTCGCGGGCATCGCTGTTGAGGAGCTCCCGCCAAAAACCGGGAGCCGGCGCACCGACACGGTAGTTCTGTCGCGGCACGGGGGTGAAGTTGCAGACGATCAGCAGGGTGTCCGCTGGGTCGCGGCTCTTGCGCACGTAGACGAGGACGCTGTTTTCGGCATCGTTACAGTCGATCCACTCGAACCCGTCGGGCCAAACATCGCGCTCGTGGAGCGCGGGTTCGCGGCGCGCGAGTCGGTTCAGATCAGCGAGCCACCGTTGGATCCCTCGATGGGGCGCGTACTCCAAGAGATGCCAGTCGAGACTCGTCTCGTGATCCCACTCCCGCCACTGAGCCAACTCTGCCCCCATGAAGAGGAGCTTCTTGCCAGGCTGGGTGTACTGGTAACCATAGAGGAGTCGCAGATTGGCGAACTTCTGCCAATCGTCACCGGGCATCTTGGCGATGAGCGAGCCCTTCCCGTGCACCACCTCGTCGTGCGAGAGAGGAAGCACGAAGTTCTCCGTAAAGGCATAGAGCATCCGGAACGTCAGTTCGTGATGGTGGTATTTTCGATAGATCGGGTCGCGGCTGAAATAGAGCAACGTATCGTGCATCCATCCCATGTCCCATTTCAGCCCGAAGCCCAGCCCACCGACGTAGGTCGGCCGGGAGACCATCGGCCAGGCAGTCGATTCCTCAGCGATCGTCTGGACATCGGGATAATGCCGATAAATCTCCTCGTTCAGGCGACGCAGAAAGGCGATCGCTTCCAGGTTCTCGCGCCCACCGTACTCGTTGGGAATCCACTCGCCTGGGCCGCGCGAGTAATCGAGATAGAGCATGGAGGCCACTGCATCGACGCGCAGTCCGTCGGCATGGTAGCGGTCCAGCCAGAACATCGCACTGGACAACAGGAACGTGCGTACTTCGTTGCGCCCGTAGTTGAAGATCGCGGAGTGCCAGTCCGGATGGAACCCCTTGCGCGGGTCAGCGTGCTCGTAGAGGTGGGTCCCGTCGAAAAAGACGAGTCCGTGCTCGTCAGTGGGAAAGTGGGAGGGAACCCAGTCCAGGATCACCCCGATTCCCTGCTGGTGCAGCGCATCGACGAGCGCCATGAAATCCTGTGGTGTTCCGTAGCGAGCAGTCGGTGCGAAGTAACCGGTGATCTGGTAACCCCACGAACCGTAGAAGGGATGCTCCATCACCGGCAAGAACTCGACATGCGTGAAGCCCATGCGCTGCACGTGCTCCGCGAGCGTGGGAGCGATTTCTCGATACGTCAGCCAGCGGTTCCCTTCTTCCGGGACCCGCATCCAGGACCCGAGGTGCACCTCGTAGATCTGCATCGGCGCATCCAGGGCATTAGCTCGCCCGCGCCGTCGCATCCAGTCGTCGTCCTGCCACTCGTAGGTGAGATCCCAGACGATCGAGGCGGTACCGGGTGGACATTCATGCCGGAAACCATACGGATCCGCCTTGAAAACCTGGTAGCCATGATAGCGGGAAACGATGTGGTACTTGTAGCGGGCTCCCGGGCCGAGTCCCGGGATGAACCCCTCCCAGATGCCGGAAGAGCCACGAGGAGCGAGCGGATGCTTGCCCGGTGTCCAATCGTTGAAGTCGCCCACCACGGAGACGCGCTCGGCATTCGGTGCCCAGACCGCGAAGAAGACCCCTTCCTCGCCGTCGAGCACACAGGGATGAGCGCCCATTTTCTCGTAGGCCCGGAGCCATGTTCCTTCGTTGAACAAGTAGACATCGTGCTCCGTCAGCAGCGAGCGATCATGGCACGCCGGGCCCACTGATCGACCAGTCATCCCGCTCCTCCCTTCCGTGCCGTATCGACGATGGCGAGCGCACGCGTGACGAACGGGTCACGAGCGAAGCTCGCCGAGCCGAGGCGGGCTAGGCGCCGCCAGTTCGGCATTTCCAGCCCCGTTCCGGGCCGGTTCTGTGGCTCCCGCTCGAACCAGAGGTCCTCCAGGTTGACCACCACGACCGCTGCGGGACTCTCGGCCAGGAAGCGGAGCATGCCGAGCAGAGCCGCCGCTCGGCGATCGCTTTCTGGCTCGGGTAGCCAACCACGCTCGGCCAGCCAGCCGAGCACCGCTTCCTGGATCTCTGGCCCCCACTCCTCCCAGAGCGCGGCGAACGGTGGCAGATCATGGGTCACCAGACTCGCCACGACATCGGGCAGCGGCTCGGTGAACCGACCGTCCCGGCGCTCGAACGGCAGCACGTACATGCGGAGCAGGCCATTTCGGCGCATCGCTCGGCGAACCGTCCACGGCACCGTGCCCAAATCTTCCCCGACGACGGCACAACCAGCACGCTGGCTTTCGATCGCCAGGATCGCGTAGAACTCCTCGGCCGGATACCGGACGTAGACCCCTTCGCGCCCACTCGCTCCGGCCGGCACCCAGTAGAGTCGGTGGAAACCCATCACGTGATCGATCCGGAGCAGGCGCGCTGCCTGCAGGTGATGGGCCAGCACCGCTCGCAGGTAGCGATAGCCGTCCTCTCGTATCCGCTCCGGATGCAGCGGCGGAAAGCCCCACACTTGCCCCCCAGCGAAGAAGGGATCGGGCGGGGCACCAGCGCTGATCCCCTGAGCGAAGAGTTCCGGCCAATACCACACATCGAACCCTTCCGGGTGCACACCGAGCGGAAGATCCAGGTACAGTCGCTCCCTGCCCACGGCAGCCAGCTGCTGGTTCGCAAGCCACTGGGCGACCGCATAGATCCACGCGGCCTCAGCCAGATCCTGGTCCTGTTCGTGGTGCTGGCGAGGCGAGGGCAGGCGCTCACCCTGGTCGACCGCTGCGCGGAAGCGGGCGTAGTCCGGAACGAGCGGCCGCTGGGCCAGCCACGCTTCCACCTCGCTCCGCATCCGCTCGTGCCGAGCGACCTCCCGCGCCAGCACCGCCAGCGCCTGGAAGCGCTCCCGCCAGGTCGTCCGGTAATCGACGAACCGAGTCCCCTGCTCATTCCCAGACACTGCCAACTCGCCCGCCCTCACCAATTCGGGAAAGGGAGACCAGCCTGGATCGACGAAGAACTCGCTCCAGAAGAGCCGACTGACCGGTGCATAGGGGCTCGGGTCGTACGGGCGCTCGCCCAAGAAAGTCGGGAGCAGCGGGAGCGTTCCGACGAATTCCCCACCGCGTTCCCGCGTCCAGGCGACGAGTTCGCCGAGTCGCCGGTAGGTCGCGCCGTCACCCGGCTCGTCGCGCCAGAGCGCGTAGAGCGGCAGGAAGTTCCCCCACGTCCGTTCGATCCCGACCGCGCGAGGCAACGCCACCGTCGGTGGACGGACGACGAGCAGCGTCCGCGCTTCCTGGCCATCCGGACAGCGGATCGCCACCTCATGGTAGCCGAGAGGGAGCTCGTGCGGCAGAGCGAGTTCGACCCGATAGCCAGACAGCGCGGGGGTGTCGGACTGCCCGGCCTGGTCCTGCGACCAGTATCGCTCAGCTGGTATCAGTTCCAGCACCGCTCCATCTTCGCACTGGACGACGATCTCGAAACGCCCTTCCTGGAACGCGGGAAGCATGAGCTGGAGCCGCGGCGTACCGCGGCCGGCTCGCCACACCTGGACCGGCTCGCACCGACGGGCCAGCCGTGCCTGCCGCCACTCCGCGAGCAAGGTCGGCGCCTCCTCCGGCGTGCGGATGGGAAAACCCAGCGCGCGCAGAACAGCGAGCAGGGCCTCATCGCTCGCCACCTGACGCTGTCCAGCGAGATCGCGATACGCCAACTGGATACCCGCCTCGCGCGCCAGCTGGTGCAAGGCCTGGCGCGTCGTCATACGCTCCCCTCCCGCGCCCGTACGAGCTCGAGGACACCGCGCAGCGGGATAGCCAGCCAGTCGGGGCGATGGCCGAGCTCGTAGCGGATCTCGTAGATCGCCTTGTCCATGAGGTACGCCTCGAGCAGCACCCCCAGGTCCTTGGGATCGGTCGGAGCGAGCGCCGTCGAGCCGATCGTTTCTAGGTAGCCTTGCAAGAAGACTGCCGAGACCCAGCCGTACCAGAAGCGCAGCCAAGTCTCCGCCCGAGCGAGATCGGACAGCAAGCCACGTTGCTGCTGCTCGAGCAGCGTCGCCGAGGCAGCATAGTGGAAGGAGCGGAGCATCCCCGCCACATCCAGCAACGGCGAGCGCTTCAGCCGCCGCTCGCTGAGCGGGCGCGCTGGCTCTCCTTCGAAGTCGATGATGACGAAGTCCCTGCCGGTATAGAGGACCTGCCCGAGGTGATAGTCGCCGTGACAGCGGGTCCGCTGCGCGGGTAAGAGCTTTTGGAGGAGCTTCTGGTAGACCTGCACGATCTCGCGCTCGCGCTGGAGCACCGCTTCCGCTTGCTCGCGGGTAGAGGCCGGGAGGCTCGCCAGCTGCTGACGCAGCAAAGCGAGCGTCTGCAGGAGGTGACTGCGCATTGCCTGATAGAGCGAGCGCTGGTAGAGCATGGAGAACGGTTCCGGCGCGAAGGCTGGGTCGTCAGTCACGCTGGCCAGTGCACAGTGCAGCTCTCCCGTCCGCTGACCGAGCAAGCGCACGGCTTCCACGAAGGTATCGATGAGCTCGTAGACCATCGTCGGTGGGGTCTGGCCAGACAAATCGAGGAGCGACGCGACATCGAGCCGGAGCGAGGGAGGATCCTCGCTGTAGGCCAGGGCGCGCTCGAGAAAGCCGGCCAGTTCGTCGAGCGTGTACTGCCAGGCATCCCCTTCGTTCGGCACGTAGCCGAGCACGATCCCCAGCGTCATCGGCTCACCGTGCGCTGGCTGGTACTCCAGGCTTCCGGCCAACGGCGGCACGTGTGGGAAGCCGAGTCGTTCGCTGAGTACGCGCTCCATCTCCAGCTCCGGATTCGGCCCCGCTTCGACCCGCCGATACAGCTTGAAGAGCACACGATCCGGAAAGATGGCAGTCGTATTGCTCTGCTCGGCACGACTGAGTACCGGCTCCGGGAGCGGCGTGTCGGGTCGAACCAAGCGGCGGAAGGCGGCTGTCGGCTGACTCGCGATGACGCCATGCTCGCCGCGGAAGCGGCGCCGACGACCGATCTGCTCGATCAGACTGCGCACACAGGCCGGCTCCGCTAGGGCATCGACGAGCAGGGCCTCGCTCCCCTCGACCAACGCGCGCGCGATGACCGCATGGGGCGTGCGCTCGACGATCTCATTGGCTCGCTCACTCCGGGCGAGCGCCAGCGGCAAGACGTACTGCTCCGGATCACCCTCGGTGTACTCGACTGTGACCAGAACGAGAGTCGCTGGTGATTCCCCGGCCACCAGTGGGACCTGCTCGCTGATACGGGCCTCCTTGATCCGCCGGGCCTTTCCAGCGAACCAGCGTCGCTGGCGCAGGTAACGCGGCAGGATCTCCTCGAGCGCGCGCTGCCCGATCCCCAGTTCCAGGATCCCTTCACGCTCGCGCACTGGGACGAGTGGAAGCTCGCTCGTCGTGATCTCCACCGGTTCCTCGCCAGCCCGCGGTCGCTCGAGACTGAACCAATAGAAGCTGTGCGGGCCCAGCATGACACGATACGGATCGTCGCCGATCAGCGGAAACTCGATGCGGCCGAACAGCTCGACCGGCACCAGCCCTCGATAAGCGGAGAGATCGAGTTCCGCCCACTGGACGAAGCGGGAGAGATTGGCGACGACCAGGATCGTTTCCTGCTCGTACCGACGGACATAGGCCAGGACCTTGCGGTTCTCGACCGGGATGAACTCGAAGGAGCCGCGGCCGAAGGCCTTGAACTGCTTGCGCAGTCCGATCAGGCGCTTCATCCACCAAAGGAGAGAATGCGGGTTCGCCTGCTGGGCCGCGACGTTGACCGCTTCGTAGTGATACTCGGCATCGACGATCACCGGGAGGTAGAGTCGCTGGCGCGGTGCGGTGGAGAAACCAGCATTGCGGTCCGCGCTCCACTGCATGGGGGTACGGACACCGTTGCGGTCGCCCAGGTAGATGTTGTCCCCCATGCCGATCTCGTCACCGTAATAGATGACCGGCGTCCCGGGGAGCGAGAAAAGCAGGCCGTTCATGAGCTCGATCCGTCGCCGGTTGTTGCCGAGCAAGGGGGCCAAGCGGCGACGGATCCCGAGATTGATGCGTGCGACCGGGTCGCGAGCATAGACGCGATACATGTAGTCGCGTTCTTCGTCCGTCACCATTTCCAGCGTCAGCTCGTCGTGGTTGCGCAAGAAGAGCGCCCATTGCGCGGTTTCCGGAATCGGCGGCGTCTGGGAGAGGATGTCGACGATCGGGAATCGGTCTTCCATGCGGATCGCCATGAAGAGGCGCGGCATGAGCGGGAAGTGGAAGGCCATGTGACACTCGTCACCGTTGCCGAAGTAGGCGACCGCATCCTCCGGCCACTGGTTCGCCTCGGCCAACAGCATCCGGTTCGGGTACCGCGCGTCGATGTAGCGCCGGAGTTCCCTCAGGAACTGGTGGGTTTCTGGTAGATTCTCGCAGTTCGTCCCCTCGCGCTCGTAGAGATAGGGGACGGCGTCCAGCCGCATGCCGTCCACGCCGAGCCGCATCCAGAAATCGACGACGCGGAGGATCGCGCGTCGAACCGCCGGATTGTCGTAATTGAGATCCGGTTGATGCGAGTAGAAACGGTGCCAGTAATAGGCCTTGGCGACCGGATCCCATGCCCAGTTGGAGGTTTCGAAATCCTTGAAAATGATGCGAGCTTCCTTGTATTTCTCCGGCGTCTCGCTCCACACGTAGAAGTTGCGCCAGACCGAACCCGGAGCGGCACGGCGCGCACGCTGGAACCAGGGATGCTGGTCCGAGGTGTGATTCAGCACCAGCTCGGTGATGACCCGGATGCCTCGCCGATGCGCCTCCCGGATGAATTCCTTGACATCGCGCAAGGTCCCGTAGGACGAGTGGACGTCGGTATAGTCCGCGATATCGTAGCCATCGTCGCGGAGTGGGGACGGATAGAAGGGAAGCAGCCAGACTGCCGTGATTCCCAGATCTTCGAGGTAGTCGAGCTTCTGTGTGAGCCCAGGAAAATCACCGATTCCATCGCCGTTGCTGTCATAAAAGGCACGGACATGCAGCTCGTAGATGATCGCGTCCTTGTACCAGAGCGGATCATCGGCAAGTTGGCTCACGGGTGCGGGGCGACGACGTTCAGCCAGCCTGACGGCCATGGACGCACCTCACTCGTAGTATTCGAAGTCCTGTTCCGAGCGCACGCGCCGACGGACGAGAAAGATGTGTGCCGGCATGACGTGCGGATCGAGCTCGACATAGTTGCGGGCCCCATGCCAGAGATAGCGCTCGCCGGTCAGCAAGTCGTGCATCTGGTACGGTGTCTCGGCTACTAGACCGAGCGATACCAGGTCGAGCGTGACCCAGCCAGCATGGCGATGGTGCGGGTCGAGATTGACGACCGTGACGATGACGTTCTGCCGATCGGGGCTCGTTTTGGAATAGGCGATCAGCTCGTCGTTGTCCACCGGATGGAACCGCAGCGTCCAGTCCTGTTGCAGTGCGGGGTTTTCGCGCCGGATCCGGTTGACGCGGGCAATGACCGGCGCGATGGAGTGAGGCGAATCGAGCTTCCAATGCCGGATCTCGTACTTTTCCGAGTTCAGGTACTCTTCGCTCCCCGGGGCCAGCGGCGTCGCCTCGCAGAGCTCGTAGGGTGGTCCGTAGATCCCGTAGCTGGCACCGAGCGTCGCCGCCAGGATGAGCCGGATGAGGAAGGCTGGCCGACCACCGGTCTGCAGATACTCGGTCAGGATATCCGGTGTATTGGGCCAGAGATTGGGACGGAAGAACTCGCGTACCTCGGTCTGGGTCAACTCGGTGAAGTAGGCTTCCAGTTCCGCCTTGGTGTTCCGCCAAGCGAAGTAGGTATAGGACTGGGTGAAGCCGAGCTTGGCCAGGTGGTACATGACCTTCGGTCGCGTGAACGCCTCGGAGAGAAAAATCGTTTCCGGATAGTCACGCTTGATCTCGGCGATCAGCCACTCCCAGAAGGCGAACGGCTTGGTGTGCGGGTTGTCGACCCGGAAGATGCGGATCCCCTGCTCGATCCAGAAGCGGACGATCCGCAAGAGCTCGAGCCAAAGTTCTCGCCAGGCCGGCGACTCGAAGTCGAAGGGATAGATGTCCTGGTATTTCTTGGGCGGATTCTCGGCGTACTGGATCGTTCCGTCCGGTCGACGGCGGAACCATTCAGGATGCTCGCGCACGTAAGGATGATCCGGCGAGCACTGGAAGGCGAGATCGAGCGCGACCTCGATCCCGACGTCGCGCGCCCGGGTCACGAAACGCCGGAAATCCTCCAGCGTCCCGAGCTGCGGATGGATGGCATCGTGCCCGCCCTCCTCGCTCCCGATCGCCCAGGGGCTGCCGGGGTCGTCCGGACCGGCAACCAGGCTGTTGTTCTTCCCCTTGCGGTGCGTGCGACCGATCGGGTGGATGGGGGGCAGATAGAGGACATCGAAGCCGAGTTCGGCGATATGGGGAAGCCAGGCCTCGCAGTCGCGGAACGTACCGTGACGCCCCGGCTCCGGCGCGCAGGACCGCGGGAACAGTTCGTACCAGGTACTGAAGCGCGCTCGCTCGCGATCGACCATCACGCGCAGCACCCGCGGATACTCGCTGGCGAACGGGCGTGGATCGCAGCCGCGAGCCCGCTCAGCGAGCTCCGGATCCAGCGCCAGCTCGATCGCGTCCGGATCGCTGCGTAGCCGTGCAGCGATGACACGGAAAGACGCAGCGTCCGGATCGGTCGCCGCACTGGCGATCGACTCCAGGAGCTCAGCTCCGATCAGGAGGTCGATGCGCACGTCCTGTCCCGCCTCGACCCGCTTGCGGAGATCCCGCTGCCAGGTCGCGAAACGATCGATCCAGGCGAGGACGGTATAGTCCCAGAGACCGAGTTCGGTGAGCCAGAAACTGGCCCGCCAGCGGTCATTGCCGAGGAAGGTCATCGGAACCTCGCGCCAGCAGCTCTCGCCAGGCGCCCGATAGCGCAGCACGGCGGCCAACTCGTCGTGTCCATCGGCGAAGATGTCCGCCTCCACGATGAACTCGTCGCCCACGATCCGCTTCACCGGAAAGCGCCCACAGTCCAGTTCCGGCACGACGCGAGCGATCACGACGCGCTGCCGCCCTTCCGCAGGCATCCGCTGAGCTGGTTCCATGCTCGGGCTCCTCTCTCCGGTGCGCGCTTTCCCTTCCCCGGTCTATTCTGCCCGTTGCCGGCACTGGACGCAGTAGGATCGTCTGGAACAAGGAACACCGCGAGGAGGGTGAGGCATGCGCGTCGCCGTTCTGTCCGATACGCACGGGAATCTGCCAGCGCTCGAGGCGGTCCTCGAGGCCATCGAACAGGACTCGCCTGACCTCGTCGTGATGGCCGGTGACGTCGCCTTCGGCGGCCCGTGGCCAGCCGAATGCATCGACTTCATCCGCCAGCGTAGTATTCCGGCCGTCCGCGGCAACACCGACGAGTTTCTGGTCGCGGCCGCGACGGGCCGTCCGCCCGCCACACCGGTCGAGGACCCTCGCCTCGACCATTTGGCCAACCCTGCCCTCGCTGCTCGGTATGCCTGGTGTGCCGAGCGACTGCGCAGCGAGCAGATCGACTATCTCGCCTCGTTGCCGCTCCGCTTCGTCGTCCCCGCACCGACCGGCGCGGCCTTGGTCATCGTCCATGCCACACCGTTCAGCCCGCATCCCGTCGTCCCGCTCGATGCCCCGCCCGAGCGACTGCGCGGGCTGCTCGACGAGAGCGGTGGAGCAGCGCTCGCCTACGGGCACATCCACCAGCAAGCCCGCTGGCAGATCGAGAACCGGCTGGTCGTCGCGGTGGGCAGTGTCGGTCTCCCCTTCGATGGCGACCAGCGCGCAGCCTACGCGCTCCTGGAGTGGAACGGGACGAACTGGAGCGCCCGCTTTCAGCGCGTTCCCTATCCGGTCGAGCAGACGATCCAGGCGCTGGAGCGAAGCGGCATGCCGGGAGCAGACGCGCAGATCCGCGTCCTCCAGACGGCTCGCCCGCCGGGAGCCTGAGGCAGGCGTGGTACGATTGGCGTGAGACCGGCGCAGGGGTGGAGCGCAGTGCAGCAGATCATGATCACGATCTTCCTCTTCGGGGCAGCTGCGCTGGAAGTGCTCGTCCTGCCGCGCGTCACGCCGTTCGGCTTGTTCCCCGATCTCGTGCTGGGAGTCGTCCTGGTCGCCAGCGCACTGGAAGGGATGCGCGCCGGATTCCTTTGGGCAGCGATAGGGGGGCTGGCGCTCGATCTGCTGGCGGCCAGCCCGCTCGGTGGGCACGTGCTGGCGCTGACCCCGGCCGTGCTGGCCGGAACGGCCGCACGGCGGAGCATCTACCGGAGCGCCCTGCTCCCGCTCATGGGGCTCGTGGGGGGACTCACGCTGGCCTACCGAGCGATCCTGCTCCTCGTCCACTGGCCAGCTCGCTGGGAAGCTTGGTTGGACGCGGGGGTGACCGCCATGCTGGTCGGCATCCTCAACCTGATCGCCGTCCCGCTGGTCTACGGCATCATCCTGCTCGCTGGACGTCTGGGGGTCGGGCGTGCGCACTAAGCCGGCCCGGCGCGGCCTCGATCTCCCCGCGCCGAAATCGATCGCGCCACCGGAAGAACCGGAACCGACGCGCGAGGAGCGGCTGACGCGACGCGTGTTCCTGCTGCGCGGCGCGATGGTGCTCGGCTTCGGCGCAGTCCTGGCCAAGCTCGGCATCATGCAGCTGCGCGAGCGCCCGCGCTACCAGGCAGCTGCTCAGGGCAGCATGGTGCGCTTCGAACCGTTGCGCGCCCCACGCGGGCTCATCGTCGACCGCAACGGCACCGTGCTCGCCCGGAACCGACGGAGCTGGACCGTCTGGCTCGTCCCCGACGAACTCCCCGACGACGAGGCAACGTACCAGCAGGTGCGGGACCAACTCGTCGCCGCCCTGGGACTGGACGATGTCCTGGTCGTGCATCGGCCAGCGCTGCCACCCGGTGAGGAGCGGGCGGTTCTCGACGCACTGGGCACGGTGCTCGGCGTGCCCGGCGCTGACCTGGCGGGACTCGTCTTCTCCGCCCCCAAGGACCGCAAGTATGTCATCGTACGCGAGAAGCTCCGCCCGGAGGAAGCCTCGATCCTGCGCCAGGAAGCCAAGCGCCTCCCGGGGGTCCATGTCCTCAACCGGTTCGATTACCTGGCACAGGCGGCCGCGGGGAGCGCCGTGCCAGTCGTGCTCGCCGACGACATCCCGCGCGATCTCGCGCTGACCCTGGCGGCCAATCCGACCGCTCTCCCCGGGATCCGCGTCAGCGACGAGAAGCTCGTCCGCGAGTACCCGGCAGGGCCGGAGTTCGCGCACATCCTAGGTTATGTCGGACCGATCACCAAGGAAGAATACGACGCAGCGGGCGGCGATAGCCCGGCCAACCCGTATCGTCCCGACGACCGCGTCGGACGCGGTGGGGTCGAGCAGGCGATGGAAACCACCCTGCGCGGTCAGCACGGGGGACGCTGGGTGCAGGTCGATGCCCGCAACGCGATCGTCGGCGAACTGGTCGAGCGGCGTCGCGAGCCGGTCCCGGGACTCACCGTGGTGCTGACCATCGACTCGACGCTACAAAAGGCGGTCACCGCGGCACTGGCCGAAGGGATCCGCGCGGCCGATCGCGCTGCCCGCGAAAAAGGACGCGATCCGGTCGGATCGGGCGTGGCCATCGTGCTCGATCCGCGCTCGGGCGAGATCCTGGCGCTGGTCTCCCTGCCGACCTATGACAATCAAAAGTTCGTGTACGGACTGACCCAGGCAGAATACCAGGCGCTCCTCGACGACCCCTTCCACCCGCTGGTCAACTACGCGATCAGCGGCGAGTTCCCGCCCGGCTCGACCGTCAAGCCGCTTCTCGCCTGCGCAGCGCTGCAGGAAGGAGTGATCACCCAGCAGAGCACCTTCACCTGCCGGGGAGCGATCCGCGTGCCGACCGTCTGGGACGAGGCAGGCGGCAACACCTACGTCTGCTGGCTGGCCAGCGGGCACGGTGAGGTCGACGTCCTCGACGGGATCGCCCAGTCCTGCAACGTGTTCTTCTACAACGTCGGCGCGCCTGGCCAAACGCCGGAAGGCGGCAGCGAGCCGCTCCATTACTACATCCCCGGCGACCCGACCAAGCACTACTTCACCGGACTCGGGATCGAGCGGATCGAGCACTACTTGCGACAGGTGTTCGGCTTCGGGCAACCGACCGGTATCGAGCTCGCCGGCGAAGCCGACGGTCTGGTGCCGAACCCGCGCTGGCTGTTCCAGACGTTGCGGGAGTACTGGTCGGTCGGAGATACTATAAACGTCTCCATCGGCCAGGGACACCTGGCCTGCACGCCGTTGCAGCTGGCCTGTGCCTTGGCTGCCATCGCCAATGGGGGGACCTACTATCGGCCGCGGATCGTCCGCGAACTGCGCGACGCGAGTGGGCGAGTGGTCCGGCGGTTCGAGCCGGAAGCGGCGCGGCAACTGGCGATCGCGCCCGAGCATCTCGAGACGGTCCGGCGCGGTATGCGCCGCACCGTCACCGATGGGACGGCGAAAGGAAAGTTCGTGCTGACAGGAGACGACATCCCGATCGCCGGCAAGACGGGGACAGCCGAGTACGGCGAGGCGGAGAACGGGCGCTACAAGAAGGCGCATGCCTGGTTCACTGCCTTCGCTCCCTACGACGATCCAGCGGTGCTGGTGCTCGTCCTGATCCGCGATGGTGGAGAGGGCGCGACCTTCGCTGTCCCGGTCGCTGACCGGATCCTGGCGACCTATTTCGGACGGATCAGCCCGGAAACAGGAGCGAGAGGGTAGGCGATGTTGGACGACGAGCGAGCGCGAGCGACGGTCCGCGTGCGCGGAACCCAGGACGGTGTCCGCCTCCTGTTGCCGCACGCTACCCCCCTCGCGGTCGTGCTCGAGCAGGTCCGCGACCTCCTCGAGTCGCGGTCCAGCTTCTTCCGCGGTGCCGCCTTGACGCTCGACTTTTCCGAACGGGAGCCGGTCCTGGACGAGATCTGTGCGCTCCAGCAGCTCCTCGATCGTCACGGAGTTCGGATCCAGGCGATCG
>OGCH01000218.1_pt1 | contig 35329 bp, 27 predicted proteins | sample 1570111 | NCBI WGS metagenome assembly OGCH01 (sample SAMN03436243, study PRJEB24508) | hot springs metagenome | biome: Desert Springs; feature: Hot Springs; material: Water | place: USA: Great Boiling Spring, Nevada | collected 2008-12-01 | depth 0 m m | reverse complement strand
CGCCCGATAATAGCTTAATATCCTAAGAAATATTTGAGTGAGTGGTAAACCCTTATCTGTAAATGGGTTGCATGTCTCGGAGGAAAATCTTCAGCTGGATACCCCGGGGTGTCGGTGAAGAGCTCATAGTAGTGGTCGTACTGGAGAGAGCTTAAAAGGTTATGACAAGCAATAGTATGAGGTGCTAAAAATAGTTCGTCCTGAGAGCCACAATCTATGTAAATCTTAAGATTGTGTTGCCTTATATTGTTGAAGTTAGCGCTAATGAGATTGAAGACATCGTGGTTGGATAGCCATTCGTTAAATACACTGTTAGTATCACCAGTTGGGGTTAATGGCAATCTTACCCCAACCCATAATAATCCAAAGGTTCCTGGGACCGTATCAAGGGGTATTTCGTAGTTTAAAGTGTCAAAAGTAACCAGTGGCCCTACTTTTGGGCTGAAGGCTCCTGCCATTGCAAAAAGCATAGTTGAAAGAGGCCTTGAAGGTCCAAGATATCTGCCAGCGGTTGAGGGGATTCGGTATCCGAAATCGGCCCATTCACTCAGCACCGCCTGAATCATGTTAATATTTGTACCTGGAATTGGGAGAAGGAATTGTGAGAAGGCAATAGGTCCCGAATGAGATGCACAGCCCTTAATAATGTCTGGGTGTTTGACTCCCAGCTTTAGCGCACCGTAGCCTCCCATAGATATTCCAATAAGATAAATCTCTGTTGAGTCCACTGGATAATTAGTTTTGATAAACCCGATCACATCATTTACTATATAATCTTCGTATCTTCCGAAAACCGAGTTCGCAATTGGCTGATATTCGCTATTTGTATAGAAACTGCCTCCGAGTATGTTACTGGCATCTGGCATAACTGCGATACAGGACCTTATTTTACCTGAAGATATCATATAGTCAAGAATTCCTTTTATATCTTCAACACTTTGCCAGAAGAGGTAATTTCCACCGTATCCATGGAGAAAAAGCACGACAGGATAGTTTTTTGTTGTGTCAAATTGAGGAGGAAGATAAACCATTGCCTCTTTGGTTCCAATATTTGGGTCTGAAGCAGGTATATTGACAATTGTAGTTGACCCTTCATTTATTTCAGGGCCAATAATTTCATCGATCTTCTGGCAGGATGTGGCCAGAATAAATATAGAGAGTAAAATTAAAAGCTTCTTCATAATATGCCTCCTTTAAAACTTATAGACAATGCTTAAACCTATTGCATTCACATTCATTTCATAGGTGCCTGGAAGGTAGTGAGATTCGTAATTATACAGTGAATCCCTGGCTACTGTTCTCTGGCAACGGGTTATGTATTCATAGTTTACGTTGAGTTCAACGTTATTCCAGTTGTATCCAAGGCCCAAGTTTAAGCTGTACTTATCTCCGGGGTCAGGTATCAAAACCGTAATGGTATTATCCGGAACCGGTGACTGATCCCAGTACAAACCATATCTTAATGAGAGTTGAGGAGTTACTTCGTATTCGCCACCAAAACTCACTCTGTAGGTATTTTTCCATAAGAGTACAAGGGTATCGGTTTTAACGGTGTCAAGAGGTATCATATTGTTGACACTAAGGACAAGTCCCTCAAAATCTACCCCAAGTCTGTCAAGGGTAAACCATCTTGTCCAGTCCACATCCAGTGCTAAGGTAAGTTTTTCGTTGGGCTTGTAGGATATTCCTGCTCCGAGATTGGCGGGTAAATTGAGATTCGTTATAAAATTACCAGAACCCGTGGCAGTGGAACCGTTAAACATAAATTTCTTTTCTGGTGGCATCTGGGACAGTAAGTAGTCGTTGTAAGGGAAATAGAGTGTTAAATCTGCTGTCCCTTCCAGTCTCACTTTTGAATATATTCTCCCAGAAACTCCCGCTGTTAAGTTTTCATTGATTTTCCATAAAATACCAAGAATTCCACCAAAACCCCAGCCCGTTCCCTCTATCTTAGTATCTACGGGGAAGAGTCTATACTGGATTGGAAGAGAGTTAGCAGATGTATCAATGGTTGCAGGATCAAAGAAATTAACTTTTCTAAGCATGATTGAAGTTCTGGTGGCACCAGCCGATAACCCTATGCTGAAGTTACCAAAGGACTTGGCGTAAGAGAGAAATACGTTGTAAACCGATAAATCACTTTGCCAGTCGTATTTTTCGTATTCTGGGGTTTTAAAGGAAGTATCAGTGGTATTGTAGTATCCAATCGGAAAGTCGTAGAGGTCCCATTTTGAACCAAGGCCAAAGGGCACAGAGAAAGATACGCCAACTCTGCTTCCGGCTATTTCAAAGGGAGTGATATATGCAAAGGCAGGTATATAAAAGTTTTGAGGGTGAGCGTTCACTTTTTCCCTTAGCGTATAAGGACCATCGTAACCAAGGATACCAGTATTTGGTTCGTAGGAACTAAAGGGTTTGACCCCAAGACCGTTTATTGCGAGCTGGCTTTCTGTAATGTATGCAAGGCCAGCGGGATTCCAGAACAGTGTTGACCAGTCATCGGCAACGGCTCTGAAGGCCCCGCCCATGGACAGGGCTCTAACACCTACTCCGGAGAGAGCAAACCCTCCTGCATTAAGGATGGCTGCAAGTAGTGCAGTTAAGTATAGGTACTTTAAAAACCTATGCATTAAAATTACCTCCTTTTAGGCATTTATATTATCAACTATGGCCTCTGGTCTTGCAAAAGAGGGAGAGCAGATTTATTAACATCTCCTTCTTTATAATGCTTAAAAGTTATGTGTTATCAATCCTGCTATTTCTAAGTCTAATCCTGAGGAAACATCCCCAGGTAAAATACTTTCTTGCAAGCCTCTACTACTTCAGCGTCGAAGAGCTTTCCCTTGTTTTCGTCGATATATTTTAAAACCTCATTAATAGGAATGGACGGACGATAGGGCCTCCATGCCAGCATTGCTTCCGTTACATCAGCAACTGCGATTATCCTTGCCTCTTTTATTATTTGTTTGTTCTTAAGCCCTCGTGGATATCCAGAACCATCAAGCCTTTCATGATGTTGCCTTACGATTTCGGCAATTTCTTTTAAGGACTCTAAGGTTATCAGAGTTTCGTAACCTTTTTCAGGATGAATTTTAACGAGTTCGAATTCAACAGGATTTAACTTCGCAGGTTTTGTTAATATCTCTGAAGGTACGTAAAGCTTCCCTATGTCATGTAATAACCCAGCTATGTAAAGCTTTTGTTGTTCTTCCTCACTCAATCCCATTTGTTTTGCGATGGCAGCTGCTATCAATGCCACTCTCTTTTGGTGGCCTGCTGTATATGGATCTCTTTCTTCAACGATCCTTGAAAGAAGTAAAATAACTTCTTCAAAGTATTTTTCCAGCTTTTTTGCATAATTTTGGGTTTCATCTTTTGCTTTTATTGCCCGAGCAGTTTCCAGCAGATTTGCTATGTAAAAGGCTAAAATATGATTAAACCACTCATCTTGTCTATCTATATCGCGTTTCCTGGTAAATTCACATTTCAAAATTCCCCACAACTCATTTTCAACGAATATAGGAGTATCGATGGTTGATTTAATTTCTTTGGGTTTAATATAGTCTTCATAAAGCTCAGTTAGCCTGTTATCTTGTGTTACGTCTGGTGTGCTGATTTGTATCCCCTGTTTTAAAAAATTCAAGTAGCGATGGTGTATTTTGTCGTTAAAGGCCATCTTTTCTATTTGGAGCTCGTTTTTCTCAGAATCGTAAACTATTTTGTTTTCGTATTTCCCGTCTTTTAAAATCCAGATTCCAAATCTGCTGGCATTGAGAACCTTACAAGAATTCTCAGCAATTTCAAGTAAAGCCAAGTCAATATCTTTAACGTAAGATGCTCTGCTTTTAAAAAGGTTTATAAGGAATAGTCTCTGATTTAGAGAATTTTCTATAAGCCTTGCTTCTTTTTCCTTAAAAAGCTTTTCTTCCGTTATGTCTGAGAGAAAGCCCTCGATGTATTCGAGAGCTCCTCCCCTGAAAATTCCTCGTGCGTTATTTCTTACCCACTTTGTTTTTCCCTTAAAGGTTTTTAGCTTGAATTCAAAATTTTTAACAACTTTATTTTTGAAAATCAGATCGATCCACTTTTCTCTGTCCCCAGGATTGACGTAAAAATCTCGTGCGTTTAATTTTGATAGAATTTCAAAGCTCGGAACTTCCAGTATATTAAGGAGTTCCAAATTCCCGAGAAGAAATTTTCCCTCTGTTGTAGTCCTATACATTCCTAAAGGGATATTGCGTATGAGATCTCGCTGCATTTTCCAGGTGTAAATAATATCTCCCAGTTTGTCGGCATTTTTGCGGAGATAATTCAGTAAGATATAGGATTCCGTTTTTTTAAAGTCTTCCTTTCTTAAAATTATGAGAAAATCGTCGGGTACCTGCTCTTCCCTTGAAGTAACTGCTATATTAATTGGTGTTTGGTCAAAATTAATCTGGAGTCTCAAGAAGTCATCGAGTTCTATTGTCTGATACTCTAAGTCGTAAATAAATATCGGGTATTGTTCCTTTTCGAGAATGCTTATGTAATTTTCAAGAGATTCTATTATTTTTGATGTTAAACCATATTTTTCGCCAAAAACTTTAAGCACTGGCAAAATTGACAAATCTTTACCCACATAAAAAATATCTTTAGTTTTCACTTTCCAATTATACTCCCCATTTAACGGGAATCAAATTTGGTTTGTGAATGGAAGAACTTGTATATACTTTCTGCCACTTTCTTGTTGATTCCTGCTTCTTTTAGTTCTTCCAATGAGGCTTCTTTAATCTTTTTAATACTTCCAAAGTGATGCACCAGTTTTTCTATTGTCTTTGGTCCTACACCCTCGATTTTGTAAGGGAATTCTAATAATCTTTTATTTCTCAACTTTCTGTGATATTGTAGCGCGAACCTATGGGCTTCATCTCTTAAAATTTTAAGTAGTGTAAAAAGGTGGCTTCTTTTGGGAACCATAATTCTTCGGCCATCTTCGAGATAGAGATCGTCAAACCTCTTAGCGAAGGCTATAAGTGGCACGTCTCTTTTCAACTCCTCTTTTGCTTTTTTTGCTGCGTTTAACTGAGTTATTCCTCCGTCTATAAGGATTACATCGGGTAATGGTTCATCATCGAGCCTTCTTTTAACTACTTCATAAATCATTTGTGGGTCATCAATGTATTCCCCCTTAATTTTGTATTTCCTGTAGTTTGATTTGGAAAGGCGATTTTTTACAAAGCACACAAAACTTCCTACCCTTTCATCACCGAAAAGTTGAGAAATATCACAGGCCTCTATCCTCTCTGGAACCTTCACCAAGTGCAAAAGTTCTGAAAGCTCTACAAGGCCTGGATGCACTTTCTTTGCGCCTTTCTTTTTAGCAATTTCTTCTTCCAGCTCTTTTTTGGCATTTTCATAGGCCATTTCTATCAGCTTTTTTTCTTCCTCTGCAGCGGTTCTTATATTTATTTTCAGCGCAGACTTTACAGTGGTTAGGTCCTCAAAACTTTTATCAATTATTATGTTGTCAGGAGGATTACTGGCAGATGAGTAATATTGCATGATAAATTCTTTAAGGATTTCTTCCTCACTATCGTGTTCTAAAACTTCAAGGAAGTAGGATTCTCTGTCAACCAGAATTCCTTCCCTTATTTTAAGGAGAAAGGCGATTGCGCTTTTTCCTAATCTGTACACTACACATACATCTTTGTTTTCGCCTCCAATTCTTGATACCACCTGCTCCTTAGAAAGTTTTGTGATCGCGAGTAATTCGTCCCTATAAATCTTTGCCTTCTCGAATTCCAACCTTGAAGCTGCCTCTTTCATTCTTTCTTCAAGTTCTTTAATAATCTCGGATGTTTGCCCTTTTAGGAACTTTATTACATTTTGTACTATGTTGTTATAGACTTCTTCACTTACATTGCCTTCAATACATGGGGCCAGACATTTCCCTATTTGGTAGTCTATGCAAGGCTTAATTTTCTTGTTAGAAGGGAGTTTATACCTGCAGGTTCTGATGGGAAAAATTTTTCTTATCGCGCGAATGGTTCGTCTAACAGATTGAGCATTCACGTAGGGTCCAAAAATCGTTATACCGGGCTCTTTTAGATTTCGCGTCAGCGAAATAGATGGAAATTTTTCCATTGTGATTTTTATGAAGGGGTACTTTTTGTCATCCTTTAGCCTTATGTTGTATCTTGGCTTGTGTATTTTAATAAGATTTGCTTCAAGTAATAAGGCGTCTTCTTCGGAGTTTGTAATTATATAGTCGATGTTGTTTGCCCGTTTTATTAGTACGGAAATTCGTGGGTCTTCAGGCATAGTTAGATAATTCTTTAAACGGTTTTTTAGATCTCGTGCTTTTCCAACGTAGAGGACTTCTTCTCCCAATTTGAAAATGTAAACGCCAGGCGAGTGAGGAGCCAATTCAATTTTTTCTCTTAAAATTTTGTTCATCCCTTTTATTTTAAATCTTTTTTGCTGGATTTTCTTCATTTTGCGGGCTTCTTTAAGCACATTTAACGGGGAACTGTGAACCAATTTGAAATTTCTCAGAGGTAAGTTAAAATATAAACCGTGCAAAATCAGGAAGGCTCCAGAAAGTATTTAAGATTCATACTTCCTTCATTGAACCTTCAGGAGTTCAACCAAAAGCTTAGGAATTTCAGTAAGATACTGGATCTCAGTGGATTCGGTGTCTTTGATGACGAGTTTCGTCTTATTTTTTGTGCTGGCCTCCATAGGACTTTCTTTGAGACTATGCCAAGAGAGGTAATCCGCTTACAGGGAGAAGATCACACATGGAACCTTTTTCAATATTCGGGGTTATTTGGTTTGTTTAAACATTATAATTTTGAAGATGGGCGAATCTATACCGTATTACTCTTCTTTTCCAAGGAACCTGCTATAATTGGTGGTTTTTTCGATTATTTCTGTGAATCAATTGTTAGAGAAGTAGTATTGTTCAGGAATCTCAAGAGCGACTTTGAACGAACTATAGGCAGTCTTGAAAAGTTAAACAAAGGGAAGGCAATTGTTATTACCTCCGAAGGATTTCTTTCTAATGTGAAAAAAAGAAAATACGGCTCCGATGGTGCTGACGAATTTCCTCTTCACCCTTTAAAAAGCCGAGTGGTGGATAAGGTACAACAGTTAACTGCTTTTAATTACTTTCATAAAAAATGTGTTGAATGTGCGAAAGTAAGTTTCTTGGGTGAGAAATACTACGTTTTTCATAGTTGTAATAAACTTCCCTCCGTTCAGCTCATTAAATATGATTTCGTAAAGAGGTTAAAAGAGGAAATTGGTCTGGCCAAGAGGGGTAAAATTGTTCAAATCTCAGCGATTGCTTCGGAATCAGGAACGAAGGTATATACCTTTAATTTCTATATAAAACCTTCCAGAGACCTACCCGAAGAATGGAGGAAAGTTTTTAGCGTAGGGAGAGAAAAAATCTCTGAAAGTCTCATAAAATCACTACAACCCCTTTTATCCATTGTTAAAAGTAAGGATTTGCATACTTACCTTCATCTTAAAAATGTCGCAAGACTATCTGGGATTATAGCCTTTGAAATGGGGCTTGATGAAAATGAATTAGTATATGTGCAGCTTGCGGGTCTTGTACACGATATCGGTAAGATTGTTCTGCCCTTAGAACTGATAACAAAGCCTCAGGCCCTTGGTGAGATGGAAATGGAGATGATAAAACTTCACGTTAAATATTCTTGTGATATTGTTAGGGATCTTGACTTCTTGGAGGGAACTTTAACGTATATAAAACAGCATCACGAAAGGCTGGATGGGTCAGGTTACCCGGATGCACTGAAGGGTAGTGATATTAATTTTGCATCACATGCAGTTATAATGGCCGACGTTCTTGATGCCATGTCATCCGACAGGCCTTACCGCAGAAAACGTACCCCTACAGAAATAGAGGAAGAAATTGAAATCGGGAAGAATATTAAGTATGATCCCAAGGCTGCAGATATCGCCCTAAAACTTCTTCGTAATGGCCTTGTAGTTTTCCCTGACTGAACTTAAGTTGCCCGGGTTTTATTTTATATTCGCCGCTATAGTTTTTACTTGTGGGGATAAGGCATCTAATTCCCGTTAAGATCAAATACGGCTCAAAATGACTTTAGGAGGAGTAGTTCCCTTTTCATAGGTTCGATCGGCCTTAGTGAGGCTTTCAACTCGGTGGACTTTTTATGTATTTATTTCTTTTTTGAAATGGTTTTATCCCTTCTTGTTGCTGGCATAGGGTACTACCTTGGCTAGAAAATTTATAAGTTACTAAGTATTATAACAGAGCAAAACGCTAAAGGAACTGGTTCGCTTCCGACTTTTGTTTTGGGATTTGCGTCTGCTTTTTTGATGGATGATACTATTGCAATTGTTGAGGTTCCTGTAATATTTTTACTTTCTTAGAATTACGAGCTTTATAAAAAGTTTTTGGTTTTGCTACTTCCTTCTTCGGTTACAACGGGAAGTGTTTTAAGTGCCCCTTGGGACCTTCAAAATTTGCTTATTGTTATGGATCCTGTTTTAACTATCCTTTTTGAGTTTTTTAAGTTTCTTTCTATTCCACTTTTTTAAATTTATTGCCTTTTTCCTCTCTGCAACAGTTGCCCTCAGGAAGGGGTTTCATTCTCGCTCCTTTCCCACTCTAAAGAACCTATTAGGGACAAGGAGCTTGCGAGATTTTCGAAGATATCTTTGTATTTATTCTTCTTTCCTATTGTTCTTAAAATCTCAGAGTTTTTAATGAAATTTGATTTCAAGCTAAAGATTTCATCGATTCCAATAATTTCGGCACTTCCAATGTTTATTCTTTGCAAGTGGAGTGGAAAATCCTAAGGAGCATCGATTCTGAAACCATAGCCTTTTTTGTGGGGATGTTTATCGTGACTGATACACTCGCGAAGAATACTATATTTGAAAATATCGCAGAGAGCGGGCGATTAATCAATCAGTAACTTCGCCACAATTACCAATAGTCTTTTATTGAGTCAGATAATTTCCAATGTTCCCCTTACGATTTTCTATCTCCGTATATTAAAGCTTTTCTCTGCTCCTCAGATTTCTTACGTTATTCTCGCTTTTGCGAGTACTATAGCTGGGAATTTAACGATTCTTGGGGCAGCAAGCAACGTGATAATAATCAGCAATGTAGAAAAAAGGGGCAGAAACCACATTATAGACTTTTTTGAATTCATGAAACTCGGAATACCTCTTACAATTCGCAAGTAGGTATTTTTCTCTTGTGTCTCTTGTTTTACCGGCTGATAGGGTGGGTTTAAAATAAAATTATGAAAAGGTCGGTCTGTGCGCGAGATTGTTATGATACCTGCTTTTTCAAAACCCTTTACGAAGGGGGATATTTAAGCTTTTTCCCTGAGAAAGAACATCCCATAACCGCTGGTTTTCTCTGTTACAAAGGTATGCATATGTCTAAGTGGGCCCTTTCAGAGGAACGTCTAAAATATCCTTTACTGCAGGTTAAGAAGGGCTCAGGACAGTTTCAAAACCTTCCTTGGGATAGTGCTTTTTCTATCTTTAAGAGTGCCCTTGACAATGTTATTAAAGAATATGGTCCCGAAAAAGTCCTGGTTTTTGAGTTTGCAGGTACGAGGGGTATTATTAATCGATTTTTCCCTTACAGGTTTTTCAATAAATTAAACGCTACTTTTGTTCGACATAATGTTTGTGATTCTGGGGGTGATGAAGCACTGAAGGATGTTTATGGCACTTCTGTAGGATTATCTCCTGAGGACGTGAGTAATTCAGAGTTAATTGTTTACTGGGGAATGAATCCAGTTAAAACTAATCTTCATGGATACAACTATTTCCGCCGCAGGAATTTTGAAATCTGGGTTGTGGATATAAGGAAAAGCGAAACAGCAGCACCTAATTTTTTCATTAAAATTAGACCTGGTACTGACATTTTTTTAGCGCTCCTAATCGCCAAGATTTTGATTGATCGAAAGTGGTATTTGGAAGAGTTTGTTTTAAAGAATTCCATTGGTTTTGAGGAGTTTAAACAGTATATTGGCAGATTCTCTTTTGATTATTTAGCAGAAAAGTGTGGCGTGGATTTTTCCTTAGCTGAAAATTTTGCAAGGAGATTTTTTGAAAAACGTGGTATTATCCACATGGGTTATGGATTCCAAAGGAGTTACGAAGGTCCGCTCTCCGTTGCCTTTATTTCTTATCTTCCTTTCCTTGTTGGTAACTTACCTGGATTTATTTACAATATGGACGTTGGCCTTGACAAGGATTATGTAAAGGGTTTTAATTTGAGGACGAGGGAACCGAAATTTATCTATCAATCTCAGCTTGCCGAAGCCATTGAAAACGACGAGGTAAAATTTCTCTTTATCTATAATGCGAATCCCCTTACTACCAATCCAAATGTGAACAGATTGAAGAAGGCTATTGTCGATAAGGGAGTTTTCGTAGTCACCCACGACCTGTTTTTAACCGATACTGCTATGCTTTCCGATCTGGTATTCCCAGCGAAATCTTTTTTTGAATATTTTGATGTGCTTGATTCCTATTACCACAAATACGTCGGGATAAATGAGAAGGTATTTGATGGATGGGGAATGAGTAATTATGAACTGATGCGGGAGTTTGCTCGTTATTATGGTTTTATTGAACCCGAGCTCTTTGAATCTGAAGAGGGTATTATAACCAACGTCTTGAAACCGGCGAGGATAACATTTGAAGAACTGAGAAGGTCTGGCTATGTGAAAGTGGATAGACCTTTCGAGATTATGACGCCTTCTGGGAAGGTGGAATTTATTTCGCAAAGACGAAAACTTAGAAAGGTTCCCGATTTTCCTGATCTTGATGAGTTTAAAGTGTGGGATAAGGTGGATAAAGATACCTTGAGGCTGATTTCAGTTACTTATGGAAACACTATTTCCAGTCAGTATCATAATACCTTGCGAAAGGTCGAGAAGAGAATTTTCATAAATCCTGAAGATGCCGTTAAATTCGACCTGGAAGAAGGTGATGAAGTTTCCGTATTCAATGAAAATGGTCAGATTTTTACAACAGTACATATTGATGATACAGTCCCCCCAGGGTGTGCTATTATGTATAAGGCTTTCTGGAAGACGATAGCTGGATTCACTGTGAATGAGCTGACTAACGACGACGTAGTTGAAAAATTTGGCTACCAGGCAGTTTATCATAGCACCTATGTGAAGTTAAAGAAAAGACCTTAAGGTAAGCTATAAATCTTTGAATGAGCGTTGGGTCTGGCTTAAAATTAAGTTATGTTTCTTACGGTTCTCAAGTCAAAGATTCATAGAATTAAAGTAACTGATAAAAATCTCCATTACGAGGGCAGTATTACCATTGATGAGGATCTAATGGAAGAGGCGGGTCTTGTTCCCAATGAAAGAGTAGAAGTTTATAACATTAACAATGGCGAAAGGTTTTCTACTTATGTGATTCCAGGGAGAAGAGGCACTAAGGAGTGCGTCCTAAATGGAGCAACTGCACGAAAAGGAGAAGTAGGTGACCTTTTAATTGTAGTAGCCTTTGCAATATTAGACTCCGAGGAAGCGAAGAGCTTCAAACCTAAAGTCGTCTACCTTAACCAATAGTTCGTTTCCCTAACTATATAATTTTTGCATGGAGCGACTTATCACTTTATTAATAACATTAATATTTTCCGGCCAATCAGTGGATTGGGCATTAACCCCATCCCTCTCTCCCCTTGGAGATTACGTAGCCTTTTCTTATCATGGTGACCTTTGGGTGGCAAATTCTTCGGGCGGGTTAGCAGTAAGAGTAACGACTTCGGAGGGTTTTGAGGGAACCCCGATCTGGTCTCCCGATGGGAAATGGATTTGTTACGTGAGCGATGAGAGTGGAAACAGCGAGATTTACTTAGTACCTTCAGATGGGAGTACACCTCCAGAAAGGTTAACCTATCACCCTGCTTATGAGTTGTTGCTTGGTTTCAGCGACGATTCTAAGTTTATTTACTTCTCAAGTTCAATGTATGACTTTCGCGGAGGAGTTTACAGGATTTCAATAAAAGGCGGTAATCCAGAGAAAGTTTTCGATTTCGAAGTGAACAGTTTAGCTCGAATAGATGGCTCCAGGTTTTTAATAGAGAGGGGTAATGAACCCTGGTACAGAAAGGGTTATAGAGGGCCTGCAGACCGGGAAATATGGGTTTATGATTCCGTTTCTAAAAAATTTGAGAGGCTCACCGATAACAATTTAAGAGACACAAGACCTATGTACTCTTCAAAAACCGGCAAAATTTACTTTCTTTCGAACAGGGCAGACAATGGAATTACTAACCTTTTTGAAATGGATATAAATGGAAAAAATGTAAAGCAGTTAACCAACTTTGATGAGGAGATTAATTGGGCATCTATTTCACAAGATGGAAGCCGGATTGTAATGGAGTCACTGGGACGTTTGTACATTTACGATTGCCTAAAAGGCGAGCTTATAAGACCTGACATCAGGGTTGTTGAAGATTTTAACCCTAAGGGCCACTTGATTATGAATATCTCCGAAAATATAACTGATTTTTCAATATCACCCGATGGAAAAGAGATCGCATTCATTGCCCTCGGGGACGTCTTTGTTTCCTGCTTAGACACGGCTTCTCTTGATTACGGGAAGGTCGTGAGAATTACCAAAACACCGGCTCCGGAGAAAGACATTACCTGGTCGCCCGACGGAAAGCGCCTTTATTTTAGTTCTTTAAGGGATGGAAATTACAATATCTATACGGTCCGCCCGCAAACGGCAGATAGATTTACCAGAGATTATTCTTTTGTTGAAGAATGCGTAATTAAAGGTGATGGAACGGAGAAAGAACCCCTTTTATCCCCAGATGGTTCGATGATTGCCTTCAAAAGGGATAGGGGAAAACTTTTTGTCAAAGATTTGAGAAGTGGTAAAGAATTCAGAGTGGGTAGTCACAATGATGTGCTATGGGTTTCCTGGTCTCCTGATTCTCGCTGGTTGGCTTACAGCCGAACAGAATTAGGTCCAAGAGAAGATGTTTATGTTGTTAGGGTCAAGGAAGGGGCTACGCCTATTAACATTACAGACCACCCAAATGATGATTATAAACCAATCTGGACAAGAGATGGCAAAAGGCTTTTCTTTGCTTCGAGAAACTACGAGGGTGACTGGTGGGTTAAGTACATTTTTCTCAGCGAAAAGGAGTTCAGGAATAAAAGGGAGTTCTTAAAAAGCGTTAAAGATAGTGATTCCTTGAAGGATACTCTTGCTATTGAATTTGAGGGTATAAGAGATAGAACTATAACTGTGTACAGGTTCAGGGCTTATTATAATTACTATACCATTTCTCCCAACGGGCTCTACATAGCTGTGCAGGCTGAAGATTTAAATGGCAACGACCTATGGATTGTGGACCATGAGGGGAAAAATCCCCGGCAAATTACTAAGGGCAGTCTGAAGCCCATTAAGATTGAGTTTTCCTCTGATGGGGATTGGCTTGCGTTTCTCTCTGAGAAAGGGAAGCTCTACCTCTGCGATGTGAAGAAGGGAGATTATAGAGAGATTAACCTAAAAGGAGATGTTTCTATAAGTTATCACGACCTATACCGTAATCTTCTCCTTGAAGGGTGGTGGATGCTGAAGGATGGATTTTATGATGAAAAGATGCACGGCGTTGATTGGGAAGCTATGTTTTCCAAGTATTCTAAGTATATGGGGTTTATAAAGACTTACACTGAATTCAACAACGTTACCTACAGAATGCTGGGAGAACTCAATGCCTCTCACCTTGGAGTTTGGCAGGCGAAGGAATATAAGAGGGAAGACTTTGGAGACATAGGAGTCGTAATAGATAATTCTTATCAGGGCCCAGGTGTGCGGGTTGCTAAGGTTATTAGAAAGTCCCCTGCGGACATAGAAGGATTTAGGAGCGGTGATGTAATACTTTCAATAGACGGGCAAAAGGTAGAGAAGGATAAGCAGTTTTCTTTCTATCTTAAAAATAGGATCGGGGAAAGGGTAGCTGTGGAATTGTTGCGTGGGCGCAGGGGTAAAAGGGATACAATATTTGTTAATCCCGTTTCTTATTGGACCGTAAGGGATCTTATTTATAAAGAGTGGGTTAGGAGAAACAGGGAGATAGTGGATAGCCTCTCCGGGGGTAAATTTGCTTACCTTCACATCAGGGGTATGGGTGATGAGAATTATCGGGAATTTGAAAAGGACATTTATGAGAATCGCAATAAAATTGGATTGATTCTTGATATTAGGTACAACGGAGGAGGACATATTCACGACGAACTTCTCAATTTTTTGAGGCGAACTCATTATTTAGTGGAGCAGGAGCGGGATGGCCTTCCCGAGTATAATAGTCTGTTCCGCTGGGACAAGCCAATAGTCCTGCTAATTAATGAATATTGCTTCTCGGATGCTGAGATATTTCCCGCAGGTTTTAAAAAGCTGGGGCTGGGAAAAGTTGTTGGAGTTCCAACTTTTGGTGGCGTGATAGGCACAAATAATTATACTTTGTTCGATGGTAAGACGGTTTTCCGACAGCCAAGTGAGGGGTGGTTTTATGAACCTTATGGGGTAAGCTTGGAAAATACCTCTGTCGAACCAGATATTTATGTTGAAAATGAAATCGTTCAAGACAACGACTCTATGGATAATCAATTGTTAAAAGCGATTGAGGTTTTAAAAGAGATGGTAGGGGATTAACCCTCTACCATCTCTGATGAATCTCCAATGTTAACTATTTTGGCGGACCCTTTGAGGTAGGATTCTTTTCCAACTATGGAGGAGGTAATAATTACGTTTTCTACCTCAGCAAATTCGTTAATTATTGAGTTTTGGATGATTGAATTGAATATTTTTGCTCCCTTCCCAATGGAAACATAAGGACCTATAAGGCTGTTGGCAATTTCTGCCTCATCTTCGATATAGCAAGGTGGAATTATTAAAGTGTTTGGAAATGTTCTTTTGTTGGAATGCTTTAAAAGTAAAAACTTATTTGTTGCAAGGAGGGTCTCAACGGTTCCACAGTCATACCATTCTTCTATGTGGATGGCTCTGGGTCTAAATCCCTTCGTGAGCATGTGCTGTATCGCATCGGTCAGTTGGTATTCCCCTTTTGTTTTAATCTCATTTTGTATAATGTGTTCAAGAGATTCTTTAAGCAAAGAAGTATCCCTGAAATAGTAAATTCCGGAGATAGCGAGGTTAGAAATGAAATGGGAAGGTTTTTCCACAACCTGAACTATGTATCCATCCTGATCCACCACAGCTACCCCAAACCTGGAAGGATTCTCAACTTCTTTGACCCCTATAAAATCTTCCTTAAAATCATCGGGTTTTAAGGTTACGTCAATAATTGTATCTCCAAGAACTATAAGGAGCTCAGAATTAATAGCAAGGTCTAATCCCACATATATTGCATGTCCCAGCCCTAAGGGTTGCTCCTGTATGGTATAATTCACTTTCATATTCGAGTATTCATTTTTTACCGCTCTGTATATATTTTCCCCATCAGGGGGAATGACAAGCAAAATCTCTTCGGGATTGTAGGGCAGTATCCTATCAATTATATGGAAAAGGATAGCTTTTCCTGCAACAGTTATGAGGGGCTTTGGGGTGGTAAGGGTATGAGGTTTTAGTCTCGTACCTCTTCCTCCAACGGGTATAAGCACTTTCATTGAGAGAGTCTCCTTTTTAGTTCAGAAATACGCGGAATTGCAATAGGATCTTCTTTGTAAAATTTTGCCAGATAAAGACTTACATAGTCTCCAAGGTAAATGAGGTAGAAGATCCTGTGAACCCAATTGCTTCCTTTAGATTCTATTATTGAATATCCCTGGATGCTGTTTTCAATAAGCTCTTTTGTAATCTCGAATCTGAGTTTGACCCTCGGATGGTCTTCCTCGTCCTGGAGAAAGGTAACCCAAAGGTCTTCGCATCTTCCAGCAGGGTTTTTAATTCCGTTTATTTCGTTGTGATTCATTTCTGGGAATTCCATTGTATGGCAGAAGGCTTTTGAGTTTTCGTTAATTTGTGCTTTCCATCTTAAAGCTACAGGGTAAAGAGCAGTTGAAGTGTAGATTACTGGTATTCTCCTATAGTATTTGGATGCAAGTTCAATGGCTAAGGAATTTTCTTTTTCAAACTCTTCTTGAAGGCTTTGTAGAAATTTAGGTAGCTTAATGTAGTCTTCAAAGGTTTTGTCATCAATTATGCCTAAATTTTTCAAAACCTTTATAATAGGGGTAAGGAGATAACCAAGGGCCGTTCTCGGCGGATACCCTTGAGGAATCTTAATGTGTGGCACTTCATATTTTTGTGCGAGATTTTCCAGTTTTCCACCACTGGAAATAGCTAATAGGGTTAGATTTTTGCTTTTGCCGTCCTCAAAAGCAGAAATGGTTTCTTCAGTGTCTCCAGAATAACTCGAGGCGATTAATAGGTCCCCTTTCGTGGCATAGGATGGAAGGGAATAATCTCTGACTACCTCAATAGCGATCTTTGAGTTTTTTGCAAGGGTTTTTGTGATGTCGCCCGCAATTGCAGATCCCCCCATACCGCATATGAAAATTCTTTTGGGCATCTCAAGGAGAGGTAATTCATACTGCAAAGCCTCTTCAATTTGATTAGGAAGGCTTCTTATAAGTTCCAGCATTTCCATCCCTAAGAACCTCCTCATATATTAGTTTTGCAGCGTTTTGTGCTGCACCTGGCTTTAATTTATTTTTTACCTCTCTAAGTTTTGACACGGTTTCTAAATAAAGGTTGTTATTTTCCAAATAAGCCAAGAGTCTTTTGGCAACTTCGTGATTATTTATTTTCTGCACAAACTCAGGTACAACCTCTTCTCCAGCAACGAGGTTGACAAGGCTAATATTTCTTATTTTTGCTACCATTCTTCCCGCGAGATAAGTGCCTATTGAGGTTTTATAAAATACAACCATTGGCTTTTCAAAAATTGCCGTTTCTAACGTTGCCGTTCCTGAGGCGACAAGTAGTACGTCAGCGGTTTTCATTATGCTATATGGGTGACCATCATATAGGAGCATATTAGTGGGTCCATCAAAAGTGTAGGGAACCCTTCTTGAAAGAATGAAAAACAGGTCATCACGTTTTTGGTTCATTGTCTCCATAATGGACTTTACGTGTGGAAGGAGCCTTTCCACCTCTGATTTCCTTGAGCCGGGTAAGATACCGATTATTCTTTTGTTATGAGGGACTGTAATCGTTTCTAAGTGTTCACCTTCTTGAAGCACCTTATCAAGGACTGGACTACCTACATAGTGGACAGTAACGCCCCTGTTCCTAAAGTAGTCTTCTTCAAAGGGTATGATGGAAATAAGAAGGTCAAAATGGCTTTTTAAAGTCTTAATACGCTTTTCCCCCCATGCCCAGACCTGAGGGAGTATGTAATAGATGTTTTTCTTTCCCATTTGGTGAGTTCTCTTTCCAAGCTGGAGATTGAAACCGGGGTAATCAACGAAAATACAATAATCTGCTTCTTTTGCTTTCTCTACGGCCAATTTCAGGTGTTTGATTGTTTTTGGAAGGCTTTTTATTGCTTCAACAAATCCAATAACTCCCATTTCTTTAATATCTATGAATATCTCAACCCCTTCCTTTTTCAGATTTTCTCCTCCTATACCGATAAAAGTGGCATCTGGTATAAATTTACGTAGTTCTCGTACCAAACTGGATGCGTGGATATCACCAGATACTTCCCCGCAGGAAATAAAGAATTTCATTACAGAAGTATAAGGAAAAGGCGGGCTTTATTCAAGGAAAGTTTTGCTTTTAAAAGGAATTATCATGTATATGCTTGCTTTGTTAGAACGCAAAAGGCGTTTTATAATTAATAAACACTATTGGGGCTGTAGCTCAGGTGGGAGAGCGCCAGAATCGCACTCTGGAGGTCAGGGGTTCGAATCCCCTCAGCTCCATTTCTTAATTCCTGTAAAATTTACCTTGATAGCTGTCCTTTTCCTCCAGCATTCTTTCAATCGCTTGAATACCTGCGAATTTGTTGGCGGTCCATGAGGGCGCGACCAAATTCTCCCTTGCAAAGCCCTGTAGTCTGTGAATGATTATTTCCGGGCTAAGGCGCTCGAGAAACTTTACGGCGATCTCAGCATAATCCTCTGGCCTTTCATAGACTTTTACGATTCCCTTTTCGTAAAGTCTTTGGAGAACCGTTCCTTTTATTACATAAAGGTGGTGTAACTTAACACCATGAACTCCAAGCATAGAAACACCTGTTGCAGTGTTTAACATGTCTTCTTCCTTTTCTCCCGGAAGTCCAAGGATCAGGTGGGTGAGAGTCCGGATATGTGGCCTTTTTAGGGCTCTTTGGATGGCATCAATGCTTTGCTCAACGGTATGTTTTCTGTTTAGTCTTTTCAGAACCTTCTCATTTAGAGTTTGAATACCAAGTTCAAGCCAGAGGTAGGTGTTTTTTCCTATTTCTTCGAGAAGATCAAGCACATCGTCAGAGACAAGATCCGGCCTTGTGGAGATTGAAATTCCAACAACATCTGGAATTTCTAAGGCTTCCCTGTAAATTTTCTCTAATTTTTCAACGGGTCCATAGGTGTTAGAAAATGCCTGAAAGTAAGCGATAAACTTTCTTGCGCCGGTGTTTTTTCTTATAAGTTCTATTCCCCTTTTTATCTGTTCCTTCACAGGAAACTCTGGGAGAACATAACCCGCTCTTGATCCTGCTGCATCACAGAAGATGCAACCTCCTCTTCCAAGGGTTCCATCCCTGTTGGGACATGTAAACCCTGCATCTATTGAAACGCGATAAACCTTTTCTCCGAATACTTTTTTAAGGTGATGGCTAAAATTGTTATATCTTTTTCCGCCCCATTCTTCAAACATTTTTAGCTTTATCCCGGTACGAAAAGGCAGTATCCCCTTTCTTGAAAAAGGGAGAAAACATCAAAATCCCACTTCGTAACAAAGAAGGGCAGGGTAGAAAGGAGTGCATCTATGTGGTGGGGACTCTTGATTTTTCTTAATCCCATAAAGCCGAAGTCAGTGAGAAGTTTTTTCCACTTTTTAAGAAAGTCTGATTTACTCTTAATTCCGAAAGCGAGCATAGCATTTCCGAAGGCATAAACCTCGTAAAAGCTATTTTCATTAAAAGAGCCACAATATTTAAATCCTTTTTCTTCAAGAAACTTTCGCAATTCTATACCAAAGAAAGGAGAGTAAAGTTTTTCCATAATTTTTTCATTGAAGGGTAAAATTGGCAGTCCTCTTTTCAGAAATTCTCTGTCACAGGCCCTTACTTTTTCTCCTTTTTCGAGGTGAAGGGGTGCATCGGCGAAGATAAGTTTAATAGGTGTTGGTATCTTTTGAATTGCCTCTTCCAGTTCGCTGAGTTCTTTAAAAGAGAAGGAATTCTCCACAACGAGGTCCTCTCTAACTAAAACTCCATAAGATTTTTTGCCTTTCTTCCAGGCAGGATCTAATCCTATGATTACTCTATTTATAGACAAGGACGGCTTTCTTCTCTCTAACACTTTCGCCAGCTTTAACTACTATTATATAAGTGCCCTGGTTTACAAAATTACCCGAGTAGTCCTTTAAGTCCCAATTAAAGCTATATTCTTCATCAGGTATGGCGTTTAGACTACTGAAACGCTTTTTGAGCTCACCCTTTTCATTGTAAATAGCAATATCAAGATTAGTATAGTCTGTAACCGATATCTTTATGTCTATGTTTTCACCAATCCTTGCAGCTCTCTGAGAGAGTTCAAATCTTGAGATTTTTAATGTTTTTTCCTCGGTGTAAATTATCTCGGCTGCATCTTTTGGATAGATACCTTCATCGGGAAGCCCGTCATTGTTACTGTCGAGAAGGATTCTGGTTATCTTTCTAACTGATGAAGCTTGGAAGGGCCTTATCCAAGGGTTATCTGGAGCAGATTCTATCCCACCTTCATGATCCGAGCCGGCAATGAGAGATACAGCCTTTATGGTTGCACCTTGAGGAAATCCCTCAGGGTAAAGTTGACTGAATGGTATTGCTACTTCTAAGCCTCCCGAATCCCCCGGTGTTGCGAGGTTTTGTATCATAATTCCTGGGAAAGGTCTGGTTTTGGTTCTATTATTGACAACTTCACCTGTGATTTCTCTAACACCTCCTGTCCCCAAGTCCGCATTCCATAGTGCTATAAGTATATCTGCATTCATTCCAAAGAACTGAAAGTTTCTCGGGTACCAGTCAAGGTTGTTAATATCGTGGACCCCTTTACCTGTTCCTCGGTCTAATACAATAAGCAGTGCTTTATTTTGCAACCTATAACTTGCTCCAATGTAAAGGTAATTCGCATCCCAGGTCACATAGATGCCATAGATTTCGTTTCCTGTCACTGCACAGTCTGTTGGAGAATCGGGAATTACCAGTTCATCCTGAGTCCAGTCTGATAGGTTACCGTCAACCTGTATGGTTCTAAAAGTCTGGGTGAAGATTAGAAAGGTGATAAATAAAGTAAACATTACAATTCCTCCTTAAGGATTTTTTCATTGACCCTTTTTGTGGCATCTTTAAGAGCTTGTTCAGGCGATTTTTGACCTGAAAGGGCTGCTTCCATTTCTCCGTTAAAGGTAAGCTCAATATCAGTATAATTTGGTAGTGGAGGGCGAGGAACGGCGTATTTCATTTGTTCGATAAAAACTTTGAGATAGGGGTGTTTTAGAGTGTCTACCATTGGTATTGCATCATATCTTAAGGGTATTTGCCCCAGTTCGTTCGCCCAAAAGGCCTGTACTTCCGGTGAAAGTAAGAACTTAATGAACTTCATTGCAAGAGGCTTGGTCTCTTTATGAAATATAACGAGGTTAGTGCCTCCAATGGTTGTGGCGCTACCAGCTGGACCTTCAGGCACGAGGGCTACTCCAAAGTCGATTCCCGCCTCCTGCAAAGATTTAATAGACCAGGGGCCGTTAAAAATCATCGCGTATTTTCCGTTTCTGAAGCCTGCGTCGGGATTTATAGCTCCTGCCTGCCACGCTCCTCCCTCAATTTTGTGTTTTCTATACAAATCCACTTTAAAAGTAAAGGCTTCTATTGCCTCAGGAGAATCAAGAAGGCAGGTTTTCAGATCATCGCTCATAAATTTAGCGCCAAAGGAGAAGAAGAAAGGAAATGTCCACCAGAGGGAATTGTGCATTCCGAAACCGTAGATTTTTCCATCGGTGAGCTTTTTCCCTATCTCTACAAACTCGTTCCATGTTTTTGGTGGGTTTTTAATCCCCTTTGCCTTAAAGATCTTTTTATTGTAGAAAAGGGCTATACATGTGGTCTGATCTGGAACTCCATAAAATTTTCCCTTGTAGAAATTGGAATAAAGTGCCGCTCTTATAAGCTTGTCTTTAATGTCTGCGATTTCTTCCTCTTCAATGGGCAGTATTGCGTTTTTGTCTGCAAGTTTTGCGACAAAAGCGTAGTCTACCCTGGCAATGTCTGGAGTCGTTTTTGAGGCAAGAGCTGTGAGGACTTTTTGTTCCATTCCATCAAAGGGTATTCTTTGAATCTCAATTTCTATATCGGGGTTTTGGGCTTTGAACTTTTCGACTATCTGGGTGAATACTGCATGCTCCTCATCGTTATAGCTTTCCCAGATCACAAGTTTGTTTGCCTGGCGTGCTTGCTTCCGGACACACCCAGAAGAAATTAATCCTGAAGCAAGAATCAAGAGCAAAAACCCTCTCATATCCACCTCCTTTTAAAATTATAATGAGCGGAAATTAAAATTCAAAGTTTGACTTGACAGGATTATGGTTGTTGGTGCTGGCCCAAGGCATTAAACTTAGCGAAGGGAGGTAGTTATGAGAAGATTTTTAAACGTCTATTTTGTTTTTCTCGTGGCACTTGGGTTTACTTTTGCCCAAATTCCAGATACGACCCGAACAATTACTGTATCGGGCACGGCACAAGTTGAAGTAATTCCTGATATTTGCGCAATATCTCTTGGTGTTTTTGTTGAGGACTCAGATCCTGCTAAGGCTATGAGCGCGCTTTCAGGGAAAATGAATTCGATCTTGCAAGGCCTTCTGCAAATGGGGGTCAAAAAGGAGAAGATTAAGACCTTAAATTTACAGCTGGAGCCTATCTACGATTTTAGCGATGGTAAGCAAATTCTTAAAGGTTTCAGAGCAAGTGAAGATCTCATAGTAGTTGTACCTGTGGGCGATGCTGGAAAGATTCTCTCTTCAGCAATTAAGTCTGGTGTAAATCGGTTTAACGGGATAAGTTTTGATTATTCTGGAAAGGACTCTTTGCAGCTTGTAGGTATAGAGCTTGCTATGATGGATGCAAGGGTTAAAGCTGAGAGGGCCCTTGCAGGAAGTGGGTATAAGATTAAGGGCATAAGGAGCGTAAATATCCAATCAAGTTCTCCACCACCACCTACTTATAGAGCGGAAACTTTTACAAAAACTTTTACTGAAGTTCCAATAGAGCAAGGCACTATTAAAGTCAATGTAAATGTCTTTGTAGTATTTAATTTCGAATGATGTTGAATATTTAAACATAAAAAGGCGCCCTTTCGGGCGCCTTCCCTGGGTGTGTATATCATCTATTTTCTATATCTTACCCTCGAGGAAATCTTTCACCTTTTGTACGAGGGCCATACCGACTCGTGCCTGTCCTTCAAAAGTGCTTGCGCCGATATGGGGTGTACAAATCACATTCGGGTGCTGTATTAGTTCATTGTGTAGCGGATCTTCAGGTGGTTCCACTTCAAAGACATCGAGAGCAGCCCCTCTAACTTTTCCAGACTTTAGAGCTTCTAAGAGGGCTTTTTCATCGACTACCCCGCCTCTCGCAACGTTAATTATGAACACGCCGTCTTTCATCTTATCAAAAGCTTCTTTATTAACGAAGTATTTTGTTTCTGGAGTTAGTGGCAGATGAATTGAGATGAAATCTGACTGGGCATAAAGCTCGTCTAAGGTTACTCTCTTTGCATATTCATCCTGGAACTCGTGCCTTCTATAGGCAATTACGTTCATACCAAGTGCTTTTGCCCTTTTCGCCAGTTCATGGCCTATTCTGCCGTAGCCCAGAATTCCAAGAGTTTTACCAGCAAGTTCCCAACCTTCCAGCTCTTTCTTTTCCCAGAGTCCATTTTTGATTCCCACTGTTCCGCGAACAATGTGCCTTGCAAGTGCAAACATGAACCCGAGGGCGAGTTCTGCTACCGATGCAGATGAAGCTTCAGGAGTATTGTCAACCTTTATTCCTTTTGCCTTTGCGCCCTCAACGTCAATGTTGTCGAGTCCTACGCCGCCCCTTAGAATTAATTTACAGTTTTTCAGAGCTTCAAGTACTGGTCCCTTAACCTTAGTGGCGCTCCTAACAATTACGATGTCTGCATCACCAAGGTGGGCAGGGAGTTCTTCCTTTGGCAGAGAGCTCAGATCGGCAACCTCGACACCGAGCTTCTTCAATTCTTCAATCGCACTTTTTTCCATCTTGTCACAGATGGCGACTTTCATTTTTCACCCCCTACTTCAGCCCCCAAATTTCATCAATGGCTGCAAGGAGCCCCTCCGTCTCTTCTGGAGTGAGGTCGCCCATATGTCCGATTCTAAAGGTAACATCCTTTAGTTTACCGTAACCGTTGGCTATTCTATATCCTTTCGCTTCGAGTTGCTTGTTGAGGTCTGGTATTGAATATCCTTTTGGATTGTTAATAACCGATACCGTTTGCGACCAGTATCCTTCTTCAGGGAACATACCGAATCCTCTTGCGATTGCCCATTCTTGAGCAAGTTTTGCCATTTCCTTGTGTCTTTTAATTCTGTTTTCCACGCCTTCGTTCAATATCCTGTCAAGCTGGAAGTCGAGTGCGTAGAGTAGTGAAACGGCTGGTGTTGGAGGGGTTTCTTTTGACTCTTCATATTTTTTGACATATGCCACGAAGTCAAAATAGTGGCCTCTGCCTTTAACGGTTTTTGCCCTTTCAAGGGCCTTTTCGCTTATCACAGTAACCGTTAAGCCTGGTGGTAATGCAAAACATTTTTGCACACTGGCAAAGACGACGTCAATGCCCCATTCATCTATGTTGAGCGGTGCCCCCATCATGGCGCTCACTGCATCAACGGCAAAGATAACATCCGGGTATTTTTTCACAACCTCTGCAATTTCAGGGAGAGGATTCATTACACCTGTCGAGGTTTCATTGTATGTAATTAGCACTGTATCATATTTCCCAGTTTTTAACATCTCATCTACCATTTCGGGTTTTATGGCCTTTCCCCAGTCAACGGTTATTGCATCAGCTTCTTTTCCGCATTCTCCGACAATTTTGTACCATCTCTCAGAGAAAGCACCGCAAACGTTGGCGAGAGCCCTTTCCTTTACACAGTTTCTGACTGTTCCTTCCATTACACCCGTTGCGGAAGAGGTGAAAACGACCACGTGATTTTTTGTGTTGAGTGCTTTCTTGAGTTTTTCAATTATCCCCTCATAGAGAGTCTGAAACTCCTTACCTCTATGTGAAATCATTGGCCTAACTTGTGCTTTAAGCACTTCTTCCCTTACTTCTGTTGGGCCAGGGTTGAAAAGGAGCCTTCCCATAAAATCCCCCTTTTTGGTTTAGCTGAATTTATGATAAAGCTTTAGCTTTAAATAGTCAAGTGATTTTTTGCACAAGTTGGGTATGGCTTTTTTGTGCGTTCCGATTTACAATTAACTTAAAGAGAAGGAGGTAGATTGTGTTATTTAAAATTTATAAGCTTTCTTCAGGTTATAGAGAAAGAAGAAAAGCCACTCCCAAAACTTATTTTGCCTTTTTCTTAACGGTTATCTTGTACGTATTGGCTTACGGAATGCCGACTACCTCTTTTAAGCTTCTACTAATATTTTTTGCCCTTATTGCCGCATTTGTGGGTTCAATTTCTGAAGACGATTATTTTTTCATTTTTTATTACTTTTTAATCTTGCCCTTTTTACTTTTTAGAACAATATACATTTACCCCGGTTTGCTCATTTTATCTGCACTTTTGCTGTTTTTGATTTTCTGGTTTTTGTTTAGTCCGGGCTATTTCTCTACGATGGTTGATTACAAGTTACCTGAGAGCATAACACCCGCTGAGGCTTCTTTCCTTGTTTCAAAAGATATTGGACCCCAAGAACTTATCTCAACCCTTTACAGTCTTTCTCTAAGGGGATACTTAGAAATTTTAGAGGAGGGAGGAAAGCTGATGTTTCACAAGAAAGTTGATTACGATAACGATCCCTCTTTGCTTTCCTATGAAAAGTTCATCCTTGATAAGGTATTTTTTGTGCCAAATATTGAAATTATGCAGAAAACGGGCGTCATATACAGCCCTGAATATTTCCCAGATAAAGTTGATTGTGAACTGGTTTTAGAGAACCTTTCCAACTGGGCTGATAATTTTAAGAGCAGGCTTTTAGATTCTCTAAGATTTGAAAAGCCAATTTGCAAGAAATATGCCTTTGAAACGAATACCACCTTTTTGCTGGCTGCTTTTACTTACCTTGTGTTGGGTGTAATTTCTGCGAAGGCGCTGGCAAATATACGTGATGGATTAGCTAAAACTATTCTGGTAATTGAGCCTTTTGTGGTGGCTATTTCAATCTTTTTACTTTCCTTTACTCATACTTTGCCCCTTACCAAGTATGGGAAAGAGGTTTATTTTAAGATCCTTGGGTTTAGAGAGTTCATGAAGAGGGTGGAAAGACCTCGCCTTATTTGGCTTTTAAAGGAAGGTAAGATAGAAATTTTTACGATGATCGGTTATTTGTATGCCCTCAATCTTATTAACCCTTTTAACTGGGTAATCGAAATTTTAAAAGAAAAGAAGACAAGCGAAAACGCTCTGCTATTTGTGCGACTGATGAAGGAGGTTCACTTAAACTGGTACAAAGGGAAAGATTTAGGGTAAGAAAAGGTCAAAAATGGATTTTTCGATTTTTACATCTGGAAGTTTTTTGATGTAAATCTTGAAGTTGTAATCCCATCTATCTCCAAAGCTGTTGTATGTTAAGTTTGCTTCCCAACAATGCAGATCTTTACTTATAGAAAAGCTTTTTGAAACCACTTCTTTTTTGTCAAAGTCGTAGCTTCCTGAGAAGGAGACCCTGAAACTTTTCCCGAAGTCGAAGTTACCGTTGGCATAGAGCATCTGACTAATGAAAATTCCCTTTGTTAGAGTGTAATTTAGACTAAGGCTTATTTTGTTCCGTGTATCTGTCTGTTCTAAATTGAAAAACGGGAGGGGTAGGCTTGTTCTTAAGGATAAATTAACAGATGGATTCTTGAATTCTTTTGTCTCCCTAAGGTATGTCGTGGTTAGCCTTATGCTAAATGGTAAGATGGTAAGTGTATTAACGCTTATAAACCAGTTGTTAAAGAATGGTAATGAGTCCTTAGGTAAAATTGTTGCGGAACTTGATAAATTAACATTAATAACATCAACCTTTCTTTTTTCCAGTTGTACGCCGAAGCTGTTATTGAGGGATACGTTTAAGGTGGCACGCTCCTTGGAAGAGTATTGTAAGAAATAAAAGTTTGTTTGGGGATTTTCTATTTCTGGCTGGTATGAAAAGGAGAGGGAAGGTTGTAGTGTGTGGGTGAAAAATTTTATTTTCCCAATACCAAAAACGGTTTTGCCGTATAATACCGTTCCAGAATTGGCAGAGTAAGAAAATCCTTTTATAACTGGATACTTATTTCTTGAAGTGTCGTGGTCTGCAATACCTGCAAAGCCATATGTTGTAAGAGAGAACCGTAAGAATTTGAACAATCTAAAATTATAGCTCGCCGACCCACTAAATTTGGCACCCCATCTCTTAATGTTGAGGGTGTCAATTTGGGAATATTCACGGAGGAATGCAATATTTCCCGTTAGTCCAAAATTGCCATACTTAATATGAGGTAAACCAACTTGAATGGAAGGGATGCGAGTGGTTCTTCTGTTAGTTGTAAGGTTTAATCTGTCTTCTAAGATTCCTGAAAAAGCAACTCTGCCGAAGTTTTTTGAAATGGATAGGTAACTGGAAAGTTCCCTTTTTAGCCAGTTTTCTTTAACGTCTGCATAGTCGTTTAAAACTTCGTTGTCCGATAGATATTCACCTTTTCCGGTTATTCTGAAGCCCTTGAAGGGACCGATGGTGGTATTCGTGTTTAGAGTCCACCTTCTCCTCCATGGGGTCCATTCTTGAGCCAGAGAATAATTTAGATTTAAATTTCCAAACCGGTACCGGTTAAAGGCAAGTTCAATGTTGCCTCTTATTCCTCTTTTTTCAAAGAGGTCAAGAGAGAAGGTCAGATCAGAGTAGTTATTTAAAACCAAGTAGTAAGATAAATTTCTAAAGTATTTGCCGTCGGTTGAATTAGTGCCGAAACGAGGAACTAAAAATCCTGATTTGCGTTCCTTTGAAAGGGGAAATATCCAGAAGGGTAATAGAAAAACTGGAATGTCGTGTACTTTAAGGATAACGGGTTTTACAATAGCCATGTCTCGCAATATAACCTTGCTTTCACTGGATTCAAAGTAGTAATGTGGGATATCTGCCTCACAGGTAGTAAAGGTTCCCTTTTTCACATAGATCGTATCCGTTGAATCCTTTGCTATCTTTGCTCCCTGATAAATACCCTTTTCCTGCCTCATTTTACCTGTGAAGGCAAATCCGTTCTTGGTTCTTGTATTATAGTAGATGCTGTCACCGACGAGTGTGTCAGTTCCGAATATGAGAATTGCCTTATTGCCAAAGGCCTTCAGTTTATCTTCGTTTTTGTAAAAAATGATGCTGTCGGCCAAAAGTTCTACATTGTCTTTCTTAATTTTTGAGGAATCCCGCAGAATAAAGATAGAACTATCCGCAAAATAAAGTATCTCCTTACACTCGAAATAGAGTGGCGAAGAGACAAAAATTAAAAAAGATATTAAATTCAATGCACGTCCGAGTTAAGTTCAACTTCTCTAAATTTTGAAAGTGCACCGAAAATTAGGCTTTTGATCTCTTCGAGCCTTTCAGAGGTCCGTCCTTCACATCTTACAACAAGTACAGGTTGAGTATTGGATGCCCTTATGAGACCGAACCCATCCTCGAACTCTACTCTTACTCCGTCAATATCAATTACCTTATAGTTTTTCTTGAATTCTTCAACCAACTTTGAAACCACTTCAAACTTTTTATCATCGGGGCAACCTACCCTAATTTCGGGAGTGGAATAATAGTAGGGGATTTCGTCAGCAAGGGCAGAGAGGCTTTTGTTTTCTTCTTCTAAAATCTCAAGAAGCCTGAGAGAGGCGTAAATTGCATCATCATAACCGTAAAACCTGTCGTTAAAGAATATGTGCCCTGACATTTCACCAGCCAGCGGCGCATTAACTTCTCTCAATTTTGCTTTGAGCAGGGCATGTCCCGTTTTCCACATAAGGGGTTTTCCGCCCAATTTCTCAATGTATTCAGTAAGTCCTTTTGAACATTTCACATCATGGATAATCGTAGCCCCTGGATAACTCTTCAAAACCTGTTTTGAGAAGATACCAAGGAGCCTATCTCCGAAAAGAAGAACACCTGTTTCAGTAATTGCACCGATGCGATCCGCGTCTCCATCGTATCCAATACCAAGATCAAATTTATCCTTAACTACTTTTTCCGAAAGGTCTTTCATGTACTTTTCTATTGTGGGATCTGCCAGGTGATTGGGAAATGTTCCATCTACCTCCATATAAATCCCTTCAAAGGGAATACGTAAACTGTTGAATATTTCAGATACAACTGGCCCTGCAGTTCCATTTCCAGGGTCAATTGCTACCCTGTACTTCCCTTCTATTTTTACATTTTGAACCATTTCAAAAATATATTGGTCAACTACGTCTAACCTCTGAACCTTTCCGCGTTCCAGGGTGTGATAAAATTTCTCTTTTTTTATCATTTCTTTGAGTTTTTGAATATCATCGCCATAGAAGGTTTCCCTTCCAAGAGAAAGCTTAAATCCATTATACTCCCTTGGGTTGTGGCTTGCGGTTACCTGAATCCCGCCGTGTACCTCATATTTGAATAGTGAATAGTATTGAAGTGGTGTTGGAACCAGTCCAAGGTCATAAACGCTTATTCCGGTTTTCACAAAGCCTTCTATTAAAGCTTCTTTGAGGGGGATTGAGCTGGGCCTTGCATCCATTCCGACTGTTACCTTTGATCCTCCCTTTTCTTTAATAATTGTACCAAAGGCTCTGCCAATAAGATAGGCAATCTCTTCATTCAACTCCTTATCATAAATACCTCTGATATCATACATTCTGAAGATTTCATCCACTAATTTCATAGGCCACCTTCCTTTTCTTTTAGAATAAAGGATTTTTAAAGAACTATCAACGAAATTAGATTTATTTCTGTTTTTAAAGCAGGTATGGAATCAATGCTCTTCTGTTTTTGGGGTAGAGGGGAAAGTTTGCTTTATACCAGCGGTGGTTGGCTAAGGCTCTTGGAGCGAGGTTTGCAAAAGTCCAGAGTGCGAAGGAGAGCCCCGCCAGACTCCACGTAGCAATTGCCCAACCTGTCCATTCCAAGATTTCGCCAAGATAGTTAGGGGAGGAAACAAGATTGAACATTCCTCCTTCTGGAATTTTATATACTGAGTTACCATTTTCTCTCAAGTTTATCAATTTTGAATCTGAAGTGTAGTGGATGAAGAAGCCCATTATAAATAAGATTATGCCAACGAGGAATCGCGGGTCTCTTATCCAACTCGGGTTATATTTTTTAATAAAGGCGATAGAGAACATATTGAGGTGACTGTTAACAACATTGAAAAATATACCCATTCCTATGATTGAAAGAGGAATATCCTTTCTTAATTTCAACCTGAAGGGGAAAAGAATGGCTCTATAAAAGTAATGAAAAATCCATAAGCTAACAAAAATGATCTGGGGGCTCAGAATAAGATAAGCTTGGTATTTGAAAACGTAGAAGGCGGGAATCAAAAGTGATGGAATTTCCATTAGAATCCAGCCGATTCTGTTGGACACTATAGGCCCCCAACCCTTTCTCGCATGCCTACCATAAGGTGCGGTTATCTTAAGTAAAATTATAAAAATTAGAGCAGAAAAAACAATCCAGCACCGAACGATGAAATTAAAGGTATCCATGCTCTTTGAACCATCTATATGTGTCATTTAAGGTTTCCTCAATTGGTCGTGGTTTATAATCCAGTTCTTTCTCTGCTTTTTTTCGAGATATAGGACTTTTCCAAGTTAGGGCTTTAAGTGCTTCAGGAGTATATAGAGGTGAAAATTTGAATACCCTGCTTAAAAATAGAGCGATTTGAGCCCCCGTTTTTGCTAATTTCAAAGGAAAAACAAGGCTCGGGCATTTTACACCTACTATTTTGCACCAGATTTGGGAAAGCTCAGCGATTTTCAGATATTGCCCCGAAATAATGTAAGTTCCATTTCCTTTTGTAAGTGCTCTTGAAACCGCCTCCGCTACATCCCTTGAATCAACCCAGTCAAAACCTCCGTCAACCAATGCTGGGACTCGTTGCTGGACTAAAGAAATCAGGAACCTTCCCATTAAAGAAGGTTTGTAATCGTGGGGTCCAATAAGGGCTGTAGGGCATATTATAATTGCGTTTAAACCGTACTTTTTCGCCTCTTGTACTGCTCTTATGCCTTCGGCTTTAGTGATATCGTAGATTGATCCATTTTTATCTAAAAGTGGGGAAGTTTCGTCAACGGTATTATTGGCGTCTTTGAAGGCATGGATGGAACCAATGTATATGAGTTTTTCAACATTGCTTAACAATGCAGCATCTATTACGTTCTTTGTCCCTTCAACATTTGTTTTCCATATAGTGTCTTTTTCAAAACTCGTTATACTGATATAGGCTGCAGAGTGGATTATGGCGTGGGCATTTTTGAAGGCTTCTAAAAGTTCTTCTTTGTTTATAATATCAGCTTTTACGACTTCGCAAGGAAGACCTGTAACAGCCCTTGTATCGGTTTTAACAATGGCCCTTACTTTATATCCTTTTTTAAGCAAATTCCTTACAATATTTGCTCCAAGGTGTCCGGACGCTCCAGTAACTACAACTAACTTACTGATAAGAACCTCCTTATTGAATATTTTAACGCAATGTGTAAGTCTGCACAAAAAATTGGCATGTACTGGAATTGAAGTAGCACCCGCTTGACTTTTCTCAATTTGAATTTTAAAATTATTACAAAGTAACTTTTAATTCAAAAGGAGGGTAAAATGAAGATTGAATTCACAGACGAACTACTAACTTATGTTCCAGAAATGGATAACCAGCATAAAAAATTAGTGGAGTTGGTAAACAAAGTATCAGACCTATTAAAGCTGGGTGACACAAAGACCGCTATGGATATTCTCTCGAAAGAATTAAAGGCATACGTTGATACTCACTTCGATGCCGAGGAGAAATTTATGGAAAGTATTGGGTTTCCCAAGTTAGAGTCGCACAGAAAAATTCACGAGGCCTTTAGGAAGCAAGTTTATGAATATGTGAATTCGTTGAAAGAAGGTGATATTGAGGCTTTCAGAGAAGCTCTTTCACTAACTTGGTCTTGGCTTTTCAATCATATTGCAACCGTAGACAAAGATTACGGAATTTTTGCCAAGGAAAAAGGGTTAATATAAAAAGTACTCAGAAATCTAGACTACTCAGCCCAATCTTTGCATTATAATGGGGCTGGAGGATTTAAACCTCCAGCCCCATTTGTTCGTGAAATTTTAACGAACCCTCACTCGCAAAAGAACTCCGTGGTGCACATAGGGATAATTGTCGGGTCTGAAAGACGGGAGAGAAATTATGCTCAGGGCAAAACTCCCCCTAACAACGTTAGAGGGGACATGCAAAATGGTATAGAAGTGTGTTGGATTTTCAGGATCTCTAATCATTCTCATCCGTCTTGGTGTACCCCATGTGGCGAGTTTGTAGAAGAAAGCGAAGTTTTCAGAAACATTTGCATAGAGGTCGAATCTTATTTCAGTGCCGTTTTTAACTAACGGAACTTCTTCGAGGTCGATTAGGTCTAAATAGTTTGTGAAGACCTTTGTAATCATGTTGTTTAGAGTGTCAACGTATGTGATCTTAATGGAATCTATGTGGTTTTGCTGAACCGTTACGTAGGTCCCATTAATAAGAACTGAATCCGGAACGTCTTGTGAAGTAACTTCACCCAGCGAGACTTTCTTTAAGACCCATCCACGGTGAGGGTCGTTTATATCACCTTCTCTTACGAAAAGAGCTTTTCTTCGAGCGAGGTCGTGGAAGTTTTTACTACGGGTAAAAACGGTATCGCTGTCTGGTTCATAGTAAACTATGTTGAAGAGTCCGTAAATGTGGTGTTTTATGGTTACCCATGCTGTGTCCCTTTCGATTGTGATATCTTTATTTGAGCTTACGGAGAGAATTTTTCTCCACCATCCTACAATTAGAGCGGGTTCTTTCGTATTGGATATATTGAAGGTATCGGGTATTAACGAGGCATCCTCGTACTCTCTTTCAAAACCGAGGTCTACACTGTATGTGGTATTGATGAGTTCGTCAATGGCTTCTTCGTCTCTCAATTCTTCTATTCTGGTGCAAGAAGAAGCGAACATTGACATGATTATAACTATTGACTCACCTCCTAATATACTTGACGATAAAGGTTTCCATTTTGTTCAAATCACTTTTTAAAAACTGTTTCCAATTCCCTCTTAACACTTCTTAAGTATTCAAGAAGATTTCGGAAGTCCTCGGGAATGTCAACCTCAAACTCAACGTTCATACCTTTTCCAGGGTGATAGAAGGATAGCTTCTTAGCATGAAGAGCCTGTCTGTCCATAATTTCAAGAACTTTTGCTACATACTGGTTTAATTCCGAAGGCACTACACGGAAGATTTTTCTTACATCCCGTCCAGAATATACCTCGTCTCCCACAACAGGATGGCCAATATATTCCATATGAACCCTAATCTGATGGGTTCTTCCCGTCTCTAAGGAAATTTCGAGTAGGGTAGCTAAGTTTCCGAAGTTTTCTAAAACTTTATAATGCGTTATGGCACTTCTTGAATTGAAAAAGGTTACCGCCATTCTTGTCCTGTCAACGGTGTGTCTTCCAATAGGTGCATCTATAGTCCCTTCTGGACCTACAATCCTACCCCAGACGATAGCCCAATAGATTCTCTTTGCAGTTTTTTCTTCCATTTGCCTTGCCAGGCTTCTTAGGGCTTTTTCACTCTTTGCCACTACTAAAAGCCCTGTGGTGTCTTTGTCAAGTCTATGAACAATTCCTGGGCGGGTTTTATCATCAATTTTAGGAAGTTCTTTATATTTTGCTACAAGTGCATTGACAAGGGTGCCGGTGACATTCCCCCTTGCTGGATGGACTACCATCCCCTTTGGCTTATTTATAACAATTATATCTTCGTCTTCGTAAATAACTGGAATGGGTAGGTCTTCAGCAATCACTGGCAACTTTTCCTGAACGGTAAATTTTGCGAAAATGTGGTCGTTTGCCTTTACCTTGTAACTGGGTTTTTGAGGTTTGTCGTTGACAAGAACCTTACCTTCTTTTATCAGTTTTAATACCTGTGAACGCGATAATCCAATACCGCTGACAACAAGATATATATCAAGACGAGTACCATCCATCTTCTCAGAGACCACTCTTTCGAAAATCTTTTCCATTGTGAGAATTTTAAAACACTGAATGCGTTTATTCTAAGGACATCTAAATGTTACCTTCTTTCTGGTATGACTTGGTTTGCCTTTTAACTAATTTTTCAGGTGAGTTGTTAAGTTACTTTTATTTTTGCTCCCAATGTGCTAAGCTTCCCACTGAAATCCTCGTATCCTCTCTCTAAGTGTTCTAACCCGAAAACCGTTGTTTCCCCTTCAGCTATTAGACCTGCAAGGGCAAGTGCGGCAGCCCCTCTGAGGTCATTTCCTGTGACTTCAGCTCCTGTTAGTTTACTTACACCTTCAACGAAGGCCATTGGTTCAATCACCTTTATGTTGGCTCCAAGTCTTTGTAATTCAAAGGCATGGGCGAATCGATTGGGGTAGATATTTTCCTTTATCATGCTGGTACCTTTTGCTATCGTGAGCATGCTCATAAACTGGGGTTGCATATCGGTGGGAAATCCCGGGAAGGGTTGAGTTTCAATTTGAAGACTTTTGATATCTTTATTTCGCCTTTCTACTTCTAAAAAGTCTTTCCCTCTATTTATAACTGCCCCTGCTTCTTTTAGTTTCAAGATGACAGGTTCAAGGTGTTCGGGTATGCAACCCGATACCCTTACATTTCCGCCTGTCATAAAGCCAGCCACAAGGTAGGTACCCGCTTCGATGCGGTCCGGTATGATTTCGAACTCTGGAACTGGTTTCAATTTTTTAACACCTTTAATTTGTATAACATCAGTCCCTGCCCCTTCTATTTTGACGCCAGACTTTGAGAGGAATTCCGCGGTTGCCACCACTTCTGGTTCTTGGGCACAGTTGAGAATTGTTGTTTCACCCTCGATCATTGATGCGGTTGTCATCAAATGAATTGTAGTTCCCACGGATTTAAAGTTCAATGGAATTTCGCATGGGTTTGGTTTCTTCAGCGTGGCTTTAATGTACCCACGTTCTACGGTGAGTTCTGCGCCGAGGAGTGATAACCCCTTGATATGAAAATCCACAGGCCTTGGACCAAAAGCACATCCCCCCGGAAAAGAGACTTCTGCTCTTCCAAATTTTGCGAGAAGTGGGCCGAGAACATAAATGGAAGCCCTCATCTTACTAACAATTTCGTAAGGCGCAGTGTAATTACTGATAGCAGATGGATCAACAATAAGCTCGTTATGCCCCTTCCATTCAACTCTGGCTCCCAACAGTTTTAGAAGCTCTATCATTGTGAAGACATCCTGGACCCGTGGTACGTTTTTCAGTAAAACGGGCTTGTCATGAAGTATAATGGCTGACATTACAGGAAGGACAGCATTTTTCGCTCCCTGGGCTTTTACTTCGCCTTCAAGACGCACAGGTCCGTATACTTTGATGTACTTCATCAGGAATAAAGTTTAAGGCTTTAAATGTGAAATTCGACGATGTCTCTATCTTGGAGTTTGTAATCTCTTTCTACCCGTTGTCCTCCAAATTTTGTTGAACCCCAAACTTTTGCATATTTAAGCTTCTTTTCAAAGTCTTTATGAATTTCTCTCGCTGCATCGAGTACTGTACTGCCTTTCTTTAGAATCAAGGGATCTTCAAGAACGGGCTGTTTTCCAGGCTCTTTTGTATAAACTCTTATAATGTCCAGCTCTTTAAAGATTTCTTTCTTAACTTCTTCTGTACC
>OGCH01000217.1_pt1 | contig 35421 bp, 29 predicted proteins | sample 1570111 | NCBI WGS metagenome assembly OGCH01 (sample SAMN03436243, study PRJEB24508) | hot springs metagenome | biome: Desert Springs; feature: Hot Springs; material: Water | place: USA: Great Boiling Spring, Nevada | collected 2008-12-01 | depth 0 m m | reverse complement strand
AAATCATGAAAACGATGCAAAAATGTTACGGGAAATTTACCGCCGGCATCCCTACATGTTCCAGCCAATCTCCACAGCTCCAGAGGAGCTGGAGGTAAGGGCTCTGACGGAGCTGTGGGTTGGGATAACTAGGCATAAGAAGATGGCTAAACATGCACGGACTACAACCGAAGACCAGCTTGTAACCGAGATGCATAAAACACTTACTCGTTACACAAAGGTTCTAGCGAAGAGGATACATGAGAAGGCTATGGCCCTTCAGTTATACAGGAAGGCGGTCGAGGAGCTAGGGGTTAAAGGCCCTATGCTGGCATACATAATATGCCATGATGCCATCGCTTTAACCACTCTCCCGAAAGATAGGCTTGCAGTACGTTATTGTATGACACGGCGCTTTTGGAAAAGAAGACCATTCCGCAGCCGACTATTGACACTACTAGCTGCAGCGGCGGTTATAAACGGACATCCAAAGTACCGAAAAATCTATGAGGAGTACCGTCAGAAGGGAAAGAGGCACTGGTCCGCAATTCTACGTGTTGCGATGAGAATGTTGAGAGACCTCAGACAACTCAGCAGACAAGAACACAGACAGCTAAACCAGAGGGCCGGCCCTCCAGCCTGACGGAGAAAAAACCCGGTGCTGGAGGGACCGAAACAGTGCCTCACATCATCTGTAAACACCGAAGTTTTTACAGATGATGTGATAACCTCCAAGCTTCCCTCCGGCCTTCTGGGTTCTCAGTCGTCTTGCTGGTGTGGCCAGCCAAACCCTTTCCCCTCTTTTTCCCCTTTATCATGCTTATTCGTGTTTTCCCCTTCTTTTGTAAAGGAGGTGGTTTATATCCACATACGGCTTCCCTACGGTATAATTTTACGGTTTGAGAGCTTTTCTACGGAGGCTTTAGCCGTTAGTCGGGTGAATAGACTTCAGCCGACCTACCTACGAATTCATGAGTAGGTGCAAATTTCCTTTTAACTGCTTATATACTGGTAGGCGCAGCCGAGCGTACAAGGGACAGCCACTAATACGAGTCCCTACTAGGACACCTACGCCGAAGCCATAGGTACGCCCACCGCTAACTCCCTTCCCCACTCGCCCGCCTACAGAAACTCGGCCATGTACTCCTCGTAGGAGATTGAAACCTTCAATGCCGCCAAGGTCTCAGCCCTACAATCATCTGGAGGGGTTTGGATGCTTAAGCTCTGTTTCAGGTCCACCTTCACCGCCTCCTGTCTCATGACTCATGAGTAGTGTCACCATGCCTGTGCCGACAGGTATTTCCCTACCTATTAGTATGCGCTCGACATTACCCTTGAGGCTGTCGGTTTCGCCGCGGGCCGCTGCCTCTAGAAGTGTTTGGACACTTATCTCGTATGCCGCCCGGGCCAGAACGCTGCTCTTAAGCTTGACAACCCCGTGACGACCTATTTGCCTGACGCTGCCGCTGACCGTCATCATGTCCGCCAAGAGGAGTAGGTGTCTTATGTCGATATCGAGTCCCTGGTCCTCCATCACCTGCCTAGCTTCCTCGACAATGGCGTTGCGTGCAGCCTCTATGCCTAAAACCTCCTGTATCTCGTAAATGTCGTTGGTCTTTACGCGTCTCCAGTCGACTCCGGGGACTTCGAGAATTTCTTTAAGGTTTGAGCCCTCGGTCCTTATCACATATCCTTCCTTCTCCTTGAAGACAGTTGCCTTTCTTATTTTTCTAATGCCCTTAACCTTGAGCTGGTAAACTCTGTCTTTGAGCCGTTGAATATCGCTTATCGTCTCCTCGTCCAGCTTGACGCTCACAACCTGGTTTGCATCATTGTATTCGCCGTTGACGGGTTTTATTGCTTTTTCAATCTCTTTCTTTGTAACACCATGGTCCTCCAGCGCCCGTTTGCTTAGCTGGAACTCAACCACCCCGCGCTTGTAGTTTACCACAACCCCTTCAACAAGGTCGCCGACAGTAGTGTACTGTATTTGTTTGGCGAGCTTCCGCGCCTTTGCGAGGTTGGTTGCATACTCGGGCTCCAGCGGTATGTACATTATCGGCGTTGACGGGGTTCTTCTCGCATCAACTATTTCGATTAGCCTAGGTAGGCCTTTGAGAATGCTTTGCTCACCCACGCCGGCGAAGTGGAATGTTCTCAAAGTTAACTGTGTGCCAGGCTCCCCTATCGACTGTGCTGTTACAACGCCCACCGCGTCACCGGGCTCGGCGAGCGAGTCGAGGTACTTCCTAACGCATTCTTCGACAACCATGTCAACCACCTCTTTCGACGGATTAATCTTTTGAAATTCTCTTCGAATGTCATCTACAATGCTTTTAGGTATTTTGGCAGAGGCCTCGTTTAGCTTTTCTTCCACGTAGCTGGGGTCCGCCGGAGAAGCTTTCTGCGTTTTAGCCAAGACGCTGGTAACTATGTTTGACACGGTTACTGATTTTCCGTGGTCTGACTTCGCTGGGTCAACGCCGTCCTCGCCATAGGCGAACTGCAGTATCTTTCCCTCGTCTGCTGTTTTAACGGTTCCATCGTAGTCGATGTATAGGGATTCAAGCGCGTTTATCAGCCTGCGCTGCATATATCCGCTCTGCTGGGTTCTGACAGCTGTATCCACCAGACCGTCCCTGCCGCCGACAGCGTGGAAGAAGAACTCTATTGGGTCTAGGCCCTTGACGAACGAGTTGTGGACGAATCCTTTTGCTCTCGGGGAGAGGTCGCCCTTCTTGAAAAACGTTAACACCCTGCCCGCATAGCCTCTGTGGACTCTTTCCCTTCTAACCGACTGCTGTCCGACGACGGCTATCATCTGGTCTATGTTAAGCATCGTACCCCTCGCCCCTGTCTTGGCCATGATGAATGCGGAGCTTTTTTGAGAGATTTTTGAACGGACGAGCTTGCCGGCCTCGTCTCTTGCCTCGTTCAATATCTTGAGAACATCGGCCTCAAAAGCCTGTTCCTCGGTCATGCCCGGCGGGATGTCTTTCTCTCCCTTCTCATAGGCTTCCCGCAACCTGTTGAACTCTATGTCAGCTTTTTTGAAAAACTGCTTAATTTCCGTATATAATCCGGGGTCGACGTAAAGGTCGTCGATTGCGAATGTGAAGCCACGCATCTCGATAAATGTATTGGCCATGCGCACAATGTTGTCGAGGAACTCTCGGGCTACGTCTGCGCCGTAGTCTTTGTATAGACGGTGTAGTATGCTGTTTGCTTTTTCAACGCCCACCGAGCTCTTGTCGATGACTCCTGCAATGAGCTGGCCGTTTCTAACTACTACCTCTTGGTTGTTGAACGATGATCTTGTTACGTGGTTAAAGTCTTTTGGAAAGAGGAGGCTGGCCACCTGCTTTCCTGTCCACAGCGGTTCCGGTTCTTTCACCGCCGGTTCCGGTATGTCCCCCTTGTAGTGTATGGCCGCCAAAACCCTTGAGAGCTCGGACTTGTTCAGGAATGTGTCGTCTTTCGTAAGCAGGTAGAGGGAGGTTAGGAAGTCTCTGATTACACCGATGATGGGCGCGCCGTAACGGGGTGAAACGATGTTTTTCTCAACCACAAGCAGCTCACGGGCCTCTGTCTGGGCTTCTTCACTCTGCGGTACATGTAGGTTCATCTCGTCGCCGTCAAAGTCTGCGTTATAGGGGGTGCAAACTATCGGGTTTAGTCTAAGCGTCTTGTATGGTAGAACCCTGACGTAATGGGCCATGATGGACATTCTGTGGAGCGATGGCTGACGGTTGAAGAGGACTATGTCACCGTCCTGAAGATGTCTCTCGATGACGTATCCGGGTTCGATTGAGTCCGCCAGCTCATCTAGGTTGGTTACAAACTTAAGCCTTATACGTTTTCCGTCAGGCCTTATTATGTATCTTGCACCCGGATACTTGTCTGAGCCGTTTCGCACGAGCTGTTTAACCTTCTCTATGTTCCATTGTGTCACGGTTTCCGCCACCGTTAGCTGCATGGCCACTTCGAGGGGTACGCCTACCTCGTTAATCTTGATGTTGGGGTCGGGTGAGATGACAGTCCTTGCGGAGAAGTCAACACGTTTTCCTGAAAGGTTAAGCCTGAAACGCCCCTCCTTACCTTTAAGCCGCTGTGCCAGTGTCTTTAGGATACGGCCTGACCTGTGTTTAGCAGGTGAGACACCCACGGCCTCGTTGTTGATGTATGTCGTCACATGGTATTGGAGGAGGTCTGAAAGCTCCTCTATCACCGGAGAAGGCGCACCAGTTCTGATGTTTTCCCTAAGCCTCTGGGCAACTCTCAAGATGTCGACAAGTTTGTGTGTCAGGTCGTCTTCAGACCTATAGCCTGACTCAAGAGTTATCGAAGGCCTGACGTAGACCGGCGGAACAGGTAACACTGTCAAAACCATCCACTCCGGTCTGGATGTCTCGGGGTTTATGTCGAGCAGCACAAGGTCTTGGTCGGTTATTCTTTCAAGCCTTGCGCGGACGGTGTTTGCGTTGAGTTTTGTCGTGCCTGACTCCGAGACTTCTAGGAAGTTGGTTGGCTTATCCAGTTCTAGCTTAAGCTGTTTCTCACCACAGTGGGGGCAGGTGTGCTCATTCATAGCTCTCTGCTTTATTCTGTAGATAAGGTTCTTGTAGGGCATATTTTTCTTCTTCAACTCTTCAAGCTCTTTTCGGTATTTCTCAATAACCTCATCAGGAAGCAGTAGCCGTCCACATGACCTGCATGTCGACCTAAGCAGCTCGTAGATTATTTTCGCAAAGCCTACATGTATTACTGGGACCGGTAACTCTATTCTACCAAAGTGTCCAGGGCAGCCGAGGTAGGTGTTGCCACAGGTTTTGCATCGCTGGCCTGGCTCTAGGGTTCCGAGCCGTGGGTCCATAACGCTGGTTGGGATTGGTAGGCCGTCTTCGTCGTATGTGTCTGGACTTATTATTTCGGCTACGCTCATTTTCCTGATTAGGTCGGGTGATAGGATGCCGAACCTTATCCCCGAAACAGTTGCAGCTAAGCTCATATTTCGGGCTCCTCCAACAAAATTCTTGGATGTATGCCCATGCTCATCATCTCATTAAGCAGTAGGTAGAAAGCATACGACATAGTGACCGCTTTAACCCTTACCTCTTTTCCGTGGAGGGGGCAGACGTATCTCTCCACTTTAAGGTCGTAGTAGCTCGGCAGCCCGCAGATCTCACAGAAGTAGGCAGTGTATTTGTCGCTTTGTTCCAACAGCCTGTCCAGCAGCAGGTATGAGGCGCCGTAGGCGATTAGGCAGTCCCTCTCCATCTCGCCGAATTTCAACCCTCCGCCCCTAGACCTGCCCTCAGTCGGCTGCCGTGTAAGCATCTGGACCTGTCCTCTTGACCTCGCATGTATCTTATCCCTTACAAGGTGATGTAGCCTTTGATAATACACCACGCCGATAAATATTTCCGCCTCAAGCGTCTTGCCTGTTACTCCGCTGTAGAGTAGCTCCCTGCCGTTGCTTTTGAAACCGAGGGCCTCCAACTCCGCCCTTAACTCCTCTAAGGGTTTACCGATGAATGGCGTGCCATCCACCAGCTCGCCCTTTATACTGCCCAGCTTCCCCGCGAGGCTTTCGACAAGCTGTCCTATGGTCATACGTGAGGGAAAAGCATGCGGGTCTATGAGAAGGTCAGGCACTATGCCGTCCTTGGTGTACGGCATGTCCTCCTGCGGGATGAGCATGCCGACAACACCTTTCTGCCCATGTCTAGAGGAAAACTTGTCACCTATCTCTGTGAAACATGTAGCCCTAACTTTTGCCTTAACAAGCTTGTTTCCCTCAGACCCCGACGTTATGAATATGGAATCAACCGTGCCTGTCTCCGAAGGCTGTACGGACACAGATGAGTCACGCCAAACCATTTCACGCGTGGGAACCCGTTGGTATTCCTCAAGGAAACGTGGTGGGCTGATCATTCCGATTATAACTGTACCTCCTGAGACATCAGACTCTATGTGTGCTAAGCCGTCTTGGTCCAAGACTCTGTAAAACTGTTCGCCCCTGTAGCCGCGGACGGAGGCGTCTGGTATGGTAAACTTATCCTTCTGGCCTCCAGGGGTCTGCCTTGCCTCCACCTCGTATGTTCTCCAACTGAGCGAGAGTCCAAGACCCCGTTCCACTGAAGACCTGTTTAAAACCACCGCATCCTCCATGTTGTAGCCTTGCCCTGTGAGAATTGCCACAACCATGTTCTGTCCCGAGGGCCTGGTGTTAACTCCTATGAAATCAGCGGTTCGGGTGGTTACGATAGGTTTCTGCGGGTAGACGAGTAGATGGCTGCGTGAATCAGTCCGCAACATGTAGTTTATCGCATATACGCCAAGGGCCTGCTTAGCCATCGCGCCCTCGTATACGTTCCTCGGCGACTGGTTGTGTTCCGCGTAGGGTATCAGTGAGACAGCCACACCTAACATGGCGAAAGGTGTGATCTCCAGGTGTGTGTGGTCGCTCGTTACTTCATCAGGCTTTAGGGCAACATATGCATTTTCCTCCTCCTCGGCATCTAGGTATTCAATAATTCCGATGCTTATGAGGTCTCTAAACCTTGAGGTCTTGCGCCTTATTAGCTCGACATGCTGCCTCTGCAACAGGGGCTGGCCGTTCTGGACAACTATCAACGGCCTCCGAACCCTTCCCTCATCGGTGTTCACAACAACCTCTTCAACATGTTTGCGTTTGTAATACGCCACGTTAATGTTTTGGCTTATAACCCCCTCCCTCCTTAAACGCCTAATTTCGCTAACCAGTGCAGCGCCGTTTCCGTGGAAACCTTCCAAAACCCCGTCGACGAATACCTTAACAGGCGGAGGGGTTTTCTTTTTCGCAATGATTTCGTTCAGAGGAATTACGTTGAGCTGGAATAGCTTATCCATCAGGTCTTTTTTGTTGGCTTGGAAGGATATTTCAGCTGAGAGGGCTAGGTTTTTGACAAGTCCTGCGTTGCTGCCTTCTGGTGTCTCACATGGACAGAGCCTGCCCCAATGTGTTCCATGTAGGTCTCTTGCCTCGAAGTGTGGCTGGCCCCTACTCAGAGGAGACTGGATGCGTCTGAGGTGGCTTAGTGTAGCCAAGTAATTTGTCCTGTTTAGAAGCTGGGTTACCCCAACTCTACCCCCGGGCCAGTTGCCTGTGGCCATCGCATGTCTTACGAACTCGGAGACAATCCCGTGTCTGACGTAGGAGCTTATCTGAAGAGGCTGCCGTGACGGAATTATCCTTTCAAGCTGGTAGCGCAAATCACGGAGCATCTTTGCAAACGCCATCCGGTAAAGCTCAGTCAACAATGCTGATTCGAGCTTAATCCGCTTGTTGGCGTAATGGTCCCGGTCGTCAGGTTCGCGGAGGCCGAGGCTTGTCTCCAGAACGCGGCCAATCATTTCGCAGAGGTGGACTGCTTTCTTGAGTCTAGCCGCCTTGGTGGTCCCTAGGTGGATGAGAAACATTGTGTCGATTAATTGCTCAGCCTTCTCAAGCCTGTATTCCTCGGCGTAGCCGAATGCGATTCTGCTGCCTATGAAGTCGAGTGCCTGCGAAACCGTTTCAACACCTTCAGCCTCTTGGAAGCTGGGTTCGAGAAGTTCCTGAACCTCCTTTAACGGTGAAATTAAGTTGGCTATTTCCTGGTCTTTCGTCAACCCAAGGGCCCTGAGCATAATTATTGCGGGAACGCCTTTGTAGATGCGTGAAAAATAGACCTTGACTGGGCCGTCTTTGCGGTAGCTGACCTCAACCCTTATCTGCCTGCCATAAGCCGCTGAGAGAACGACGGCGGAGTACTGGGGCCTGCCGTTTCCCTCCTTAGCTGTTACAATAATCCTGTTGGGCGCGAGGTCTTCTATGGCTACGATGACGCGTTCAGAGCCGTTTATGATGAAGTATCCGCCGGGGTCTTTGGGGTCTTCGCCGACGGCCATAAGCTCGTCTGGCGTCATTTTTGACAGTGGGCAGATGTCAGACTTCACCATGACTGGGATTGTTCCGACCCAGACTTTATCGGATGCGGGTGCTGCGATGGGTTTTCCATCAAGGTATATGCTCATCTGGACGTAAATGGGCGCCTCGTAGGTAAGGTTCCTGAAACGGGCTTCAGAGGGGTAGATGCGCTGGAATGTGGGTGCGTCAACCTCCCTCTTGATTGGTTCCCCGACCTCAACCTTGCCGAATTTGACGATAACTGTCCCATGCTTTGTCTTTATTTCATGGTCCCCAAGCGACTGTACCAGCTGCTGCAGCCCTTCCTTAATGAAATAGTTGTATGAGCGTAAGTGGTGCTGTACCAGCCCCTCGTCCTCAAGAGTGGACTTGAAAACGTCCCATGTATCATCCTTTGTCAGCTGAGAAGACATTAACTCTCACCCCATACCACGCGGTAGTATTCCGCCTCCCCAGCCGTTTCTGACCGCCGTATTATTTTAATTATGTCCCCTACCCTAGCCCCCAGCTTTTTAACCATGGGGTCTGATGGGCTAATGTACGGCAGCTTGTCAGCCGTGACGCCTAGTCTTTGCAACAATTTCTCAGCCTCCTCCTTTGATAGAAGTTCGTGTTTGGGGACGTAGACGTGCTGTGAAAGGTCTCTAGGCTGCTCCATCCTATCTTTTTCGGTGTCAGAAACAGGACGCTGTTTTGGCATAGCTCAACCCTACAGTTGATGAAAAAAGTAGCCAACAATAATATAAGTTTTCATTAGTTGGAGGCGGGTTTGCTGTATGTTTTCGTACCCCGCGGCTGTTAAGCATATCTCACGCCTTCATGGTGTCTGTTTTATATTGCCTGCGTCTTGACGGCGCTGCTTACCTTCATCAGCTTTTCCAGAATCATGTCGTGCTTGTATTCGTCAGCCTCTATAGAGTCTAGGAGGATTTTAACAACGTTGCTTCTGAGAAGTTTCTTCACCTCTTCGAACCCTGCTGAATGGCCTTTTTCCTCAAGCTGCTGGAGCTGTTGTAAACGATCAGGGTCTGGGAGTGGGCCGTCCTCCACATCTTTCTCAACGGCTGCGATTGCAGCCTGAACTATGTCGGCGTGCCTTATGCTGTCTGAGGCGATTTGTCTGAAAAGAAGCCTGACCATGTCGTCGCTGGCTTTAATGGCCTCTGAAAGGAATATTTCAGCAGCTTCCTGCTCCGCTACGAGTCGTTGGCGAAGCAGCCTTACCGCGCTCATCTTAGCCTCCTCCCCGCCCTCCCTTATAGAGGGAGTTGAACCAGTTAGTGTTAGGACTTCATAGGCGAGGTCAAGAAGCTCTGTCTCAGCAACAGCCCTTTTCTTGAACGCTATTTTACCAGCGTATTCGCGGACCATTTTTCTAGCCTGCTCACCCACTGGGAAAGTTTTCCCACCCAATGCACGAACTCCCTTCAGGTACTGCGTGACCGCCTGCGGTGTTACTGAGAGTAGGCGGGCCGTTTCAGACTTTCTCAGGCCATAAGTTTTGACCAGCTCGGCTGCTATGAGCGACCTGAGTACTGGAATGACCTCCTCGGCCTTGGGAGTTTTCACGATTTTACTTGAGATTAACGGCGTTATATTCTTTTTCTGCAACCGTGTGAAGTGTTTGTTTCACGGCGTATACCTTAAATCATCGTTATAACGCCGTTATATCGTGAACAGCACCAGCAAAACAGTCATCCTGTTAACAGCAGGTGTTGTTATCGGCCTCCTGCTCTCTGCAGGCCTCGCTATTCTAACACAGCCACAGCCAACGCAGAAGCTCGTCATCGCCATACAGCCCACGTTGGCTGCCGCCGATGCTCTCCAGAGATCAAAGCCCCTTGAATCTTTCCTTGAACAGCGGCTCGGGGTGGATGTCGAAATATATGTTCCAACATCTTACGCCGCTGTTGTTGAGGCTTTGAGACAGGGCCATGCCGACGCCGCCATGATGAGTGCATGGCCCTCGTATCTCGCTTGGAAGCTGGCTGGTGCGGAGGTTGTGCTTGCGGAGGTGAGGCGCGTAGGTGAGGGAGACAGTCTTGTTGAGCAAACCTACTACTACTCGTACTGGGTAGTCCTTCCAGACTCGCCGATCAAATCGCTTGAAGAACTTCGCGGCAGAAAAGTAGCCTTGCCCAGCCCAATATCCACATCGGGCTACGTAGCCCCCCTCGCCAAGCTTGTCGAAAAAGGCCTAGTGAGGGTTGAGGGTAAGAAGGAGGCAGACCCTTCAACATTTTTCACAGTAGTGTTCACTGGGGGTTATGCTCAGTCATGGAACGCGCTCAAGGCGGGTGATGTTGACGCTGCGGTGATTGCCGGCGACATCCCCGCAGATCTTTACTTTGACGTGATGTCTAAGGTGCGGGTTGTAGATTCGCAGGGGCCGATACCCAGCCACGGAGTAGTATTCTCAAAAGACCTGAAGGAACCTCTGCGCAGTAATTTGCTCCAGGCCTTCCTTGAGCTTGGGGAGAAACAGCCCGAGCTTATGCGCTCATTCGTATCAGCCCTATTCGTCAGGTTTGAACCAACAACCTCGGAAAAGCACCTACAAGCCCTAGGCAAGTATCTCGAGCTCACCAACCTCAAATACATGGAGAAGGTTGGATAAATTGAGGGTCTTCGAGGTCCGCGACCTACATTTCTCATACGACGGCTCGAAGCCGGTCCTGCGGGGCGTTAACTTAACGCTTGAAAGGGGTGAGGCCCTCGCTTTAATGGGGTCCTCCGGCTCGGGTAAAACAACCCTCCTCAAGATAATCGCTGGGCTTCTCTACCCCTACGAAGGCGTGGTGAAAGTTTTTTCGGACAAGATAGGTTACATTCCGCAAAATTTCGGCCTCGTAAAAAACCTCACCGCCCTCCAAAACGTGTTGCTTGGCTCTCTGGGGCGTGTGGGGAAAACCTCATCCCTGCTGGGCAGGTTTCCCAAGAAGGAGGTTGAGAAGGCCTACAGCCTGCTGGAGGCTGTTGGGCTTGGGCATTTGTCGGAGAGGAAGACAGCCATGCTCAGCGGCGGCGAGAGGCAGAGGGTTGCCGTTGCTAGGGCTTTGATGCAGTCACCGGCAATACTTCTGGCCGACGAGTTTGTCTCCGACCTCGACGTAGCCAACGCAATCGACGTAATGAGGCTTACAATTGATGTCTGCAAGAAGAACAATATAGCTGCTTTAATGACGATGCATGACGCATTTCTGGTTAACCGTTTCGCAGACCGGGTGGCTGTGATGAAGGAGGGTAGAATAACGGCCGAGATGGATGCGAAAAAAGTTGACATAGACGGGCTTGAGGCGGTTCTGAGGTGAACCATCCCCCATGAAATTTTGCTAGGCAGGTTGGCTACCTACTCACAGGGCTGGCGTTTATTCTGGCAGCCCAGCAAATAGGCTTCACAGACCTATCACGCCTCTCCAAGGGGTTCTCAAACCTGTTGTCGCTCTCAACGGAGCTGTTTCCTCCAAACTTAGAGGAAATACCGGCAGTTCTCAGCGCGCTTTTTGAAACCATCCAGATAGCATTCGTCGGAACAATCATAGGCTTCGTTTTATCCATACCGGCCGCCGCCCTAGCCCTCCGGACAGCCTTTCCCAGCTACATAACGGCGCCAACAAGAGCCTTGCTGGCCTTGGTAAGAACAATCCCCGCCCTCTTCTGGGCCGTCTTATTCGTCATAGCGGTAGGCCTAGGGCCGCTGGCGGGGACGCTCGCAGTATCGGTATACTCGCTCGGATACCTGTCGAAACTATTCTATGAGGCCTTTGAGGCGGTCGACCAAGACACGCTTGACGCGCTGAGATGCGCGGGGGCCTCAAGCCTAGCCCTCGTCAGATATGCAGTCATCCCAGAATCATTAAACACTATCTTTAGCCAGTTGCTCTTCATGTTCGAGTACAACGTAAGGGCCTCCACTGTGCTGGGCTTCGTAGGCGCTGGAGGGGTTGGTTTCCTCATGATAAACTACATCGAAACACTTAGATACAGTAGTCTGACAACGGTCATAATGATGACGCTCATGGTTGTGGTTGCGGTTGACTACTTTAGTGGGAGGCTGCGTAAAATGGTTCTCCCAGAAGTAAGAATAAAAACACCACCGCCTCTGAAAACAAGAACAACTCCACGGCCCTAGGGCGCAAAACAGCTAAAAATCAAACGATACATCAATCTATCATGGCTCAGGAAGGTTTTTCCAAAATCATTTACAGAAAGGAGGGCGGGGTAGCATGGATTACGCTCAACAACCCAGCCAAATACAATGCCTTGGAGCTCGACCTGAGACGCGAGCTAAAGGCCGCTCTCGAGGACGCTGCAGGTGACAGATCAGTCAGGGCGGTTGTTATCCGGGGCGCGGGCGGTAACTTCTCCGCGGGGGCCGACATAAAGGCCTTCCTACAATGGGATCCGGCCGAGACCGTTCGAGTTGCCAATGAGGTGGGGACCTCTATGGTGCTGTCAGCTATCATCAGGAATATGCAGAAACCGGTCATCGCCTTGGTGGAGGGCTACTGTCTAGGCGGGGGTTTTGAGCTCGCGCAGGCATGCGACCTCATCATAGCATCAGAGGACGCTGTTTTCGGCCAGCCCGAGATAAACCTAGGCATCATACCGGGCGGGGGTGGGACGCAGAGGCTCACAAGGCTTGTGGGGGAGAAAAAAGCGAAGGAATTGATCTTTACAGGTGATAGGGTCCCGGCTTCAACCCTTGCGGAGCTGGGTTTGGTCAACGTAGTCGCCCCCAAGGAACGGTTGGAAGAGGCTTTGAAATCCATGCTGGATAAAATAATTTCCAAGCCCCCGCTTGCAATCGCTGCGGCGAAGGAGGCTGTGAACATGGCGCTTGAGACGGGCCTGAGTGCAGGGCTGCGTGCAGAGTTGATGCTTTTCGCCTCCCTGTTTGCCAGCGAGGACCAGAAAGAGGGTGCGAGGGCCTTTCTCGAGAAAAGGAAGCCTGTTTGGAAGGGGCGGTAGGCTACTGCGGCTCTATCGTGGAAGGAGGCTTGCTGGTGATGGCGTAAGTCACCCACGTAACGTTCTCAACCTCGTTAACAATCCTCCTACCTATTCTATCCAGCACCTCATAGGGGAGGCGGGCCCAGTCGGCGGTCATCCCGTCGGTGGATGTTACTGCACGAACAGTCACGATGTAGCCCACGCTCCTCCTATCGCCCTTGACGCCTGTAGCCATGTCATCGCCCACCACTGCAAAACACTGCCAAACCCCGTCGCCAAGCCCGGCGGCCGCCACCTCCTCCTCAACGATGGCGGAGGCCTCCCTGCATATCCTAAGCTTCTCAGCAGTAACCTCCCCAAGTATTCTAACAGCAAGTCCAGGCCCTGGGAAGGGTTGCCGCCTAACTATCTTCTCGGGCAGTCCTAGAACCTCCGCCAGCTTTCTCACCTCGTCCTTGTAAAGCTCCCTCAACGGCTCCACAACCTTTAAACCGAGGTTTTCGGGGAGGCCGCCCACGTTGTGGTGTGTCTTTATTACCGCGGAGCCGCCGACGGACCTCCCGCTCTCTACAACGTCGGGGTAGAGGGTTCCTTGGGCCAGGTGCGTGAAGGGGCCGTGTACCCTGCTGACCTCTTCAAAGATTGCTGCGAACTCTGCTCCGATTATCTTCCGCTTCTCCTCGGAGTCCTTAACCCCTCTAAGCCTTGAGAGAAACCTTTGGGAGGCGTCCACGTAGATTATGTTTTCACCGCCGACGACCTGTTTCAAAACAGCCAAGACCTCTTCGGCCTCGTTCTTTCTCAGCAGTCCATGGTTGACAAACAGGCATTTGAGCCGGTCTCCGACTGCGCGTGAAACTATGGCCGCGGTAACAGTGGAGTCAACCCCCCCGCTAACCGCGCATAACACCTTGCCTTCCCCAACCGTCTCAGCCACCTCCCTGACAGCCTTCTCGAGGTAGCTGTCCATGCTCCAAGAAGGCCTGCATCCACAGATGTTTACAACAAAGTTGCGGAGAATGTCAGAACCTTTCTCTGTGTGCTGGACTTCGGGGTGGAACTGTATGCCGTAAACCCTGAGACCGCCGTGGTAGATTGCTGCGTGGGGTGAGGAGTCCGTCAACCCCGCCGTCTGAAACCCCTCAGGCGGTCTCTCGACATGGTCAGAGTGGCTCATCCAAACCATTAGCCTGTCCGGAAGCCCTCTAAACAGTTCGCAGGAATTATCCAGACGAAGCTCCGTCCGGCCGTACTCTCTTCGGCTGGCTCGCCTGACAACGCCGCCGAAAGCCCAGGCCAGCAGTTGGTGGCCGTAGCATATGCCTAGCACAGGCCGTCCACCGAGCTTCTCGAAGTCGACGGTGGGAGCGTTCTCCTCGTAAACGCTTGCAGGACCGCCTGACAGTATAAACCCCTTCACCTCCCGTCCCCGGGCCACGGTGTCGACCGCTGTATTCGGCGCTACAACTGTCTTTACGCCCAGCTCCCTGACCCTCCGGCTAATCAGGTGGGCATACTGGCCCCCGAAATCAACGACTGCGATAACGTCCTCCGATATGGTGCTTCACCTGTTTTCCGGTGTTTCCAGCGAAATATAATGTTGGGTTGGCAGCTCTTTTGTGGATTCACCAATAGCCTTAAATATGTGATGATGTATTCCACAACATGCACCCGCAGGAACGAGCACTTTCAACAAAGAACTTAGCAGCTATCGCTCTTTTCGCAGCATTCTACACGTTGACGGTTGCTGTCACAGGTATTATATTACCTGTGTTGCGCGGCTACCCGGCACATTTCTTCAGAGGCCTCTCGATGAGCGCCTGCGCGGCCTTTTCAAGAGCTCGGTGGAGTGTGAGCACCATGTCTGTAATCTCTGGCCTGGTCTTTCTGGCCGTTGTCCCAGCGCCCGCGCCTTATCTCCTCTTTTCAACTGTTGGGGCGGGGGTTACGTATGATCTATGCATGGGTCGAGCATACCAGCAGTCGGTTAGGAGATTCGGGAGGATAACTGTGGGGACGCTGTTGAGCGGTCTTGTTGAAGGTGTCATAGCCATGGCGGTGCTGACCTATGTCGGGTTGTTTAACGTCAGACCGGAGCTGTTGGCCGTGATATGGGTTGGTGCCATAGCCGCCAACATGGTCCTCAGCACCATCGGGTCCCAAGTTACCGTTCTACTACTCCGCCGCTACCGTAAATGACGCCGACGATGGCGGAGTTTCTCGCCAGAGCCGCCGCCGTCTACGCCCTCGTAGTCTGGGCTGGGGGAATTTTCCACCTAACCTTCGCCGCAATACCTGAGGCTTCAAGGCTTGACAGTGGGCTGCGGCTTAAGGTCATAGCCGGGATGATGAGGAGATACAACCCATTTGCGTGGACAGCGTTACCCGTTCTCCTCGTTGCAACATCCTATCTTGCTTTGTTCAAAACAGGTCTAACGCTAGTGCCCATCATAACATTGCTAGTCGTCGCCGCCTCATTCACTCTAGACTTCATACACTCATTCATCTACGGGCCGAGGGCGGTAAGGGGAGATGGGGCTGCACGCCGTAAAGCCCTTACTCTGGCGTGGGCTGAGACTTTAATGGTCTTTGCTCTGCCCCCGCTTGTGGCCACGCTCCTGTGAAAAGTTATAATACTTTGGATGTTCTCAAAATGTTGTGAACAGAGCTGTTGCGGCTGGTTTGCTGCTGTTTCTGGCAATCTTCCAGTTCTTCATGTTTTTCCGAGTGGCCGAGTCTATTTACCCGGGCTACAGCGTCTCCAACAACTACATCAGCGACCTGGGTGTGGGGCCCGCTGCAGGTGTTTTCAACAGCTCCATAATCTTGCTTGGGCTGGGTGTTATGGCTGCCGCATATCTTGCGCTTCCCGCCTTCAAAAGCAGGGTGTTGAGTATTTTGGTTGGGCTGGCTGGCTTCGGAGCAACAGGTGTAGGAGTTTTCCCGGAAAACGTCCCCATCCTCCACACCGTAATGTCCTTTATCACATTTTTCTTCGCAGGCATAGCAGCCCTCTACGGAGCCCGTGTCTTCAAACAATCAATGGGTTTGCTCTCGATAATTTCAGGCCTCACATCTCTAGCGGCTCTAATTCTGTTCGCAACAGGCAACTACCTCGGCCTAGGACATGGAGGCATGGAGAGGTTAATCGTGTATCCCGTCCTCGCGTGGGGTCTTATGGTCGCCGGCTACCTGCTTACCGCTGGGCGGCAGACTTAACTCTCTCCACCTCGCCCCCGCAGGCAGGACACCTCGGGACAGAGAACGTGAAGGTCTCGCTACAGACCGTGCACCTAAAGATATAACTCCTCACCTCCTTGATGGGCTGCCTAGCAATCCCCAGCACCTGCAGTCCTAAGGCCAGCGCCATGTTCTGGACACTGTAGTCGTCAGAGACTACGACGACTTCCCCGCCCTCTTCACTCAACTCAGCCGCAGCCGCCAGTAATAATATGTCCGTTTTCGAGAGACGGCCGAACTCGCCTTTTTCACGGGCCTTGGAGGCGACCAGTTCAACAACCTGTTTTGAGGGTTTCTTTAGTTTTAGAACCTTCCGCGACAGGGCCATCGAGAGCCTTTCTGGCGCAAGCCCGCCGTAGACAACCTCGTCCACCACCTCCTGCACCGTCACAAGCTCGGCTGAGCCGGGTTCAAGCTGCGTTGCGAGAATCGCGGTCGTGTCCAGCACGTAAACCTTACGGGCGGCCATATATCCTCTTCCGCAACCTCCGGCTGAAGAGGGGTTTCTCGTTAAACTTGACTAAGCTGATGTATCGTGGTGACTTCCTGATTTCGACCTCGCCTTTTCGCAGCTCCTTGACTGTGTGGCCGTCAACCAACACCTGTGCCTCACCCTTTGTAATAGTTACGGTTATGGGTAGCTCTATGGATAACACGATTGGCCTGACGTTGCCGAGTGACGCCATAGGTGTGACAAGCACGGATTCAAGCCTTTCATCCACCACCGGGCCTCCGGCGGAGAAAGCATACGCCGTCGAACCAATCGGAGTGGCCAGTATTACGCCGTCAGCCACGTCGGAGACAAGTTGCTCACGCTGCGATAACTTATACTGTACAACTCTTCCCGGATACCTTGATGAAACATAGGCCTCGTTGAGGGCGTCAGCCACAAACTCCCCCTCCGCAAACGTGGCAAGCCTCATCACCTTCTCCACAAAATAAGCCCTCTCCATGATTCTTGCACAAGCCTGCTCCAGCTCATCCGCTTCAGCCGTGCAGAGATAGCCAGCGCGGCCGTAGTTGACGCCTAAAAGCTTGACGGCCGATGTCGCGACCTTTCTCGCCACACGCAGTAAAGTTCCGTCGCCGCCGAGGACGAGGAGAAACCCGTCATCAATGTTTCCAAACTTCTTCTCAAAAACCTCTAAGGAATATGTTTGGCATGCCTCTTTGGAGAAGAACTCGCCCACCTTAGCAGCCGCCTTAACCGCCTCAGGCCTCGTCGCCGCATAAACAACGGTTATTTCAGCCAGCCGCAGACACCCCTCAAACTAACCACACATGTCACGCTATGTGTTTTCGCAGCTCCACTATATCCGGGTTTATCAGCGGTATTACGGCGTCCGCCCTAACCTTCTCAGGCTCTTTAAGCCCAGAGCCCGTCACCAAAACAACTATGTTTTCCGAGTTTTCCAAGAACCCTTCCTCTAAAAGTTTCTTGACCGCCATAACGCCTACCGCGCCGGAGGGTTCCGCAAAAACACCCTCAAGCTTTGCGAGCAGCTTCACCGACTCCCTTATCTCGTCCTCCTCTAGGGCTACCGCCGTCCCACCTGATACTTTCACAGCCTCCATAGCTGCGTCCCCGTCCCATGGATAGGGGTCTAGAAGGCCTGAGGCGATTGATTTCGGCCATTTTTCGGCCTCAACCTCCTCAAACCTCTTACCGGCCTTAATGGCCCTAACCAGCGGCATATTTCCAGCCGGCTGCACAGGTATTATCTTTGGATAGCTGTCTGTCAGGCCGAGTTTTCTCAGCTCCCTAAACCCCTTCCACACCCCCGTGGCCAGGCATCCCGAGCCCGTGGGAATGACTACTGCGTCCGGGCATCTCCACCCCATCTGCTCCACAACTTCGTATGAAATGGTTTTGGGGCCCTCGACTTGGTAGGGGTTGAAGGGGCCGAAGCTTGGGCAGGGATACCATCCCAGCTCCCTCACTGTTTGGAGCATGAGTTCGACGGTCGGGTCTCTCCCCTCAGCCACCTGCCTAACCCTGACGACGTCCGCTCCGAACAAAAGCAGCTGGGACACCTTTCCGACAGCCACGTCCTCCGGCACGAATGCGTGACATCTTAGGTTAAGAGAGGCGCTGTAGGCAGCCAGGGATGAGGCTGCGTTCCCGCTTGATGCTATGACGACGTCGGATACGCCCATCTCAAACGCCTTCGCCGCACCCACAGACATTGCCCTGTCCTTGAAGGAGGCCGTTGGGTTCCGTGTTTCATCTTTCAAAAATAGGTTTGAGAGGCCGAGGAACTGGCCAAGCCTTTTCGCTCTAATCAACGGTGTCCCACCCTCGTTGAGCGCTGGAGCATATCTTCTGTCAACAGGCATCAGCTCCCAATAGCGCCAAACGCCGTTGCGTGGTCTTCCCGCAACCTCTCTGGCGGAAAACGTCTCCTGCACCTTGTCAAAATCATACACTATATCCAGTCTGCCGAAATCATTTTTTACACATATCAAAGGATTGTCTTCAGGCCTATACTCGGCTCCACATCTGCTGCAGACAAGCTTTTCCACAAACATTTCAGAGAGGCCTCAACACAAACCTGCATACGGGGCCCCCGACAGCCCTACACTCAATTTCCCGCGACTCAAACCTCTTCCCGAATACAGACTCCGCTATGCCACCAACTATGCCGGCAAGGAAGTAACACACGGGGCCCTGCATGTTTTCTTGCCCGTGGCAGAATACACAGTTTTCAAAAACAACCTCGATAAAGTTTCCCTCCTCAAGCTTGTTAGCCACATGGTTCCGGCCCCATCCAGACCTGAACGCGGCGTATGAAAGCATTTTAATCGCCTCCCCAGCGTTCGCCGTGCTCTGAAATGCTTTCTTCCCTAGTGCGACACCGTAGCGGTGGCCGAGGTTCCAGAGGAGTGCTTGCGCGGCCTGTGGCGATATACTCTCCCCAAGAAGGCTGATCATCTCACCGAATGTTTTGGCCGAGAGATAGAAGACTCTTCCGCCCAATATGTTGTCGTACAGTGCTCCATCGTCCACGGTCATACGCTTCTCCATCTGCATAAAAATATGTCGGTGGAGGTGTTTGTCATGGTTTTTAGCGTATTACTTCCAGGCGCGAAGCATACAGCTCACGTTGTTGCTTGGTATATTCGTCGAGGGGGTGCTCTCTCTCGGGGATTTTGACAGCCTTCTTGCCTGTACCATAGGCTTCCGTGGAGAGGTAGCGGTTGCCTGAGTCACATATCAGGGTGACGATTTTCCTCAGCTCAGGGTGTTTTCTCGCTATCTTTATTGCGGCGGCCACGTTACATCCTGAGGATATTCCTGCGAAAACTCCCTCTAACCGTGCAAGCCTGCGTGTCATCTCAATCGCCTCTTCGGAGGAAACTGTGACAACCCCGTCCAAGATGCTTATGTCGAGGTTGCGCGGTATGAAGCCGTCCCCGATTCCCTCAATCTTGTGAGTTCCCCATCTACCGTCTGCGATTATGGGGGCCTCGGCGGGCTCAACTGTGTAGAGCTTGATTTTCTGCGACTTGGTTCTAAGATATCTCCCAACCCCGGTGACCGTACCCCCCGAGCCCTGCGACATCACGAAGCAGTCAATCTCCCCCTTTGTCTGCTCCCATATCTCGGGCCCGGTTGTTTTGAGATGTGCCTGTACGTTGTCGGTGTTTGTGAACTGGTTGGGCATCCAGTATTTCCGGGGGTTCTCCCTAAGCATGGACTCGGCTTTCTTGAGGCTTAGGTCTACGTCGCTTTCCGCCCCGGGTGTGAACACCAGCTCGCCGCCGAAAGCTCTTATCAACTGTTTCCTTTCCTCGCTCATACCCTCGGGCATGACTATCGTAACCTTGTAGCCTAGATGTGTTCCGACAAAGGAGCACGCGATGCCGGCATTACCTGTCGAGACCTCCAGTATCTCCATGCCCGGCCGCAGCTCCCCCCTGTTTATAGCCGCCTGTATCATCTCACGGTAGATGCGGTCCTTCAAGCTACCCGACGGATTGTAGAACTCAAGCTTGGCGTATATCTCGGCCGAAACCCCTGCTTCACGCGGAATTTTTTTAAGCTTAAGCAGAGGGGTATTCCCTATTGTGTCAAGTATGTCTTCAGCTACTTTCATCTTTTTCTTCCCATGACCATCGACATCACGGCTTTCTGGACATGGAGCCTGTTTTCAGCCTGCTGGAAGTAGAGAGAGTAGCTGGGGTTGTCTATTACCTCGTCGACGACCTCCTGTCCCCTGTCCGCGGGGCCGCAGTGCATGTATTTTCCCCTGTTTGTCAGGTCCATTAGCTCGGGGGTGCATATCCAGTTCTTGAAGCCGTCCTGGTACTTTGTGGCGCCTTCCTTGTCGACGGTGCTGTTGTAGGGTGGGAAGAATTTTTTCGGCGACCAAGCCTTAGGGTACACGAAGTCAGCGCCCTCGAAAGCCTCTTTCATATCGTTGGTTACGGTGAAAGAACCTCCGTATTGCTCAACGTTTTTCCTGCACGCATCTATAACGTGGTCTTCAAGCTCGAAGCCCGGCGGGTGGGCTAGGACAACATCCATCCCGAACTGTGTGCCGATGAGTATGCAGCTCTGTGGTACGGCGAGCGGCTTCAGCCCGCCTGAGTATGCGTATGATACGACGAATTTTTTCCCACGGGGCTTTGGCGCAACATCTGTAATGGCCATCATGTCCGCAAGGGCTTGGAACGGATGGTATATGTCGTCCTCCATGTTAAGGACGGGTATTGTGGCCCATTTGGCGAACTCCTGGATAACCCTGTGGCCACGGCCTATATGCCACTTCGCCGCATCGCCGTATATCCTGACAGCTATTGCGTCACCGTACGTGCTTAGAACCCGGGCCACGTCAGCGATTGACTCCGTCTGATATGGTATCATGTCTTCAGGGAGGGTTGGGGTGTAAACGTCTGAGGGGCTGAGGAAGTGGGCGTGCCCACCTAGCTGGTATATCCCAGCCTCGAAGCTGTTACGCGTCCTCAGAGACCTGTTGTAAAAGAGCATGAACAACGTCTGCCCCTTCAAATACTCCGTTGGCTTTTTTGCCCTAAACTTTTCACGTAAGTCCCTCGCGACCTTCAAGATTTTGGCGATGTCGTCTTGGCTGTAGTCGTTTGTGTTCAGGAAATCCTTTCCAGCCAAACTTCCGACGTATGCGGGCTTCCCCGCTGCTCTTCGCCTAGCCATGGAGATTGACCACCAGAAAACATAATAAACCTATGTTTAGAGCAGGTAGGTCAACGCAGCCCAAGCGAAGAAGCCAGCTGCGTGAAGTAAGGCTGTTCTGGTGGCGAGCTGTATGTTGGCCGCTAGGGCGGGTATCATTAGGTAGGGGTTTCCATAGGTCTCGCCAACAGACCTGACGGTCTTGACGGCTAGGGGGATGGTCAAGAGCGCGAGCAAGGCGGTGGGTGGTGCGAGGTTGATTGCTACGGGTAGAACAACCATAAAATATGTGGCCGCTAGAAGCAGCTTGTAAAGGGTCAATACCTGCTCCTTTGTCAGCCTCGTGATAAGCGTCCTTTTTCCGGCGGCCAAGTCGTATGGGGCGTCGGGTATTTCGTTGATGTAGAGAATGAGCGCTATTAGTATCCCGACTGGTATCGAGGCTAGGACGGCCTCTGGGCTGAATGCCTGTGCCTGAACGTAATGGCTTCCCAATACGATGACGGGGCCGAAGCCAACCCCGACCGCAAGCTCGCCGAGCCCCCGGTACGCCAGCTTGAATGGTGGAGCCGTGTATGCTACGCTTATGAAAACACCCACAGCCGTGAGGGCAATTATGGGTATGAAGCCCCTCAACACCGCAAGGTAGAGACCTATGGCTATTCCCACGACGTAAAAGAGGGTCGACAAGCTTATGGTCTGGCGTTGGGTTAGTAGGCCGTACTGGATGACGCGTGAGCCGCCGCTGAACGGTGTCGGAGTAACGTTAACCTCGTCAGCCCCCAGCTTTGTGTCAAAATAGTCATTCGTCATATTCAAAGCCAGATGTATTAGGCTGGCGCCCACCAGAGTCAGGATGAAAAGCAGAGGGTCGAACAAGCCCTTGTAGGCGGCTGTCCCTACGCCCATCAATACGGGTGCCGCGGTGGCTATGAGGAACGGGAACCTTGTTGCTCTGAAAAGCAGCTGAAGTGTCGGGAGCCTCGGCTTTATCAGCCTGCCCAGCATCTGGCTGAGTGTTGACGTGTAGCGCTTGGCCTGCGGCACCCTTTCCTCGCAGTACTGGAAGAAGGGCTTTTTCTTCTCATCCCATCCCTGGAGCTTTAACGGTTTAAAGAATATCGTGTTGCCGCGGTCCTCTCCTTCGCCGCGCATCGTAACATAGCGTCTTTCTGTGTAGCCTCCGGTTGGTAGCGGTGTAATGTGGTTTAGCGTCACGGTAAGCTTCTTTTTCGGACTTATGTATGGGGGTTTCTCAACGATAAACCCTCCTTCCACAGGTTTTACGACGGTGGGAAAGCTAATCGGGTATCCGTCGTCGTCGAGGTATGTGGCGGCTGCGTCTGAAAACTCCTCAACATTTACCTGCTGTGTCATGCTCTCCACCTCTTGGGCTCTCTCTGCACGTCCCCGTTTTCCCAAAACAGTATCTCCTGCGGCTTGATCTCGATAACAGCCCTCTCCCAGAAAAGCGGGAGCGCAACCCTCTGTTTTAGGAAAGCATCTATGTAGGGCTCCTTCTTACGCCACAGTTCGACAAGCCACATCCAGCCTTTGTGGAGGTCTTCTTCATAGACCTGTGCATCACCCTTGACGTGGACAGCTGCGTAGAAGGGGGCCTTGATGTACTGGCTGCCGCTAAACAGCACCCCTACCCTCGGATTCTTCCTGATGTAATCTATCTTCTTGCTGAAGAGTATGCTTGAGGTCATGTACAGCCTCTTCCTGTCCCTGCTGTAAAGAGGAAGCATAGGAACCGTTAAAACATCACCTGAGGGCGTGACGAAGCTAAGGTATGAAACTAACGCATTCTCCATTATTGTCTCAGCAGCTTGAAAAATGTCCATGTTTTTGTTTTACGCGGGTCTTTATTTAAGCTTTAACCACTTACAAGTGGTTAATGAAACCTAATAAGCCTAACGAATAGAAGCGAGGACGCGGACAGTCCGGCCAAAAGCATCCATGAGAGGCCGTATCCTAGATAGCTGACGGAGACCGCGAAGAGGGATGGGAGGGATGCGGCGGCGACCAGCTGCAGCCCGTTTATGACAGAGACGGCTGTGGGTAGCTGCTCTTGGTTTAGGCTGAATGTGGGGATGATGTAGGATATGTTGTATGAGGAAACGTAGAAAAAGCCCAGTAGCAAGAGGTTGACAGCCGCAACGATGGGACTGTGGAGTGTGAAGATAGCTAGGCAGACCGTTATCCCAAGGTTGACGAACATAAACAGTTTTCTTTTGGATGCAAAGTGGTCGAAGAGCTTGCCTGAGAAGGGCCCAGCCACCATGCTCGTTAGGCTGAGCAGAGACATCATGAGTCCAGCCGTCTGAACGTCAAACCCTGCATCCTCGTGGAGGTAAAGTATACCAAACTGTGTTAAAGGATACCACGAGCCACCCGACAGTGTTAAAACAACCGCAGTAAGCCACACGGTCCTGTTACGTAGACCCAGCAACCCGAAGCCTAAATCCCCCCTAGGAGAATTTATGCCACGCGTGAGATATGCGGTGATGAGGGTTAAGACGATACCGACAATACCTGGCAGCAATAACGCCATCCTCCAGCCTGTGGCTGCGATAACCACAGGCCACACTCCTAGGGCTAGCAGGGTGCCTGCGTGGAAGCCTGCGTTGTAGACGCCGAGGGCTGTGCCGCGTTCCCTGGCTGGGAAGAGTGGTGTGAAGAAAGCTATGCCGGGTCCGAAGAAGAAGGCCATCGAGACGCCTGTTAAAAACCTGAGGGCGAGAAGTGTCTCAAACGAGGGTGCCAGCCCGGAGAGTCCTGCGAAAAGGGATGAGGCGGCGAGACCGGCGATAGCCGTGTTTCGGGCCCCGAAGCGGGTTGCAACCATGCCGGCGGGTAGTTGGAAGGAGCCTATTCCGACGAGAAAGAGCGTGCCAAGTAGACCCAGTGAGGTTATGTTGAGGCTGAGCTCGTACGCGATGGCTGGCTGCGCAGGCGCCACAGCCAACCAGTTAAGGCTGTATATTACGCGGTCTGCGAAAAGCCATGCTAGAAGCGTCCAGCGACTTCTGCCCGCAAGTATCTTTGATCAGCCTCTCCTGCGGTAGTGTTTCCTGATGTGTTCCTCCTTTATTTTGGTGAGCTCGGCCTCTGGAAGGGTTGAGAGTATGTCCCAAGCTATTTCAAGCGTCTGGTCAAGCGTCCTGTTCTCTGTGTAGGACTGTTTCAGGAACCGTTGCTCGAAGAGGTCGCCGAACTCTAGGTATTTGAGGTCTGTCTCGGAGAGTCCAGCCTTACCGACTATCTCTGCGAGGGAGCGGAGCTGGACTGCTCTGGCGTATGCGGCGTAAAGCTGGTTGCTGACATCGCCGTGGTCCGCCCTTGTCCTCTTCTGCGAAATAATGCCCGGCCCCATAAGCCTGCTGAGGCTCATCAACACGTTCACCGGCGGGTAGATGCCTTTCCTGTAGAGGTCGCGTGAAAGGACTATCTGGCCCTCGGTTATGTATCCCGTAAGGTCCGGGATAGGGTGTGTGATGTCGTCGCTTGGCATGCTCAGTATGGGCATCTGGGTTAGGCTCCCCTTAAGCCCCTTAATACGCCCCGCCCTCTCATAAATGGAGGCGAGGTCCGTGTACATGTAGCCGGGATAGCCCTTCCTACCCGGTACCTCCTCACGGGCCGCGCTGACCTCCCGCAGCGCCTCACAGTAGTTTGTGATGTCGGTGATGATTACTAGGACGTGGTAGCCCTGCTTGAATGCTAGGTACTCGGCCAGGGTGAGAGCTATTCTAGGGGTTACTATTCTCTCGATGGCTGGGTCGTCGGCGAGGTTTAGGAAGAGTGTGCTGCGGCTTATGGCTCCGCTTTCCTCGAGGCTTCGCCTGAAGAACCTTGCCTCGTCGTTCTGTACCCCGACTGCGGCGAAAATCACCGCGAACTCCTCCTCCTTCCCGGGCACAGTGGCCTGCCGGGCTATCTGGGCGGCGAGCACGTTATGGGGCAGCCCAGCTCCGGAGAAAATCGGGAGCTTCTGCCCCCTGACGAGGCTGTTCATGCCGTCGATGGCCGAGACACCGGTCTGTATGAAGTCGGACGGGTACTCTCTTCTCTCTGGGTTGATGGGCTCCCCGTTTACGTCTAAAACCTCATCCGCCACGGGCTCGGGCAACCCGTCCAACGGCTTACCAAGCCCGTCGAATATTCTTCCAAGCATCTCCGTCGAAACCGGAATCTCGAGGGTTCTGCCGAGGAACCGTGCTTTAGTGCCCTCGATTGACAGACCCTGTGTTCCTTCAAAGACCTGTACAACGGCCCTGCCCAACCCGACCTCGATAACTCTTCCGAGACGTCTCTCACCGGAAGCCGTCTCGACCTCCACAAGCTCGTCGTAGGAAACATCAGTTACACCACCCACGACCATGAGGGGTCCCTTGATCTCCTGTATCGACAGGTATTCCAGACCAGCCTTTACTGAAGCCATCTCAACCCCTCACCTCAAGCCTCTCCTCAGCCTTAAGCCCCGCGAACGCCTCCTCCATCGACTTCTCAAGCTGCTCTATAAGCTCCAGCCTGTCGTTGGGTATTTCATACTTCGCCCTGATAAGCCTCGGAATGATCTCCATGCTTCTGATCTCCTTTAGCGCAACACCTCTTCTGAGGGCTTCCTCGGCGAGTTTGTGGAATTTTACGAAGAGGTTGAGGAGCATGACCTGTTTCCTGGGTGGGCAGTAGGAGTCAACCTCGTCGTAGGCGCTTTGCTGCAGGAACCCTTCCCTAATCATCCTAGCTACATCGAGGACCAGCTTCTCCTCGTCGGGCAACGCCTCGGGCCCAAGCAGACGGACAAGCTCCAGAAGGTCTGCCTCCCTCTGCAGCAGCCTATATGCCTGATATCTTAGCTCATACCAGTCAGTTGAAACATTCTCCGCCCACCACTTCCTCACGGTATCCACGTAGGCGGAGTAGGATGTTATCCAGTTTATTGCGGGGTAGTGCCGTGTGTATGCTAGGTTTGCGTCAAGGGCCCAGAATGTTCTTATGAAGCGCATGGTGTGTGTTGTGACGGGCTCTGTGAAGTCGCCGCCCGGCGGGCTTACAGCGCCGACTAGGGAGACGCTTCCTATCCTTGAGGGGTTGCCGAGCGTCACAACTCTGCCAGCCCTCTCATAGAACTCCGCAAGCCTGCTGGCAAGATAGCTTGGATAACCCTCCTCCGCCGGCATCTCCTCAAGCCTCCCACTTATCTCACGTAGGGCCTCAGCCCACCGGCTTGTGGAATCCGCTACGAGCAGAACGTCGTACCCCATGTCCCTGAAGTATTCGGCCATCGTAACCCCTGTGTATATGCTGGCCTCCCTCGCGGCGACAGGCATGTTACTTGTATTAGCGATCAACACGGTCCTCTCCATCAGGGGCCGCCCCGTCGACGGGTCCTTCAAATGCGGAAACTCCGTCAAAACCTCAGACTCCTCATTCCCCCTCTCACCACAGCCTACGTGGAAAATAACCCGTGTATCACTCCACTTAGCAAGCTGGTGTAAGGTGACCGTGTTGTGCAGTATAGCAGGGATGTAACCGCCTACAAAGTTGTGAACAGAAGGTACAGTTAGGTCCAGAACCGTGAAATCACCCTCGACTGTTTCAACTTCTTCGACCATGTCAAAGAATATGCTATCAAGAGCCTCAGCTAGGCAGACTAACTGCACCGGAAGCATATCCCCGACCGCGTCATATGCCTTCAAAAGCATTTGGGCACCGATTCTTTCACCCAGAGTCGTGTAATTATGTAGCTCGAAACCGGCTTTCTTAAGACGGCCAGACTGACTTGATAAGAGTTCTTTAAGGAGTCGCGGAGAAAGCGGCACTATGTCTCTAACTACTCTGTTCTCGGATTTGCATGTAATATATGTCCAAATGCGGGTCGCTAGCGGTAGTTCTGGGGTTTTTGAAAAGACCTGCACATACAGCTCTCGCAGCTCCCGAATACCTGTAATGGTAAGCCGTGTGTAGCTCTGTTTTTGCACGACGGTGTAGAGAATACCTAGACGTGTCAGCAGATATGTCACCCCATTTATTAACTTGGGGGAATCAGAGGTTAGTTCTATAACTCCTTTATTGAAAGTGCCGTCGCCCGATAGGTATCCCCGCAGAAATGCGGCAACCACGCAATCAGGAGACCTCAGAATCTCGGCGGGAATCTCTGCGTTTCTAGATTTCTTCCTCTCCGGAAAACCTAGAGCCTTGAGAATCCTTTTGATTGCGGTGGACCGCACCTCTATTCCCTGAACCGTTCGGTAGATTTTTCTAACACCATGGGTGCCGAAGACGTCGTAAAGAAGGTTCTGGAACCTATCTAGCAAGATTTTGTTATTGTTAAAGAATCGAATTGTCCGTCCGGCCAGCATTCCATCCGAAAGCAGCAGACCCAACAGCTCCGCAAACTCTTCATCGATCACAGGTTTGAGGACGATGGTTTTGCCGCGTTTGGGTGACAGCCTGATTCTATGGGGAAGATCCTGACCTACGAGTTTCAATAATTTGACATATGTGCCGTATAAGGGCCTGTTTTTACCTAGCCAGTAGCCCATTAATGTGTCGTAGCTGATGTCAAGCAGTTTGCTCAAAACCTTCAGCGACCCATGCATATCCAAAAACTTCTGTATAGCCTGCTTTACAGCAGTAAAGTCGTCTACTCTGAGGTCCGCAAACGCTGTATCCGGCAGGGGCTGGTAGTCGACAGCTTCGAGGGTAAGCTTTCTGGGCATTGCTAGAAAGTCTCCACGCATTAAAATGGCGGCGGGCACTTCTTCTATGGCGCCTGTATCTGGGTTGAGGCGGAAGAGTTTATGGGCTGGTGTTACACGTATTTTTCTTCCTGACGAAGTGCGGACCTCAACCAGTTTGTTAGATTTCCCTTTGTAGATATGTGATGCCTCAAAATCTCTAAGACGTATGCCATCGAACCCTACAACCTTTAGCCCCTCCACCTCTACAAGAACTTCGCCATCGCTGTCGTTATCTGGGCTGCGGCCTGTGAGACTTTCGTATAATTTGCCTATGGGAACCAGCCTGCCATCAGATAATAGGACAGGAGTGTCGGCCGGGACACATTTGCCCGTACCAAATGCACCCGGTATGCATGCTGTTCCGCCTTTCGATAGTGGGAAGAATGTGTCGAGAACACGTTGCCCCGTTATGGTTGGTACTTCGGGGTCTAGGCGCTGCTTGAATGGGCGCGCCTTCCTAACCGGCCATCTGTGGTGGAGTTTTATTTTCTGTGTGCCGTCTTTGGTCTCGACCTCCGCTATAACTTCCTCGACTGTGTAGTCTGACTCCGGCGCGATGTATGAGAGCTTTCCAGGCCTCGTGTCAGGCGGCAGCATTATCTTTGATGTGACGAGGGGTGTCTCAGGTACCTCACCGATTATGTCGCCCGGCCCAACCTCATCACCCTGTTTCACCAACGGCTTAAACCTCCATTTCTTGTCGAGAGGCAACGGGTCTGCCCTAATTCCTCTCCTGATGAAACCCCCCGCAATCCTTCCTAAGACATCCAGCGGCCTCTGCACGCCGTCATAGATGCTTCCGAGCATGCCGGGGCCCAGCGTAACCGACAAAGGCATCCCGGTCGCCTCAACAGGCTCACCCGGCTTCAGCCCGCTGGTGTTCTCGTAAACCTGCACGAACGCCACATCCCCGGTAAGCTTGATTATCTCACCTATGAGCTTCTCCTCCCCGACGTAAACAGTCTCATACATTTTCGCACCCATCATGCCATCGGCTTTAACGGCAGGACCGGCAACCCAGATAATCTTACCTCTAATTGTGATGCCTCCTCACCTTGCGGAAAACCATTAGACAGGACTTAAAAAACCTTGGATAAACAATCCTATATTTACATGGGTTCCTGTGTGACGGCTTGCAGGCCTTGAAACACTGGTGATGATGGTTGCTGTTATGGGTGTTACTTTAAATGCGGAGTTTTCAACCATTGGGATGGGATGCCCGCTTCCTACGCTGTTGAGACCATCGGGTTGGGGAGGGTGTTTAGAAACAGGCATTCGGTCGTCAGGGCTTTGGAGAACGTCAGCCTGAGGGTGATGCGTGGGGAGGTGTTTGGTCTTTTGGGGCCTAACGGAGCCGGCAAAACGACGCTTGTCAAAATTCTAACAACACTCCTACTCCCCAGCTCAGGCAAGGCATATGTGCTCGGATACGATGTCGAGAAAGAAGCAAACCACATCCGTCCTATGATTAACTTAGTTTCAGGCGGGGATACTCCGGGATATGGCCTGATAACTTCCCGTGAAAACCTGTGGTTCTACTCTCAGCTTTACGGGCTTGATGGCCGGACGGCTAAGCAACGGATTGAGGAGCTGCTGGACGCTGTTGGGTTGCGGGAAGTCGCTGACGAGAAGCTGCGCAACCTCTCGACAGGGTACAGGCAGAGGCTCAACCTCGCACGTGGTCTAATAAACGAGCCGAAGGTTCTTTTCTTAGACGAGCCCACAATAGGCCTTGATGTTGTATCGGCGAGACGTATTCGAAGGCTTGTCAAGGAGTGGGTCAAGGGGGATGGTGGGCGAACGGTTATACTCACCTCGCACTATATGGCCGAGGTTGAAGAGCTTTGCGACAGGGTGGCGGTTCTCAACCACGGCAGGGTTCTGGCCGTGGGTACGCCGGAGGAGTTGAAGATGCTTGTAAGCGGGAAGACTGTCGCAGCGGTCGAGGCAAAGTTTGACAGGGTTGAGGAAGTCTTGGATAGGCTTGACGCGGTTTACAAATCATACGACCCTGCAACAGGGGTTGTCAGGATGAGGATTGTCTTAGATGATTGGAGTAAGGCTGCAGATTTTGTGGAGAAAGTTACCTCCATGGGAGGTAAGGTTTTGAGCGTGGTCCGCTCCATGCCCTCGTTCGAAGATGTCTACGTGAAGCTGGTGGGTGGCGGTGATTACGAGACAGGTCCTGATACGTAACCTGAGGGCTGCTTACGCAAGGGCCTACGTGAGGGTCAGGAGCCAGTTCAACGAACCCGAGTGGGTTGTCGCAGAGGCCGTCATACCCCTACTTATCGTGTTAGCCGCAGCCACCCTTTACCGCGTGTCAGGAAGTGGGCAGCTTGCCGGCTTCGCGGTCGTGGGCGGCGCTATGATGGCTTTCTGGGACAACGTCCTCTGGCTCATGGCCAGCCAGCTCTACTGGGAGAAGGAGAGCGGCAACCTCGACCTCTTCATAATAGCGCCCATATCCCGCATGAGCATCCTGCTAGGGATGTCGCTGGGCTCCATAATCAATACGTCGATAAGGGCCGCAATCATACTGCTCACGGCATTAACCATTCTAAAAATTCAGCTGAATGTTGCCGACCCGTTTGCACTTTTTCTGGTCTTCGCGCTGACATTAACGGCACTTTACGGCCTCGGGATGCTGATGTCTTCACTCTACATGCTCTACGGCCGCGGGGCATTTAACCTCAACGATGTGTTGTCGGAACCAATCTACCTGCTTTCAGGCCTCTACTTCCCCACAGTAGGCAGGTATTCTCCTTTCCCAACAATATTACAGGTACTCGCCTCGCTCATACCGCTGACCTTCGGCATAGACGGTCTCCGCAGAACTATCATCCTCGGCGAAACCCTGGAAAGCCTCACGCTACACATAGCTGTGCTCTCCGCGTTGAGTATAGTCTTAATTCCCCTAGCTTGGAGGACTTTGAACTACATGGAGAAGCTGGGGAGACGTGAGGGGAGGTTGAGCCTCAGATGGATGTAAAAGAGTTGTTAAAGGCTGTCCGTGCCTCGGCCTGGGTTGGGTGGCAGGTGGACAGCAACTGGACCGAGCCGTTTATCTTCATCGGGATACAGGTGGTTAGGCCTCTGGCCTCCACCATGCTGTTCCCCCTACTCTACGTCGTCGGAATGAGGCTGGGCGAAGCCCCAGTAGACCTAGAATACCTCTCCTACCTAATCATAGGCACAGTCCTCTTCACACCCTTCATCTACGCCGCAGAGACAGGCGGCCAAATTGTTTCCCAGGACAGGGAGAGGTACGGAGTGATGAAAAGCATCTACCTGTCAAAGGCCTCGCTCACACCCTATCTCTTTGGAAGACTCTTGGCCGAGCTAGGTCTCTCAGTCATAGCCACAGCGGCCTCAGCGGCTTTCGCTTTTACAGCGTTCACATACGGGCTTGGGCTACCCATACAAATCCAGTTAACAGACGCGGCAAAACTAGCGGTGTCAATCACCGCCGTATACACAGGCTCCGCCGCCCTCTTCTACCTACTGCCCTCCATCAACCTGCTGACAAACAAGCTTCACTGGAGCCTAACATACTACGTCCTAGGATTCCTCTACCTTGCCGGAGATGTTCTCTTCCCTGTCTCCTATCTAAACCAGCTCTTGGCCCCGTTGGAGTTTCTATTACCGGTCAACCAGGCGTTGAATGCGGCGCGTTCTGCGCTTGGTCTCAGGTTGTCGGGTGACCCTCTTCAGGCACTTGTTGTCTCGGCGGTCTGGATGGCCGCAGGGTTGTTTGTATTCAGCAGGGCGGTAGGGTACGCTAGACATAAAGGCCTTCTCGACAAGATAGGGTGGTGGTAGAGCTTTTTAGCCGAGAGGTTGTGGCTGTGCTGTGAAGGCGGTATTCGTTAGGGATGGCGGAGGCGTCGAGGTTAGGGAGGTTGACGTACCGAAGATTGGTGAAGGGGAGATATTGGTCAGGATGGTGGTTTGCGGCGTTGACGGGACAGACCTCGAGAAGGCGTTCGGCAGGCCTTTGACGCCGCCTATGCTGGGCCATGAGGTTGTGGGCTTGGTCGAGGAATCACGCGCCGAAGGGTTCGAGAAAGGGGACAGAGTGTTCGTACACCACCGTGTCTCATGCGGGGCATGTTATTACTGTCTCAACGGCTCGCAGACGATGTGTCCCCAATTCCTGAAGGAGACGATTGAGCCATGTGGTTTCGCCGAATACTTTAGGGTTCCGAGGACGAATGTCGAGAGAGGCGGAGTCTTGAAACTTCCAAACAGTCTGGACTGGTTGGAGGCGTCGTTTATTGAGCCGGCTGCCTGTGTCCTAAGGGCTTTGAGACATGTTGGGTTCGCCGCAGGTAACAGCGTGGCCTTGGTCGGCGCCGGCCCAACAGGCATGATTTTCGTGAAACTGCTCAGGGTTTTCGGGGCTTCGGTGGTAGCTGTCGCAGAGCTCTCTCGGTTCAGGCGCGTGTTTGCTGAAAAGGTTGGGGCCGATGTTGCCGTGAACCCGTTGGAGCAGGACTTCCCCATGATGTGTAGAGAGCTGACCGAAGGGCGGGGATGCGACATAGGTATCCTCGCAACACCCGCGATAAAGCCGATACACACCGTGTTGGGTGCCGTGCGTCGGGGCGGGAGAATCTGCCTTTTCGGGGCCCCTGAGCGCGGAGAAAAAACCGAAATCGACTTCTCCCAACTCTTCATAGATGAGAAAAGCATCATCGCAAGCTATTCTACCAGCGAGCCTGAGACAACGAAAGTATTGGAGCTTATGAGAGGGGGCAGAGTCTCTCTGAAGGAGCTTGTGACACATTGTTTCAGGCTTGAAGAGGCGGCTGAGGCTTTTGCAACAGCCAGGGATGCTTCAAGAAGCGTTAAGGTCGTGATAGAGGGCTAGTACGTAATAGCCACCTTTATCTCCTTACCCTGCTTCAGGTCTTCGAAAACCCTCACAATTGATTCAAGCTTAGCACGGGCCGTGATGAGCTTTCTTAACGGAAGCCTCCTCGACTCTATAAGCCTCATAGCGCGCAGCACGTCTTGTGGCGTGTGGTGGAAGGAGCCCTGTATCCTTACCTCGCCGTAGTGGACCGTGTAGGTGTCTGTTGACACCTTGCTCCCACGCGGGGGTCCTCCGAACAATAGTATTGTCCCGCCTTTCCTTACAAGCCGCTGCGTAAGCTCCCATGTCTCAGGCAGGCCCACCGCCTCGACTACGACATCAGCCCCCAAACCCTTAGTCTCCTCCTGAACCCTTTTCACAGCGTCCGCTTCGGCGGTGTTGACAACCACGTCCGCCCCCAATTCTTCGGCGTATCTCAGCCTGTGCCAGCTCACGTCCAGCATGACGGCCTTTCCCGCCCCTGAATGCTTGGCCAGCATCATGTGCATCAAGCCTATGGGCCCTGCCCCTATAACCACGACGCTGTCGCCCAGCTCGATGTCTATGAGACGCCGCCCCCTCACAACGCATGCGAAGGGCTCAAGCAGAGCCGCTTCCTCAGGCTCCAGATGGCCGGGTATCCGGTAGAGGTTGAAGGTAACTATGTGCGGCGGCACCTTCACATACTCTGCGTATGCCCCGTCCGTTGTGAAACCTATGATGGCCTTCTCAAGGTTTTCGCAGAGGTTGAACCGTCCAAGCCTGCAGTAGATGCAGTGGCCGCAGGGAGCCGAGTTAACGGCCACAACCCTGTCGCCGACATTAACCCAGTCAACCCCGCCGCCCACCTCCTCGACAACACCCGCAAACTCATGCCCCATGACCATCGGCGGCTTAGCGTAGGGATGGCCGCGCAGAAACATCTTCAAATCCGTGCCGCAGGTCAGTGTAACAAAGTTTCTGACAACAACCTCGCCGAACCCAGCACGGGGTTTTTCAACATCCTCAACTCTAACGTCGCCCGGCCCATAGTAGACAGCAGCCTTCATGTCATCTAAACCAAAACAGCACTAAATAATCTTTCAAAAAATGTTGGATGCCACGGGTCAAGTCCTGTCCACTCCTCCGCCTCCGCACACCCCGGGCAGGGGAATACGGTACTGGAGGTGATCCGGCCACACGTTCCCGTGCGGCCACCTTGTTACGACTTCTGCCCCCTCACCAGGACCGGGCTCGAACCAGCCAACGAGACTGGCCCTCGCCCAATCCCAGCTCGGGTGCAGCGACGGGCAGTGTGTGCAAGGAGCGGGGACGTATTCACCGCCCGGTGGTAACGGGCGGTTACTAGGGATTCCGCGTTCACGAGGGCGAGTTGCAACCCTCGATCCCTACTGAGGTGGGGTTTAGGGATTGGCTTCCCCTTTCGGGGTTGCAGCCCACTGTCCCCACCATTGAACGTCGCGTGCGGCCCGGGGGATTCGGGGCATACTGACCTGCCGTGGCCCGTTCCTTCCTCCCCGTTTCCGGGGCAGTCCCCCCAGAGTGCTCGGCGCCTTTCGGCCCGGTCGCAACTGGGGGCACGGGTCTCGTCCGTTGCCTGAATTAACAGGACACCTCACGGCACGCACTGGCGACGGCCATGCACCTCCTCTCAGCTCGTCAGGCAAGGCCTTCAACCTGGCCATCATCCTGCTGTCGCCCCCGGTAAGGTTTCCGGCGTTGACTCCAATTAAGCCGCAACGTCCACCCCTTGTGGTGCTCCCCCGCCAATTCCTTTAAGTCTGCTGACGCCGTGCGGTTGGGTAAAAATTTACTAATCTTTCAAGCTGTAGTTTCTTTAACGGATGCTCAAAATTAACTAATTTATTAAAAAGCACTACCGCCATTCTTTGACTAATAACAATTTTGTACGTTAGGGACTTTCTATCAGCTAAAATAATATCGCCCGTTGATATTCCCACTTCATGCAACGTCACTTTAATCCATTGCAGAACTTCGTAATTTTTCTGTGATATCTCAATGTATTTGTTTACTAACGATACATCGCCTTCAGCGTCTGCGATTCCCCTAATGTGGCTCAGCTTCAGCGGCATATCCGCTTCGCGAACCAATGCGGGGATTCCCCAATATCTTTGCCCAAGATGCTCATCAGGGAATTCGAAGCTTGTTTTCACCATGTGGTATATTTCTCGGTTACTAATTCTGATTCTCCAGTGCCCCTTCTTGTATTGATCCATCCACAATCGAATGTGAGGGAAGGTCCTTGATAATTTTGGGGCAACAACGCATTCAAGAAAGTCACGTGATTTCGAGTACCATACGATGTAATAGTTTCGTGACATCCTATCATAGTACACTGAGCCGTCCCTCAATAGGCCAATAAGGTAAAACAGTTCATTTAATCGCTCCTCGTCCAAAGCATGTCTAATAACCCCCATTCGATGCGGTTAATTTACCCAACGGCACAGGCGTTTTCAGCCTTGCGGCCGTACTCCCCAGGCGGCGGGCTAAATGTTTTCCCTTCTGCACCGGGCTG
>OGCH01000213.1_pt1 | contig 36072 bp, 30 predicted proteins | sample 1570111 | NCBI WGS metagenome assembly OGCH01 (sample SAMN03436243, study PRJEB24508) | hot springs metagenome | biome: Desert Springs; feature: Hot Springs; material: Water | place: USA: Great Boiling Spring, Nevada | collected 2008-12-01 | depth 0 m m | reverse complement strand
GTTATCGCCGGTGACCATCGCCGTCCGGATGCCCATCCGGTGAAGCGCCTCCACGATGGCCCGGGCGTCCTCTTTGAGGGTGTCCGCGATGGCGACTGTGCCCAGGAGCCTCCCGTCGGCGGCGACCAGCACCACCGTCTTCGCCTCCTCCTCCAGCCGCCGGAGCGTCTCCGCCATCGGCGTCAGGTCTACGCCTTCCTCCTCCATCAGCCGCGCGGAGCCCACCACCACCCGCTTCCCGTCCACGGTCGCGACTACCCCCCGGCCCCGCAGGGCGACGAACTGGGTCGGTCCGTCCAGGGGAATCCCCAGCGCCTCCGCCCGTTCCACCACTGCGCGGCCCAGGGGGTGCTCGGACCCCCGTTCCGCCGACGCCGCCAGGCGCAGGAGTTCCCGCCCGTCCACCCCGTCGGCGGGGACGACGTCGGTGACTTCGGGCCGGCCCTTCGTGAGGGTCCCCGTCTTATCAAAGACCACCACCCGCACGTCCTTGAGGGTCTGGATGGCTTCGCCGGAGCGGATGAGGATGCCCCGTTCGGCGCCCATCCCGCTCCCGACCATCAGCGCGGTGGGGGTCGCCAGCCCCAGGGCGCAGGGGCAGGCGATGACCAGAACGGCGACGGTGGAGATAATGGCTAAGGTGACCGTCCCCAGGTTCGGGTTGACCCAGGGCAGGAAGGAGCCCGCTGTCACCAGGGTGCGCATAAAGTTCGGGAACACGAGCCACGCGACCAGGGTGAGGAGCGCAATCCCCAGCACGATGGGCACAAAAACGGCGGTCACCCGGTCGGCGAAGGCCTGGATAGGGACTTTGGAGCCCTGCGCCTCTTCCACCAGCCGGATGACCTGGGCCAGGAACGTGTCCCGCCCCACGCGCGTGGCCCGGACCCAGAGGAGCCCCTCCTGGTTGACGGTGGCGCCGATGACCTCGTCGCCCGGGCGCTTCTCTACGGGCATGGACTCACCAGTGACCATGGACTCGTCCACCGCGCTCTCCCCTTCCAGGACGACGCCGTCGGTGGGGATTTTCTCGCCCGGACGGACGACCATCACGTCCCCGACCTGAACCGCCTCAATGGGGACCTCCACCTCTATGCCGTCCCGGACCACCCGGGCCGTTTTAGCCCCCAGTTCCAGGAGTTTGCGGATGGCCTGGGAGGCGCGGCCTTTGGCCGTCTCCTCCACGTACCGACCGGTGAGGTGGAAGGCCATAATCATCGCCGCCACCCCGGCGTAGTTGGCGACGGGGAAGAAGAAGGACGCCGGACCGGTCAGGAAGGAGACGCCCGTGCCGAGAGCGATGAGGGTGTCCATGTTGGCGTACCCATGCAGGACGGCGGTCAGGCCACTGCGGTAGGTCCGGCGGCCCACCCAAAAGAGGACGGGCGCGGCGAGGAGCACCATCCCCAGGTTGAAGAGGGTGTGGCTGGGCCACATCACCCCCCAGAGCATTTCGGGGAGCATCCAGAGGATGATGGGGACGGTGAACGCCCAGGCGACGCGCATCCGGAAGCGGCTCTCGCGCATCTTGCGTTCGGCCTCGTCCTCCTTGGCCGCCACGCCCAAGGCCTGGACGTCCAGGATTTCGTACCCGGCCTCCGCGACGGCCTTTTTGAAGTCGGCGATGCCCGCCACGCCGGGGATGAAGGTGACCGTCGCCTTCTCCGTGGCGAGATTCACGGCGGCGGAGACGACGCCGGGGACGCGGCGGAGGGCCTCCTCCACGTGTGCAACGCAGGCCGCGCAGGTCATCCCGCCCACGGGGAGGACCATCGTCTCAGTGGGGACCTCGTAGCCCGCTTCTCGGACGGCGCGGAGGATTTCTGTCCAGGAAATCTCGCCTTCGGTTACTACAGTGGCTTTCTCCGTGGCCAGGTTCACGCGGGCTTCCTTCACTTCGGGAAGGCGGGATAGCGCCTCCTCCACGTGGGCGGCACAGGCCGCACACGTCATCCCTCGAACAGGAAAAGTCCAGGTCTTGGCCATCGGCAAAAGTTTACCCGATCCTTTTGGGGCAAAATCGGAGAAAAGGAGGGGATGTGCAGCTTGGGAAAGTGCCGCGGATCAGGCTTGGAGAGTATCCCACCCCCTTGGCGGAGCTTCCGAACCTCACGAAGCTTTTGGGCGGACCGAGGATTTTCATGAAGCGCGAGGACCTCGTGGGGATCGCATTGGGCGGAAACAAGGTGCGGAAGCTGGAATATGCCCTAGCTGAGGCCTTGGCCCAGCGGGCGACCGTGATCGTGACGAGCGGCGCCGTGCAGAGCAACCACGTGCGGCTCACCATTGCTTGTGCCAATCGCCTGGGGCTGCGTACCGTGGCTGTCCTGCGCGGGGAAAAGCCGGAGGTTCCCACGGGAAACCTTCTTTTGGACCATATCCTCGGGGTGGCGGAGATCCACTGGGTGGATCCCAAGGACTACGCGACCCGGGAGGAGCTCGTGCGGGCCACGGAGGCGCGGGCGGAGGAACTGGCGGAGGAGCTTCGGCGCCGCGGTGAAGTTCCCTACGTTATCCCCAACGGCTGTAAGCCCCTTCATTCGGCCATTGCCTACGCGGGCTGCGTTTTGGAGCTTTTGGAGCAGATGCGGGCCATGAACCTCGCCCCGGATGTGGTCGTCACCGCCTGCGGCACCGCTGGGACGCAGACCGGGCTCATCCTTGGTTCTCTTCTTTTTGCCCAGGGGCAGATCCGGGTGGTGGGGATCAGCGTTTCCGGAAAGGCTGAAAACCTTCGCGCCCGCATTCGGCGAAATCTCGAAGAGGCCATTTCCTTTTTGGGTTTGAAGCTTTCTGTTCCGGAGGAGCTCATCGAGGTCTACGACGGATATGTTGGCCCGGGTTATGCGATTCCTACAGCGGAGATGCGAAGGGCAGTGGAGCTTTTGGCCCGAAAAGAGGGGATCCTCCTGGATCCGGTGTACACGGGGAAGGCCATGGCCGGCCTCTTGGATCTCGCGGAAAAGGGCGCGTTTAAGGGTGTGGAAACCTTGGTCTTTCTCCACACCGGTGGCGTTCCCGCCCTCTTTGCCGAGGCGCAAGCCCCTGTGTTTTACTCGTCCGGCGAAACCTTCCCCGGCCCTGCGGTGTAACTTTCTGCGCATAACGCTTAAGGAGGTGGTGATGCACCGCGCCATTTGGGTTGGCTTGTGTCTTCTTCTTTTTGGGCTTATCGGTTTTGGCCAGGGTTCCGAGCTTCTGGCGTCCCTGCAGGAGGAACTGATCCCGAAGGAGGGCCAAAAGACAGCTTATGGTATCCCGCTTTCCCTGAGCAATGCCCAGCATTTCGCTGATTGGTACTATGCCATTAGGCTTACGCCCGAAGAGGAAGACATATGGACCAAGGCCCTTTCTGCCATTCCTGCACCCTGTTGTGACGACAACCCTGTGATCAAATGTTGCTGCCAAGCGCATGGTCGGATCTGCAATCTCACCCGATCCGCCCAGGGCTTAGGGAAGTGGCTTGTGGCGTACCACAAGTACACTGTTGCGCAGGTGAAGGCGGCGGTGGAGGAGTGGTTGAGGTTCCTTGTGCCCAACTACTATTTGGCCCGGGCCTTGGAGGAGCGGGGATTGGATCCGCGGGAATTTGGGCTTGAGCCGCATGAGGCCTATGAGGCTTGTTATCAGGGACGCTGCGAGGTGGCGCTGGATCTGGGCGGCTGCGGCGGCATGGGCCTCAACGTGATCCTTTCCAAGCCCGCGGAGGTTCCACCTTGTTGCGTTCCCGGCGGATGAAAGGAGCGAAGTTGGACCGTTCTTGGCTCGTGCTCATTTTGGTGGTGGGCTTGGCATTGGGGGCGGTGTGGCTTTGGCGCGAGCGGGGGGCACCGCCCCCGCTTTCCCTCGAGGAAATCCGAACCAAACACATTCCCCAAGAGGGACAGGCCACGTCGTATGGCATCCCTCTCTCGCTGGAAAACGCCCAGCTTTTTGCGGATTGGTACTATGAAATCCGGATGACTCCCGCCGAAGCGCGGACCCTTGCAGAGGCGTTGGGAACTATTCCCACCCCTTGCTGTGATGATACGCGGCTTACGCGCTGCTGCTGTGAGGAAGGAGGGCTCATTTGTAATCTTGTGCGCAGTGCTCGGGGGCTTGGAGCCTGGCTGGTGCGGGAGAAGGGGTTCTCCGGCGAAAAGCTTAAACAAGCCGTGGAGGAGTGGCTGCGGTTCGCGCATCCCGATTACTACGTGGCCAGGGCCATCAAGGAGATGGGACAGGATCCGGAGGTTTATGGGTTTTCCAAGAGAGGCGCGTGTTATCGGGGCTGGTGCGAGGTGCCGCTTAGCCGGGGCGGCTGCGGTGGTATGGGCCTTACAGTAAAGGTTTTCTAACCTTCCGTGAGCCTTTAGCCTCCTAGCTGGTGCACCATCGTGGCACTCCGTGAGCCAAGGAGTGCGCCATGAACAGTATGGGGTTTAGCCGACCGCTTGGATTTTGAAGCAGCCTGCGTTTGTGGGCTTGCGCCATGAATGCCCCTGTTTTTTTAGGCCCTGTAAACCCGAACCTGTCTGAAGCTATGCCTAGATTTGAAAAGACTGAAGCCCCCTAGTTTCCGACATGCCGTTGGGCGAAAAGGCGGAGGATTTTGCGGTCGAGGACAGAAAGGGGGCGGGATCGGGGATCCTCGCCGTTTCCCTCCCAGAAGGCGGTGTAAACGTCCACCGAAAGGCGTTTGTGGGTGAAGGCGTGGCGCACTTGGCGCACGTACTCCGCGCGGTCTAGGCCGAAACGGGAAAGGAGTTTTTGCAGGACCTTCGGGCCCTCCGCGAGGGGCACGCCCCAAAGGCCGCCGAGAAGTCCGCCTTCCCGCCGCTCCAAAAAGACCCCGTTTTTGTCCCAAAGAACAAGAACCACGGCCTCCACCGCGCGCTGGGTCCGCTTTTGGGGGGCAGGATACCGTTCCGGATCGGTTCTCCTCGCGCAAAACCTCGCCACCGGGCACTGGCCGCAGCCCGGATCTTTCGGCGTGCAGAGGAGGGAGCCGAGCTCCATGAGGGCCTGGTTCCAAGTCCCGGGGTCCGCGGGTTCGAGAAGGGCCTGGGCCGTCTCCTGGAGCCAGCGGTTTTGGGGGTTCTCTACGGCGAAAAGGCGGGCCAAAACCCGGCGCACGTTTCCGTCCACCACGGCTGCCGGCTTGCCAAATGCCATGGAGGCCACTGCCGCGGCCGTATAGGGACCAATTCCCGGAAGTTTTAGGAGCCCTGCGTATGTTTTGGGGAACCCTTTTTCCACAACCTCTTTGGCCAGGCGATGAAGATTCCGTGCCCGCCGGTAATAGCCCGCGCCCGCCCAGATCCGCAGGACCTCTTCCTCGGAGGCCTCCGCGAGCGCGGCGGGATTGTTGAAGGCTCGGAGAAAACAGTCGTAAAAGGCGAGAGCCTCGTTCACCCGAGTTTGCTAGAGGAGCACTTCCGAAACCAGGATGGCGTAGGGATCGCGGGTCCTCCGCCAGGGCAGATCCCTTCGAGCTTTCCTTGTACCAAGCCAAAAGCGCTTGGCGAAACCGCCGGAGATTTTGTCCCGCGAACATGGGAGCTATTCTCGCGCAAATTGTGGGCTTCCTCGTGGCGTTACAAAACCGCGTTTTGTGAGGGTCGAGGAGAAAATGCTGACCCCAAGCGAATGTTTGACCCATGTGCGGACGAGAACCTATAATGCCTGTGCCCTTGCGTGGAAAAAGGAGCCGAGCCGAAATGAACCTTCTTTTTCGGGAAGACGGGCAGGTAGAACTGGGCTTTCGCGGGAAGATCTGGCTACAAGGATTAGATCTGCGCCTTCGGCGGGCCGGGAAGGTCCTGACCCTGCGCGATTTTCAAGCCGGCCCTTGGACGGAGGAGCATCGCGCAGGAAAGCGGGTTTGGCGCTGTCGGCTAAGCCTAAACGATGAGGAGGTTTTAGAATTCCGCGTCGTCCGTGAAAACGAAATCTTGCGGGTGGAGGCGGAATTCCTCGCGGAGTTCTCCGGTCTTCGGGGGTCCCTCGATTACACGGATCCTGCGGTTCTTCTCCCTGTGTTTGCTCCCGCTCCAGACCTCTCTTATTTCCTGTGCACGTTTGGGTTAGACGGGGCGGCCGTCGAATTCCCGGGAGGATATTGGCCGGAGGCGCGCTTGGGAAAAGTGGCCGAAGGTTTTCCCCGAAAGCCTTGGGCGCCGCTGGTGCTTTGGGATGAAGGCGGGGCGCTCGCCCTCGTGCCTGGCGAGCTTTTCCTCACCAGCCCCTTTGTGCCCTGCGGGGAAGGTTTTGGCCGGGCCCTTGCCGGCGATTTCCCCGCCATTCCCAAGGGAACGGTCCTCTCCACCTGGATCGCCTTTGGCGAGAGCCCGGAGGGGGCCCTTCTTCGCCTCGGTGAAGCGCTGCGGGCGGACGCCCCGGAGGGGAAATGGGAAACTTCGCCCCTCCTATCTCGGCTTGGCTACTGGAACGCCTACGGATCCTACTACACCGAGCTCATCCACCCCATGGAGGAAAAGACCCTCCTTGCGCTTGCCGAGGAATTTCGGCAGAAAAGGATCCCGGTAGGCTACTTTGGGCTCGATCTTTGGTACCCCTACGAGCGGATCGGCCGGGCCAAGGTATTTAGGCCGGATCCCCGGAAATACCCGCGGGGGCTGCGGGAAATTCGCGAAAAGACAGGGCTTCCCTTTGTTCTCCACCTCTCCGCCCTAAGCGAGAAAAACCTCTACGCCGCAGACGGAACGGATCCCGCGGTGTACGAGGAAATCGCCGCGGAAATCAAGGAAGAAGGCGGGGTGGCTGTCTGGCACGATTGGCTCCGCACTTGGCAGTTCGTGACTCCGAAGCTCCTTTCGGACCCCTGGGCCGCGGAGCGCTGGTTTTCCGGGATGTGTCAGGCTTTTCGGAAAGCAGGGCTTCCTGTCCTCCTTTGCATGCAGACCATGGGGATGGTCCTCGCCTCGGCGCGGGAGCCGAACGTAGTCTCTGCGCGAAGCTATACGGACCACCTTTTCTCCCAGAGGCTGGCGTTGGCCAAGGCCAAGGCGGCGGAGCCCGGGATCGAAAAATCGTGGGTCCGCTCCGTGGATATTTGGAAGCAGAATCTCCTTGTGGGATTTGTCCAGTGGGCCTTTGGGCTCCGGCCTTTCCACGATCTCTTTTTGACCTCCGTCCACGAAGGATTTGGCGGGGAGCACGCTTGTGAAGAGGCCACCCTGCGGGCCCTTTCCTGCGGGCCGGTGGGGTTTGGCGATGCCCTGGGAAAGGCTGATCCCGAGCTTCTCCGGCGGCTCCTCCTTCCCGACGGTGTTCTTGCTCAGCCTGAGCATCCGCCCATTCCCATTTGGTCCACTCTATTCACTGAGACCCCGCAGTACTGGAGCGTTCGCCGCGCCGGCGAGGCCGCCTGGGTATACTGGATCGCCCTGAACTTGGGGAAGGAGGAACGGAGGGTGCGCATGGAGCTCTCCCTTCCCGGCGCGTTTCTCGTTTGGGATCCTTGGCGTAAGGAACTCACTTCCGATTCAGTTGCGGTTCCTCCGGAGGGGTTGGCCTATCGCGTGCTCCTTCCCGAGCGGAAGGGCGTGGCGCTCCTCGGCCTTGCGGATATTTCTGTGCCTGCTCCTGGTCACCTTTCGTGGGAAGTGCGTTGGGAGGGAAAATGGGTGTGGGAAGCGGGCGGGGACGATCCTCCCCTTTTGGCTCTGCGGGAGGGCAGAATTGTCCTGGCAGAGGAAGCGGTGCAGGTTGTAAGGAGGAAAGGATGAGGAAAGCGGTGCTGTGCGTGGGTTTGGTGGCGTTGGCGTTTTTGGGGTGGGCCCAAAAGGGCCCGATCAATTTGGCGATCATCTGGCACCAGCATCAGCCCCTTTATTGGAATCGAATTGCGGGCGAATACGAGCTTCCTTGGGTGCGGGTCCACGCCGTCCAGGAGTACATCGATTCGCCCAAGATCCTCCTGGAGTTCCCGGGGATCAAGGTGACCTACAACCTCCAGCCCAGCCTCCTTTGGCAGATTTTGGACTACGCGGAGATCACCGAGGAGGAGCGGGCCAAAGGCGGCCTTTATGAGCTCATCGGCGCGGTGGATAACCACCTCAAGTGGACGTGGGCCCTCCTCCACGATCCCGCTTCTTTGGATGAGGAAACCCGGGCGGCCATGCAGGAGCAGTTCTTCTGGATAAACCCATACATGCTCCGGCCCGGCGGGAAGTACTACGACCCGTACTACGCCGAGCTGAACCGGCTCAAAGGTCTCCGGAAGCTCACCGACCAGGAACTCCTGGATGCCGCCGGGCTTTTCCTCCTTTGGCAGATCTCGCCCGAGCTTCACGGCGAGCTGGGCCTCTTGGACCTGCGGGGTAAGCGCGGCTGGACCGGAGAGGACATCGTGCGGGTCATCCGCGCTCAGCACAAAGTGATCACCCAGGTTGTGGACTACTACCGCCGGGTTCAGGAGGCGGGGACGGAGCTCATCACCAGCCCCTTCTACCATCCTATCCTTCCCATCCTCGCGGAGTACGGGTGGGACGAGGACATCCTCGGTCAGCTTGAGCTTGGCCAAGCCCAACACGAAGCGCTTTTTGGGAGGAGGGCGTTGGGCGTTTGGCCGCCGGAGCAAGCTGTTTCGGAAAGGGCCGTTTCCCTCCTCGCTCAGGCTGGATTCCGCTGGACGGTGGCCGACGAGTGGAGCCTGAGCGCAGCCCTGGGTCGGCAACCCACGCGGGCGGAGCTTGCTCAGCCCTGGCGTTTCGGGGATATCGCCATCTTCTTCCGCGACCACAACATCTCCGACAAGATCGCCTTCTCCTACGGCAACAAGCCCACCGCCGAGGCCGTGGCGGACTTCATGGCCGAGATCAAGCGCTACTGGGATGCCCTTCCCAATCCCGAAAACCACGTGGTGGTGGTGGCCCTGGATGGCGAGAACTGGATGTTCATGGCGGGATACCCCGACAACGGCCGGGAGTTCCTGCGCGCCCTTTACGGAATGCTCCTGCGCACAGAATGGGTGCGCACCGTGACCCCGGCGGAATTTTTGGCGTGCTGGCCGGCCACTGCGATCCTTCCGCGCCTCCCCACGGGTTCCTGGGGCGGCGACCTCTCCACCTGGCAGGGCGAGCCCGAGGAGGATGAGGCCTGGGAACGGCTGGCCCAGGCCCGCGCGGCGGTATTTGCGCGGGATCCCAACCCCCAGGCCCTGCGTGCCCTCTACGCCGCAGAAGGGTCGGACTGGTTCTGGTGGTACGGCGATGACCAGGACTCCGGGACCGACGACCTCTTCGATTGGCTCTTCAAAACTCACCTTGTGGCCGCGTACCGGGCCTCGGGATATGCCGAGGCGGAGATCCCGCAAGTTCTTTTCCTACGCCTCAGGATCCCCTTCCGGGCGAACCTTGGGGAGGTGAAACCCGTCCTCGACGGCCGGGTCACCGATCCCCAGGAGTGGGCTGAGGCTGCAGTCTACGCTGGCAAAGGTCTCATCGAGAAATTCGCCGTAGCTTATGGCGAAAGCTACCTTTACGTGCGGGTTGATTTCGTGCGGCCGGCCCGGGAGCTCATCGGCTCGGACCTCCGCCTTGTTCTTTACGCGAGCGGAAAGCCCGGGGAGCCGGCGAACATCGTCACCCGCCACGCCAAGGTTCAGCTGGGCTTCGCCTTTAGCTCCGCGGTGGAGCTGGAATTTGCTAAAGTGAGAGCGGATGGCGCGGGGTACGTCTTCCGCTACGGTGCCGATGGCAAAGGCGGCTGGCGCCTTACCTCGCCCGTGCGCACCCTCCTATATCGCAAGGCCGCGGTGGACGAGGCCGTGGAGTTCATGGTTCCGTTTGAGGAGCTGGGGGTGGAGCCCGGGCAGAGCCTCACCCTGGTCGTGGTCCTGGAGCGGCCGGGAGAGCTCTTGGCGCAAGCGCCGGAGCGGCCGCTTTTCGCGCGCATCCCCACCCTCATCCGCGGAACAGAGATCTGGGCCATGGAGGACCCCAGGGGCGACGATTTCGGGCCCGGGACCTACGTTTACCCCCTGAACAAGGTCTTTACGGAGGCGCCGGGGCTCTTCGATCTCATCCGGTACGCCGTCTATGACGCGGGCGATGCCTGGCAGCTTGCCTTCGACTTCCCAGCTCTACCGAACCCCTGGAACGGCCCGCACGGCTTTTCGCACCCCATCATCTTTGTGTATTTCGACGTGGCCGAGGGCGGTCGCACCGACGCTCATGAGGAAGGAAAGGCCGCCCAGGTGGCGTTCCACCCGGATCATCCTTGGGACTACGTGATCAAGATCGCTGGTTGGCCCGGCTACGGCCGGCACCTGTGGACGGCGGGAGGGGAGGGGCCGTTCCTCATCGACGTTGCCAGCGACCCCAAGCGCGGCCGGGTCATCGTGACGATCCCAAAGAGCCTCATCCCTGAGATCCGTGGCTGGCACTATGTGCTTGTTGGCTCCCAGGACGGCTACGGTCCAAACCACATCCGACCCATTGGAAAGGCGCCGGGCGAGTGGACCGGCGGCGGCTGCCCCGATCCCATGTGGGCTCCCCAGCTTTACGACATCCTCGCTCCCACGGTGGAGGAGCAAAAGGCTCAATTGGGAAGCTACGTGTCGGGCAAGAGCTACGCCGTTTTGCGCCCGGTGGAGGTGAAGTGAGGTTCCCATGAAAAAGGCAGGGTTTGCCGCGGAGGGGCGCTCATCTTCCAAGGCGATGAGTTCGAGATGGTGAAGCTTGGGTTCTGTGGCCCCGCTTGTTGCGGCGGGAGCTGGACCCTCACGGTTACCGCCTTCTTCGGCCCCAGTGGCAAGATCTTCGACATCACCCGGATCTGGGTAGACATATGGGTGCCCATCTTCTCGAACCTCACCCTCGTGACCAATTTCTCCAGTTTCGGTGAGGGTTACGTGGGCTTTGAGTTCAAGTTCTGAAAGGGGGAAAGGGCCGGGGCAGGAAAGTTAGCCCCGGCCTAAACCCAAACAGCGGGTATAATTTGAAAAGCCCAAAACGGGCGAAAGGAGGTCAGGATGAGGAAGTTGGTGCTGGCAGGGTTGTTCTTGGTTGCGGGCCTCGCCTTTGCCGCCGAGCCCGGGAAAATCCTGATTTGGGCGGATGACACCCGGGCTCCCGTTTTTCGGGAGATCGGCAAGGCCTACACCGAGGCCACAGGAATCCCCATTGAGGTAGTGGAGATCGGGTTTGGTCAGATTCGCGATCAGTTTGTGACGGCCGCGCCCACGGGAGAGGGCCCGGACATCATCATCGGCGCCCACGACTGGGTTGGGGAATTGGCCGCTAGCGGGCTTCTTGCGGAGATCCTCCTTCCGCCGGAGCTTGCGGCTCAGTTTGATCCCGTGAGCCTCGAGGCTTTCGTTTATGGAAAGCTCTACGGCCTTCCCTATGCCCGCGAGGGCGTGGGCCTCCTTTACAACAAGAAGCTTGTGCCCGAGCTTCCCGCCACCTTTGAGGAACTCATTGAGCTTGCGCGGAAGCTCACGGATCCCACTGTGCCCCAGTACGGCTTTGTGGTGCAGAACCCCGACCCGTATCACGAGTTCCCGTTCCTCTCCGCCCTCGGCGGCTACATCTTCGGCTACGACGAGGAAGGGAAGCTGAACCCCTGCGATGTGGGCCTGGATAGCCCAGGCGCCATTGCCGGTGCGAAGATCCTCCAGGACCTCTTTGCGGAGGGCCTGATTCCGGCTGGCCTGGACTGGGACACCTGGACGAGCCTCTTCACCGAGGGCCGCATTGCCATGGTCATCACCGGGCCTTGGTTTGTGGGTCGGGCTAAGGCCGCAGGGATCGACATCGGTGTTGGGCCCATCCCGCCCATCCAGGGGAAGAATCCCAAGCCGTTCGTGGGCGTGCAGGGCGTGATGGTTTCCGCCTTCTCCCCCAATCTCCCCATCGTCTTTGACTTCCTTTTCAACTACTTCGCCACGAAGGAGACCATGCTCGCCCTCTACCAGAAGGATCCGCGGATTCCCGCGTTCCTTCCGGCGTATGAAGAGGTGGCTGAGGATCCCATCCTGAGGGGGTTTGCCGAGTCCATCGCCAATGGTGTTCCCATGCCCAACATTCCGCAGATGAGCGCGGTCTGGGGCGCCTGGTACGACGCCATGGCCCTCATCGGCAACCTCCAGCTCACGCCGGAGGAGGCCTTGAAGCAAGCGGCCGACAACATCCGCGCCACCTTGGGCTGTAAGTAAAAAAGCGAGGGGCGGGGCCTAAGCCCCGCCCTTTTTTCATGTTTCGGTCTAAATCCTTCGGCTCTGTTCCCTCCACCTTGATCAAGGTGGCAGCTCTTTCTCTGCTCGATGCAGTCGCCATCTTTTTCGCCGTTCTTCTCGCTTGGGAAGGAAGCTGGCTTTTGGTGGGCCTGATCGCTGGAGGCCTTTTCGGCCTCAATATCCTGGCGTTTTCCCGCCGACTTTATCCCTTCCGGTATCTCGCGCCCGGGCTTTTCTTCATGATCCTCATGGTGGTGCTCCCCCTCGTTTACACCGTATACATCTCCTTCACGAACTACGCCACCGGCAACATCCTCAGCAAGGACCAGGTGATCGGGCTCCTTACTACCCGCTATTACCTTCCGCCGGATGCGCCCACCTTCACCTTCCGCGCTTTTGGAGAAGGCGGCACCCTCTATGCCCTTTACCTCTGGGGGCCGGCTGGAGAATACGTGCTTTTTCCGGATGGCCGTCTGGACGCCCCTTCCCTCCATCGCCTCGAGGACTTGGACGGCGACGGAAGGCCGGATCTTCTGAATGGCAAACCTGCCCTTTCCACCCCGGAGCTCACGCGCTTCGTGTCCACGTTGCAAAACTTGGCTGTACCTTTCGGGGAAGGCGTCCTCCGCCTTTCCACCCTCAGCACTTTCCGCCTCTACGCTCCGCAATACCGCTACGATCCCGCTACGGACACCTTGGTGGACCTCCGCACCGGGAAGGTGTACCGCGCCCAAGGGGGGAACTTCGTTGCTCCTGATGGGGAAAAGCTCGATCCAGGGTGGGTAACCTTTGTGGGTTTTGCCAATTACCTTCGGTTTTTGCGCGATCCTCTCTACCACCGCGCCTTCGTGCGGGTCTTTGGCTGGACGGTGATCTGGGCGATCCTCACGGTTACCTTGAGCTTCGCTTTAGGCTTGGGCTTGGCCATCCTCCTCAACGACCGCCATCTGCGTCTCCGCAAGTTTTATCGTTCCTTGCTCATCGTGCCCTATGCCATCCCGGCTTTCATCTCCATCCTCATTTGGCGGGGATTCTTCAACGTGGAGGTGGGGCTCTTTAACCAGGTTCTGACCCAGTATTTCGGAGTGCGGGTCCCCTGGCTCACCGATCCTTTTTGGGCGCGTTTTGCCTGCATTCTCACCAACGTTTGGCTCACCTACCCCTACATGATGCTCGTTTCCTTGGGGGCCCTTCAGTCCATTCCGGAGGAGATGTACGAGGCGGCAAAAGTGGACGGCGCCACCGGCTGGCAGAGGTTTTCCCGTATCACCTTCCCACTCCTCCTCATCTCCGTGGCCCCGCTTCTAATCGGGTCCTTCGCCTTCACCTTCAACAACTTCACTCTCATTTGGCTTCTCACGCGGGGCGAGCCGGTGGTGGAGATCGGAAGCCGAGCAGGCGCTACGGATATTCTCCTTTCCTACGCGTACAAGCTCTCCTTCCAAGGCGGTCGGGGCGCGGAGTACAACATGACCGCGGCCCTGGCGGTGGTCATCTTCATCATTGTGGCCCTTATTTCTGGAATCAGCTTTACCCGCACGAAGGCATTGGAGGAGGTGTCCCGTGGCCTTTAGGCGGAGGTCCCCCCGCTTTTGGCTGGGAAGGCTTGTGCGGAACCTCCTCGCCTGGGTGGCCATTGCCTTTGCCCTCTTTCCCGCGGCCTTTGTGTTGGGGACCTCGTTCGATCCTGCGCAGAACTTACGCACGGCCCGCATCATCCCCGCCCAGCCCACCACGGCCAACTACCTTTACCTCTTTCGTGAGCGCCAGGAGATCAACTTTCCCCGCTGGCTTTTGAACACCGTCTACGTGGCGGGGATTACCTCGGCTTTTGGGGTTTTTCTCTGCGCTTTGGGAGCCTATGCTTTTTCGCGGTTCCGCTTCCGCGGCCGCCGCACGGGCCTCCTCACCATCCTCCTTGTGCAGATGTTCCCCCAAACCGTAGGAATGGTCGCCATTTATCTCATCCTCCAGACGCTCGGAAGACAAATTCCCTGGCTTGGTCTCAACACCCATCCGGGCTTAATCCTCGTGTACCTGGGAGGAGCCATCGGGTTCAATACCTGGTTCATGAAAGGATACTTCGACACCATCCCCCGCTCTTTGGAGGAGTCGGCCCTGGTGGACGGGGCCACGCCCTTCCAGGCTTTCTGGCGGATTGTTCTTCCCGTGGCCAGGCCCATTCTGGCGGTGGTTTTCGTGATCCAGTTCATCAGCGTCTACTCCGAGTACCTTTTGGCAAGCCTAATCTTGAAGGGAAGCGACAAATACACGCTTGCTGTGGGGCTTCAGCTTTTCATTGGGGAGGCGTACAACCGGAGGTGGGGGAGCTTTGCCGCCGCCGCCGTAATGGGCGCGGCCATGATCCTCATCATCTTTTACGCCCTCCAGTCCCAAATTATTTCCGGACTTACCGGCGGCGCGGTGAAAGAATAGCTAGGGCTGGGGCGCCCGAAGCGGGTCCAAAAGCCACTCGGAAATCATTCGGTCCCATTCCCGCTGCTTTTGCAGATTTCGGCCGTAATCGGTCTCCCGGTCATATCGACTCTGGATCTCCTGACATTTGCTGGTGACCCTTTCGAAAGCGGCATTCAGCAAAGCTTTGAGTTTTTCTTCCGCTTCCTCGCGCGTTCTCCCCGTTACCTCGGTTCCCAAAAACTTGCGCAGCGAAAGATCGAGAAGGCGGCGATAGACCTCGTTGAGGTCAAAGTGCCTTTGCTCGTGGTTGAGGACTTCCGCGGTTTTGGCGTGGGGGAGGACCCAGGATTTCGCTCGGTCCATGGTGTTGAAGGTGGCCACGGAAACGAGTCGGGCGACCCAAACTCCGCGGCCCCGATCGAAGCGTATTTCCCACTCGCCAGTCCAGGAAAGGGAAAGGTGGATCTGTGCTCCTTCCCAATGTGATCCCGCGGGAGGCTCGCCCCGGAAGTCCTCCCACCGGAGCGGCCGGGCTGGATCCCAATGAAGCTCCGCCTCTTCCACCTGCACTTCGCCGAGGAGAAAATGCGTTTCGCTTCCGGAAACTAAAACCGTGAAACGCTCAATGTCCTTGGGGAGGAAACGGGGGACCTCGAGGCGGAAACCCCTGACCTCTTCCGGAGTGCGCAGGCCTGAGCCGCCGAAGCGGAGGATTAGGTCGAAGAAGGTGTGCCCGAGGGCGCCGGTGGAGTTCCGCAATCTTCCGCGGGCAAAAACGCCTGGCCAGGGAAGCGTGAGAAAAAAGCCACCTTCTTCATCGGTCTGGCCAGAAAGCCTCATCTCTTCGTTCGCAACCCCCAGCGCAGGGCTTTGCGAGAAAAACTCTGAATGCCCAGCTCCCCAAGCGAGATTAGGAACTTGGAGGACACAAATGATGGTTAGGAGCAGCAAAACCGCGCGGAGCATTCTCACTGTTTTCATGGGCAAAGCCTTGCCTTTCTTTTTACAGAGCTGCGGCTCATTGGGCAAGCACCTTGGCGAGCTCGAAGAGTTTGGGATCGATGGGTTTTTTCCTTTCGGCTACTTCGGAAAGGGGGGTGGTGACCACTTCTCCCTTGATTTGCCCCACGAGGACCCCGTGTTCTCCGCGGGCCAGGGCCTCCACCGCACCTGCGCCCAGCTTTGTGCCCAGAAGGCGGTCGAACGCACCCGGAGCCCCGCCCCGCTGCACATGCCCCAACACCGTCACCCGGAGCTCATATCCCAGGTGTTCCCGCTCGAAGTACTCCGCAAGCCTTCGGGCGTTGTACTCCGCTCCCTCGGCCACCACCACAATGGCATGAGGTTTCCCCCGGGAATACGCGTCGCGGATGGCCTCGGCCACGGATTCCGGGGAGATGGGAACCTCCGGAATGACCACGGCCTCCGCCCCGCCGGCGATCCCCGCCATGAGGGCCAAATACCCACAATCCCGACCCATTACCTCCACAAGGAAGGCGCGGTTGTGGGAGGAAGCCGTGGTTTTCAGGCGGTCGATAGCTTCCAAAGCCACGTTGAGGGCGGTGTCCACGCCGATGGTGATGTCCGAGCCCCAAAGGTCGTTGTCGATGGTGGAGGCCACTCCCACCACGGGCACTCCTTCTTGGGAAAGGGCGAAGGCACCCTTTTGCGAGCCGTTTCCGCCGATTACCACGAGGGCCTCAATTCCCAGGCGGTCCAAAACTTCGGCGGCCCTTTTCACTCCTTCCGGGGTTTTGAACTCCGGGCAGCGGGCGCTTCCCAAAATGGTTCCCCCAAGCTGGATGATCCCGCCCACGTCGCGGGCGCCCAGGGGCCGGGCCTCACCGGCCAGAAGCCCGGCATAGCCCCGGCGAATTCCCCAGACCTCCCAGCCTTGAGCAAGCCCGGCCCGCACCACGGCGCGAATGGCTGCGTTCATTCCCGGCGCATCGCCGCCGCTTGTGAGGACACCAATGCGTTTAAACATGGTGGGAAAGGATGTGGCGGGCCGCGAGAATTCCGGTCAAAGCGGCAAAAACGATTCCCCGGGAGTGTCCCGAGGCATCGCCGGCCACGTAAAAACCGGGAAGTTCTGTTTCCATCCCTTCCCGCACGCGATACCGGGTGTCGTAGAACTTTATCTCCGGCGCATAAAGAAGGGTGCTTCCCGAGGCCACGCCGGGCATAACCCGATCCAACGTCTCCAGGGCCTCGAGGAGATCCACCACCACCCGCTGGGGAAGAGCCATGGAGATGTCGCCAGGCGTGAAGTCCTTGAGAGTGGGCTCGATGGGAACACGGCGGATCCGTTCCAGGGTGGAGCGCCTCCCCGCCCGCAGATCCTTCAGGCGCTGGAGGATGGGCTTCCCCCCGCCGATGGTACTGGCCAGCTTCGCAATGGCCCTTCCGTACTCCGTGGTGTCCTCCACGGGGTCGGTGAGCTCGATCCGCACAAGGAGGGCAAAGTTTGTGTTCTGCGTCTTTTTGTCGTTCTCCGCATGTCCGTTCACGAGGACAAAATCGCCGTGGTCCTCGGCCACCACGAATCCCCGGGGATTGGTGCAAAAGGTGCGGACCATGTCGTCGTAGGTGGGTGTGCGCACGCGGAATTTCGCGTCGTACATGACCCGCTCGATGGGCTCGTAAATTTCCGCGGGGAACTCCACGCGCACGCCCACGTCCAATGGGCCGAAATCCGGGCCGATCCCGAGATTTCGCGTTACCTCCCTCAGCCAATAGGCTCCACCGCGGCCGGGCGCGGCAATCACGCAGCGGGCGGAGATTTTCTCTTCGCCCAAATCCAAAACGTATCCGTTACCCTCGTGGAAAATCCCGCGCACCGCCTTTCCCAGCCGGAACTCCACCCCTTGGCGAAGGAGATCGTGGTAGAAGTTCTCGATGACTTCGCGGATTTTTCCGGTTCCGATGTGGCGCTGGCGGCCGGCGATGAACTCCACGCCCGCCTCCGCCGCCGCTTTCTTGAGCTGGGAAAGGGCATCCTCATCCTCGCCGGAGTACTCCTTCGGCGCGCCGTAAAGGGTGAAGACCTCGTCCACATAGCGGATGAGCTCTTCGGCTTCCGCGGGGCCAAGGCCGATGGCTTCAGGCTCTCCGCCGATCCTCGGGGTGAGGTTCAGTTTTCCGTCGGAGAAAGCACCGGCACCGCCCACCCCGCAGGTGATGCTCGTCCGCTCCCGCGGGGCCTGGCCTTTCTCCACGACCACCACCCGGATTCCCGCGGGCGCGAGCTCCCGTGCAGCGAAAAGGCCAGCCGGTCCAGCACCCACAATGGCCACATCCCAGGGCATTTTCTCTCCTTTGCAAAGCCGCGTAATCGTAGCCACCTGCATTATTCCTGCAACCTGTGTTCGGGTAAGCTTTGGTTATGCGCATCATCGGCGGCGAAAAAGGGGGAAGAAAGCTTTCCCGCTGGCAAGGGGAGGGAATCCGCCCTTTGCGGGATCGCGTGCGCACTGCCCTTTTCGATACCCTCGGAGAAGCTGTGGTGGGCGCGGAGGTTTTGGATCTTTTTGCGGGAACGGGCGCGGTGGGTTTGGAGGCCCTCTCCCGGGGCGCCAGTCATGCCACGTTTGTGGATTCCTCGCCCCGGGCCATCCGCATCATCCGAGAAAATGCGGAAAAGTTGGGTTATACCCATCGGGTGGAGATCCTCCGCTCCGACGTGGTGGAGGCCGTACATAGACTGGCCCGGCTGGGAAGAAAATACGATCTTGTCTTCATTGGGGCTCCCTACGAAAAGGGGATTGCTGACGAGGCGCTCCAAGCTCTGCGCGAGGCCCTCCCCCTTCGGCCCGGGGCAATAGTGGTGGCTGAGACTTTCCACAAGGATGAGCTTTTTGATGCTTACCAACCCCTTTTCCTCCACGATTCCCGGACGTATGGGGAAACCCGCCTCACCTATTTCCGGTTTGGCATGGGAAGAGAGGAAGGGTAAACTTCGGGCCAACCATGCCGCCCCTTATTCTTCTCACTAACGACGACGGTTACCTTTCCCCTGGGCTTCATGCCCTGCGGCGGGTTTTGGCGGAGCTTGGCGAGGTATGGGTTTTGGCCCCGGAGAAGAACTGGTCTGCAGCTTCCCGCACCCGGGTTTTTCATAAACCCCTTCGCGTCTATTCCGCCCAGCTTCCCGATGGCGCCGTGGTCCATGTCACCAATGGCTCTCCTTCGGACTGTGTCCTTTTGGCCGTTTTAGGGTTGGCGCCCAGGCGGCCGGATCTTGTTGTGGCCGGGATCAATGCCGGTGCGAACCTCGGCCGGGATGTGACCTACTCCGGCACGGTCTCCGCGGCCATGGAGGGCGCCCAGGCCGGGATTCCCTCTTTAGCCGTCTCCCTGGATGTTTCCGGAGAGCCTGAGGAAACCCCGGACTATGAGCGGGCCGCCCGGGTGGCCCTAAAGCTTGCGGAAAAGATCCTTTCCCGGGATCTCCTTGTTCCGCATGGGGTATGTCTCAACGTGAATATTCCCCGCGGCGTCCCCAAAGGCCTTCGGATCACGCGGCTCGGCGGAAAAATTTGGAGTGAGGAGCTTGTGCGGGGAAAGGATCCGCGCGGCCGCGATTTCTTTTGGTTTTCGGGAGAAATGCTCTCCACGCCTCCCGAAGGTGAGGAGGACACAGATATTTGGGCCCTCCTTTCCGGCTACGTCTCCGTTACCCCGTTGCACCTCGATCTTACGGCCTACGAGACCCTGGAGGCTCTACGGCCCCTGGAGGAGCTCCACCTATAATTCGGCGTGGAAATCCGTGTGGGCTGTTGCGGTTGGTCGGCCCTCCGGCCGCAGGATTTCGGCGAAGAGGATTGGCAAAAGAAGTACAAGCACCGCCTGCAACTCTATGCCGCCCACTTTCCCCTCGTGGAGGTGAACTCCACTTTTTATAAACTTCCCCGGCTTTCCACCGTGTCCCAGTGGCGAACTCTCGTCGATGAGGTGAACCCTTCGTTCGAATTCACGGTGAAGGTGCACCAGGATGTGACCCATACGGATCGGTTTCGGGGAGAACTTTCCCATCAGGTCTTTTCCAAATGCGTGGAGATCGCTCGCACGTTGCGGGCAAAAATCCTTCTTTTGCAGTGTCCGGCGTCCTTCGGTCCTACACCAGAAAACGAGGAGGCCCTGCGGCGGTTCCTGGAGCAAACCGAACGCGATGAGCTCGTGTTGGTCTGGGAACCCCGGGGTGAATGGGAGCGGGAACCCGACCGCGTCCGCCGAATTTGCCAAGAATACGGTCTGATCCATTGCACGGATCCGTTCAAGTGGCTTCCCGTGACGGAAGGGCCCCTCGCGTATCTGCGCCTTCATGGTTCCCCTCCGGGAGCGAAGATGTACCGTTACACCTACACCGATGTGGATCTTGGGTGGCTCAAAGAGACCCTGTCCAAGCTCAAGGCCGATGTGATCTACGTTCTTTTCAACAACGACACCATGGCTCGCGACGCCCAAAGATTTCGCTCTCTTTGGGAGGCGTAAGTGGAGGGGTTTTTCATTTGCCCGTTTTGTGACCACCGGGAGGAGCCGAGCCCAAAGCTTGCGAGGTGTCCGCGCTGCGGGGTGCCCCTTCGCTGGGAAAAACCTGTGCCGTCTTTGCGGCCGGAGGACCTTCGCGGCCGGGGCCTTTGGCGCTATGCGGCCTTCCTTCCTCGGGTCTCCCCGGTGACTTTGGGCGAGGGCGGAACCCCGCTTTTGGAGGCAAAAGTTGGTGCAAGTTTTGGCGTAAGGGTTTTCTGGAAGATGGAATTTTTGAATCCCACGGGCTCGTTTAAGGACCGCGGGGCTTCCCTCATGGTTTCCGCGCTCCGGGAGCTGGGGGCAAAGATCCTTGTAGATGACTCCTCGGGAAACGCGGGCGCCGCCCTGGCTGCGTATTCTGCGGCCGCGGGGTTGCGGGCGCGTCTTTTTGTCCCTGCTTACGCTTCCGGGCCAAAAATCCGGCAGATTCGGGCTTATGGCGGAGAGCTTGTCCCGGTGGAGGGGCCGCGGCCGGCCGCTACGCTCCAGGCCCAAAAAGCTTGCGCGGAAAACCCTGACCTTGTGTACGCCTCCCACAACGCCTCCCCCTTCTTCCTCGCCGGTCTCACCACTTTGGCCTTCGAGATTGCCGAGGATTTGAGCTGGCAGGCGCCGGACCACGTGGTTGCCCCCGTGGGCGGGGGTGGGCTTTTGCTTGGCCTCTTCTACGGCTTTTCCCTCCTTCTTTCCTTGGGCTGGGTGAAAAAAATCCCCAAAATCCATGCGGTGCAAGCTCAGGCTTGCGCTCCCATTGTTTTGGCCTGGGAGAGGGGGTACGCGGAGCCGGAGGCTGTGGAGCCCGGGGAGACAGTGGCGGAAGGCGCGCGTATTCCTAGGCCGGAGCGGGGAAGGGAGATCCTCGCGGCCCTGCGGGCTACCGGTGGCCAGGCTTTGGCCGTAAGCGAAGAGGAGATCCAAAAAGCCCAAAGAGAGCTTGCACAAAGCGGCCTTTACGTGGAGCCCACAGCGGCCCTCGCGCCCGCCGGCCTTCTGCGCCTCCTTGGTGCTGGATTTTTCGCGCGGGGAGAAACCGCGGTTGTCCCCCTCACGGGGTCGGGTCTGAAAACGTCCTGAAGGAGGAGACGGTGCTTATTGGCATTATTTCCGATTCCCACGATCATTTGGGGAATGTGCGCCGCGCTTTGGCCCTCTTTCGCGAGCGCGGAGTGGAGATCGTTCTTCATGCGGGAGACTTTGTGTCGCCGTTTGTTTCCGAGCCCTTCCGCGAGGCCGGGATGCGCCTAATAGGGGTTTTTGGGAACAACGACGGAGATAAGCTCTATTTGCGGGAGCGTTTCTCGGGGATAGGCGAGCTCCATTTCGGCCCCCATGAGTTTGAGCTTGGGGGAAGGAAGATCCTGCTCATGCACGAGCCCCGGGCGCTGGATGCCCTTGTAGCTTCCGGCCGGTACGACCTCATCGTGTACGGACATACCCACCGGGCCGAAATCCGCGAGGGAAGGCCGCTCGTGATCAACCCCGGTGAGCTAGGAGGCTGGCTCACGGGCCAACCCAGCGCGGCGTGCGTGGACCTTGTGACCCTGAGGGGGGAGCTCCTCCGCCTTTAAGCAAAGCGTTCTTCGACGACGAGCTCCTTCAGGGGCAGGCGGGCCCCGGGTTCAGGTTGGTACGCGGGTTTCCCCACGGGAAGCACCGCCACCACCCGCATGCCCCGGGGGATGCCCAGGATCTTTTTGATTTCCCGCTCTATCTCGCCCCGGCCGGCCACCCCCGCCCAGAACGTGGCGTAGCCCAGGGCGTGGGCCATGAGGGCCATGTTTTGGGCGGCAGCCGCTCCGGCCTCCAGGTAATGGAGGGGGTCGCGGGCAGGATCCACGGCGACCACAATGGCTACTGGGGCCTCGCCCAGTCCCGCGGAGGATAAAGCTACCCGGCCCGGACGGAACACCAGTATCCTTTCCACCGCACGGCCCAAGGCCTCCCGCGTTTCCTTTTCCCGCACCACGATGAACTTCCATGGTTGAGCGTTGGCATAGGAGGGTGCCCAACGCCCCGCCTCCAGGATTTTCTCGAGGTCTTCCTCCGGAACGGGATCGTCTTTAAAGCGGAGAACGCTACGGCGGCCCCGCATGATCTCCAAAAGCTCGTTCATTTCTCCTCCTTCGGAAATTCGTTCCATCCGAGTACCGCGGAAAGAGGCTTCCGAATCCGCGGCCCAAGCTCAAGCTCCCTGTGTTTTTCGCTCAAAACGCCAGGATCCCCGGGTTTCCCCACCACGACCAGGGTGATGAGAACGTAGTCGGCAGGGATTCCCAGAGCGTCTTTCACGGCCAAGGGATCATAGCCGGCGATGGGGTGGGCCACGAGCCCCATCTGGGTGGCTTGGATCATGAGGAATCCTACGGCCATGCCGCAATCAAAAAGGAAGTAGTCGCGGTTGTCGGAAAGTTTGCAGTCCAAGTCCGGATGGGAAGCGACGGCGATGATGGCCGGGGCGCGCAGGGCCCAATAGTTCCCGCCGGGAAGGGCCTTCTTCACCGCCTCCAGCTTCTCCCCTTGCGCCACGACAAACCGCCAAGGCTGGTTATTGAAACACGATGGGGCAAGGTGCGCAGCTTCAATGAGCTTTTCCAGATCCTCTTTTGGTATGGGATCCTCGCGCAGCGCCCGTTTGGCCCTCCGCACGGAGATGAAGGGGTTAAGCGCAGCGTCGCCGGAAGCGAGTTTCTCCAAAACTGTGAGGACCTCTTCTGCATGTCCGGGCACCCGCACTTTTCTCCAGGCCCAGCGCACCACGCCTGCTCGATCCAAGAGAAACGTGGAACGCACAATCCTTTCGTTTTCCCGAACACCGTAGGCCTCAAGGAGTTTTCCCTGTTCGTCGGAAAGGAGCGTGAACTCTAGACCTTCTTTTTCCGCAAAGCGGCGCAGGGCTTCTGGGCTATCCTGGGAAACGCCCACCACCTCCGCCTCGAGGTTTCGGAAGCGGGGCAAAAGGGCCTGGAAATCCCGGGCTTCCTGGGTGCAACCCGGAGTTCCCGCGCGGGGGAAGAAGTACAAAATCACGTAGCGGCCAAGGAGGCTTTCGAGGGAGAAAGAAACGCCGTTTTGGTTTACGCCGGAAAATCCCAAACCGAAACGGAAAAGCACCGGTCCTCCTTTCACCCCATTATAGCCATCTCTGGGTAAGATTTGGCCTGTAAGGAGGCCGGAATGCGCAAAGTGTTTCTCTTGGTGCTTTTCTTGGGTTTTGGGGCATGGGCTGGGCCCAAGCTTTGGGTTTCCGAACAGGTCTACGACTTTGGGGAAGTGAAGGAAGGGATGCTTGTTGTCCACACTTTCCTCCTCAAAAACGTGGGGGACGCAGTCCTCACTTTTACTCGATCGCCCGGTGTCTCTTGTGGCTGTACTTCGGCCCCGCTTCCCAAAATGACCCTGGAGCCCGGGGAGTCCGTGCCGCTGGAGGTGCGGTTCGAAACCACCGGTTACGGCGGGCGCCGCACGATCAGGTACGTTTACGTTTATTCCGACGATCCCGAGACGCCGCAGGTTAACTTAGCGTTGCAAGGATATGTCCGTCCCCACGAGCCCTTTGAGGAAACGGCCTATATGCTCCGGTATCGGTACCGGCTGATTTTGGATGTGCGCGAGCCCGAAAGTTTCGCGCGCGGGCATCTCCTGGGCGCGCTAAACGTTCCTTTTTCCAAACTCGAGGAGGCCCGGGGATGGCTTCCCCAAACGGTGATCTATGTGTGTGACGAAGCGGGCGAACTTGGCCTTGAGGCTGCAGAGCTTCTCAGGCGTTGGGGATTTTGGGCCACAAGGGTCCTCGCTGGCGGTTTTGCCGGATGGAGCAAGGAAATGGGCGGGTACCTCGTGGTAGGGGAGCCCCTTTCCGCCTCCCCCCAAATTGTCCCCGGCGCGGTCAACCCCTCTCAGCTCGCCCAAGAATACGTGATCATCCTGGACTTCCGCTCCGCCGAGGAGTACGAAAAAGAGCACTTCCTCGGTTCCATTTTTGTGGGACCGGACGGTCTGGATCGGGTTCTGCCTTATCTTTTGCCGGCTACAGCCCTGGCGCCTGAGCTCCAGCCCTACATCTTCTGCGTGGACGAGGATGAGACCGTTGCCACTTCCGCCGCGCAATTCCTCCAGAACTTCGGCCTTGCGCGGGCTTATGCTCTCGTGGGCGGGCTTCCCCAGTGGCGGATCCGCTACGGCACGGACTTCATGATGTTGGGCACGCCCTAAAAGGCGAGCTCAAAGCCCACCCGGAGCTCCAGAAGCCCGGAAAGGTCGAAAAGAGTGCGGGAGTAGAGGAACACTCGGGAAAAGCGGATTTCCAAAGAGATTTCCTGCCAAAGGAAGCCGAAGAAATCGAAGGCTGTGGTGGAGCGTACGGTCACGGGATCAATGGTGACCGAAAGCCACAGTTTCGCCCAAGCTAAAGCCAAGGAAGCGTCGAGGCGGAAGCCCGCGCCAATTTCCACTTCCGGCGGCCCAAACGTGTAGGAAACGCCGAGTTCCCCAAAGGAGAGGCCGGCCCACGTGAAAAGCCAGGTGGTATAGGCAGAAAGGGGCGGTGCGACATAAGCGAAATGCAAAAGCTCTTCCTCAAACCACCAGCCAGGAACAAGGACAACTTCGGTCCAAGGATCACCGTCGATCAGGGCGTAAAGGTTGGTCACGCCGAATCCCGTGAGGCTGCGGGCGAGGAACCCCGGTGTTGCCCCGAATCCCAGGTCCAGAATGAATCCCACGGTGTAGTTCGGAGGTTGACAGGGCGGATTGAGGTTCCCAAGGAGGAACATCCCGCCCAAGGAAAAGGGGCAGCAGCAAGGTCCGCAGCAGCAGCCCCGCACCTCCAGGGTCCAAAGGGAAAAGCAGGGGTCGAAGGTGAGGCCGGACCGGAGTGTTATCCCGTCGAAATTGAGCCAAAGCCAGAGCTTCTCCGCCTCAAGGCCGGAAAGGGAAAGAATCGTGCGGCTTTCCATCCCAGCTTTTCCTACATCCACCCTCATGTTCAAGGAGGTTTGGATCGTGAGGGGCGGCTGAAAGCGGAAGTCCATCCCCAACGAGCCGGAAAAGGAAAGCTCCGCAGCCCAGGCGGAAACCGCGAAAAGTAAGGCCAAAGGAATCAGCCATTTTGCGCGCATCATTCGCCTCCTTAGGTGAAGGTACGGGAAGGGGAAGGAAGGGCGAAGAAAAAGGGGGGTTGGGCGGGCCGGCTTTTTGTCCGACCCGCCCGGGAATTTTTTCCCTAGAGGAGATCCCGCAGGACCTCCTCCAATGTAGGATGGCCAATCTCCTGAAGCTCGTAGCGCACGCGGGTGGCGGGCTTGGGAAGGTCCACAAGCCGCCGGAGATCCACCGGCGTGGCAATCAAGATCGCATCACAGGGCACCCGACGGATGGTCTCCGCCAGATCCCGGATCTGGTGGTCGCCGTAGCCCATGGCCGGAAGCACCGGGCCCAAATGGGGATAGAGCTCGAACGTTTCCTTAATGGAGTTGACCGCATAGGGACGGGGATCCACCAGGGTGGCCTGGAGCTTTCGCGCAGCCACCGCTCCGGCACCAAAGGGCATCTCCCCGTGGGTCACGGTGGGCCCATCTTCAATGACCAAAACCCGCTTTTTTGCCACAAGCTCCGGCTCCTCCACAACGATGGGCGAGGCGGCCTCCACCACGATCGCCCTGGGGTTCAGCTCCGCCAGGGACGTGCGCAGGCGCTCGATATCCGCCAAGGAGGCGGAGTCCACTTTGTTGATCACCACCACGTCGGCCATGCGTATATTTACGGACCCGGGCCAGTAGGTGCGCTCGTGGCCGGCCCGAAGGGGGTCGGTCACAACGATGAGCACGTTTGTTTTAAAGAAAGGAAAATCGTTGTTCCCGCCGTCCCACACGATCACATCCGCTTCCTCTTCGGCCATGCGCAAGATCTTCTCATAGTCCACCCCGGCATAAACCACCGTGCCCTCGCGCAGGTGGGGTTCGTATTCCTCCCGTTCCTCGATGGTGCAGTGGTAGCGATCCAAATCCGAAAAATCCGCAAATCTTTGGGCCACCTGCTGGCGCAGATCTCCATAGGGCATGGGATGGCGAACCACCACGACTTTCTTTCCCCAGGATTTGAGGATTCGCGCAACTTTTCGCGTGGTTTGGGACTTTCCACATCCAGTGCGGACGGCGCACACGGCCACCACTGGCTTTTTCGAGGAAAGTTGTGTGGAGGAAGGGCCGAGAAGCCAGAAGTCCGCGCCCGCCGCCTGGGCGATGGCCGCCCGCTCCATCACATACTGATGGGAAACATCGGAATAAGCGAACACCACCCGGTCCACCTCGTGGGTTTTCACGAGTTCCGCGAGCCGCTCCTCGGGCTCGATGGGGATGCCCTGGGGGTAAAGGGGGCCGGCGAGCTCCGGCGGGTACCGCCGGCCGGCAATCCCCGGAATTTGGGCGGCCGTAAATGCCACGACCTCGTATTCCGGGTTATCCCGAAACACCACGTTGAAGTTGTGAAAGTCACGCCCAGCTGCACCCATGATGATGACTTTGGTCCTACGCATGAGATTCACCTCGAATTGGTGGATTTGAGGCGCCAAATTATAAACAGCCCGCATTAGATTTTCCATTCGCATTGGGTAACATTCGTTTTGTGCGTTGGGCTGATCTTTTGACGACGTCGCGGGCCCTCGCTTTGGCCCCCTTGGTGTGGGCGATTTTAGATCAGCGTTTCACCTTGGGGCTCGGCTTTTTTCTTTTTGGAGTGGCCACGGATATTTTGGATGGGTGGGTTGCCCGCCGGCAAAAGCCCACCGTTTTGGGACAGCTCCTCGACCCTCTGGTGGACAAGATCTTCTATTTCGCGGTGGCGGTGGCGTTCCATGTGATGGGGCGCCTACCTCTCCTTGCGGTCCTCCTTTTTCTCCTTCCCCAGGCGGGGATCGGTTTGGGAACCCTGGTTTTGTGGAGGCGGAAGCACGTTTTGCGGGCGCGCTGGCCGGGCAAAGCTGCGGCAGCCCTCACCGCCCTGGCCACTGGGCTCCTTTTCCTTACTCCTCAGGGGGTCTGGGTCTATTGGGCGGCGGTTGCTGCCCAATTCGGAGCAGCCCTTTACTATTTAGTTCTGCAAGCCAAGGGGAAAACTCCGGAGGCGGCGGGGCCAGAAATTCCCGCCAAGAGCCGTCCCTAGGGTGAAAAAAGCCGAGCCGCAGGGCATGGAGGAGAAGGGGGCCAGGGCTTCGGCCGTAGAGAGGGTCGCCGACCACGGGATGGCCGATGGCCCCCAAATGCAGGCGAATTTGGTGGGTCCGGCCGGTGATCGGCCGCACCAAAAGAAGGGTTTGCCCTTTTTCCCGCACCAAAACTCTAAACTCCGTTTGCGCTTCCTTCCCGATCCTCTGCACCCCCATCCGCCAGGGCTCATGGGGATCGCGGCCCACGCGGCCCCGGATGAGCCCCTCGTCCACCTCCACCTCGCCCTCCACCACCGCCAAGTATTCCTTGAGGACCTTGCGCTCCTGGAATTGCTGGACCAAGGAGCGATATGCCTCTTCCGTGCGGGCCAAAACGAGGGCGCCGGTGGCCTGGGCGTCCAAGCGGTGCACCACGCCCGGCCGCTCCGGGCTTCCACCGGCTAAGGGGCCATGGGCCAAAAGAGCCGTAACCACCGTGGGTTTTTGCGCTGGACCGGCCGGATGCACAGCCAGTCCCCGGGGCTTATTCACCACCACCACACTCTCATCCTCATACAGGATGGGAATGGGATAAGGCGTGGGAAGCAGGCCTGGACCATGCCAGCGCACGAGGATCTCTTCGCCCGCCTTTAAGCGGTAGCTTGGCTCCACGGGCTTTCCGCCCACCTCCACTGCGCCTTCGAGGAGGAGTCTTTTGGCGAAAGCGCGGGAGACCCCGAGTTTTTGAGCCAAAAAACGATCGGCCCGTTCGCCTGCGGCTTCCTCCCCCACGGATAGCCGATCTATTCGCAATCCTTGCGTTATGTCCATTCCCAAGGACCGAGTATAATGGCAAACCATGAAAGTACCGAGGGATGTGCTCGAGGAGATTGTGCGCCGGGCTGTGGCCCAGGCCCAGGTGGAGCTCTACCACTGGGAGCTTGCCCAGCGGGGCCGGGAGCTGCGGCTCACGGTCTATATTGATCGGCCGGGCGGCGTTTCCGTAGAGGATTGCGCCCGCACGAGCGAAATCCTGAGCGATCTCCTCGACCAGGCTGATCCCATCCCTTCGTCCTATATTCTTGAGGTTTCCTCGCCGGGTTTGGACCGCCGCCTCTGGGAGCCCTGGCACTACGAGCGCGTGGTGGGAAAGAAAATTCACGTGAAGGTGCGCGGCATGGAGCGCACGAGTTACGAGGGCCGGCTCGTTGGGGTTCAAGAGGGGAAAGCTGTGGTGGAAGAAAAAGGCGGCCGCGTGGAAATTCCGTTGAGTCAGGTGACCCAAGCCTGGGTGGTGTACGAAGGAGAGTAGGGTATGAACATCGAGTTCCTCGAAGCCTTGGAGGAGATGGCCCGGGAGCGGGGAATCGATCGGGAGGCGGCCTATGAGGCCATGGAGAAGGGCATTGCCGAGGCGTACCGGGTGGAATTTGGCACGCCTGAGCCGCCGGTGGTGAAGATCGATCGCCGCTCCGGCGATGTATATGTGAACGGCCAAAAATTCGACCTCTCCAAGCTCGGCCGTATCGCCACCCGCCGGGCCGAGGAGTATTTCCGCAGGGAGATCCTGCGCCGCCGCCGCGAAGCCCTCTATGAGCTTTATTCCGCGCGCATCGGAGAGATCCTCAACGGCAAAGTTCACCGCTTCGAGGGAAGGGACGTGTGGATCTACCTGGGGGATCTGGAGGCCATTATGCCCGCGGAGGAACGCATCCCCAACGAGCGCTATATTCCCGGAAGCCCAATCAAGGCCTACCTTTACAAGGTGGAAAGGACCCAAGGCGATCCCAAGGTCTTCCTTTCCCGGGCGCATCCCGGCTTTTTGGCGAAACTCTTGGCCCTTGAGGTCCCCGAGCTTGCCCAGGGGATGATGGAGGTGGTGAAGGTGGTGCGGGTCCCGGGAGTGCGGGCGAAGGTTCTCGTGCGGGGCCTGGACCCCCGCATCGATCCCGTGGGAAGTTGCATTGGACCTGGCGGAAGCCGGATCCGGGCAGTAAGCCGGGAGCTTGCCGGCGAGAAGATCGACGTGATCAAGTTCAGCGAGGATGTGCGGGAGCTCATCCGCGCCGCTTTGGCCCCCGCCAGCGTCCTTGAGGTAGAGCTTGATGAAAAGGCGAAGAAGGCAACGGTGGTGGTGCCGGAGCACGAGGTTTCCTTGGCCATCGGAAAAGAGGGGCACAACGTGGCCCTTGCCGCCCGCCTCACCGGATACGATATCACCGTGCGTACACCCTCTGGCGAAGAAAAGAAATAAAGCCCTTCTATGTCCAAACGCACCTTTTTCCTTCGGCTCGGCGCCTTTGTCACCCGACATGTGTTTTTGATCATCCTTTTCTTTGCGGCTTTCGTGGGCGCGGCTCTCTACTATCTTCGAGAATTTCCCATTCGCAGCTCCTACCTCGATTTGCTCCCCTTGGGGGACCCACTGGTGGAGAAATACGAGTCTGTGCAGGCGGAGCTCCGCGGCCTGGATGTAGCCGCCATCCTCTTGAAACTCGAAAACCCGCCGGAGGATATGACCCAAAGGGCACAGCTTCTTTTCGCTGCCGCCGATCGGGTCATCGCTGAGCTTGATCCCGCAGTGATCGCCCGCGCTTCGTATTTTTTGCAGGCCCAAGAGAAAATCCCCCCGGAACTCCTCATCTTCCGTACCCTTTATCCGGAAGAGCGGGAAAGGCTGAGCACCATCGTGGCCGAGCTCTCCGCGTACCTTTCCCGTTTGGCGGAAGTGCAGGGCATTTCCTTTCCCCGAGAACTTCCCAACGATCCCGATGAGCTCGACCGCGTTTTGGGCGCCCTCGTGGAGGCAGGGCAATCTGTCCTGAAGCTTTTCGCGGAAATCCCGGAAATTCGGGATCTCCTCGTGGAGGCAAGCGAGATCATCGAAAGGGCCCAACGGCGCACCATCCCCACGGAGGTGGGGCAGCCTTTGCTTTCCCTCGATCACACGCGCCTTGTGATCCAGGTTTGGCCCACACAACCCGTTTACGCCTCCCAGGAATTTAACAGGCGGGTGAGGGATGAACTTAAGCGGGCCGTCTCCGCCGCGGACATTTCGCGCCTGGGCGTCACCGCGGGCTTCACCGGGGGGTACATCCACTCCACCGAGGTGGAGGATTCCATCCGCCGCGACATGGCTCTGGTCACGGTTTTGTCCGCTTCCCTTATCGTGCTTTTCACCCTTCTTGCTTTGGGAAGCCCGATCCTTGCGATCTTGGCCCTTTTGCCTGTGGCGGTCTCCGCGATTCTCACGGTGGCTTGGGCCAAGTTTTCCGTAAACGGCTTCAACCTCCTCACCACCTTTTTGCCCGCCTTGGTCTTGGGGTTGGGAATTGACTATTCCCTCCACCTTTTCTCGCGGTTCAGCGAAGCCCGGCGCGACGGGGCTTCCTTCGCGGAGGCCATCCTTTCCGCAGTGCAAACCAAAGGGGGAGCTTCCCTTATGGCCGCGGCCACCACCGCCGCGGTTTTTTGTTGCCTCCTTTTTTCGCGTTCCCGGGCCCTCTGGGAACTCGGGGTCATCATGTCTTTGGGCATTTTGATCTCCTTTATTTCCGTGTTTACCTTAGGCCCGGCGCTTTTGGTTTTGGCAGGCAGAATCTTTCCCAAAATGCGGGGAAGGCCCCTTTTGGATCGGGAGCGCCTTTATCGTCCGTACCGGAACCTTCTCCTTCTTCGGCGCGGCGTCATCTTTTTTTGCCTCATCCTTACAGCCTTAGCCCTGGCTCAAGCTGTGAGGGTGGAGTTTAAGTTCGCCTCCAGGGAATTGGTTCCGCCCACTTCCGCCCACGCTGTGCTTCAGGAAATCGTGGAGAACTTCGGAGGGGAAATCTGGCTTGGCGACGTGTTCCGTGTTTTTGTGCCCGATCCCCGCGACCTCGGTCCGCTTTCCGAAAAACTTAAGGACCATCCTCTTGTGGACTCCGTTTTCTCCGCCCGCGCGCTTTTGCCGTGGGAGCTTTTGGGCGAAGCCGCAAAACTCCAGCATATTCCCGTTTCCCAAGCAAAAATTGGCCTTTCTTCGTTGTCTGCTCTTCTTGAGCGCTGGCCGGAACTCGGCTCCCAAATGGAGGAGACCGCGGCCCTGTTTTCCCTCCTTGAGCTTAGGGGCCTTCTTTTTGGCGAAGTCCGAAAGGCCTTGGTTTTTTCCAAACGGGCCGAGGATTTCTTTGAGCTCGCCGAGGAGTTCAAGGCCACGGACCCTGCGCCCATCCAGGAAGCCCTCTCCGCCATGGACCAAGCTTTGGAAGGCCTTGAAGGTTTTGCCCAGAAGCTCCGGGCCCTTCCTTCGGAGGAGAAGCTCATCGAGCAGATTTTGGCCCTCCTTCCCGAGGAAATCCGCGCCCAATACCGCATCTCCCGGGGATACATCCTCGAGTTGCGCGTCCGCCCCGCCCTCTATCAGGGAAGGAACCTCGAGGAGTTTGTGAACTGGTTGCGGGGCTTTGGCTTGGATTACGTGGGTTCGCCGGAGATCCAGCTCGCTTTGGAGCACCACATGCGCCGGGACTTCTTCTTCACGAGTGGTCTTGCTCTCCTCTTCATTTTCCTTGTCGTTTTCGTTGACTTCCGAAAGCCGCAAAGGGCCCTCCTTTCCCTTGTCCCCTTGGCCATGGGATATGCCTTTATGCTGGGAGGTATGGCCTCTTTGCGCCTCCGCTTCAACTTCACCAACATCGTGATCTCGCCTCTTTTGATCGGCCTGGGGGTGGATGGCGCGGTGCACTTTTTGCATCGCTACTACGAAGAGGAAGAAAGGCACGAACGGGAGGCCGCGGTTTGGGCCGCGGCGGCGACCGCCGGCCCCACTTTGGGAGGCTATCTCACCACCATGGCCTCCTTCGGGGCCCTCCTCGCTGCCCATACCCCGGGCCTTCGCTTTTTAGGGGCTTCCGCTCTTTTGGGTTTGGGCTTTACCGCCCTTTGGACATGCCTCTTCCTTCCCGCGCTTGTGGCGGAGTTGCAGAAGACCAGGAGAGGGACTAAAGTGCCTTAGGTTATGGAGAGCCTGGGGTTGATCCTCATTGGGGTTTCGTCCTTTCTCCTGGGGTTGAGCCTCCACTTCCTCTTTTTGCGTTTCCGGCGTCAGCAGGCCCAGTCCATCTTGGAGGAAGCCAGGCGCGAAGCCCAGCGCCTTAAAGAAGAGGCCTTGCTTTCCGCGCAGAAAGAGATCCAGGCCATGCGCGAGCGGGAAGAGGAACGCTTGCGCCAATGGGAAGCGGAGCTCGCCGAAGCGGAGGAGCGGCAGCGCCAGCGGGAGGATCGTCTCGGAAAAAAGCGCCAGTACCTGGAAATGCTCGAAGACACCCTACGGCGGGAGGAAGCAGAGCTCGAGCGCCTCATCGAGATGGGCCAAAAGCTCCTTGCCGAGGAGCGCGAGCTTTTGGAAAAGCTGAGCGGGTTTAGCCAAGAGGAAGCCAAAGAGTACCTTCTCAAGCTTGTGGAAGCGGAAAGCGAGCGGTACTTCGCGAAGAAGATCGCGGAGGTGGAAAAAAGGACCCGCCAGGAAGCGGAGCGCCGCGCCCGCCGCATCATCGCCGACGCCATTCAGCGCTTGGCCCTCGATTACGTGGAGGAGGCCACAATCACCGCTGTTCCTCTTCCCAACGACGAATATAAGGGCCGCATTATCGGCCGCGATGGCCGCAACATCCGCACCTTTGAAGCCCTCACCGGCGTGGAGATCCTGGTAGACGACACACCCGAGGTTGTGGTTCTTTCCTCCTTCCATCCCATCCGCCGGGAAATCGCGCGCATCGCCCTGGAAAAGCTCATTGAGGATGGCCGGATCCATCCCGCCCGCATTGAGGAAATGGTGCGCAAGGCCAAGGACCAAGTAGAGGCGGTGATCCGGGAGCAGGGCGAGCGGGCAGCCATGGAGGTGGGGGTGGATCTGCCCTTTGAGCTCACCCAGCTTTTGGGCCGGCTTTATTTCCGCACGAGTTTCGGACAGAACCAGCTGCGGCATGCGGTGGAGGTGAGTTTCATCGCCCGGATGCTCGCGGAGGAATTGGGCCTGGACCCGCGGCCGGCCAAGCGGGCAGGACTCCTTCACGACATTGGCAAAGCCCTGGACCACGAGGTGGAGGGTCCCCATGCTCTCATCGGCGCGGACTTGGCCAAACGCTATGGGGAGCCCTGGCCCATCGTGAACGCCATCGCCGCCCACCATGGCCAGGTGGAGCCGGCCACGGTAACGGCGGTGCTCATCCAGGCTGCGGATGCCCTTTCCGCCGCTCGGCCCGGCGCCCGCATCGAAACCTACGAGCGCTACATCCAGCGCCTCACCGAGCTAGAAAAGCTCGCGCGTTCTTACCCGCAAGTGAAGGAAGCCTATGCCCTTCAGGCAGGAAGGGAGGTGCGGGTCGTGGTACGGCCGGAGAAAGCCTCCGATGAAATGGCGGCGAAACTGGCGTATGATATTGCCCGGCGGATCGAGGAGGAGCTCCAGTATCCTGGAGAGATCAAAGTGACGGTTATCCGCCAGACCCAATATACGGAGACGGCACGATAAGGAGGTGGCCGTGAACGTACTGAAGATCGCAGCGACTTCGGATGCTACGGCGGCTGCAGGGGCGGTGGCCAACACCTTCCGCGAGGAGGGCGTGGCCGAAATCCAAGCCATCGGTCCTAAAGCTGTGAATCAAGCGGTGAAATGCATCGCCATTGCCCGCGGATATGTCGCTCCCAGCGGGATTGACCTCTTCTTTGTGCCCTCGTTTGTGGAAGTGGAAGTCAACGGGGAAATCCGCACGGGAATCCGCTTCACTGTGCGCTCGCGCACGCCGGTTCCGCCCCTTCGGCCACGGGCCCGCCGAAAAGAGGTAGGCACTGCCGAGGAGGAGTGGAAGGACATCTAAGGATTTCCTAGGGCCGCTTAGGGCCCTGGCCCTTTTGGGCCAAGTGGGGTTGCTTGTGGTGGGAGGGGCCCTGGCTGGGTTCGGCCTGGGCTGGCTTTGGGACCGGGCCCGCGGCGGTCGCACCGGACAAATCCTGGGCCTTCTTTTGGGACTGGCTTCGGGCGCCTGGGCTGCCCTGCGCCTCCTCCTTCGCGAGGGGAAAAGAGGTGATCGCGAATCATGAAACGCTGGCAAAAAGCCGTAATTTGGGCCGTCGTTGTCGGCTTTGCTGCCGGAGGTATCGGACTTTTCACGTTCCAACGCTTCTCCCCACCCCCTAAAGGAAGCGCCGAAGAAGTCGTTCTCGTGGTGGAAGGCCAGAAGTTCACGCGGGCCCAGTTCGCACAAACCCTGGAAAACATCTTTAATTACTACCGCCAGCTTTACCAGATGTTCGGAATGGACTTCGATGCCCAACTTCGCGGTACCGATGGTGCTTTTCTCCGTTTCCAGTACCTAGCCCAGGCCGGCGAGGCCCTCATCCGCCAAACCATCATCCGCAACGAGGCCGACCGCTTGCGCATCCACGCCCCCAAAGCCGAGCTCGATCAAGCCGTACAAGCCCGCTACGACCAGGTCGTTCAGCAGGTGGGCGGCGAGGAAATCCTCAAGTTTTACTTGGCGGCGCAGAACCTCACCCTGGATCGCTACAAGGAGCTTTTGCGCCAAGCGGAGGAGGAGAGGCTGCGGGAAGAAAAGCTTAAAGCCGCAGTGGTCGGGGCCATCGAGCCCACCCCCGAGGAGCTCCAGCAATATTACGAGACCAACAAAGATCGCTATCAGACGGAACCGGAAAAGGTGAAGGTGGCGCACATTCTCGTGAAAGATGCCAAGCTTGCCGACGAGCTCTTGGGAAGGATTCAGGCGCCCGACGCCGATTTCGCCGCTTTGGCGAAAGAGTACTCCGAGGATGAGGCCACAAAGGAGCAGGGTGGGGAAACGGACTATTTCAGCCGGTACGCCTCGCCTTTCTCCACCACCGTTACGGACGTAATCTGGTCCCTCAACGTGGGCGAAGTGCGGCTTGTGGAGGACGATCAGGGCTACCACATCGTGAAGCTCCTCGATCGCAAGCCACCGGTTGTTCCTGCCTTCGAGGAAATTCAGGACCAAGTGCGACAGGACTATGTTCAGGAAGAAACAGCCAAGCGCTGGGATAACTGGTACAAGGAAAAGCGGGGCAAAGTGAAACTTGAGGTGCTGGACCCGGTGCTTGCGGCTTCCATGGTCTATGCCGCCGATAAGGAGGCAGCGCTCGCCAAACTTCTCCAAGCCCAAGAAGAGGGCTATGCCCTGGACAATTACCTTCCCTATTACATCGGCCGAATTTATGAGGCCCTTTATACCGAAGTCGTAAGCAAGCGGGCGGATTTGGAAGGCAAAGAGGACCGCACTCCCGAGGAAGAGGAAGAATTGGCTGCTCTTCGTTCCCGAGAAGAGGAGTTCAAGTCCAAGGCCCTAGCGCAATACCTCCGGTTCATGGAAACGGGCGAAGGCGATATTGCCTTTTTTAACCGCGTGCTTCTTTTGGACCCCAAAAACGTTCAGGTTCTCTATCAGCTTGCGGAAACCTATCGCCTTGCGGGGAATTACGTGCAAGCAGAGGCTCAGTACAGCCGAGTTTTGGAAATCGATCCCAACTTTGTTGCCGCCTGGGTGAGCCGCGGCGACAACGCCATGGCCATGCAGCTTTTCGGCCGCGCCGCGGAGTTCTTCCAAAAAGCCCTGGAACTCCAGCCGGGAAGCACATCCATCAAGCTCAAGCTCAGCGAGGCCTACGTGCGCAACAAACAATACGCGGAGGCCCAGCCCATTTTGGAGGAGATCCTCAAGGCCGACCCCCAGAACGCCACGGCCCTTACGCTTTTGGGCGATCTTCTCATGGGGCAAGAAAAATT
>OGCH01000208.1_pt1 | contig 37097 bp, 29 predicted proteins | sample 1570111 | NCBI WGS metagenome assembly OGCH01 (sample SAMN03436243, study PRJEB24508) | hot springs metagenome | biome: Desert Springs; feature: Hot Springs; material: Water | place: USA: Great Boiling Spring, Nevada | collected 2008-12-01 | depth 0 m m | reverse complement strand
CCTCCGGCAGTCCCTCCACCAACCCCACGCCGCTTCCCATCCCCGTTCCCTACACCCCCTGCCGGTTCGGACGGGGGCGGGAAACCATTGACAGCGCTTTCGTCCGTGTGGTAGTGTGCTCTCGCGGAAATCTCACTGCACCGTTTTCGGCAAACGTGGACCGGGTCACAGGACAAGCTGAGGAGTGACGGATGACGCAGTACATCGCTCGTCGCCTCCTGATGGTCATTCCGACACTCATCGCCATTTCGCTGATCACGTTCATCATCATGCATGCGACACCAGGAAGCCCGATGCAGCCGCGTGCCCCACAGGCGAACCCATTGCCACCAGCTGCCCAAGAAGCGCTGGCCAAGAAATACGGGCTCGACAAGCCGTTGTGGCAACAATACCTGAACTATCTGCGAAACATCTTCACGCTCGACTTCGGCTTCTCGTACCAGTACCAGACCCGCGAGGTGCGCGATATCATGGCCACCACCCTGCCTGTGTCCCTCCATCTCGGTGTCATGGCCATGGCTCTCGCCATCTTGATCGGCATCCCGCTCGGAATCATCGCAGCGATCAACCAGAACGGACCAGTCGATTATCTCTGCAGTTTCATCGCGACACTCGGCGTGGCAGTGCCCAATTTCATCTTGGCCCTCTTCCTCATCGTGCTGCTCGTCCTCCTCATCCCGATCATTCCTCGTACCGGCGGCTGGGATTCACCGATCGATTGGGTCCTGCCCACGCTCGCGCTTGCGCTCGGCCCGATCGGCATCATCGCCCGCTATACCCGGGCTAGCATGGTCGAAGTCCTGCGACAAGACTTCATTCGTACCGCCTACGCCAAGGGACTGAGCGATCGACAAGTCATCGTGCGCCATGTGCTCAAGAACGGCTTGATCCCACCCATCACCATCCTGGGGCCGATGTTCGCTGCCATCGGCACCGGCTCGCCATTCGTCGAGAAGATCTTCCGCGTACCAGGGATGGGACGCTTCTTCGTCGATAGTCTGATCGCTCGTGATTACCCGATGATCATGGCGGTCATTCTGATCTATGGGGCCTTCCTCGCCATCATGAATATCGTCGTCGATATCTTGTACGGTGTCGTCGATCCGCGCATCCGCCTGGCTTGATGCGAGATGCGGAGAGGAGCTCACCGCATGGCCACCACCGGTGCTGGAATGACCGGTCGAGCGGAACGGGCCGATGCCCTCATCTGGGCAGCCCGTCCTCACCGGACGCTCTGGCGCGATGCCCTCAGTCGTCTGCTCGCCAACCGCCTGGCCTTGTTCGGGCTCGTCATGGTCATCATCTTCACACTCATGGCGATCTTCGCACCCGTGCTCGCTCCGTACCCGTACGACAAAGCCGATTTTTCGGCCGTCTCCCAGTTTCCGACGTGGACCGGCAAGTACCCGCTCGGCACCGATCTCGTCGGTCGCGACATGCTCAGTCGTCTCATCTGGGGTGCGCAGGTGTCCATGCTCGTCGGACTCGGTGCCCAGGTCATCGTCTTCTTGATCGGCGTGCCGATCGGGGCACTGGCTGGCTATCTCGGCGGCCGCGTCGACGCGATCCTGATGCGCTTCGTCGACGTGATGTACGCCTTCCCCCAACTCCTCTTCGTCATCCTGATCATGGCGGCGCTCGGACGCGGCATGCAGAACATCTTCATCGCGATCGGTGTGACGGGCTGGGTCACGCTCGCGCGTCTCACCCGCGCTGAGTTCTTGGCGCTGCGCGAGCGCGATTTCGTCATCGCGGCGCGCGCCGCGGGCGCTTCTCCCTGGCGTATCATCACGCGGCACCTTCTGCCGAACGCTCTCTCGCCGATCATCGTCGCGCTCACCTTCGGCATTCCTCAAGCCATCTTCACCGAAGCAGCCCTGAGTTTCATCGGGATCGGCATTCCCGAGCCGCGCCCGAGCTGGGGCAAGATGGCTGGCGAGACGCAGCAGTACATCACCTCGTACTGGTACATGCCGATCTTCCCGACCATCCTGATCGCGCTCTTGATGCTCAGCTTTACGTTCCTCGGCGACGGGCTCCGCGACGCGCTCGATCCACGCACGCGCAAGCGCGACTGAAAGGAGGTGAAGACGATCGAAGAAGGCGATCGCTCGTTTCGAGTGAGGAGTCGTCTCTTGACCCCAAGAGGAGGAGGTACGATGAGCGACAAACTCCGCTGGTGGGAAGACCCCGAACAAGTTGCCCTCCTGTGGAAACGCTTCCAAGTCGTCGGGATGGACCGCCGCGAGTTCATCCGCATCGTCGGCGCGGTCGGCGGAACCACCGGTGCCGCATTGGCTGCTGCTGCCTGCCAGCGCGCGCCTGAAGCCACGCCGACCCCTGTCGCAGCGGTCACACCACCGCCTGTCCCCACCCCAACGCCACCGCGCGCAGTCGGCCCGACCCCGACTGCCGCCCCTGCTCCGACGCCCGCCGAGGGGGAACTCGCCGCGGACCAGGTGTTCCGGACCAACATGGAGCGCGATCCGCAGAGTTTCGACTTCAACCGCGATCTCTATTGTGAGGGCGATCCTTCCTGCTTCGCCATGCTCGGCATGTTCACGCCTGACCTCGAGGTGGTTCCCGATATCGCCGAGCGCTGGGAGCCCAACCAGGACGCGTCGGTCTGGACCTTCTACCTCCGCAAGGACAGCTACTGGAGCAACGGCGATCCGGTAACCGCCCACGACTACGAGTGGTCCTGGAAGCGCCAGCTCGATCCAGCCACCGCTGCCCCCTATGCAGGCTTCCTGTACGACATCAAGAATGCCGAAGCCTTCAACACCCAGAAGCCCGGTGTGACGCGCGACGACGTCGGCGTCAAAGCGCTCGACGACTACACGCTTCAGGTCACCCTGGAAGGACCACGCGGCTATTTCCCCATTCTGGCCGCCTACATCGCCGCCGCGCCAGCCCATCGACCATCGGTCGAAAAGTATGGCGACAAGTGGACCGAGGCCGAGAACATCGTCTGCAACGGCCCCTTCAAGCTCGTCCGTTGGGAGCACGACAAGATCGTCGTCCTGGAGAAGAACGACAAGTATTGGAACGCCAAGAACATCACACTCCAGCGCGTCGAGCGTCCGATCATCCCCAGCGAAGCCGTGCTGCAAGCTTACGAGAACAACGAGATCGACTGGATGTGGCGTGGACCGCTCGGCCAACTCGAACGGATCCGCTCCGACCCGAAGCTCAGCAAGGAGTACCACCAGTTCAACCTCTTCGGCACCTGGTATCTCGTACCCGATCCGAAGTTCGAGCCGTACAATCTCAAAGAAGTGCGCCGGGCCATGGCGCATGCCATCGACCGCGAGACGATCGTCAAGCAAGTGCTCAAAGGGCTGGCGACCGTCGCCTATACGTTCACCCCGCCCGGTATGCCCTACTACATCGAACCGGACGACAAGATCCGCGAACTCACTGAGTACAACCCGGACAAGGCGCGCGAGTGGCTCAAGGGTACTCCTTACGAGGGCGGCAAGAACTGGCCCAAGGGCCTCACCCTCACCCACCGCGAGGAGGGTGACGCTCCAAAGGCCGCTGCTGCTGCCATCATCCAGATGCTCAAGGAAGTGCTCGGGATGGAACTCGAGCACATCATCGGCGAACCGCGTGAGACCTACGAGCGGATGTGGAAGCACGAGATCCCGCTCATGTGGGTCCGCTGGTACGTCGACTACCCCGATCCCGCCAACACCCTCTTCCAAGTCTGGTATTCGAAGGCACCGACGGGCCGCCGCCATGAGTGGTCGAACGACGAATTCGACCGACTCACGCTCCAGGCGAACGGCGAGCCGGACCCGAAGAAGCGCTACGAGCTGTATTACAAGGCCCAACTGATCCAGCTGGAGGAGGCCGCGGCGATCTACGTCTACAACCCGTGGAGCTACGGACTCATGAAGCCATGGGTCACGAATCTCCCGCGCAATCGCAACGGTGACTTCATGCCGGAGTGGAACATCTTTATCCGGCATTATGACTATTACAAGATCCTCAAGCACTGAGCATCTTTCCGGCACGACGACGAGCGAGCCCGGAAACAGCACGCCCCGGGCTCGCTCTCTCTCCTCCGGCATCGGATGTCTTTACCGGCTACACCAGGTCCAGCGAAGCTGCTCGCCCCGAGCACGCCTCGCCGGGTATTCGACGAATGGCGGCGCGAGCGTCCGCTCCTGCCCACAAAGCCGTCGCTCAGGACTCCTGTCCAGACGAGGTGATGCTGACGCGCACGCGAGCCAGACTGTCCCTCACGATCGCGCCCACGCCGACCAGTCCCAGCTGCAACCAGCGACCCGCTGGCCAGTCGGCTCTGTGCTCCCGCGAGGGCCCGGCTCGATCGTGATACTGATGCCGCGATACCGCGTCCATTCGTCCGGAGCCTCGATCAGGAGCAGCGCCGACCCAGCCCGGTCGGGGAGGAAGACCCCTGCATCGACGCCGCTCCCATCAGTGCGCAGCAACCAGACCTGATACAGCCGGCCAGCCGCGGGACGCGGCAGACCCCCGAGCACCAGGAGCCCATCGCGTCCCTCGCGATCGACGAAGATCCGGCCGGCCTCCGGCGGGAAACCTGCTCGCTCCCCCTGCACGACGGTCGACCAATCGGCCCTCGCCAGGACAGCAGCGATCCGCTCGTGCTGGGTCGCGAACTCATCGAGCCGGCGCTCGAGGCGCGTCACGGCCAGCAGCAGGCCCCCGAGCAACAAGAGCACCGCCGCAACGAGCCCACCCCATGCCCAAGCCAGCCGCCAGCGCCGCCGATCTCCAGGATCGGCTCCGGCGAGGATCCGATTCCGGAGCGCAGGGGACGGATCGACTTGTCGAGCAGCTGTCCCCAGCCAACCGAGTCTCGCCTCGATCCGGCGCAACGCGTTCCGGCACAGTGCACACGCTTCGAGGTGCTGTGCCACCACCGTCGCCGCCGCGAGGTCCAGTAAGCCCAGTGCGTACGCTTCCAGGTCCACGTCGTGATCGGTCAACGACCGTCCTGTCATGACTCGCGATCTCCTACCAGCGCTTCTGCGAGACGCTGCAGTGCTGTCCGCACGTGTGTCTCGACCGTCCCGAGGGGGAGCCCGAGCCGTTCGGCAATCTCCCGTTGAGTCAGCCCACTGAAGGAGGCGAGCTCGAGCACTTCCCCGAGTCCACTGTCCAGTTCGGCCAGAGCGCGCCGCAGCCCAGCGGCCACATCGGCTCGCAGCACTCGATCATCAGGATCGTCCTGGGTCAGCACGCTCATCGTGTCGAACCGCACCCCGACCTGGTCGTCGCGAGAGTGCCGGCGCAGGACATCGATGGCCCGATTCCGGGTCGATCGCAGGAGCCAGGGGACAAACGCTCCTCGCTCCGACTCGTCGAGATACGGGTACTGCCACGAGTGGATGAACAGCTCCTGGGTGATGTCCTCGGCAGCCTGTTGGTCGCGCACGATGCTGAGCACCAACGAGTACACACGACGCGCGTAACGGTCATAGAGCGCCTCGAGTGCCGCGCGATCACGGGAACGCAGCCGGGCGATCAGTTCGAGGTCGCTCGGCCCGGTCGTCTCTCCCTTCATCGTGCGCCGCACACCAGACACCCGACCATCCCAGTGCCACTATCATACGTCTTGCCCGGGCCGTAGGATTGCTGCTGGGGCTCGGAGACCAGGGAGGGAGTCGAGGATGCGCCGTCTGTCCATCGCCGCCGGTATCGTCATCGCCTTCTTGGCCGGCTGGGTCGCCGGAAGTGGATGCCTGAGCGTCCGTAGCGCCACGACACCGACGACTCTTGCTGCACCCACGCCGATCGCCACCAGCACGCCGTCACTCGCACCGATCGCGCAGCTCTCGCCGCCGGCGCCCGCGAGCCCGGTCGTCCCTTCCGCCCCACCTGCAGCGGGAGACTTCGCGACTGCGATCGAGCAGGTCGCCGCTCAGGTGATACCAGCTGTCGTCTACGTGTCTGTCCGGGCCGTCGTACCGGGCCGCTTCGGCTTCGGGCAGATCCAGGAAGGAGTCGGCTCGGGGGTCATCTTCGATCCGGGCGGCTACATCCTCACCAACGACCACGTGATCGCTGGCGCGCAAGAAATCCGGGTCGTGCTCAGCGATGGTCGGCAGTTCACCGGTCGCGTGCTGGGTCGCTCCCCAGCCAACGATATCGCTGTCGTCAAGATCGATGGAGAAAACTTGCCTGTCGCGACACTCGGTGACAGCGATCAACTGCGCGTCGGGCAATGGGTGGTGGCGATCGGTAACGCGCTCGGGCTGGAAGGTGGTCCTACGGTCACCGCTGGCGTGGTCAGCGCGCTCGACCGGACGATCGACCCGGGCTTCGGCGAGCCGGTGATCGGTCCCCTCATCCAGACCGACGCGGCCATCAACCCCGGCAACTCCGGGGGACCGCTCGTCGACCTCGCCGGTCGGGTCGTGGGGATCAACTCGGCCAAGATCCAGACGGCCGAGGGGATCGGCTTCGCCATTCCGATCAACAAAGCCAAGGAGATCGTGCAGCAACTTTTGGAGGCTCGCCCGCGCGCGTATCTCGGCATCACCTCGGTGAACGTGACACCTGCTCTCGCCGCAGCCTACGGGTTAACGGTGCAGCGCGGTGTTCTCATCGTCGATGTGACACCGGACAGTCCAGCCGAGCGAGCCGGACTGCAACCCGGTGACATCATCGTCCGCGTCGATGACCGCGAGGTCACGCGAGGCGATGAGCTGCAAGCGATTCTCGCTGCCCATCAGCCAGGCGACCAGGTCACGATCGTGGTCAATCGCCAAGGCCGCGAGCAGACGTTCACGGTGACCCTCGGCAGTGCCCCGGTCATCCAGTGAGGGAGACGATCGCGATGGCGAGTCAGAGCGACGTGCTCTTCGCTCAGCTGCTGCGCGAGTTCGGACGACCAGCGCCGGAGGACCCGGCTCGGCCTCGTTTGCTGCGAGCGCTCAGGGAACGGCAGTGGCTCGTGCCTGGGGCGAGCGTCCTTCTTCTCCTCCCTTCGCCGGAACTCGTTGCAGCCGTTGCGGATCACGGTGCACACGTCACCGCGGTGGAGCCGCTCGAACCCCTGCTCGAGCGAGCACGCCAACGGATCAGTGTCCCGAAGACGCCGATCCACTGGATTCGACGCGACCCTCAGCGCCTCCCGTTCCGCCGCGCGTTCGATCTCGTGCTCGCCTCGGGCCTCATCCTCGGAACGAGCGGTGACCAGCAGGCTGACGAAGAAGTGCTGCGTCAGCTCGCGCTGGCTCTCCGTCCCGGAGGGACACTGCTCCTCGACCTGCCCAATCGGGAGCTGCTCGTCCGCGACTTCGTCGAACGGATCTGGGGTGAGATCGACGGTTTGCGCGTTCTGGTCCGCCAGCACTGGGACCTGCCCGAAGGCACAGTGCAGGTCGAGTGGCAGCTGCTCTGGCCCTCCGGGGCGAGCGAGCGCTGTGAACGCACGCTGCGTCTCTACGCCGCGAGCGAACTCGCAACGCTCGTACGCCGAGTTGGGTTCACCACGCTCGAATTCTGGGGCGACGATGACGCCGCACCGTACCGACTCTGGTCATCGCGGCTGTTGCTCGTCGCTCGGACGGCCAGCGAGCCATCCCAGCCCTTGGTGGTGGGGAGCGATTCGGAGCGTTCGTCCGCATGATTCGAGAGTCGCGGTCGATCGTCCAGATGGTCAATGCCGAACGGATCGTCGTCCTGGGCTGGGGTCGAGCGATCCTCGCCCAATTGGCCCATCCGCTCGTCGCAGCGGGGGTGGCCGAGCATTCGTCGTTCGCCCGCGATACCTGGTCAGCCTTCCGGCGCTTTCGCGCAACGGTGAACGCGATGCGCGCCCTCACCTTCGGCTCCCCAGAGGCAGCCCGAGCAGCCGCTGCCCGCATCATCCGCACTCACGACCGCGTACAGGGCATGCTCCGGGAGCCGAGCGGTCGCTTTCCAGCCGGTACCCGGTACAGCGCGCACGATCCTGATCTCCTCGCCTGGGTGCACACCACGACCGTCGAAGCGATGATCACCGCATACGAACGTTTCGTCCGTGTGCTCACCCCGGAGGAGCGCGACCGCTACTGTCAGGAAGCGAGCATGATGGAGTTTTGGCTGGGCATACCCGCTGGCTCTCTTCCCCGCTCCTGGGGGGAGATCGAGGAGAAGATCGCCCGCGCGCGCCAGGACGGGACGCTCGTCGTCACACCGCTCACGCAGCATCTCGCCGCCTCCGTCCTCTCCCCACCGCATCCCTGGTGGCTCGCCCCGAGCGTCCGCGTTTGGCGCTGGCTGACCATCGGTCTCCTGCCCGACTGGCTCCGCGCGGCCTATGACCTCGGCTGGTCAGCTCGTGACGACGAGCGCTTCGAGCGCTGCCTTCGTGCGATCCGCTCGATCTGGTCGCGACTTCCCGCGCTCGTCCGCATCTGGCCAGAAGCGCGGTCTGCCCCGTCAGGCGTGCTTCCCCCCGATGGAATGACGCACGCGGGAGTTCCGCGGTGAGGGGCTTCTCCACTTTCGTCCGCCGCTTCGGCATTCCCTTCGGTCTGCTCGCTCTGAGTGTCGCGATCGCTGGCGCGACACTGGCGCGCTACGCAGTACCAGCCAGTACACCGTCCACCACAACGGTCGCCCCTTCACCCGAACCGATACTGACCCCCACGCCGACACCCTCTCCGACTCCCGAACCACCCTCGCTCAGCGCCCGCTCCGTCCTCGTCGTCGATCTCACCACCGACCGGATACTCTTGGAGCGTGCCAGCCGGACACCCCGTCCTCCAGCCAGTACCCTCAAGCTCCTCACCGCGCTGACCGCAGTGGAGATCCTTTCATCCGAAGAAATCGTCACGATCCAGCCGGAGGACACAGTCGATCCGGCCCGTGAATCGGCCATGGGGCTGAACGTTGGGGACACGATCACGGTCCACGATCTGCTGATCGGCCTGCTGCTCCCCTCCGGCAACGACGCTGCCCGGGCACTGGCCCGCATCGCTGGCGAGCGACTCGCTGGCCCTCCCGATCGACCACCGCGTGACCGCTTCCTCGTCGCGATGCAGGAGAAAGCTCGGGAACTGGGCCTCAGCGAAACGGTCGTGCTGACCCCGGACGGCGACGACATACCGGGGCAGACGACGAGTGCGCGCGATCTCCTCCAGCTCGCCCGCGCGACGCTCGATCATCCGGAACTCGCCGCTCTCGTCGCGCTGCGCACGGCCAAGGTCCGCGTCGGTGGTCCGAACGCGCGTGTGCTCGAACTCCGGAACACGAACGAGCTCCTCGGTCAACTCGGGGTCATCGGCATCAAGACCGGAACGACTCCCGAGGCCGGGCAGTGTCTGGTCGCTGCATGGCGCACCAGTGACGAACGGACCTTCGTCGCCATCGTCCTCGGGAGTCAGGATCGCTACGGTGACGCGCGGGCGATCATCGATTGGGTCGCACGGGCAACCGGCAGCACACCGGTTCCATGATCCGCTGCGACGCGTGCCGGGGTGGCCAGAGACCCCGGCGCCGCTCCCATCCGGCCGATCGGCCCCGGTTCACCCATGCCGGTCGGGGACAGGTGATCCGGCGAGGCTCGCTGGACTCTCCCAGGACCGGCGAGCGGATGCAGACCGAACCCCGCACTGCGCTCCCCCGGAGTCTCGTGTCGCATTTCCCCGTGCGCTCTCGGCACTCCGGGCCAGCGTCATGCAGCCGGATCGATCGAGCCACGTGGTGAGTGCTGGACACGACTGGTCGGAGACTGGCTGCCACTCCGGGCCATAAGCTGTTATGCTTGCCAGCCGGCTTCTCGATCGCTCCAGCGCCCCACGGAGTAGGGAGCGCGAAGGAATCGACGCGTGACCGCCCAACGCCCCGCTGCACCATCCGGAGAGACATCGCGACTGACGCGCCTGCACGCCGCTCTCGCCGCGAGCGCGCTCGCGGTGCCAGCCTACCGACGCTATTGGGCCGGCATGCTCGTTTCCAACATCGGTAGCTGGCTCCAACTCGTCGCCCAGGGATGGCTCATCCTGGCACTCACCGGCTCGCCAGCCTATCTCGGATTGTATGGTCTCTTGCGATCCATTCCGACCCTGACGATCACGCTGGTTGGCGGGGCAGTCGCCGACCGGGCCGATCGGCGCCGGATCCTGCTCGTCACCCAGTCGTTGGCCGCCCTGCTCGCGTTGCTTCTCGGGATCCTCGATCTCACTGGGACGATCAGGCCGTGGCATATTCTGGCTATCGCGTTCGCCACCGCGACCGTCATGGCGTTCGACAATCCGGCGCGCCAAGCCATGGTTCCCGGTCTCGTGGGAAACGAGCGAGTCGCGTCCGCCATCGGGTTGAACTCCGCTGCGTGGAACGCGGCGGCAGTGATCGGCCCATCGCTGGCCGGCCTGCTGGTCGCCGCGGCCGGCACTGGTTGGGCCTTCGTGCTCAACGGGCTGAGCTATCTTCCGGTGCTCTGGGCCGTCTGGACGATCGCACCAGCGCCTCCCGAGCGCACGAGCAGGACGTCGACGTCCCTCCTCGTCCACGTCCGCGTCGGCCTGCGGGCGATCCTGCGCGATCGGCGCCTGCTCGGTCTGCTGACCCTGCTAGCCGTGCCCACCTTCCTCGGCCGCCCCTACCTGCAGCTCATGCCGGTTTTCGCCCGCGATATCCTGCACACCAGCGCAGCGGGATACGGTGCCCTCATGGGAATCAACGGAGTCGGCGCGCTGAGCGGGGCGCTGCTCGTCGGGCGGCTGGGCGCACGACAGAACCGCGGTCGTATCCTCTTCCTCGTCAACCTGGTCTTTGCCGGAACACTCGTCGTGTTCGCGCTGTCACGTTGGCTCGAGCTATCGGCGATCCTGCTCTTCCTCATCGGTGCCAGCCAGACGCTCCTCATGGCTCTCACGAACACGCTCATCCAACTCATCGTTCCGGACGAGTTCCGCGGCCGCGTGATGGCCCTCTACACCTTGATTCCGATGGGCTTGATGCCACTCGGGACGATGGCGCTCGGCGGGATCGGGGATCTTTTCGGCGTGCCAGCCACGGTCGCGGTCGCTGCAGCTGGTGCGCTCGTCTTCACGCTGGCCGGTCGCCGGCTCTTCCCCGAGGTCTATCGGCTCGCTTGACGCTCGCGATCCGGCTCGGCAGCCAGTTCTGCTCGCACGGTCACGAGCTTCCCCTGACGCACGACACCGAGCACGATCGTGCTTCCGACCGGTGCGCGACCCAAGAGACGCTGCAGATCGGTCGGCGACCGCAAGGGTGCGCCATCCAGGCTCACGATCACGTCACCCGGTCGCAGTCCAGCTCGCTCCGCTGGACTCCCGAGGATGACCTCGCGGACCGCGATCCCAGCAGCTCGTGTTCCACCATGTTCCGGAACGAACCGTCCTGGCACGCTCTTGAGCTCACCGATGATCCCCAGCCAGGCACGCCGCACGCGTCCCTCGCGCACCAGTTGGCCGGCTACCCACTGTGCGGTACTAGCAGGAATCGCGAAACTCAGCCCCTGCGCACCCGCGACGATCGCTGTGTTGACACCGACCACCTTGCCGCGCGTATCGACCAGCGGCCCACCTGAATTCCCCGGATTGAGGGGAGCGTCGGTCTGAATGACGTTCTCGATCAACCGACCGTCCGGCCCCCGCAACGAGCGGCCGAGCGCCGAAACCACACCGGTCACCACGCTCGCCTGCAATCCCAGCGGATTCCCGATGGCGATCACCAGCTGACCGACCTGCAGGCGATCCGAATCGCCGAACTCGGCGATGGGCAGTCCGTACGCCTGAACGCGTACCACAGCCAGATCGGTCGCTGGATCTTCACCGACCAGCTGCGCCGCGTCTTCCCTCCCATCAGCGAGCGAGACGACAATCTGCCGCGCGCGATGAACGACGTGACTGTTGGTGAGGACATAGCCATCGGGTGTGATCAGGAAGCCCGAACCCGCACCCGGAATCTCGGAACCACGATGCGTTGGGCGAACGACACGCAATCCGACGACCGCCGGTGCGACACGCTGGACGACACGGACCACGGCCGCCGAAAAGGCATCGAGCAGGGTCTCGGGCTCGACGGCGGGCATCGCGCCGCCCTGCACAGCCGCATCTTCAGCGTCGGTCGTTGCGATCGGCTGAACGAAGAGTGTGTGGTGCAGCACGGTTCTTCCTCCTCGTTGGAGCATCGGTCATCATTCAATCGACATCCGGGCCAGCCTGCCGGAGCTCTTGCACCCGGACCAAGGCTCGGCGCAGTTCCTCGAGCCACTCAGCTTGGTGACGACCGACCAACCGGACGCACCAGGCCAGTGCCTCGCTCCGGCTCCGCGCGATGCCAGCCTCGACCAGCGTATCGAGGACCTGCCGCTCGGCGAGTCGCAAGCGTGTCATCACGGGAACGCTCAGCACCGTGAACGACTGGCGAATCGGACCACAGGCTGCTCCCCAGGAGACTTTGCGACCGAACCGGTACTCGGCTTCGCTGGCGATGCGCATGCGCTGCGCACGCGTTTCCTCGCGGAAACGCTGGATCCGCGCCGCACAAGCGGCCTGCCGCTCCTCCTCGCTCGCTCCCTCCGGGAGTGGTGGCTCAGCGAGACGACCGACGACGAGAATCTCGTCCCGGTCGGAGGAGATCTCGGGCGGCTCTACGAACCAACCCTCCGGGAGGCGCCCGAGGAACCACGCGCGGAGCTCGGCTGCGAACGGATCGCGACTCATCGCATTCCCCCTTCTGTCGATTTCCATGCTTACAGTATTACACACGAACACATGTATCGGCCCGAGGGGCTGCCGGCTGTCCCGACCAGAGCAGTGCGCCGGACAGCATCCTCCATTCGGACGGCAGTGATGCGGTGCATGGCGGCCTGCGTACCGGGTGTTCGACGATCCCTCAGCCTGTGGCCGGGCACCCTCGGCAATGCCGCGAACCGCAAAACGCCAAGGAGCGCTTCACGGGATTCGCCTCCCTCGACTCCTCACTGTCCAGCCGAGCAGCCTTCGCCGCGCTGCTCACCCTCGCGCGCGGCTCGACTCCTCTCGCCTCGATCGGATACCGCCGGTCACGCACCAGGAAAGCACGATGACCCGCGCAAGCCGCCGACGCGGAGAAGACCAGGGCCACCAGCACCGCGAGGACCGCGATCATGGTAGGCTACCCGCAGGGTGGTGAAGCGGACAGGGAGGGTTGGACACGATGGCAGGTCCAGTGGTCGTTCCGGTACTCCCGACCTATCTCGATCCGGAGCGCGTGACCCATTGTGCGATTCCGTTCGGCCGAGCGATCGCTCAGCGACTCGGGAGCGAACTCGTCCTCCTCTCCATCGTCGAGATCACCGAATCCCTGCGCTCGTATCTGGAAGCGGAGGGAGAGCAGGTCGAACAGTTGGTGCAACGCTGGCTGGAGCAACGCCGCGAGTCGCTCGAACGGCTGCGGAACGCGGTCAGCGATGTGCCCTGTCGCATCGAGGTACGGCTGGGCGAGCCAGCCAAGGAGATCGTCGCGTACGCCGATGCGTGTCAGGCAGCGGTCATCGTGATGAGCAGTCACGGCCGCTTGGGTGTAGCCCGTTTGCTGGTGGGGAGCGTCACTTTCAGCGTGATGCAACGGGCGCGGCAACCGGCGCTCGTCGTGCGCGCTCGTGTACCCGTTCCAGCTCCCAACGCCCCGGTCACGCTCTCGCCGGTTCTCGTCCCGCTCGATGGTTCCGCGCTGGCGGAGGAGGCGATCGATACCGCGCTCCACCTGCTCGGTCAGGGTTCGGAGCCCCTGCAGCTCCACCTCTTTCATGTCCTCGCCGAGGAAGAAGATCCCGCGCGCTGGCAGCACTATCTCGAAGCTGTCGCTCAGCGAGTCCGTGCCCGCGGTTGTCCGACCAGCTGGAGCCTCGGCAGTGGGCCGGTCGCCGAGACGATCGCGGCCGAAGCAGCCGCACGCCAGGCTGGCCTCATCGCGATGGGCACGCACGGCATGAGCGGGATCCGGCGAGTGCTTTTGGGCTCGACGGCCGAGCACGTCCTCCATGCGACGACGGTGCCGCTCCTCCTCCACCGGCCACAGGCCGTCCGGCAAGCCTTGGAAGAGCCGGCGACTGCGAACGAAACCCTGCGGGCACGCGATATCATGACGCCGAACCCAGTAACGGTCAGGCCAGACGCCACGCTCGAACAGGTCGCCCAAATCATGCTCGACCGGCAGATCGGCGCCGTTCCAGTGGTCGATGCGGACGGCAGACTGCTCGGCCTGATTCGCGAAGAGGACTTCCTGGCGCAGGAAAAGCCGATTCCTTTCGCGGCCTTCCGCGCCCCGCAGCTCTTCGGCCACTGGCTGAATGCGGAAGGGATCGAACGGATCTACGCTGAAGCACGGACGCTACAGGCGGGGGCCGTGGCGCAGGCACCGGCTGTGACGGTCACGGAGGACACGCCACTGAGCCGAATCGCCCAACTCATGGTCGAACGCGACGTCCGGCACATCCCAGTCGTGCGCGACGGCAAACTGGTCGGCATCGTCACCCGACATGATGTCCTCAAGGCGATCGCCCGACAACGCAGCACGTCAGCGACGACCGAGCACGCATCGTAGCCCAGAGTGACTTCGCTGACTGCTGCGCAGATCGGACAATGAGAGGATCGCGTTCTGGTGCGAGACACCGCACACTGGCATGCCCTGACGGTAGCGGAAACGCTCGAGCGACTCGGCACGAGCCTCCAGGGGCTTCCCACGCGAGAAGCGGAGCGTCGCCTACAACAGTTCGGGCCGAACGAAATCGAAACGGTCCCGCCACCGAGCCTTCTCCGCATCATCCTGCATCAGTTCAAGAGTCCGCTGATCTACATCCTGTTGGTGGCAGCACTCGTCACGGCTGGACTGGGCGAATGGATCGATACTGGCGCGATCCTCGCCGTTTTGCTCATCAACGCGGCCCTCGGAACCTACCACGAGTTGCGAGCTGAGCGAGCGATCCGCTCCCTCATGCTCTACCTGAGCCCACGCGCTCGCGTGATCCGCGATGGCGTCGAGCGCGAGATACCCGCCAAATCTCTGGTCCCCGGTGACATCGTTCTCCTGGAATCGGGAGTCCGGGTTCCGGCCGACCTTCGGCTCGTTTCGACCACAGCACTCATGGTGGACGAGTCGGTTTTTACCGGCGAATCGGTTCCGGTGGTCAAACGCACCGATCCGGTCCCGCCGGAAACACCGATCGCTGATCGTGTTTGTATGGCGTTCCTCGGCACGATCGTCACCAGTGGTCGCGGCATCGGCGTCGTCGTCAGTACTGGTAGTGCGACGGAACTCGGCAAGATCGCTCACCTGGCTCGAGCCGAGGCCCAACCGCAGACACCGCTCGAGAGGCAGTTCGCGCGCTTCGCACGTCTCGTCGCCCTCGTCGTTCTCGTCAGCATCGTGGCCATCAGCTTGTTCGGCGTGCTCCGTGGTGATGAACTGACGCTCCTCTTCAAGTTCGCGGTCGGTGCCGCGGTCGCCATCGTTCCAGAAGGCCTTCCGATCGTCGTGACGCTCGTCCTCGCGGTGAGCGCCCAACGGATGGCACGGCGCCGCGCCATCGTGCGGCATCTGGCGGCTGTCGAGACGCTCGGCAGTACCACCGTCATCGGATCCGACAAGACGGGAACGCTCACCGAGAATCGGATGACGGTTCGAGCCCTCTGGGCCGCGGAGCGCGTCATTTCCTTCGAGGATGAGGCACTCGATCCCGTACCGCACCTATCGTTCTCTGCACTGCGCGAGACAGCGTTTTGGGATCTTCCACCGCCCCTCCGCGTGCTCGTGACCGGCGTGCTGGCGAATGAGGCGACCCTCGCGCACAGCGAGGAAATCGGGCAGGAACGAGCAGGCATCGGTGATCCGACCGATATTGCACTCCTCATCGCCGGTGCACAATTCGGTCTCGTTCGAGAAGAACTGGAAAGTATTTATCCGATCATCGCAGAGATACCGTTCGAACCGGAGCGACGTTTCGCAGCAGTCGTTTCGCGTATCGACGGCAAACCGGTTTTCCTCGCAAAGGGGGCACCCGAACGCATCCTCGACATGTGCAGCACCTGGGCGAGCCCGGCAGGTCTTGTCCCGATCGACCGCGAAGCGATTCTCGCAGCAGCCCACGAACTCGCTCGACAGGGCTTGCGGGTGCTCGGCTTCGCGGCAGGCGAAATACCGTTCGAGCACGCCGAACGCATCGAGTCGCTGCTCGAGCCCAGTGGCTTGACGTTTCTCGGTCTCGTCGGGCTCTGGGATCCTCCCCGCGCAGGCGTCCGCGAGGCCATCGCCAGCTGCCACTCCGCTGGTATCCGCGTCGTCATGATCACCGGCGACCACGCCGCGACCGCTGCAGCCATCGCCGATTTCCTGGGCATCGCTCCCCGTTCGAGCCCTGTCCTCACCGGCCGGGAACTGCAACGACTGTCCGACGAGGAACTCCGTTCCGTCGTCCAGCAGGTTTCGGTCTTTGCCCGGGTCGAGCCCGAGCAGAAATTGCGGATCGTGCGCGCCTTGCAAGCCAACGGCGAAACGGTTGCCGTGACCGGCGACGGCGTGAACGATGCCCCCGCGCTGCGAGCAGCTGAGATCGGTGTCGCGATGGGCAAGAGCGGCACCGATGTCGCTCGCGAGGCAGCCGATATCGTCCTGACCGACGACAACTTCGTGACCATCGTCGCGGCAGTCGAGGAGGGACGCGGCGCCTTCGATAACTTGCGCAAGGCGACCTTCTTCTTGATCTCCACCGGCGCAGCGATGCTTTTCATCCTGCCATTCGCGGTCCTGGCCGGGTGGCCCTTACCCTTTTATCCAGCGCAGCTGCTCTGGCTCAACCTGGTCACCAACGGGCTCCAGGACGTCGCCATGGCCTTCGAGCCGAAGGAACCCGGGCTCATGCGTCGTCGACCACGGCCCCGACGCGAGGGAATTCTCTCCCCACTTCTCTGGGAGCGGACACTGCTCAGTGGTCTGGTCATCGCCGCGGGAACACTCTGGATCTTCGATTGGACGCTGCGTTCGACCGGATCCCTCGATCTCGCCCGCACCGTCGCACTGACGACGATGGTGATCTTCCAGAATTTCCAGGTCGGCAATGCGCGCTCGAGCATCCGCTCGCTCTTCCGGATGAGTCCCTTCTCCAATCGAGTTCTCTTCGGCGCGGTCATCGCCGCCATCATCGTGCATGTCGGCGCACTCTACCTCCCGCTCACCCAGTTCGTGCTCCGCGTCGAGCCGATCCCGCTCGACATGTGGCCGCGCATCATCCTGGTCGCCAGCACCATCCTCGTGACAGTCGAGGTGCACAAGTGGCTGCGGCGACGCTGGCCGCGCCGCGATTCCTGGGAGACGAGCGAAGTTCTCGAGGAACTGACTCGACGGCCGACGATGCAGCCGGCAAGACAGCCGACACCTGATCCGTGACCGACGGCTCGCTCTCGTTCAGAAGCTGTGCGGGACAGAGAACGCGGCTCTGACGACAACGAGCGCACGTGCCGTCTCAGCGCCGCACGCCCTCGTAGAGCAGTTCCCTCGTGCGGGCAGCGATATCGTCCGGATCGACCTGCAAGCGGGCGACTCCGGTTTCCTGGGCGGCCCGCGCGACTGCCGCAGCGACAGCCGGCGGCACGGAGAGATCGAGGCTATCCGGAATCACGTACTGCGGCGAGAGCTGACGCGGTGAGACGAGTTCAGCGATCGCCTGCGCGGCAGCCAGCTTCATCGCATCGTTGATGTCGCGTGCCCGCACGTCGAGCGCACCGCGGAACACACCGGGGAAAGCCAGCGAGTTATTGACCTGATTCGGGAAATCCGAGCGCCCGGTCGCCACCACCAGTGCTCCCGCCTCCAACGCTCGATCCGGATGGATCTCCGGGTCGGGATTGGCCAGGGCGAAAACGATCGGATCCGGCGCCATGCTGCGGATCATCTCCGGTGTGAGGATGTTCGGACTGGAGAGCCCGATGAACGCATCGGCACCCACCAGCGCCGTCGCCAGGTCACCGCGCACGCCTGCCTTGTTGGTCAGCCGAGCGATCTCCATCTTGTAGCGGTTCATCCCCGCCTCGCGCTCGCGGTAGATCGCCCCCAGCCGATCGCAGAGAATGACGTCACCCACGCCGTAGACCAAGAGCAGCTTGGCAGTCGCGATCCCCGCGGCCCCGGCACCGTTGATGACCACCTTCGCTTCAGCGAGCGGTGTTCCCCGCAGCTTGAACGCGTTGATCAGCGCAGCCAACACCACGATGGCCGTCCCATGCTGGTCGTCGTGGAACACTGGCATGTCCAGGCGTTCCTTGAGCGCCGACTCGATCTCGAAGCAACGCGGTGCCGAAATGTCCTCCAGGTTGATCCCTCCGAAGGAGGGAGCGATGGCCGCCACGATGTCCACGATCCGCTCGGGGTCCCGTTCGGCGATGCAGACCGGGAACGCTTCCACCCCGCCGAGCGATTGAAAGAGGACCGCTTTCCCCTCCATCACCGGCAAGGCGGCGTGCGGCCCGATATCGCCCAGCCCCAGCACGGCGCTCCCATCGGTCACGATGGCCACGAGGTTCCCCTTGACCGTCAGGTCGTAGACCGCTTCGCGGTGCTGGCGTACCTCCTCCACCGGTGCCAGAGCTGCCGGGGGCAAGTAGAGCAAGTTCAGGATGTGATGGTCCCGGACCGGCAACTTGCTGCGGATCTCCAGCACGCCACGATACCGCCGGCGCAAGTCCAATGCTTGCTCGGCCAGCGAGCGGGGACGCCGGTTGGCCGGCCGCGCAACGTCGAAGGTGCCCTCGTAGATGTAGCGGCGCGTGTTCTCCGCGACCTGCTGTGGGTCGACCTCCCGCGTCGCTTCTTTGGTCTCCAAGGCCGCTTGCACCACCGCCGCCGCGATGGCTGGCGCGACGCGAAAGTCGAAGATCTGCGGGACGATCTGCTCCGGGCCACGCTGTTCCGGGGGCACCAAACTAGCCAGCGCCTCGGCGGCATAGATCAACGTGCGCAACCGGATATTGCGCGCGCCCGAATCGAGCAGGCCACGGAAGACACCAGGGAAAACGAGCGAGACATCCATCATGTTCGGATAGTCGGAGCGCCCGGTCGCGACCACCGCTGCACCCGCCTGCCGAGCCAGGTCGGGATCGATCTCGGGGGTCGGTAGCGCCAGCGCGAAGACGATCGGATCGGGTGCCATCGCCGCGACCATTTCCGGCGACAGGATATTGCCGCGAGCCAATCCGATGAAGACATCGGCGCCCTTCAACACTTCAGCGAGCGTCCCGCGTCGCCGCTCCGGATTCGTCTCCTTGGCCAAGTACGCCTTGGCCCAATTCATGCGGTACGGTCGCCCGAGGTAGATCGCGCCCGCGCGATCGCACACGATGAGATCCTTGACCCCCACTCGGGTGAGCAGGCGCGCGACGCCGATCCCGGCGAGTCCTGCCCCAGCGATGACGACTCGGACCTCCTCCAATCGTTTCCCAACGACCTCCAGCGCATTCTTGAGCGCGCCGAGCACCAAAATCGCCGTACCGTGGTGCTGGTTGGAGAAGACCGGGATCGGTGCCGCCTTCTCCAAATGGTCCTGGATCGTGAAGCTGTGCGGAGCTCGGATATGATCGAGGCAGAACGCGCCGAAGGTAGGAATCAAGGAACGTGCTACCTCCACGATCGCCAAAGGATCCTGGAGATCGACCGCAATCGGGACCGCATCCACACCCGCGAAGGTCTTGAAGAGAACGGCCTTCGCCTCCAAGAGCGGGAGCGCCGCCTCCACTGGCGCCCGCGTGGGTCCGAAGAGATCGGACGCGTCCGTCAGGATGGCGACCGTGTTCCCGCGCCCAGTCAGATCGAACGAACTCACCTCGTCCTGGCTGATCACCCGGCAAGCTTCGGCAACACCGGGCGTGTAGACCAAGCTGAGCATGGCGCGATCGCGCAGCGGCACTTTGCTCGCGATGCCGATCAGCCCGCGATATTGCCGGCGATAGGCCAACGCTGCATCTGGCTGATCGAGCAGATACATGTCCCACCCCGTTCAGCGGAACCGAACGCTCCTGCATTTCTCCCCGGGCATTCTACGGCTCGGAGGATACCTTGGCAATTCGCAGCTGGCAACGCCAGCACGGCACGAGCGATGCCGTGCGCTTCACTCCGCGTTCCATGCCTGCCGCACTGCCCACCGCTGGAGCTTGCCGCTCTCCGTCCGGGGAAGCTCGCTCACGAATCGGAACGCACGGGGCACCTTGTACCCAGCCAGCCGTTCCCGGCACCAACCGGCAAGCTCCGCCGCGCTCACCTTCGCACCAGGACGCAGGACGACCGCTGCGACGACGCGCTGTCCCCATTCGACATCGGGAATCCCCACCACCGCTGCTTCCGCGACCGCGGGATGCGCCAGCAGCACCGCTTCCACCTCTGCCGGATAGACGTTCTCCCCCCCGGTCACGATCAGGTCGTCGCGTCGGTCGAGCACAGTCAGGTACCCCTCTTCGTCGAGATAGCCGAGGTCACCCGTCCACAGCCAGCCGTCACGCAGCGCGCGCGCCGTGAGATCGGGTCGTCGCCAATAGCCAGGCGTGACGACTGGACCGCGCACCGTGATCTCCCCCGGCTCCTCTGGTGCAGCCGGGCTACCGTCTTCCCGGACGATCCGCAACTCGTTCGGGTACAAAGGCTTGCCGGCCGAGCCGAGTTTCCGCTGGGCGTCCTCCGGCGCCAGCGTCGCCAACTGCGAGGCGGTTTCGGTGAGCCCGTAGGTCTGCAGAACAGGAACGCCGAGCACAGCGGAACGCTCCAGCAAAGGTCGAGGCGCAGGCCCGCCGCCGAGCAGGACGGCACGCAGATGAGGCGGATAGGGGCGCTCCCCTCGCTCTTCGAGCATCCGCCAAAGCATCGTCCCGACGACCGAGAGGAGCGTCGCTCCCTCATCGATCGCCCGGTTGACCGCCGCCGGATCGAACCGTTCGTGGAGCTCCACCGCGAAGCCGCCGATGACGCTGCGGAACAGGATGGAAAGCCCACCCACATGGAAAAGCGGCAAGCACAGGAGCCAGCGGTCCGCCGGCACGCACCCGATGTTCAGTTGCGACCCGAGCCCGCTCCACCAATGGTTCCCGTAGGTCAGCAACACTCCTTTCGGTCGGGACGTCGTCCCCGAGGTGTAGACCAGGGTGTGCACAGCCGCGAGATCGATCGCACGCCGCAATTCCACCCTCGTCTCGGGTAGCGACGACCACTCCCGATCGATCTCCACCGCGGTGCCCGACCAACCATCCAGCAACGACCGGGTCGTGCGATCGACCACCACGACCCGCGGCTCGACATCGTCGAGCAGTGTCCGCAGTTCACTGCTGGTGAGTCGCACATTGAGCGGGACCAGGATCGCGCCCAAGCGGCTGACCGCATGGACCAATTGGACGAACTCCGGCCGGTTCGCCAGCACCACGGCAACCCGATCGCCCGCCTGGACACCGAGGCCGGCCAAGCGCCGCGCCGCTTCGTCAGCCGCCGCGGCGAGCGAGGCGAACGACCAGACACGGTCGCGCCAGACGAGCGCCGGACGATCAGGGGTGGTCTGCGCCCGCCAGGCGAGCCACTCGGGGACCAGCATCGGCGCCTCCGCTCAAAATCCGCCCAACCCGAACCAATCGAAGGTATACGTCAGCACGAACGGCCAGAGCAGAACGGAGTAGAGCACGAACCGGACGACATCGACGCGACCGTAATCGACTTGCCACGGATCGAAAAGGACGAACCCGGCCGTCCAGGCTGAACCAGCGACGAGATACGCGACGAGGCCGACCAGGGCGCCTCGCCAGCCAGTTCCCCGCCAACTCGCCACCCCTCCGACGATCCAGCCAGTCGCGACGAGCAGCGCACTGGCCACCGCCAGCAGATTGGCGAGCCCCCTTGAGGTCGCGAGGGTACGCGGGACGAGCGCCGCCGAGACGGCCAGCCCCACCGCGGTTGCGAGCACGGCAACCCAAAGCCCCAAAACCACGCGTTTCCTCTCGCCTGCCCTCATCCGACTCCCTCTCTTGCCAGCACCATCGTTCGATCGAGTCCCAACCCTGGCCCGGGCGGGAGCACGAGGCAGCCATCGGTCGGTTGGAGCATCGGCTCGCGACCGAGCGGTTCGACCACACCAGCGGTGGCGAGTCCGTGAGCACGCTGTGCGCTCCCTGGCAGTGCTGCTGCGACGTGGAGGGCTGCCGCCAGGCCGACCTCCGATTCCAAGGTACTCGTCACTACCACCGCGATCCCGGCTCGCTCGCATCGTTCGGCCAGGTCGAGCAACCCCTCCACACTGCCCACGAGCGGCAGCTTGGCGATCAGGATATCCGCTGCCCCTGAGGCGAGCGCCCGTTCCAGTTCGTCGGGGCCGGCGAGCGCCTCGTCGGCGGCGAGCGGCACCGGACTCTGCCGCCGCAACGCCGCGAGCTCCTCTAGGGACCCCACCGGCTGCTCCAGGTACTCGATTCCGAGCGGTGCGACCGCCCGTGCGAAGGCGAGTGCAGCTGCCACCGTCGCCGAGGCGTTCGCATCGAGCCGCAGCTGAACCTCCGGGCCGACTGCCCGGCGGACCGCCGCGACGCGTTCCACCTCGCTCGCCGCGATGCGCACTTTGAGCTTGAGGGTCCGGAGCCCAGCAGCGACGGCTGCTCGCGCAGCCTCGACCGTGCGCTCCGGATCAGCGATCCCGATGAGCGCGTTCACCGGGACAGAAGGACGCGCCGACGAGCGCAGCCAGAAGGCCAGGGGAACACCGGCCCGCTGGGCGCTGAGATCGAGGAGCGCCGTTTCCAGCGCCGCCCGCGCCGCACGCGCTCCCGGTGTCACCGCCGGAACCCGTTCCAGCGCCCGCCGAAGCGTTGCCTCTCCCTCCTCGGCGACCGCACGAAGCGCTGCCAACCAGTCCGCTGCCTCCGGAAGCGCACGATCTTCCGTTCCCGGCCAGGGAGCGACGTCCCCGAGCCCGACCAATCCATCCGCTGTCGCCACGCTGACCAGGATCCCTCGCCGCGTCACGAACGAACCCGCAGCCGTCTCCAGCGGAGCGCGGAAGCGGAGCTGGTACCATCGCCAATCGAGGCGCGAGCCGCTCACCCGAGCAACCCCAGAGCGAAGAGCATGGCGAACAGCAGCTGGAGCTGGCCAGTTCGCTTGAGGACAGGGTTGAGCGACGGCCCCTCCGCACCGCGCAGCACCATCCCCACTAATCGGAGAGCGAGGGGCAACGTGAGCGAGGGCAACAGTACCGCCGGCCCGGCCCAGTCGAGCAGCCAGAGCAGCACCGGGACCAGATAGGCCCCAATAACCAGCACGGCGTACTGCCAGCGCGTCGCCCGTTCACCGATGCGAACCGCCAGCGTGCGCTTGCCAGCAGCTCGATCGGTCGGGATATCGCGGAGGTTGTTGACGACGAGGATCGCAGTGATGAGAAAGCCGACTGGGACTGCAGCGAGGAGCGCGAGCTCGGACAGGGAACCGGTTTGGAGATAGGCACTCCCGCCCACCGCGACGAGCCCGAAGAACACGAAGACGAACACGTCTCCGAGTCCAGCGTAGCCGAGCGGCACCGGCCCAGCCGTGTAGAGGATCCCGGCCGCGATGGAAGCCAGACCGATGAGCAGGATCGGCCATCCGCCGACCCAGACGAGATAAAGACCGAGCAGGGCGGCCAGCGCGAAGGTCAGCACGACCGCCCGGCGCATCGCGGTGACTGTCACCAAGCCGCGAGCAGTGATGCGCGTCGGCCCCACCCGATCAGGACGGTCCGCCCCCTTGAGATAGTCGAAGAGATCATTGGCATAGTTGGTCCCGATCTGAATGAGGAGTGCGGCCGCCAGCGCCGCCAGGAACGGCAACCAGCGGATCGTCCCAGCTTCCCGCACCCCCGCTGCTGTCCCGACGAGCACCGGCCCGATGGCAGCGACCAGCGTGGCCGGTCGCGCCCCCAGCCACCACACGCGCCAGTTGGCACCTCGTCCAGTCACTCGTGCGGGATCGCTCACTGGGACGCTCATGCGACTGGCTCCATCACGGGAAGCGCGGGAACTTGGAGAAATCCGGCTTGCGCTTCTCGAGGAACGCCCGGTGCCCCTCCTTGGCCTCGTCAGTCAAGTAGTAGAGCAACGTCGCATCACCGGCCAGCTGCTGCAATCCCGCCAAGCCATCGGTATCGGCGTTGAAGGCCGCCTTGAGGAAACGGATCGCCATCGGGCTCTTTTCCAGGATCTCCCGCGCCCACTCGACCGCTGTTTCCTCGAGCTTCTCATAGGGCACGACCGCGTTGACCAGCCCCATCTCCAGCGCTTCTTGTGCGGTGTACTGCCGACAGAGGAACCAGATCTCCTTCGCCTTCTTGTGCCCGACGATCCGCCCGAGCAAGGTCGCGCCGTACCCCGCGTCGAAGCTCCCCACGCGTGGCCCGACCTGCCCGAACTTGGCGTGTTCGGCAGCGATCGTCAGGTCACAGACGACGTGCAGCACATGCCCACCGCCGATCGCATAGCCGTTGACGACGGCGATCACCGGCTTGGGTAGATAGCGAATCTGCTTCTGCAGATCCAGCACGTTGAGCCGCGGGATTCCCTGATCATCCACGTACCCCCCGTCGCCGCGCACCCGCTGGTCGCCACCGGAGCAAAACGCCTTGTCCCCGGCTCCGGTCAAGAGGACGACGCCGATCGAGCTGTCGTCCCGGGCATGGGCAAAGGCGTCCATCATCTCCATGACCGTGAGCGGGCGGAAAGCGTTGCGGACTTCCGGCCGGTTGATCGTGACCTTGGCGATCCCCTCGCCGGCGAGTCGCTCGTAGAGAATGTCGGTGTACTGCTTGATCGGTACCCACTCGAACTTACTCATTCGTCCTCCTAACGCGCCGCGCCGGCAGTGCCGGCTTCCTTCCTGCTCATCAATCTTAGCCATCTCCCACGGTGAGGGTTGTTCCCTCTCCCACTGCCCGAGCCGCGGTCAGCAGAAAACCCACTTTCGAGTAGTGCATCCCTCGGACGAGACCTGCCACAGCCTCGCGCCCAGCAGCGCGCAACGGGTCAGCGCGCAGCGAAGGAGCTGCCCTTGCCGATGACTCATTGATCACTCCGGGAAGAGGTGAGACCGAGAGGACAGCAGGACACGGCAAGCAGTCGGGGCGTTCGCGTCGGAGCCCCATTCCCTCGACTGACGGGCGCTGTTCCCGGCGGACGGTTCCCTTTCCCTTCGACCAGCTACGCGGCCCGCGGCATCGCGCTCGCCCGCACGACCGTCGGGCAGAAGAGTGTGCCGAATCGGGCCTGCCACGACCGGAGCGCTGTCACGGAAGGCTCGATCGCGCAGCGAGTTACCCAGGGGAACATGTCGCGACTGCTCGTTTTGGGCCGGTTCTCCTCGCCTCCCTCCACCACGCCATCGTGGGTGTCGCCCGAGAGGTGCTGCTCGTCGTCCGCTTAGTGTTCCTGCACCGTTGCCACCGTGACGAGTCGGTACCGGCACTCGCTCGAAAACCGGCCTGCCCAGTGCTACCGAACTCCCTCGTTCGATCGCACAGGAGCGAGCAGAGCCTGTCGCGCTCGCGCCAGGACAGGCCGATCGCCGTTTTGTCGATTCCAGCGCGATCGAGCAGTGCGCGCCGGGCAGATGGGAGACGATCCGGCCGCACTCCCGGTCTCGCCGCGAGCGCTGTCGGGAGCGGCGAGCCTCGGCCGATCAGCGTTCCCAGTTTTTGTCCGCGTGAATTCATCGTTTGCTCTTCTCCGCGCCCAGTCGTCCCGCGTAGAGTTACTCCGAGGGGTGAGTAGCGCGCGACCCCGCGGATGGGAAGCATCGTGCAGCGTTCCTCACGAACCCGATCGATCAAGCGCACGCTGGTGACCGTGCTCGTGTTCAATCTCACGGTCGCGGTCGCCAAGCTGGTGGTCGGCTTCCTTTCCGGCAGCCTCTCCATCTTGGCCGATGGGCTGAACTCCCTGCTCGATGCCGCAGCGAACATCGTCGGACTCGTCGGCATAGCCATCGCGGCACGTCCGCCCGATCCCGACCACCCGTACGGGCACCGGCGCTTCGAGGCGCTGACCTCGCTGGTCATCGCGGGCGCGATGGGTCTCCTGGTGGTGCAAATTCTCCAAGACGCCTGGCATCGTCTGCAGGAACGCGTTCGACCGGAGGTGACTCCCCTCGCCCTCGCCGTCATGCTGGTCACATTGCTCGTGAATATCGGCGTCAGCACGTGGGAACGCCGGCGCGGGCGCGAGCTCCACAGCTCGATCCTGAGCGCCGACGCCAAGCATACGGCCGCCGATGCGCTCGTCTCGCTCGCCGTCATCGGTGGGCTCGTGGCGGTCCGCGCCGGTTACGCCATCGTCGATCCGCTCTTGGCGATCGGCATCGCTGGGGTGATCGCCTGGGGCGCCTGGACGATCATCCGCGATGCCGCGCTCACCCTCTCCGACACCGCTGTCGTTCCCGTCGAGGTGATCGAGCACGCAGTGCGGAGCGTTCCTGGCGTCCGGGGTGTCCACAACATTCGCACGCGCGGCGGCGATGGTCTCGCGTGGGTCGATCTCCATATCCAGGTCGACCCGGAACTGAGTGTCCGAACGGCCCACGAGATCGCCAGCGAAGTCGCGCGCAGGGTCGAGCAGGCCATCGGCCAAGCCGCCGATGTCACCGTGCACGTCGAGCCGGCTCTCCCCGAGCACTTGCGCGTCACCCGCGGGTACCATGTCTGGACCGAATGACCGATCCGCTCCGCTGATGCTGCCAGGCCACCCCTCCAGCGCGCCGTTCGATCAGCCAACGTGGTATGATGATAGAGCATCGACCCCCACGAGACGATGAGCGCACGCACTGTGCGCACCGGTGGAAGGAGCGCGATCATGCCGCGACTACAGGTGCTCGTCTGGTTCTTGCTGCCACTCTTCGCTCTCCTGGCCCTGCTCACCTTCGCCGGGTGGGTCAGTGGTGCAGTGGGCGCCATCCTTTTCCTCGCGCTGGCAGCGCTCGTCATCGTGCTCGCAGTCGTCCTCGCACGCCAGCGCGCTCCCAGCTGACCAGCGCGTCAGGTATCCGACCGTGCTCGACCTCGCGACCGTCTTCCTGGCACTCGGCGCGTTTCTCCTCGGCCCGCACTGGCTGCTCGGCGCCATCCGCCAGGCTGACCAGTGCGAGGCCACCGGTGATCCCTTGAGTGCTTTAGCTTGGACGCTCGCCGCGGTGCTCGGCGCCTATGCAGTCGCCCTGGCCTTCCTCGTCCTGGTCATCCAGGCGGCCCGGCACAGCTTCGCTGCGTGAGTCCCGGCCTAGACGACCAAGCCCAAGGCATGGCGCAAGAAGTAGATGACGAAGGCCGCGCTCACCACGTAGAGAACCGGGTGCACCTCGCGGAACTTGCCGCGGAAGACCTTGATGAGCGTCCAAGTGATGAAGCCCGCACCGATGCCATCGGTGATACTGTACGTGAAGGGCATCATCAGCATGGTCATGGTGACCGGGAGTCCGACTTCGATATCGGCGAAGTCGATACCACCCACCTGCACACGCGACGGCTTCCCCTCGGCCTCGGCCTCGGCTCGACTGAGCACACCCATCATCATCCAGCCGACGACGATCAGCGCCGGTGCCGTCGCTTGGGCCGGGACGATCCCGACGACCGGCCAGAACGGCATCGAAAGGAGGAACAAGATCCCCGTAATCACCGAGACGAGACCGCTCCGCCCGCCGACGCCGATACCGGCCGCCGATTCGATGTAGGTCGTTGCCGAGGAAGCGCTGCAGGCGCCACCGACGACCGCACCGAGCGAGTCGACGAGCAACGCCCGCTGCGCCTGTGGTAACTCGCCGCGCTCGTTCAAGTAGCCGGCCTGCCGTCCCACGCCGATCAAGGTCCCCATGGTATCGAAGAAGTCCGCCAGCATGATGGAGAAGACGACCAGGATCGCGGTGAGCACGCCCAACTTGGCGAAGAAACCGAAGCTGAAGTCACCGATCCGGCTGAAATCCGGTACGGCGATCCACTGCGTGGGTAGCTGGGCCACGCCAGGTGGAAACGCTTCCGTCCCCGTCACCGCGCGGGCGATGATGGCGACGACCGTGGTGAGCAGGATCCCCCAGAGGAGTGCCCCGCGAACGTTGCGCGCGAGCAAGAAAAGCGTGATCAGCAACCCGACACCGGTGACGAAGACGGGCACGCTGTTCAAGTCACCCAGCCGGACCAGCGTCGCCTCGTCGCGCACCACGATGCCACCATTGACGAGCCCGATGAACAGGATGAAGAGCCCGATGCCGACCGAGATCGCCTGCTTGAGTTCGAGCGGGATCGCCTCCATGACGTAGCGCCGGATGCCGAGCAAGACGAGCACCGTGATGACCAGCCCTTCGGCGACGATCACCCCCATCGCCTCGGCCGCAGTCAGCCCGAGCGCTCCCATCAGCTGGAATGCGACGACGGCATTCAGCCCCATCCCCGGAGCCATGGCATAGGCACGGTTGGTCGCCAATCCCATGGCGATCGTCATCACGCCAGCGACGAGAGCGGTCGCCGTCGTCACCGCAGAGATAGAGAGCTTGTCCGGCACATCGGGAGCGCTCAAGATCTGCGGGTTCACGAAGATGATGTAGGCCATCACCATGAAGGTCGTGACGCCGGCCAGAAGCTCTGTCCGGACATTCGTCCCCAGTTCCCGCAGGTGAAAGAAGCGCTCGAGCCAGCTCTCGCCCGTCGCTGCTCCTGCCCCGGCAGCCCGCCCGCTCACGTCTCACCTCCTCCGACCCACCTTCCTGCACAGTGGTTACTCTACCGGTCGGGCGAAAAAGCGACAAGAAGCGCGCCGAGCCACCTGTCGAGGCCGGCAGGGCTACTTCGGGAAGACCGCGATCCCTCCCCCTCTCCTGGCGAGTCATGACCGATCGCAGCGCTGAGCAGATCACCGCCCGGGAGTCGCCGGCACCCGCCCCCATCCACTGCGGACCGTCGTGGCTCCAGCATGGAACGGACCGAACGGAGACGCAACCAGTGTTCGGTCTTGCTCCTCGCCTGACCAGCACGATCGGGAGCGACAGACGAGCGCTGGGAAATGAGCGATCCAAACGCCGGCTGAGCCGCGCGAGCAAGGGAATGCCTTCGAGCACCGACTGACCTGCACGCGGTCAACATACCATGTCGCGACAGCGCCGTTCCCCGTCCAGGCGACCGATCAGCCGGAGCCGCGTACCAGACAGCCGAACCCGTCCGACCGGACCTGGTCGCTCGACCCGAAGAGAACGTTGTTACCCGCCTCCAACTGCTCGTGCCTCACCTCGCGCAGGAGTCGAAGGGCGCACTACGAACGGATGAGGCGGCTCCGGCCGCGATCGCTCCGCAAATGCTGGGCAACGTCTGCTCGCTCCCTGTGCCTCGGTCGAGCCGTGCCAGTCAGCCGCTCACATCGTCCGCAGCGTCTCCAGGAGCTGGACGATTTCCACTGAAATCCGCCGTACCTCTTCCACCAGTTCCCGCGCTCGCTCGCGGTCGCCCCGGTTCCAGGCGCGCACCGCCTCGGCAGCCGTCTGATGCAGGCGCTGGTGCGGCGCTTCCAGTTGCCGGAAGACGCTGGAGTTCCCATAGCGCTCGCGACCGCGACCGTAATACCAGCGTCCCAGCCGGCAGACAGTCCAGTCGGCCACCTGCTCCGGTTGCAGCTGCTCCTTGCCGTGCAGCATGGCCAACAAGCGCTGGACCCACAACAGGTGATCCGCCTTCGCCACCTGCACGAGCTGGGCATCGGACAGGGCGAGCGTCGTTTGTGCGATCAACTCCCGCATTGCCCGCAGTCGCTGCATCTGCTCGAGAACACCGATCGTCAACTCCTCGGCCTGTCGCCCGACCGACTCCGCAACCTCCGCGACTGCCTGCACGTTCCGCGCCAGCTGGTTGACCGCCTGGGCCTGCTCTTCGGCGGCCGACGCGATCTCCTGCAAGGGAACGACGATGGAATCGACACTCTTGCGGATCGAGGCCAGCGCCTCCTGCCCACCGGCTGCTACCAGCGCCCCGTTCTCGACTTGCTCGGCGACGACACCCATGGCTTCGCCGACTCGCTGCATCCCCTCGGACAGTGCCTGAACTTGCTGCCGAATTCCCGCCACCGCGTCTTGCGTCGAAACGGCCAAGCGCCGGACCTCCTCCGCCACCACCGCAAAGCCGCGCCCATGCTCGCCAGCGCGCGCCGCCTCGATCGCGGCGTTGAGCGCCAAGAGATTCGTCTGTTTGGCGATCGTGGCGATCGTCCCCAGGACTTGGGTGATCGGGTGCACCGCCTGCGACAGCTCCTCGATCCGTCGCTGGAGCTCACCCACCGAGCGCGCGACGTCGGCCAACGACCGCAAGGCCTCGTCGACTCGCTGGATCCCAGCATCGGCACGTTCGGCTGCCCCGCGGGCGGCATCCGAGACTTGCCCCACGCTCCCGAAGACGAGCTGGACAGCTTGTGCCAGTTCCCGGGCGACGCTGGCGGCTTGCGTCACCTGCTCCTTTTGCGCGCGGAACGCTTGAGAGAACTCATCGGCCGCACGCACTGGCCGGAGCCCCTCGGCCACCGCACCCGATGCCGCAACGAGCAGCTCGGCGACTCGGTCGCGCCAGGCCGCGACCACGCCGGACCATTGTCGGCGCAACGCTGGCGGTAACTCGGCGACGACCTGCTCGGCCGTTACCAGGTCGCCGCGCGCCAGCTCCGTCGCCAGCCGCTCCAAGGCGAACAAAATCGTCTCGTCGCCAGCCACCTCCTCGGATCCCTGTCCGGACCAGGTATCCGCCACCGCTGCCCCACCTGCTCCACCCATTCCCGTCATCAGGTCACTCATGACGACCTCCCTCGATCCGCGCCGCCACAGCCTTCTCACCCTTTTCATCGGCAGTGTCGGAGCACTCCTCAAGATCCATCGCGCTCGTCTTCCTTCCAACCGACCAGCGCTGCACCCCAACGATGCCCTTTGACGAAGAGGGGTACGGTCATGACCGTCATCACTTCCCCGGTATCGCGCGCATAGGTCTGGACCAGAAACTGCGACCGCTGCTGTGGAGATTCGCGCAGATCACAGCCTGCCCGGATGAAGTCCGCGCGCGAGGCCATATTCGGTAACCGCTCGGCCGCTGCGCCGAGCCCGACGCGCGCTCCACGCACCAGCACTCGCTGATCCCAGAAGAACCGCTTGACCCGATTGCCGGCGAGATCCCGCTCCGGAATGCCGGTCCAGTCCTGGCAAAAGGCCCGGTTGTGCATCGGCGCATAGGTGTTCAGATCGATGGGGAGCGCGAAGACCAACCGCGGTTCCTTGCGCAGGGTCGCCTCCATCTCCTCCGACAGCTCCAGATCGACCGCAGCATCGTATGCCGTGCTGTACTTGGGGGGCTGGAATCCCTCCGGTGGTACCCGGCTCACGTCGAAGAGACGGGCCAGCGAACGGATCGCTGGCCCTTTGATCTCGGTGTACCGGAGTTCGAGGAGGTCTTCCAGGCGTACGCGCCGCTCGTCGATCGCTCGCTCGAAGACGCGTTGGCAGCGCTCGGCGAGTTCTCGGCACGCGGCGAGAGCCCGATGGAACATAGTACCGGTATCGACTTTGGCGAGCTGTTCGTAGGCATCGGAAGCCACGTGCGCGAGCGCGAACGTTTCCTCAGCGATCCGCTGGGCCTGCTGTTCGATCGTTCCGATGCTCTCGACGATGTCCCCGAGCGAGGCAGCCGCGCGCTCGAGAGCGGTCGTTTGCTCATGAACGACGCGGGCGATCGCGTCGACTGCTTGCGCTGCTCGAGCTGCGAGCTCGCTCGTGGCTCGAAGGGCCGTTCGGACCTCGACCGTCGCGGTTGCCGCAGCCTCAGCGGACTCGACGCTCCGACGGAGCACCTCACGGGCTGGCGTGAGCTGGGCAGCGACTCTCTCCGTCAGTGCACGGATCTCGCGCGTCTGAGTCGCTGCATGCTCGGCCAGCTTGCGCACCTCCTCCGCCACGACCGCGAAACCGCGCCCCTGCTCGCCGGCTCGCGCCGCTTCGATCGCGGCATTCAGCGCCAGGAGGTTCGTCTGCTTGGCGATCGTCGCGATGACTTCGCTCACCCGCGTGATCTGCGCCACGTCCCCGAGCAGCGCTTGCAACCGCTCTGCCGCCTCTTGCAGGTGCGTCTGGAGTGCGACCACTTCCTGCTCAGCCAGCTCGCTGGTGCGTAGACCGCGCCCGGACTGCTCATCGACGGCCTGCGCAGCTACCGCCGCGTTTCCTGCCGCGGTGGCCAGTTCCTCCACCCCTCCGTGTATCTCTCGCAACGCGTGCGCCACTGCGTCAGCCTCCTGGCGCGTCTGGTCGATCGCCTTGGTTACTGCTTGGATGCGCAGCGCACTCCGCGCCACCCCGATCGCCGACCGGCGCACCGTTGCCTCGAGTGCCCGCAGCGTCGCTTTGAGATCACTCGCCAACCCATCGAGCGCCCGCGCTACTCGGCTGCCCACCGGATCGTCACTCTGCAGGACGATCGGACGACTGAACGAGCAGATTCCCGCCTCGAAGAACGCTCGCAACCGTTCCAGGAACTCATGCGCCGTGTCGCTGGCGCGGTCTTCGAGATCGTCCAGGTTTTGCATCCGCACGTGCCTGGTTTCCTCAGGTATCATCGCGACACCCTCCAGGTCGAGCAACAGGATTCGCCGTCCTCCTAAGGAAGATCGGCAGCGACAGCTCCCACCGAGAGGGCCACCTGGTCATCGGATGAACTGCGTGCGGAGACTTCTCCTGTTCGCGCCGATGCTGGATCGGATGCGTGGCACGTCGGTATCGACTGGTGGTGCGAACGCCGGTGGCAGGAGCGCAGTCCATTGCTTGCCACGCGACTCGCCTTCTGCCATCATCGGGCCAGCACGGCACCCGATCGCGTGGCAGGGCAGGCTGAAGCGATGACGCGGACGAGCCAACAGACGAACCGAGCGCGGCGGGTAGCGGCGCTTTCCGCCCAACTCTTGCTCATGCACATCCTGCTCGTCACTGCCTGCCGCAGCCTCCCCTTCCGCGACCAGCCGACACCGACGCCAACGGCGCCCCGTGCCAGCGAGCAGCCGCTTTCTTGGGTAGAAGTCGAGGAGCGCCTGCGTCCTGCAACCGTCTTGGTCGAGTTCACGTTGGGCGATCAGCCGCCATTTCCCGCCACCGGTGTCGCCTACGCACCGGGGCTCATTTTGACGGTCGCTCCGCCCATCGCTGACCGGCCACCGACCGAGGTACGTGTCCGCCTACCCGACCGGAGCGAGTCCGAGCCAGCCGAACTGCTCGGCCTCAGTGCGTGCGATGGGCTGGCGGTGGTGCGGGTCGCTTCCCCCCATCAGCTTCCACTTGCTCCCTTGGCCACCGATCGGACACCGGACATCGGCGAGGACGTCCTCATCTTCGGCTACCCGGCGAGCGATCCCACCAAGCCAGCGATCAGCCTGCCGGCCGCCGCGACCGGCAGCGCGACCGACCCCGACCGCGAGCGCGACGAATTCGGCGTGAACATCGCGCTCGACGACCTCACCCTCGGCGCCCTGATGGCTGATCGCTACGGCGCAGTGCTCGGCCTCGCCCTGCCCGATGGCGGCTTCCTCCCCGCGGCGACAGCGCTTCCGATCGCCCAGTCGCTCGCTGAGGGACGCGGCGTCCTGTGGCTCGGTATCCAGCTGAGCACCCACCGCAACGCCGTGCTATTCGGTACTGCGACCGGTCTCGTCGTCCGCGGGGTCACACCCGGCGGGCCAGCCGCCACCGCTGGCATCGAGCCAAGCATGCTCTTGACTCGCCTCGCCGATACGGAGGTATCAAGCTTCGGTCAGGTGTGCGCGACCCTCCGCCAGCATCGCCAGGGCGACGAACTCGCGGTAGAGCTCCGCCAGCCGCGCCCCGCAGAGGTCGCCATCCTGACGACGACCATCCGCGTCGGTGAGCCGAGCCAAGGCACACCGACCGTGATCCGGGTCGAGCCTCGGCCGGCCAAGGGGCAGCCGCTGACCTATCGCTGGACCTTCGAGGAGACGATGCAGGACGACTGGCCGCTCGGCCGGAGCGATCTCGGCTCGGGCGAGATCGCCGACGGCGCCTACGCGGTCACGTTGACCCGGCAGCAAGCCTTCGGCATCCTCGAGCCCCGCAGGATCCCGCCCGCCACCGACCAGCGTATCCGGACCCGAGTCACCATCCCGGACGAGGCAGGGGTCGGCCTCCTCGTCCGGTCCAGTATCGAGCCGGACCAATCGCGTTCGTTCTATGCCTGCATCGTAGTACGCACCGGTGGTCAACTGGTCGCGCTCTGCTCGCTTGCCCTCGCCGGCGAGCCGTTCGTGCTGCTACCGGCCACACCGCTCACGATCAGCCTGCCGCCAGACGAGGCAGTCGAGCTCGAACTCGTGGCCCAGGACAGCTCGCTCACCTTCCGCGTCGCCGGCGAGACCATCGCCGAGCTCGAGGACCCGCTCCTCGGCAGCGGCACGATCGGTCTCTGGGTGGAAAGCTTCGACACCGTCCCGGTCACCATCCGCTTCGACGAGGTGGAGGCCGAGATCGTACCAGCCGGTGGGAAGACCAGTGCGCAGCTATCCGGTTGAACGTCCCGCCTTCTCGTGATGGCTACCTGCCAAACAGGCAGGCGGCCACGAGCAGGCCTACGACATCCGGGGCGCATCGCGCATCCGATCGGGGGAAGTGATGTCGGGCCGCTGGTCCCTGCGGGCAATCTGCCGATGGTTCCGACAGACGGCCTTCTGGCGTGCCTTCCTGCGTTTTCGTTCACACGACGGGGCTCTCCACGCGTCAGCCATCGCCTACAGCGCGCTCCTCGCGCTCGGACCGTTCTTGCTCCTCCTCGCCATCGTGACGAGCATGCTCTTGCGCGGGACGATCCCACCCGACCTCGTTCTCCGGTTTCTCCTGACCGAGGTGCCGCAAGCCGCACCATTGGAGTCGGAACTCCGCGGCATCCTCACCAGGCAGGCAGGCATAGCGAGCGGGCCGCTGGCCCTCTCGAGCATTCTGCTCTCCCTTTGGTCAGCGAGTGCACTCGGTGCAGCGCTGCGCCGCGGACTCCGTGCCGTAGCGGCGCCGGAGCGGCCGGGCTCGTTCGTCCGCGACCGCCTCTACGGCATGGGGGCAACTGTCGGCGCGCTCGTGCTGGCGCTCCTCTGGTTCACGGTCGGTGGCATCGTGAGTGGCCTGGCTCTCGCCTTACCGGCCGCGCTCCGCTTCGGGAGCGGTCTCCTCGCCTCCTTCGTGCTGTTCGTGCTCCTCTACCGTTTTCTCCTGCCTGTGCCGTCAGCCTCCTGGCGGCTCATGAGCGGCAGTGCCCTCGCCACTGCGCTCGCTTGGGAAGCCACGAAGTTCGCGATCACCGCCGCAGTCCAGTGGCTCGGCGGCGGCAGCGCGGTGTATGGTCTCCTCGGCGCGGTCACCGGGATCCTCGTCGCTGCGAATCTCGCGGCGACACTGACGCTCTATGGCGCAGCCCTGCTCGCGACCATGGCGGAACAGCGATGCGACCCAGTCGCTGCTGAGGCTTGAGCCGCGCAGTGCATCTCGGGATGAGCGGAAGGACACCTCTCCCGCTGAGCGACGAGCGCGCCGGCATGCTACGCTTGCCATGACCCGACGACACCAGCGGGGAGGACGGCACGATGCAGCAGACAGCTCCACCGGTACCGACCCGCCACCGCTTCACGGTGGACGACCTCGAGCGGATGGTCCACGCTGGCATCCTGCCTGAGGACGCCCGCGTCGAACTGATCGAAGGGGAGCTCTATGACATGAACCCGATCGGCTGGGCACACCAGGCAGTCGTCGACCGAATGACCGCGCTTTTCGTGCTCCGTCTCGGCGACCGGGCAATCGTCCGTACGCAAGGGCCGATCCGCTTGAGTCCCCACACTCTTCCCCAGCCCGATCTCGCGCTCCTCCGCCCCCGTCCTGACTACTACCGCCACGCCGGCCCCACCCCAGCCGACGTCTTCCTCCTCGTCGAGGTGAGCGATACCACCCTGGCTTACGACCGCGACGTCAAGCTCCCGCTCTATGCCCAGGCCGGTGTTCCGGAGGTCTGGCTGGTCGATCTGACAGGCCAGCTCGTCCTCGTCTTCCGCGAACCTGTCGGGGACAGGTATGGGGACACACTGACGTATCGCCTCGGTGAGCGGATCAGCCCTCAGGCGTTCCCGGACATTTCGCTGGCTGTCGACGATCTCCTCGGGACATAACGCTGTCGCCCGTACCGTGGGCGCAGACGTTCGGTCGCCGAGTGGCCGACTGGACAACAGCCCATCCTGCGACCGTACGCTCGGCTCTCCCCCAGCTCCACGACCTCGGGTCCAGTACGAGACCGCAGCCAACACCGACGCACCGCTGCGCCTGGTCCACCGCCCGGCCGAGCGTCGCCACGAGCCAGGTCGGAGCACCCTCGGCGGCAGCGAAGCCGACCGCACTTGCCCTGCTTTCCCGAGAGGCGTGCTGGGGCGCCCGGGCAAGGCGGCGACCGGTGCCCGCTCGTCACGAAACGGTCACGCATTCACCGCTTGACGACACCCCCCCGGTCTCTACTGACGGTCGGTGACGTCCTTTCCGAAGTTCGAGGAGGGAGACCATGCCACCACACCTGACGCGCGGCGCCATGCTCGCGACGAGCCTGATGGTGGCCGTCGGCGCCGTCGCCTTCGGCTTCTGGCAGGGGCTCCGGTCGCGAGCCGAACTGAAGCAGCCTCCGGCACCCCCGCTGCTCCTTCCGGAAGACCAGGCCGCGCGTGCCCGGGCGGTCGCCCAGCAGCACTCGACGGTACAAGCGGTCGCCGGCTTCGTCGCGCTCCCCGGTGCGCAGGTACCGGTCGATCCGGTCACGGGCCCGGACGGCCGGATCGTCGCCGCTGGCGTCTGGTTCCCCTTCGACGAACCGCGAACGGTCCGGGGGACCTGGATCCATCCGGCTGACTGGCAAGTCAACTGGCCGCCGACCCGCTTCGTAGAAGCCACCTACACGGTCCAGGACGCGCAAGGGATCTTCGTCTGGGTCGACCTGGCGAGCGAGCAGGTGGTGCGGATCGAGGCGAGCGGTCCGTACGCCCGCGTCGCACCGGAAGAAGACCCGTTCGTCCTGCGGGGCGAACTCCGCGACCGCG
>OGCH01000205.1_pt1 | contig 37193 bp, 34 predicted proteins | sample 1570111 | NCBI WGS metagenome assembly OGCH01 (sample SAMN03436243, study PRJEB24508) | hot springs metagenome | biome: Desert Springs; feature: Hot Springs; material: Water | place: USA: Great Boiling Spring, Nevada | collected 2008-12-01 | depth 0 m m | reverse complement strand
TCTCTTTCAGTGGGATAGAGTGTGGACTTCATTATCCTTCATCCAAAATAAGAGAAAGAGAGAGTGCTATTTTTCTTGCTTTATCTCTCGTGCGGACAAGTCGGAAAGATATCTTGAAAGATTTTGAAACACCCATCAAAAAACTCTACTCAAAGGTACCCCCCAATTCCCCATTCGGGGAATTAACAGCCAGGTGCTCGTTGAAAAACTCTTCTCATAAGAACTAAATGAACTTTGTCAAATATTGCCCAAAATAAAAACACTCCCCGGGAGGGTTTCGAACCCCCAACCCCCTGGTTAACAGCCAGGTGCTCTGCCTGTTGAGCTACCGGGGAGTGTTATATTATATATTTTATTTCAACCGAACCGGACAGTCAAGAACTCACAAAAGCCCCAGAGCTTTCTTGAGTTCGTTCTCTAACTCTTTTCTTACTTCTGGGTTCTCCTTTAAGAAAAGCCGTGCCTTTTCTCTTCCTTGCCCAAGCTGTATATCCTTGAAGCTGAACCAGGTGCCACTCCTCTTGATTATGCCGTGCTCTAACCCCCAGTCTATTAGCTCGCCTTCGTAAGAAATCCCTTCACCGTAGATTATGTCAAATTCGGCACTCTTATAGGGTGGGGATAGTTTGTTCTTCACTATACGAACCTTAACTCTATTTCCTATGATGTCCTCACCTTGCTTAATCGTTGCAATTTTTCTAATTTCAATCCTCATTGAGGCGTGGAATTTTAAAGCGAGCCCACCGGGCGTAGTCTCCGGATTACCGAAGCCAAAACCTGTCTGAATCTGCTGTCTTATCTGGTTAATAAATATGGCACAGGTCTTGGATTTACTTAAAACTCCAACGAGTTTCCTCATCGCTTTGGACATTAACCTCGCCTGAAGGCCAACCTGAGCATCTCCCATTTCGCCTTCGATTTCCGCTCTTGGAACCAGCGCCGCCACAGAATCAACCACAACAAGGTCAATGGCATTGCTCCTCACCAGCATCTCAACAATTTCAAGAGCCTGTTCCCCTGTATCAGGTTGTGAAAGTATAAGCTCATCTACATTTACCCCGAGCGCCTTTGCATAGGTAGGGTCAAGGGCATGCTCTGCATCAATGAATGCAGCCTTGCCCCCAAGTTTGTGGGTTTCAGCAATTGCATGGAGTGCTAATGTTGTCTTACCCGATGCCTCAGGTCCGTAGATTTCTATTATCCTTCCCCGTGGATAACCTCCCACTCCCGTAATTATATCAAGACCAAAAGAACCCGTCGGAATGGTCTCCACCTTAATTTGCGTGGCTTCGCCCAGTTTCATTATGGAACCCGGGCCGTATTGCTTTTCTATCTGTTTGAGCGTCGCTTCAAGTATCCGCTCTTTTTCAAGATCTTTATCCTCTCTTACCATTACTCTCACCTCTTTAAACCTTAGGCGGGGTTACCCCCCTTTGCCCCTGATATTTCCCTTTTCTATCTTTATATGATACAGTACAAAGCTCGTCCGATTCAATAAATATAAGCTGTGCAATCCCTTCGTTGGCATAAATTTTCGCAGGTAAAGGTGTGGTATTAGAAATTTCTATGGTCAAATGTCCCTCCCATTCAGGTTCGAGAGGGGTAATGTTAACCACGATTCCGCACCTTGCGTAGGTACTCTTTCCGAGGCATATACCAATCACATTCCTCGGTATGCGAAAATATTCCAAGCTCCTTGCAAGGCAGAAAGAATTGGGTGGAATTATGCATTCGTGACCTTTGATTTCCACAAAGGATCTGGGGTCAAAATTCTTAGGGTCAACCACCGTTTGATAAACGTCAGTGAAAACCCTGAATTCGTCTGCGATCCTGATATCGTAACCGTAGGAAGAAAGCCCATAGGAGATAACACCATTCGTAACGAGTTTTTCTTCAAAGGGTTCGATCATCTTGTACTTTAAAGCCATCTCCTTTATCCAACGATCAGACTTTACAGGCATAGCACCTCCTATTCACACTTTGAATAGCCACAATCAATGCAAAGATAGCAACCCTCTTGATAAATTAACCTTCCACCGCACTCCGGGCAAATGTCGTACTGTTTTTCGCCCTCTTCCGTTTTCTTGACCTTTCTATGAAGGTCAATGATAGGCTTCAAAGTGGGGCTTGTGGGTATGAGTTCCAGCTGAACCCCTCTTTCGAGATACTTTTCTATTGCCTTAGCTATCGCATCAGGAACAGAGTAAACAACCTCTCCATTTTCCTGCCTTACCGGCGTTGAGCTCTTGATCCCCTTTAGCTGTTTCACTACCTCACTCACAGGAACCCCTGAACGAAGAGCAAGAGAAATCAGTCTGCCAATGGCTTCGGTAAAGGCCATCGTCTGTGAACCCGACTTTCCGAGGTAAATAAAGACCTCAAAAATCCCGTACTCATCTTCGTTTATAGTAATGTAGCAATTTCCAAGGTCTGTAACCATTTTAATCGTCCTACCCTTGGTAACCTCCGGCCTCGGCCTTGGCGTAGTAAAGGGCGGCCTCTTCGTTTCTGTTGTATCCTTTGCGACCTTAATTACCTGTTCTTCCCTGGAACCATCCCTATAAACTGTGAGTCCCTTAAGTCCCATATAGTAGGCTTCCCTGTAAACCTTGGCAACATCCTCCACGGTCGCACTGTTTGGCATATTAATGGTCTTAGAAACCGCATTATCCACATACTTCTGGAAGGCTGCCTGAATTCTCAAATGCTGCATAGGTTCAATATCAAAGGTAGTATCAAAAAGCTTTCTTATAGGTTCTGGAATCTCCTTAAAATCCTTTATGCTCCTTGCACCAGCTACCTCTTCCATCAACTCTCGGGAGTAGAATCCCAACGCCCTTGCAGCCCTTTCAAAGTGAGAGTTTATATAGAGCAGATTTTCACCACCGAGAACCGTTTTTGTGTAGGCCAGAGAGAAAAGAGGCTCAATTCCCGATGAAGTGTCAGCAATCATTGAAATGGAACCCGTCGGTGCAATCGTTGTGAGTGTAGCATTGCGCATTGGGTGTTTGTAGATGCTTTTATCAATGTTGGGGAAAGAGCCCTTATATTCAGCCAGCTCCATAGACTTTTTGACAGCCTCTTCCTGTATAAATTTCATCACTTCTTCTGCAACTTTAACGGCATCCTGAGAAGAATAGGGAACTCCAAGCTGCAGTAGCATATCCGCAAATCCCATCACTCCAAGTCCTATTTTTCTATTGGCTAAAGTCATATTCTTAATCTCTTCAAAGGGGAAGAAATTAACGTCTATAACGTTATCTAAGAAATGGACGCTGATATGCACGATCTCTTTCAATTTTTCCCAGTCTATATTTTTAAGAGCCTCTTCAGCAGTGTTAATTTTCCCTTCTTCATAAGCAGGTTTACCCTTCACGAACTTAGAAAGATTAATAGAGCCTAAATTGCAGGATTCGTAAGGGAGAAGCGGCTGCTCACCACAGGGGTTGGTTGATTCTATTTCCCCTGCACCGGGTACTGGATGTTTCTTATTAATAGTATCAATAAAAATAACCCCTGGTTCGCCGTTTTTCCAGGCATAATATACCATCTTGTCAAAAACTTCCTTCGCACTGAGCTTGCCAACTACCTTTCCATTTCTCGGATTCACCAGTTCGTAATCTTCACCCTTCTCAAGGGCCTCCATAAATTTATCCGTAACCGCCACCGAAATGTTGAAGTTCGCCAATTCTCCTTCCTTGGCCTTACACTCAATAAACTCAAGGATATCGGGGTGGTCAACCCTGAGAATCCCCATATTGGCGCCTCTGCGTCTTCCACCCTGCTTAACCGCCTCTGTCGCCTCATTGAAAACTCTCATAAAGGAAACTGGACCACTGGCTACACCACCGGTACTTTTTACAATATCATTTCTTGGCCTCAGCCTCGAAAAGGAGAAGCCCGTTCCACCACCTGTTTTGTGAATGATTGCAGTCTTCTTAATCGCTTCAAAAATCTCCTCCATAGAATCTCCCACGGGGAGAACAAAACAGGCACTCAGCTGGCCCAGGGGGGTACCTGCATTCATCAAAGTGGGAGAATTTGGGAGAAAGTAGAACTGAGTCATTATTTCGTAAAACTTTTCCTCCAGTTCCTCTGCAGTGAATGGGCTCTTCGGGTAGTTCTTCTCAGCTTCGCTTATTGCCTTTGCTACCCTTCGGAACATCCCCTCTGGAGTTTCGACTATCTCACCGTTTTCATTTTTCAAAAGATAACGTTTTTCCAGCACTTTAAGTGCATTTTCACTCAAAAATAATTCGCCCATATAATTCCCCCTTACTTTAAAAATTGTTCAAGACATAGCTCGAGAGTATCACTATCAAAAACCTTTTTCATATAAACTGGACCCGTGTCCGGAGCCAGCACAATATGAGCAAAAATACTTTGTTTTTCCTCTAAACCGCCCTTTTTTAACGTGGCATTAATGGAATACAGGAGATTTCTCCTCTCTCCTGTCCCCTTTATAATTTGCGAGTTAAAAACTCTTGTGTACCGAAAAGTATCACCCAGTACAATTATCTGACTCATTGTATCGGTAAAAAATTGATTTTCCAGGACAGGTTGATAAAACAACAAAAGGTCGGCTTTATCAAAAATCACTTCATTACCATTTATAAACTTGCTATATTCATAAACCAGAGCCAAAAGGTCCGGACTTTTTTTATAGTACTCCAAATCTCCGAGCATCTCAATTTGAACCAAATTCAAAGATGGGGAAACTTCTGTATCCTGCAAAACTTCCCTTACCACAATAAGGCTATCGGGAGTCCTATAAATCCATTTCATTCCTTCCCTTACAGGGAAGTAGTCTATGTAAAGCTGATCGATAACCCCATTATACTTAGCGCAAGAAATCGTCAAAAATAATAAAACAACTTTCCACTTTTTCATGTGAAAATTTTAAATGGAACTTTGGAAAGTGTAAAGCGAGCGGTCAAAACCTTGTAAACCTCCGTGAAATGCAATTAAATCAGTTGTTTAATCGCCTTTGTCTAAACCTGCATTAAAGAATATAATTTTGCAATGCTTGTAAGCGGGTTCACCTATATAAGAAACGCTGTTAAATATGATTTTCCCATTGTAGAAGCTATCTCCTCTCTTCTCCCCATAGTTGATGAATTCATAGTTAACGTTATTGAATCAGAAGACGAAACTCTGGAACTTATAAAAAGCATTAAGGACCCCAAAATAAAAATTATAACGACGCCCTGGTTTGAAGAACTACGTGGGAGTGGAAAACCTCAGGTCCTCTTTGCAAGCAGGGCAATGATGGAATGCAGATCCCCATGGTGCTTTTATCTACAGGGGGATGAAGTTGTCCACGAGAAATATTTGGATTACATAAGGTCAGCCCTTACCGATTACCTCGAAAACGAAAAAGTAGAGGGGTTTACCTTGAAATATAAACACTTTTATGGAAACTATTCCCTATACCATGAAGGGGAAGGTTGGGTTAGAAACGAAATAAGGATTGTAAGAAATGATCCCACAATCGTTCCATACAAAGATTCCCACAGCTTCCAAAAAAATGGCAGAAAATTGAATGTAATCTCACTTGATGCCTATATATACCATTACGGTTGGGCAAGGAGAAAAAGTGTTTTGAAGGATAAATTAGTGGAACAGGCTCGCTGGCACTGGAAAAATGATAATATCATAAAGGAAAAGTTTGCTGAGAAGAGTCTGGAAGAACTGATGCAGCATAAAGATTCCCTTCACTTTTTCAAAGGGACCCATCCAAAGGTTATGCTGGAGAGGATAAACAGGCAGGTGGCAGATAATGACTTCGTCTTACCGATAAAAGAGGAGTACTTAAAAAGGAAATTTAAATGGGTATTAAGAGATCTCATTGCAGACTTAAGCGAAAAACTTACAAGGAGAAGATTAGGTGAATATGAAAACTTTAAAAGAATCGGCTACTACCATCCTTTCCCAGGAGAGCATTAAGAATATTTTAACCTACGGAGCTCTTCTTTTTCCTTTTCTACCCAACACTTATAGAACTTTTTACCTTATCGTTGCAACCATTACAATTATCATTGATTACCGTTTGCTTCTAAGAAAAGAAAATCTGCCCCTTTACATCTTTTGGCTGATTACTTTCATAACCTCCCTTTTCTCACCCATGCCTCTTAAGGCAATCCTGAAGACAAAGGGAATAGCCTTTGACCTCATTATACCTTTTATTTTCTTCGCTTTTTCAACGCAATTAAAAAGGGATGAATTACTGAAAAAGATATCATATTTTGTAATCCTTTTCACCTTCTCTGCCCTTCTAATTCACTTTATTTATCCACGAGGGTGGCACTTTTTTAATCGGCAAAGTGCATTAGTAGGATTTATGGGGGGAAAACTTACCTACGCAGGCGTGATTTCCTTTCTTTTCCCTCTTCTAATTTTTAAAGAAGGTTTCAAGATAAAAAACCTTATACCACCTTTTCTCGCAGGTGCCTTAGTTCTTATAAGTCTTGCCATCAACAACTCCCGAAGCTACTACTTAGGAATAGCTGCCTTTCTGCTTTTCTTTATTTTTTTCGCAAAACCTTATTTAAAGGTGATTTATCTACTCTTGCTTTTAACATTCGCCTCATCAGTTTTCTTAAACCAAAGAAGCTATGAATACTTAAAAAGAAGCGCTCCCACCGAAAAAAATATGAGTTCCTACTTACGAATTCACATGTGGAAAACAGGGCTTAACATATTCAAAGCAAAACCCTTCACGGGTATAGGTTATGAACTCTGGGGAGAAGAAAAGGTACGGGAAGCCTACCTAAATAAGTATGGCACGCCCAAACTTAAAGAGATTCTTGAAAAATATCCTGATACCAGAAGACCAGTCAGCGGTCACCTTCACAGTAATTACATCATGGCCCTTGTAAACGGTGGAATTTTGCTCTTTATGGGATATCTTTTTATCTTCATCTACTATGGACTCCTCTTTTTAAGGTCAAAAAATACATTCGGCCTTTACGGTATTGGCCTTCTTTTAATAATGCTGATCGCCGGCGCCTTTGAATACAGTTTCAGCGACGCAGAGGTAGTTCAGACCTTTGCTTTTTCCTTAGGGCTACTGATAAACGGAGCTAAAACTAATGAGAGTAATCATAAGAACTCCTAACTGGCTGGGTGATGCAGTCTTCAACCTGCCTTTCATTATAGCTGTTTCAAAAAAGCAAGAGGTAACGATTGTATGTAAAGAATACCTCAGGGAACTATTCTGGGGATTTCCCACCATTTCCTTCAATTCTAACAGTGAACTTTACAAAAAACATTTAAAAATTGGAAAGAAATACGATTATTACATCGTTACGCCCATTTCGTTCTCTTCTGCCTTGGCGGCTTTTCTTTCAAGAACACCAGAAAGAATAGGATTTTCCCTTGATGCCAGAGACTTCCTCCTCACGAAGAGAATCAAGATTCCCCGTGAATGGAAAGAACGCCATACCACCGAGACCTATGCGTTGCTGTATCAAGAACTCATCAATGAAGATAAAGTTAAATTTGAACTGGAAATCCCTGAAAAATACAAATTATCCGCCTCAGAAATTTTAAGCAGTTTCGACCTATTAGATAAACCCTATGTATGCTTCTCACCCTTTGCCCAATTCGGGAGGGCGAAGGAGTGGGGTGAAGAAAATTTCATGGAACTTGCTAATCTCCTTGCAAAACACGGTATCAAATCGGTAATCCTCGGAAGCAAAGGCGATGTGAAAAGATCAGAAATTTTTAAAGGTGTAAATTACGTAAATTTGACAGGCAAAACCTCTCTATGGGAAGCAGCAGAAATTGCCAGGAAAGGTTTAGCCTTCATAGGTGGGGATTCCGGCTTAACACACCTTTCTGCCATGGTAGGGGCAAAGACCATTGCGATCTTCGGACCCACCCCCGTTTCGTGGACAAGCCCGATAGGAAAAGATGTAACTATTTTTTACAAAAAATTAAATTGTTCCCCCTGTGAGAAAAGGGAATGTCCCTTAAGAACAAAAGAATGTATGAAATTAGTGAAGCCAGCCGAAGTATTTGAAGTTATAAGGCAGAGACTTTAAAATTTTGTATAAAGGAGGCAAGCCTCGCTGAGATTCTGGTTTCTGAAAAATATTGCGGAGGTATAAAATGACAAAACAACTCAAAAAAATAGTGCTCTTCCTTGCTTTCCTGGCAGGGATTGCTAATGCTGACTCCTTTGATGCAGGCGTTCCGTTCCTCATGATCTTCCCCTCTCCAAGGGCAACAGGAATGGCTGCTGCCTTTTCAACCATTGCCGACGACCCATCTGCAACTTACTATAATCCTGCAGGATTGGGACTTGTTCGCAAAGGAGAGGTCATGGTAGTTCATACACCCTGGCTTCGCGGGCTTGCTCCAGATATGTACCACGAATTCACCGCGTTTACCTACCCACTACCTGTAGGGACCATTGGAGGAAATATCATTTTCCTCTACTACGGAAAAATTGAAGGAGTCTCAGATGATGTTTACTTAGGAACGTGGGCACCCTACGACTTCCAATTTCAACTATCTTACGGTTACAAAATTAACGATAACTTGAGTGTTGGCGGCAATATTAAGTTTATCCACAGTTTCTTAGCACCAGAAGATATTCTCTATCAAGCCACAGGAATCGAGGGGGGAGGAAGCGGTACGACTTTTGCCGTGGGTGCTGGCCTTCTCTTCAGGAAACCATTCACAATGGGAAGCAACAAACCGGAATTTCGCTATTCCTTATTCTTTGACAACTTTGGTCCAGGACTGGTACTCACTTCAACTGGCGAAAGAGACCCTCTGCCATACCACGTAAAAACCGGTGTAGCCTTAATCCCCCTAAATATTAAAAATCACAAACTAACATTAGCTCTTGAACTGACAAAAATACTTGTCAATATAGCAAGCGATTACAGAGATAAAGGCATCAGCTACGTACTTGACGATGCCTGGAAACACGCAGGTTTAGAATACACTCTCTTTGATTTAGCCTCCTTGAGATTCGGTTACTTCCACGACCAGCTTGGTGCGCGAAAGGGTATAACCTTTGGCTTCGGGATCAAATTCAAGGGGTTTAGCATTGATGTTTCCGATGACCACTATATTTATAGTTTCAAGCAGGGCCTAAATGTACGATATGGCCTGAGTTATGCTTTCAAGTTCTAAAAAATTAAGAAAATATTTAACATTTGCCCTTTTAGTCTTTCTTTCCTGCTCTTCAAAGAAGCAGGAAGGGATAGTTTTTTGGCACGCCATGGGAGGCCCCCTTGGCGATGCCCTCAAAACTATAATAAACTGGTATTCTCAAACCAATCCTCCCATAACTCTCGTTAATCTTGGAAACTACAACACCCTTTCCCAAAAAATTATGGGTGCAGTAGCATCCAATACACCTCCAACTGCCTCACAGCTTTACGAATCCTGGGCTTCAGAGCTTTTATCTGCTAAGAAAATAATCCCCATACAAAATTATCTAAACCTTATTGACTCCACAAAGCTAAAAAATGTTTTTGAGGTTTTGATCACTGGAAACAAGTGGCAAGACACATTGGTGACCTTTCCCTTCAACAAAAGCGTTCCCGTTTTTTACTACAATATAGACCTCTTCGAGAAGTATGGAATTAAAGAATTCCCAAAAACATGGGACGAATTCAGGGAAGTTGCAAAAAAACTCACCATTGATGAAAATGGAGATGGTCAACCCGAAATCTATGGCACTGCCTTTACTATTGACGTATGGATCTTTGCCACCATACTCTATCAAAAAGGCGGTAGACTCCTCGAAGGCGACTCCGTAATGTTTGATTCACCTGAGGGAATTGAAGCCTTGACATTCCTTCAAAACCTCATTTTTAAGGATAAATGTGCCTACTTGGGGACCGGCTATTCCCACCAGGATGATTTTGCCAATGGAAGAGTTGCTATGATATGGGGGACAATCGTCTCCTATGCGTTTATGAAAGATAAAATCAATTTCCGGCTCGGTGTTGCACCCGTTCCTATCGATAAATACAGAACCGTTATCATTTCTGGTACAAACGTTGGTATTTTTGTAAATGTCCCTGAAAGTCACAAGAAAAATTTCATAAATTTTCTAAACTTTTTCCTGGAAGACAGCGTTCAGGCCTACTGGTCATCGAAAACAGGATATCTGCCATTGACAAAGAGTGCTTTCGAGCATCCCACTCTCAAAAATTTTGTTGAATCGGTGACTGGCCTTAAAGAAGCAATGTTGCAGGTAGAATACGGTGATTATGAACCCAGGGATCCGGTATGGTTCACAGGCAGGAGAATACTGTCAGAAGAAGGAATCGAACCCGCCCTGCGAGGGCACGCAAAACCAGAAGAAAGCCTTAAGAGAGCTGCTGATCTAATTAGACAGGAAATAGCACGAAGGAAATCCTACCAAATTTATAGGCATTCCCGCAAATAGTTTTACAATCCGCTTAAATAAGCTTAATATTATCATATGTCCTTGGACGAAGCAAGAATAGATGATGTAGTTGTCGTTAAGAAGATTGCTGCAGGGCACAGGGCTTTAAGACGCCTTGCAAGTTTAGGAATTAATATTGGCGATAGAATTAGGGTTTTACATTTCGGACCCTTCAAAGGAGCAATCCTCGTTGAGGATCTGGACTCTGGGGTGAAAGTGGCCCTTGGCAGAGGCTTAGCGAAAAAAATAATAGTGGAATATGCGCAATACAATTAGAATTGCCCTTGTTGGTCAGCCAAATTGTGGAAAAAGCACTTTTTTTAATCAGTTAGTAGGTTATAAAGCTCAAACATCCAACTTTCCCGGCACAACCGTAGAGTTTCTCACCGCCGAGGTGACTTATGAAGGCACAAAACTTATTATCACAGACCTACCCGGCATTTACTCACTCCTTGGTGAAGAACCCGCAGAGAGGGTTACTCTGAAATACTTGCTCGAAAATCCCGTGGATTTGATTATTAACATATTAGATAGTTCCGTTATATCAAGGAGCCTCGAACTTACCATTGAATTATCGACTCTCGGCATCCCAATGATTTTAGTATTAAACATGATGGACGAGGCGGAGAAAAAGGGTATCAAAGTAGATACAAAAAAGCTTGAGGAGATATTGGGTATTCCTGTGATTCAGACGGTGGCTACCCAAGGGAAAGGGGTCGATCAGGTTATAAAAAGGGTTTTTAATCCACAAAAACCCTTAAAATTACTGAAAATAGACCTCGGCTATGAGGCAGAGGAAGCAATTAAAACCGCAGTAGCTCAAATTAAAAAACTGTACCCCTCATTAAATGAAGAAGCCTGTAAAATCCTTGCAATTGCGGACATTGATGGTCAACTGGGCATACTTGCTAAAGAAGAGGCCGAAAGAATTAAAAATTCCCTGTCATCTTTAATGAAAATTGACTCACCCTGGCTTCTAATTCATCAGGAAAAACACAAATTGGCCATGGAAATCTTTGAAAGCTGTGCAAAAATAACCCATGTGAAAAAGCAAAAATTTCTTGACTACAAACTCGACTCCATCCTTATGAATAGCTACGCAGGCCCTTTAATCGCTTTTCTTACCCTACTCGGCATTTTTTTCCTCGTTCAGAAACTCGGTGGGCTTTTAAGTGAAATCTTTGCCCTTCCCTTTGACAGGCTGAGTGAAATAATTGAGCTTACAACGTGGAACGAATTTTTGAAAGCCATAGTGAAATCCGTGGTTGACGGTATAAACAGCGGTATAGGGATAGTATTTCCCTATTTTATCCCTTTCGTTTTTCTCCTATCACTCCTTGAGGATTTAGGTTATTTATCGAGGCTTGCCTTCGTTCTGGACCATTTTCTCCACAGGATCGGACTCCATGGTAAAAGTGTTGTTCCATTTATTCTTGGATATGGTTGCAATGTACCAGCAGTCTTTTCAACAAGAATCATTGAAAGTGAACGCGAAAGAGTCACTACAGCCTTTTTAATCCCATTTATTCCTTGTTCAGCAAGGCTTGCCATAATATTCGCCCTTGCTAATCTATTTATCGGATTTAGATTTACCTTCGCTCTCTTTGTTCTTAACATATTCGTTATTGCGATTCTCGCGAAAATAGCGAGTCTTTTGTATAAATCTGAAGCTACAGATTTCATATTAGAGATACCCCCCTATCGCATCCCTACGATGAAAGGCATTCTGAGTAAAGTATGGTACAAACTGAAAGACTTTATCTTCTTTGCGTGGCCTGTTATAGTGATTGGAAGCCTCGTTTTAAGCCTCATGCAGTTCTTCGGGCTTGATGATATTATTAACAGGGCTTTTTCACCCCTCGTTCAAGGGGTTCTTGGAATTAACCAAAAATTGGGAATTGTCTTGATTTTTGGCATTTTAAGAAAGGAACTTGCGCTAATAATGGCCTCTGAAGCTCTTAAAACGCCAATTGAGATGTTGAATACCGTTATGACAAAAAAAGAAATGGTAGTTTTCGTTACCTTTGTTACCTTTTATACTCCTTGCTTGTCTACAATTCTGGCACTATGGAAGGAAATTGGTTTGACGAAAACCCTCATTCAAATAGCAATGAGTTTAATACTGGCTTCTCTTCTTGGTATTTTAATGGGTATGTTTTTCTAAGAGCGACCTTTTTTCCCAATAATTTCCATTATAGCGGTAGCTGCTTCCTCAATAGACCTCGACGTCACATCTAATATAGTAAAATTATGTTGCCTAAAGAGTGTCAGGGCATAATTTACCTCTTTTTTGATTTCCTCCAAATTCACATATGGGTCACTCAATTCCATTTTTAATTTGTTAGCTCTCACAAGTCTTATATCCCTTAAACGTTCGGGATCAACGGTAAGCCCTATTACTTTTGAAGAAGGAAGGTTTAAAACAGGGTCTGGTAAAGGCCTCCCATAAACTACCGGAACGTTAGCGGTCTTTATCCCCCTATAGGCCAGATAAATTGATATGGGAGTTTTAGAAGTCCGTGAAACTCCTAAAAGGACAAGGTCTGCTTGATCAATGGTTCTAATGTTTCTTCCGTCATCATGTTTAACTGCAAAGTTTATACATTCGATTCTTTCATAATAATCTTGATTCAGATGCCTAAAAAGGCCCGGAACAGCCATAGGTGAGAGTTCCAGTAAATCCTGAAGACGCGAAAGCACAGGCCCTAAAATGTCAATTATAGGAACACCGAGCTGAAGCGAGAGTGCAATAATTTCTTTTCTCAACTCTGTTATCACAAAAGTGTAAGCGACAACGGCAACGTATTGAGCTGCTTCTCTCATTATCTCCCTAAGCTGTTCCACAGTTCTCACCTGAGAATATTTCTTAATATAAACGTTGGTGGTTTTAAACTGAGTTAGCGCCGCTTTAACCACAGTTTCACAGGTAAGACCTGAAGAGTCAGAAACAATGAAAATCCAACGCTCTCGCGTGGTCATTTTATGATTTTAATCTCAGGGATGTAAAAATTCAATTCTCAATAAGCACCCTAAAAATTGACCTTAGCCTTACTAAACAACAAATTTGTATCAAAACTTGATCTTTTTATACGTAAAGTTGCTGACAATTTTCACAATAAAAGGTCTTTCTTCGGCTATTACCAACATACTTTACCCTGAGCTTAGAATCACAGAGAGGACAAAACTTCCTGTTGTAAACCATTAAGACCTTTTTTAATGGCCAGCCCCTCCTTCTGTGTTCAAGGAAAATCAGAGAGAATTGAATGCTTCTATCAATCAAATCCATAGCAACCCCATCGGGTATTTTACAGGAAATGCTTTCAGGATGAACCTTAGAAAGAAACAAGGCTTCATTTTTAATTATGTTTCCAATTCCCGCAAAAATTTCCTGGTCGAGAAGAACATCGCTTATCACCCTCGGATCTAACTTAACTCTTTCAAGGGCCCATTCTCTATCAAAATTTTTGTTCAAAACATCTTTAAAATGTTCAAGATTCAACTCAGCTCGACTTACAAGCTTCAAAGAAGTATTGTAGAAGTAGAGAATAACGGGGTTTTTACCATCCTTAACGAACCTTAGCTGTAAACGAGGTTTTTTATCGGGTTTTGGATTATTGATTCGAAAAGAACCGTACATACCAAAATGTACTCTCAAAGCAGTCTCCTGAAAAATCAAATACAGTTGTTTACCAACAGAGTCAACAGAAATCAACTTCTCGCCAATTAGCCTATCCTTTTCAATCTTTGAGCTTCCTGAAATTTCAACAATGTTAAAGCCTCTAAGGAAAGTTAGTTTTTCCCTGATCAGATAAACACCGGGTCCTTCCATGAAAGACTTTAAATAAGATAAAATTGGGCGGTGGAGGACTCGAACCTCCGACCTCTGCCTTGTAAGGGCAGCGCTCTCACCAGCTGAGCTAACCGCCCTGCCGAATACATTTAGTTCTGAGCGGTTTGGCTCTGAAGTGCTTGATTTAAAAGTTTTGCTAATTTACTCTTCTTTCTCGCAACGGTATTGGGATGGTAAATCCTCTTATCCGCCGCCCTATCAAGGTATTTGTAGAGCTGAGCAAGGAGTTCTTTCTTCTTCTCAATATCTTGCTCTGCTAAAAATTTCTTCGTCAGGGTCTTAACAAAACTCTTATAGGCCTTATTGCGAAGTCTCCTTTTCTCGTCTTTTCTTTGCTTTTTTAAAGCAGACTTATTTACACGAACTCCCATTTCTCAATTTCCTCCTGTGCAGGTAAATTATAAATTTCCAAAATTGTACAGTCAAAAAAAATAAAATGGCCCCAAGGGGACTCGAACCCCTACTGCCGCCTTGAAAGAGCGGTGTCCTAGCCTCTTAGACGATGGGGCCTGAATTGCTTATATTATCATGTTAAACTTTCGGAAAGTCAACCTGTGTTAGCCACCCATCATTTTTATGTATGACTCACACTTATCAAGGTAAAATTTGGCCTCTTTATTGTTAGGATCGAGCTTCAAAGCCTTTTCAAAGTAAGTCTTTGCATCCCTATACTTCCCTTCAAAGAAGAGCTTCTTACCCCTATCAATGAGGTCAGGAACAGACACCCTTTCCTCTTTGGGCTCTGGTTTAGGTCTTGCTGTGGGTGGTGGAGTTACTGCAGGTTTCTGAATGGGCTGCGGGGTTTCTTTCTTCCTCTCCTCCAGCATCACAACCCGAATACTGTCAATTCTCTTTCTTACTTCCTGATTCTGGGGATCAAAATTCAATATCCGTTGAAGCTCACTTATCGCATCCTGGTATCTCTTGTTCCTGAGATAATTCTCGGCCCGTAAAGTTATCTCTTTAATCATATTAGATTTTTGGGTAAACAACGAATCTTTCACCCTCAAACCTTCTTCATCTTCAGGGAAAAGCTTTAATGCTTTATTTAATTCAATTTCTGCATTTTTTATATCGTTCTTTCTCAAAAATTCTCTCGTCTTATCGAGCATTGTAAGATAGTCCATATACTCGTTGCTGTACCTCAACTTTACTTCAAGTGTTACACTTTTTTGTTTGGGCTGAACTTCTAACATGCTGTTTAAAGGCGCATACTTACTATTCCCAGTAACCTTGAAAGGGTAAATTCCCGGCTTTAACACAGTAGTTATCTCACCGCTTTCATTTGTGATGAGTGTTGGAAATTTACCATCTGCTGAAATTACCTTAGCACCCTTAACAGGTTTTCCAGTTACCTGTTCCTTAACTACAAGCTTTACTTCTGAAACCGCTGGTTTAAAAATGGTTTCACCAGGGATCTCAGCTCTTATTCCAACAAAACCTTGCTGTACAACAAATTTATCTTCAGGTGGGTAGGAACAATACCTGAAAGCTGTAACAAATTCAACACCTTTAAAGGGGCCGAAGATAATTCCAAGATTTCTCCTCCAAGTTGAGGTGTAGCCCTCCCAGTAAATTTTTACAAAGTCAACAGGTTTAATGACAACAGTAGCAAAAAATCCTGGAACTTTCAAAGGTTGTTCCAGATATTTATTCTGGGCAAACCTGCCTAAGCCAACTCCTAAACCCGCTTCAAAATACTTAATAGGTTTCATATAGAACTCTGCAAAAAGCGGTATGCGAAAAATCTTCGATGTGGACTCTGCAGGAATATAATTAGTACCTTCAGACTCAATATCAGGTATGATGAGTCCGTTTACTCCCCATAAAGCGTAAAACTTTTCATTATTCCATGCTGTGTGATGAAAAGTTATATCAATATTTTTATTCCGGGCATAACCTGCGTGGAAATATAAATTCCTGTGCGCAATCCCGATAGAAATGCCAAAGGGTGGAAGGATACTTTTGTAGGTTTCCGAGGTATAAAGACCCGATTGTATCTTAGTACCACCAAATCCAGATATATAAAATGAGAATTTGTCAGACACCATAGGGACAGGTACATCGCTCTGATTACCTGTAAAAATTTGAGCGCTGACAACACCGAACGTTAACAAAACTATTAACAACTTTTTCACTGCGCTCCTCCTGTTAACGTAAATATTCTAATTCTTAAATCAAATCAAGTCAAGATTTTTGAAAAATAACATCGACCTTCAAAAAAACAAAATTCCGAAAAAAGATACTGCTTAACCTTTTAGTCCGAGCCTCCTCAACGTCTCGTCAGTTGGGATACCGTTTTGATCCCATCCCCTCAGAGCGTAATACTCATCCAACATCTTGTACAATATGTCAACTGTAATCACCTTCCCCTCAGCTGGACCTAAAGGAGATGGTTCCTCCATAATGCGTAACGGTAAAGTATCGTCCTTTCTTGAAATCCCTTCACCAACATTGAAAAGCCTTATAATGTTCCAAATCCTTTCTCCTGTTAGCATGTACTCCTCGGTGCTTAAGCTAATGCCGGTAGCGTTGTACAAAAGTTCTGCAAAATCTTGGACGGTAAAAGGAACAAAATCACATAAAACAAGGGAAAAACAGACCGCCCTTTCATCCTGAGTTTCTTTGACAAATTTTGCAACTCCTTCTGTTGAGAACCTTGGAAGAACACCCGTTAATTCTGCCGTTGGAGTCCATGCCCTCTGGTGACATCCTCCCCTATCCGCTGTGGCAAAGGCAAGGGCCATCCCCCATGAACCCCTTGGCTCCACACCTGGAAGTTCAAGACCTTTAACGTGAATTGCAAACCGCTCACTTCCCTGCCCTATTTTTTCAGCAGCTTTTTTCACTCCTTGAGCGAAAAGCTCGCCGATTCCATGACGATACGCAATTTTCTTCAAAAGTTCTGAAGCAGCATCTGCATTACCGAATTTCAACTCCAGTCCATCGGTGTCCCCTAAAAGGCCTTTTTCAAAGCACTCCATTGCAAAGGCTACAACTCCACCAGCAGATATAGTATCAAGACCGAGGTTGTCACAAATTCTATTCAAAAATGCAACGCTTTCGATAGGAGTAATCTCACAGTTAGACCCAAGTAGTGCTATAGTCTCATACTCAGGTCCCTCAACCTCATTGCACTTATATTTTCCATCCCTCACATGGGTCAATTTACCGCAGGCAATAGGACATCCAAAGCATGCTTTATTCCTAACCCAGATTTTTTCTTTCATCGTTTCGCCGGAAATCTCATCAGCTTTCTCAAATACCCCCCTTGAAAAGTTCCTTGTAGGCAAAAAACCACCTTCGTTGGCCATCTTAACCCACATAGGAGTGCCGATTTCTGTTCTTTTCTTCATAACGGGATGTTCTTTTATTAGCTTCAATAACCTCTTCACACTCTCTTTCATTCCCTTTTCATCAAAATATTGTAATTCAGAAGTAGGCTTTGCGACAACAGCTTTCAAATTCTTAGAACCCATTACAGCGCCTGCCCCTCCTCTTCCAGCCTGCCTATAGTAGTCAAATCCTATTATTGCAAAAGTAACAAGGTTTTCCCCAGCAGGTCCTATAGAACCAACCTTTGCTTCTGGATGGATTTTTTTAAGTTCATCTTCTGTTTCAAAAATCGTTTTTCCCCAAAGGTGGCTTGCATCATAGATCTTCACTTCTCCATTTTCAACGTATAAATAAACGGGCTTTTCAGATTTTCCTCTAACAATAAGAATATCAACCCCTGCCCTCCTCAACGCCGCCCCGAAATGTCCGCCCACTTGAGAATCAAGGAAAATGCCAGTATGTGGTGATTTAGTGACAACTGCCCACCGACCCGAAGTTGGGGCGATTGTACCCGTAAGGGGCCCCGTTGCAAATATCAAGATATTTTCAGGAGAAAGCGGATCTACCCCTGGCCGTAATTCATCATAGAGGATTTTAGCCCCTATTCCTTTCCCACCAATAAATCTAACAACAAGTTCATGCTCTAATTCTCTATGCTCGCAACTTAGATTGCTTAAGTTTACATCAACTACTTTACCAAAAAATTTCTGCACCCCCACAGCAAAAATTATAAACAGCCAAGATAAAACAAACAAAAGGGCTAAATCCCAGAAAAAAACTTACGGTAAATTTGTGGCCTCTACGTAATTCACTCCACGACAAGGCAATCTTTTAAAACCCAAAAAGGACATCTCCTGTCTTGAAGTTCCACGCATCAGACTTTAAATTATGAAGTGATGGGAGGGCAAGATGGTAAAATTTGATGTTGTAAAAATCCAAAAGCCTGATGATGTCAATGCAATTCTTGGGCAATCGCACTTCATTAAAACCGTTGAGGATATTGAGGAAATTCTCATAACCTCCGTCCCAGGTGTTAAATTTGGACTGGCCTTCTGCGAATCTTCTGGACCAAGATTGATAAGATACACAGGAAACGACGAAGAGCTTGTTAATCTCGCGATTGAAAATGCAAAAAGGGTCGCTTGCGGACACTTTTTCATATTACTTCTCAGAAACGCCTATCCTATTAATGTGCTAAATGCCATAAAACACTGCCAGGAGGTAGTTAATATCTATTGCGCCTCAGCCAACCCCATTGAAGTAATCGTTGCTGAAACAGAGCAGGGAAGAGGCGTAATGGGTGTCGTAGACGGACTTGCGCCTCTCGGTGTAGAAGGTTCCGAGGATAAAAAAGCACGTTATGAATTCCTACGGAAAATAGGGTATAAAAAGTGAAGAAAGCCTTCATATTTTTCCTTTTGGTTTTGATTCTTCAAGCTTGTACCACTCGAAAAAACCTTAGAAAAATTGTTCCCCCTGTTGAATTCACCTTTGAAGATTTCGAATTCGGGGATGGCTTTATTGAAGGAGATACATTAGATATAACCAGCATTCCACAAAAATATCTTAAAGAGGACCTCAAAAAGGTAGAACGCGCTCTAAAGGGGAGACTCGCTCACTTCGGCCTTATACTCTCAGCTGAGGAAGAAATAGAAATCGCTAAATGGTATCACTTCTATAATACGAGAGGCAAGGAAAGAGTTTTGAGAGCCCTTACAAGAGGCGCCCCCTATTTCAAGAAAATCTCAGAGATTGTCAAAAGCTACGGATTGCCAGAAGACCTCGCTTTTCTCCCTGTAATTGAAAGTGGATTCAATCTTTATGCGGTATCAAGAAGAAAAGCCGTAGGCCCATGGCAATTTATGTCCTTTACTGCAAAAAAATACGGCCTTTTAGTTGACTGGTGGATCGACCAGCGTCTTGATCCAATATATTCCACCCATGCTGCCTGTAAATATTTGAAAGACCTTTTTGACCTTTTCGGTAGATGGGACCTCGCCATAGCAGCATATAACGCAGGTGAGGGGAAAGTTTATTCAAAGCTGGTAAAAACCAACGGTGAGAAATTTTGGGATATCAGAAAACAGCTCAAAAGAGAAACAAGAAACTATGTGCCCTCTTTTCTTGCTTTGATCATGTTCATAAATGACAACAAAGAACTTGTTTCTTCAATTCTAAATACCCCAGAATTTACATACGATAGTGTTCTTGTGCCCTCGCAGGCTAATATAAAACAACTGGCTTCTTGGGCTGGAATTAGCGAAAGAGAGTTTAGATTATTCAATCCTTATTTCCATAGATTCGCCACCCCACCGTATCTGAAAAACTATTACGTTAGAATTCCTCTTGGCACTAAAGAACAATTTATTTCCCGAATGAATAGCACGCCAAAGGATGAATGGTTTAAGGCACAAGCCCATATAGTAAGAAAAGGTGAAACTTTATATCAAATAGCCAGAAAATATGGAGTTACAGTTACCGCAATCCAACAAGCAAACAATAACATCGATCCAAAAAGATTAAGACCAGGTATGGTTCTCGTTATCCCATACGGGCCAACTGTTTCACGCAAGAGTTACACCTACACGAGAAAAACAAAGAACTACACCAGCGAAAGCAATTCAACCCCCAACTCTACCAAAAACCAGAGAGGAATTATAAAACATAAAGTAAAATATGGTGAAACTCTATATTCAATTTCAAAAAAATACAAAGTATCAGTTAACCAACTCAAAGAATGGAATAACCTTAATTCAAATTATATAAGGTCTGGCCAGACCCTTATTATCTACACCAACTAATTATTCCATTGGCTCAAAATCTTCCTTAGAAGCACCACAAACCGGACAGACCCAATCGTCGGGTATCTGTTCAAAGGGAGTACCAGGCGCAATCCCACTATCGGGGTCGCCGACGGCGGGATCATAAACATAGCCGCATATGGTGCATCTATACTTTTTCACAACACATCACTCCGTTACTTTAATTTGTTTGTAATTTTCCCATACACCATGAATGTTACAGTACTCAAGAACAAAAATAGTAGCGTTTGTATCAAGTTTCATTCTGAAGGTAACCTTTGGATCTCCATAAGTTGGTCCCAGATCAAAGGTTGCTACATGAACAGGGTTGTAAGGTCTTCCCTCAATTACTGCAAAAACCTGAATCCACTTTATATGGTGTTCAACCGTATTGGGATGAGGCACATCTTTACCCACTATTACAGTAATTTCAAAGAATTCGCCCTTTTTAACCGTATCTGGCGCCTCAATATAGGGCACATGTTTTTCTTTACCTTCTTTTTCCGCAGGCATTATAAAATCTCCAAACTTCATAATTTCACCTCCTTTATGCTGCCTTTTTACCCTCTTCTGTAATTACATATTTCCCTTTTTCTGGGCTATCCACAAGTCCCTTTGTTTTCATTCCTCTTAATTTTCCCATTACCTTGGCAACCTCTACATTAAGCGCCTTGGCTATATCCCCACAGCCCATGGGTTGAGATGCATTTTTCAGCACCTCGAGAATTTTCTTTTCCATATCATCAGGGCCTGTTATTTTAGGTTTTCTCGCACAGGGCATCCTTATACCTCCTTTTAAAATTTTACAAATTTCTCCTTAGAAACACCACAAATGGGGCATTTGTCTGGTGCCTCTCCTTCAACGGTATAACCGCATACAGGACAAATGTAAATATCCCCAATCTTGATATCTTCCTTCTTCTCGGCTTTTTCCTTTGCATCGGCATACATTGCTCTGTGGATCTTCTCTGCTTCCAGAGCGTACACGATGCCCCTTAATGCCTGCTTTTCTTCCTGAAGTTCAGCCACAGCCTTATAGGCAGGATACATTTCTTCAATTTCAAAATTTTCTCCCTCATATCCTGTTTGCAGGTTATGAACAGTATCCTTTACTTTACCAAGAGCCATAAGATGGTTCTTTGCATGGACCAGTTCAGCGTACGCTATTGCACGGAAAAGCCTTGCAATGTTAGGAAAACCTTCACGCTCAGCAACTTCTGCGAATATCATATACCTCATGTGTGCCATACTCTCGCCTGCAAAGGCGCTGTTTAGAAATTCCTCTGTCATTTTACGCATATTATCCCTCCTTACGCTTAGCATTTTCCAACTTTCTTAAATGACCATCTTCAAAATTTATAAGTTGCAAAATTATCTCTTTATCTTCCAAACTCTCAACCATACAAAAGAGTTCCATATAATACCTCTTTGACTCCCTCTCCTTTTCAATTCCTATGTCAATAAGCTCTTCTAAAGTTTTAATTTCAAAGTCAGGCAGTTCTTCTTCTCCTGCGGACTTAATTTGTCCAAGCTCTTCACCAAATAGATGCTTATAAAGGTTTCTTAGAAATTTTTCGTGCTCCATCTCCTCCACCGACATATATTCCAAAAGGAGTTTAAGGTCACCCTTCACTTTCCCACTGAGTTTTTTGTAAAATTTTGCAGACAATCTCTCTCTCCAAATCCCCGCTTCTATGATGCTTTTAAGGTTCATAATTTAATTTTAACCATCGCCTCACAGTCTGTCAAATCACTTAATGGTTTAAATATTAAACTCATTACAAATTGAACAAACATGCTCATGGTTAGATAATTATTGCAAATGAAAACGGTTTTTGAAATCTCTGCAGGGGGAGTGGTATACAGAAGAGACGAAAAAGGTTATTCATTCCTCCTCGTTGCCGTTAAAGATGGCAAAGTTTGGACTTTACCCAAGGGCCTTGTAGAGAAAGGAGAAAAACCCGAAAGTGCTGCTTTGAGGGAAATAAAGGAAGAAACTGGAATTTTAGGGCGAATTGAAACCTTTCTCGATAAGTTCGAGCTATGGTTTATTCAAAAAGAAAACGGAGAACCTACGAGACACCACAAAATAGTCTACCATTTTCTTGTAGAATATATAGAAGGTGATATAACTCAACACGACTTCGAGGTGGACGACGTGAAATGGTTTACCCCTGAAGAAGCACTGAAAATCTGCAGTTATCAAAAGGATAAAGAAATAATAAAAAAGGCGATAGAATATTTGAGGAGAAAAGATGCTGGAAACACCTGATTTACTTAAGACAGTAAATACCTTGGCTAATGTTCTCGAAGAATCCACTGATTTAAACGAGATTCTTTTTGCAACACTCACCGCTATAACATCAGGTGAAAGCTTCGGATTTAACAGGGCCTTCGTGATGCTATTTGAAAACGATATTTTAAAACCGGTATTTGCCCTTGGCCCTAAAGACAGAGAAGATGCAGAGCGAATTTGGAAGGAACTTTTAGAAAAGAAATATACGTTGGACGATTTGATACGAGGATACTCCGTTGAAAAGTTCAAGAAAGAATGGGAAAAATTAAAACCTTTCTTTGAAAACATTATCATTACAAGAGAAGAACTGATTAAAGAGAACTCCGAAATTGAAAGGGCCCTGACCGAGAGAAAACCACGAATTTTTCGCCTTGACAACCCCGAACTTCTCGAATACAGGAAATTTAAACAGCTTGGAGCAAAGGAGTTTGCAGTAGCACCAATTGTTACATTAAAAAAGGAATTGGGGGTTATAATTGCAGACAACTTTTTAACGGAAACCCCCATAAACAGAAGTAAACTCATGGCCTTAGAAACCTTTGTAGCCCAGGCATCTATGGCTATTTCAAGAGCTCTTCTCTTTAAGCAATTGGAAGAAAAAGACAGACTGATCCTTGAGCTACAGAGAAAAGCAATTTACCAAGAGCTGATTTTCCAGCTCAGCCACGAGATTAAAAATCCACTTACGGTCCTTGGAGGCGTCGCAGCAATTTTAAAAGAAGAAGTTGGACCGGATCATCCGCTCAGAATTTACGTAGAGGCCATAATTAGCAACGTTTCCAAAATGGAAACTATTCTAAAAAAGACTATTGAAGGGCTAAAATCCCAAATTGATACCAAGAGAGAAAGAACAAATTTAAATGATTTAATCAACTCCAAACTAAATGAACTCAGTGGGCTTTTCAAAGCTCGTAAAATCGAAGTCGAATTCAAACCTTTAATCGAAGTTCCTGACCTTCTTTTGCCCAAAAATCAGCTATCGGAAGTGTTGGAGTACATAATTTTTAACGCGGTAGAAGCAATGCCGAGCGGAGGAAAGCTTGAAATATGGTTAGAGCGGGAAAATAGTGGGGTTTCTATATACATCAGAGACTACGGTGTAGGTATCCCACCCGAAATCCTCCCCAGAATATTTGACCCATTTTTCAGTACCAAAAAAGAAGGGTATGGTCTCGGTCTATACAATGCCAAACAAATACTTCTTGGACTTGGTGGGGACATAGATTGCCAATCAGAAGTGGGAAAAGGAACAACCTTTCGTATATTTATTCCAATACCTGTCCCGTAATTTTATTGGGCGGGATTTAAATATTATAATTTAACACGAAGGGGGAGTAATGAAGAGGATAATTGAGTGTGTTCCAAATTTTTCAGAAGGACGGGACCCAACGGTAATAAATGCAATTGCGAAAGAAATTGAAAGTGTCTCAGGGGTAAAACTTCTGGATATTGATCAGGGATACGCAGCAAATAGAACGGTTTTCACCTTTGCAGGTGAACCGGAAGCGGTAAAATTGGCTGCCATGAAGGCAATTAAAAAGGCAACAGAACTCATTGATATGACGAAACACAAGGGAGAGCATCCACGGATCGGTGCCTGTGATGTTGTGCCATTTGTACCAATAAGTGGTGTGACTATGGAAGAATGTGTTCAAATCGCACATGAAGTTGGAAAGTGGGTCGCTGAAGAGTTGAATGTTCCAGTTTATATGTACGAAGAGGCAGCAACAAAGCCAGAGAGGAGAAGTTTACCAAATATAAGGAAAGGAGAATACGAAGGCCTTCCTGAAAAACTTAAAGACCCAGAGTGGTATCCCGATTATGGAAAGCCAGAATTTAACCCAAAATCTGGTGCGTACGTAATCGGAGCAAGAGAATTTTTAATAGCATACAACGTCAACTTAAATACTAAAGACAAGAAACTTGCCAACAAAATTGCAAAAAGGATCAGGGAAACGGGTTACACCGTTAAGGATGAAAACGGGGAAACGAAACAAGTTCCCGGTCTCTTGCAATACGTCAGAGCAATCGGCTGGTACATTGACGAATACGGCATTGCTCAGATTTCCATAAATTTAACAAATTACAAAAAAACCCCTCTTTGGAAAGTTTTCGAAACTTGCGTAGAAGAAGCCCAAAAAGAGGGGCTTAGGGTTACAGGAAGTGAAATAGTGGGGCTGGTCCCGAAGGAAGCACTTTTAGAAACGGGAAGGTATTATTTAAAGAAACAGGGCAAAAACACCGGTATCCCAGAAAAGGAGATCATACACATAGCAATAAAATCCCTTGGACTAAATGATGTAGCAAGATTTGAGCCCGAGAAAAAAATAATTGAATATTTACTTGAAAATCCTGAAGAACTGAAACTCCAAAGAATGTCACTCGTAGATTTTGCCGATGAACTCTCTACCGATTCTCCAGCACCTGGAGGAGGCAGTGTTTCTGCCCTATCGGGGGCCCTTTCTGCAGCCCTTACCTCCATGGTTGCAAACTTGACCCATGGTAAGAAGGGTTATGAAGATGTAAAAGACCTTATGGAAGAAGTATCTATCGAAGCCCAGATATTAAAAGATACTCTATTAAAAATTATCGACGAAGATACCCAAGCTTTCAACAAAGTAATGTCTGCTTACTCATTGCCCAAGAAAACTGAAGAAGAAATTAAAATAAGGGAAGAGGCTATTGAAAGGGCCAATCAGGAAGCGACCTTAGTTCCTTTGAAAGTTATGGAACTGAGTGAAAAACTCGTCGAAGTTGCACAAAAAGTTGCTGAAAAGGGGAACAAGAACGCTCTGAGCGACGCTGGATGCGCGTTGATACAGGCAAGGAGCGCCTGTGAAGGAGCGTACCTTAATGTAACGATAAACTTGAAGAATCTAAAGGATGAAACCTTTAAAAAAGAGGTTTACATAAAAGCGGAAAAAATACTTAATAGAGTCAGGAAAGCAGTTGAAGAAAACTTGAAAAAAATTGAAGAAAGCCTAAAAGCGGAGTAGCGAAGAAAATTTCGCATTTTTGTAAGAAATAAAAGTTAATTTTGCTCTTTCTTCGAGATACGCTATTATTTATCTGATGAAAATCAAAGAACTTCCTGCAGAAGCAAGGCCGAGAGAAAAATTAATGCTACTCGGTGCCTCATCACTTAAAAACTACGAGCTCCTTGCCTGCGTTCTTGGGAAGGGTACAGTGAAAGAAGACGTGTTATCCCTATCAAAAAGAATTATTGAACAATACGGTAACAGTCTGTTTTTGCAGAATTTTAAGGTAAAAGACTTACAGGAATTATTTGAAATAGGCTTTGTTCAAGCCTGCCAGATTACTGCCATGGTAGAGCTCTCAAAACGTCTGTTTAAGGAAAAGTCTGCAAACCAATTTTTAAAGCCACAGGATGTATTCGAATACTGTAAAAACATGCAATTTTTGAAAAAGGAACACTTAAGAGGGCTATTCTTAGACGTTAAAAATAAACTTTTGAGAGATGAGCTAATATCGATTGGTACAGTGGATAAAACCCTCTCCCATCCCAGGGAAATATTTCGTCCTGCCCTTGAGGTTTCCGCCGTTTCCTTCATTCTTGTTCACAATCACCCCTCCGGCGACCCAACACCCTCGGTGGAAGACATTGAGTTTACTAAGAGAATAAAACAATTGTCTGAAATCATGGAAATAGATTTTCTCGACCACATTATTATAGGCGACAACACATTCGTGAGTTTAAAAGAACTTCTCAAATTCTAATTTAAGACTCTTAACAAGGCCTAAAACTTTGTAAATTCATACCGTAGATTTTAAAATTTCCCTATGAAGAAAATCTGGGCACCATGGCGGATGGAATATATAAAGGTTGCAAATCAAACCAAGGAATGTATTTTCTGCGAGAGAAAACAATTCGTTTTAAAAGAGACACAACACGCCTTTGCTATGTTAAACCTATTTCCCTATAATCCCGGACATTTCATGGTTGCTCCAAAGAGGCACATTAAGGAAACAACCGAGTTAACTCTTGAAGAAATCAAGGAAATCTTCGAACTGATAAACTTGGGGATTATAGCTCTAAAAAAAGAGGCCAATCCAGAAGGGTTTAATATTGGGGTTAATATTGGAAAAGTTGCCGGCGCAGGTTTTGAAGGGCATCTGCATTTCCACATTGTTCCAAGGTGGAACGGTGACACAAACTTTATGCCCGTCATTGGGGAAGTTAAGGTGGTTCCCGAGGGTATAGAAAAAACTTACGCAAAACTTAAAAAATATTTTGAAAACGAGGAATAAAATATGCCTTTCGCAACCGTTGAAGAAGCTATTGAAGATATTAGAAGTGGGAAAATTATAATCGTCGTCGACGACGAAGACAGGGAAAATGAAGGAGATTTTGTAGTAGCAGCTGAGAGAGTTACCCCTGAACACATCAATTTTATGACAAAGGAAGGGAGGGGACTTGTCTGTTTGGCATTACCTGAAGATAGATTCCACGAACTTGAGCTGGATCTACCAATTTCAAATACTTCAAAGCATGGTACCAATTTTGGAATCCCAATAGATGCTAAAGAAGGAACTACAACCGGGACCTCTGCCTTTGACAGGGCCTTAACAATCAGATTTGCCATTGATAAAACCAAAAAGGCGGACGACTTTGCAAAACCCGGGCATGTCTATACTTTAATGGCAAAAAATGGCGGAGTCTTGAGAAGGGCTGGACATACTGAAGCTTCCGTGGATTTAGCGAGACTTGCCGGCCTTTACCCTGCAGGCGTGATTTGTGAGATCATGGATGAAGACGGCAGTATGATGAGACTCCCGAAACTTGAAAAACTTGCTGAAAAGTTTAATCTGAAAATCATAACGGTCAAAGACATTATAGCATACAGAATGAAGCACGAAAAGCTTATAGAGAAGATTGCAGAGGCTGATTTACCGACAAAATGGGGGCGTTTTCGCATCGTTGGGTACAAAGACAAACTTACCGGGGAAGTTCACGTGGCCTTGGTAAAAGGGGACGTTAAGCAAAAAGACAGTGTACTCGTCAGGGTACATTCAGAGTGCTTAACTGGCGATGTTTTTGGCTCTTATAGATGCGATTGCGGAGACCAGCTACATAAGGCTATGGAGATGATAAACAATGAAGGGACTGGTGTCTTACTCTATATGAGGCAGGAAGGCAGAGGAATAGGTCTTGAAAATAAATTGAAAGCGTACCATCTTCAAGACCAAGGATATGATACCGTTGAAGCTAACGAAAGATTGGGACTCCCAGCAGATCTTAGAGACTATGGAATAGGTGCCCAGATACTTGTAGATTTGGGTTTGAAAAATATAAGACTTATGACTAACAACCCCAAAAAAATTGTTGGACTGGAGGGCTTTGGCTTAAAGGTTGTCGAAAGAGTCCCGATTGTTACAAAGCCAAGGCCAGAGAACTTACGCTACTTAAGGGTAAAGAAAGAAAAATTGGGGCACCTCTTCGATGAAGAGGATTTTGAAATAACAGGAGAGTAAAAATGGAATACATTGGCGAAATTTCTGGAAAGGGCAAAAAAGTGGCCATAGTGGTATCAAGATTCAACGAATTTGTAACCGAAAGGCTTGTAAAAGAGGCTGTAGAAGAATTATTGCAAAATGGAGTGGAACAGGGCGACATCGACATTTACAAGGTACCCGGATCCTTTGAAATTCCTGTCGTAGTTAAGAGATTGCTGGAAAAGAAGAAATACCACGGAGTAATTGCCCTCGGTGCAGTTATCAGAGGCGATACGCCTCATTTCGAATATGTAGCAGGAGAGGTAACAAGGGGCATTGGAAGATTAACCCTTGATTACGGGGTTCCCGTTGTCTTTGGAATTATCACCGCCGACACCATGGACGACGCCATTGAGAGAGCGGGAGGAAAGAAAGGTAACAAGGGAAGAGATTCAGCAAGGGCACTCCTTGAAATCCTTGGCCTCCTTGAAAAAGCTCAGCTTTAATGATAAAAGAGGGAGACTTTCTAATTCTTTACGGTGGGCGTAAGGCCCACTATCTTGTGCAATACAAACCGGGGCAAAAATTTTCCTCTCACCTTGGAGAAATTCTTTTAAAAGAGGAACTTGATTATGGCGATGTTATAGAATCTCATATTGGCCATAAGTTTCTGGTCTTGAAACCCTCTACCTCTGACCTTCTTCTAAACATAAAAAGAAAGACCACTATTATGTATCCCAAGGACATCGGCTATTTAATCCTCGAAACGGGTTTGAAAGAGGGTTCAATTGTAGCAGAGGTAGGTTCTGGCTCTGGGGGTCTGACACTTGTTCTCGCCAGTATCGTAGGGGACAGAGGCAAAGTATACTCTTTTGAAAGGAGAGAAGACTTTCACAAACTTGCAAAGGAAAACATCGAAAGATATGGCCTTTCTGACAGAGTAGTCTTTATTTTAAGGGATGTTGCAAAAGAGGGTTTTGGAATCAATGAATTAGATATCGTTTTCGTAGATGTACCCGAACCCTGGGAAATTGTAAAATGGGCAAAGGAATCTTTAAAAGGTGGTGGATTTTGGGCTTCCCTTTCACCAAACCTCGAACAGGTTCAGAAAACGGTTTTTGAGCTTTCAAAACAGAACTTCGCCCTTATAAAAACCGTAGAAATCTTAGAGCGGGAAATTCTCGTGAGGGAGGTAGGGACAAGACCCAAAGAAATAATGATATCCCACACCGGTTACTTGACCGTTGCAAGAAAAGTAAATCTGTAGAGACTGACGCCCTTCAAACGCATTCAAATTAGGCTTTGCTGTCCCCTCTTAATATGTTAAAATTTTGCTGGGAGGTATCCATGAAATTAGTTTTATTAATCTTTTTAGTCTCTCAGCTAAGCCAGGATTTTTTGAGAAAAGTCGCCAGAAGGGACCTTAATGGCGATGGGATTGAAGAAAACATTAGACTGGTTTATGCAGATCAGGAAGGAAATTTTACGATAAACATTGGGTCCATTGATTATTCGAATAAACTAAGCGACTCTGTGGATGGATTTATTTTGGCGGATGTCAACGAAAACGACAAATTTCTCGAAGTAGCGATCCATACGCCGGGGCCAAGCGATGACGATGAATACCTGATTTTGAGATACAAAGGAAACGAAATTAAGGTTTTGGGAAAGCTTACTCGGTGGCCATATTTCATGCGCAATGGGATTGTATATGTGGACGATTGGATGGGATTCTGGAAAAAGCGAGAAAAATTCGTCCTAAACCCAAAAACTGAACAACTGGAAAAAGTCCCCCAGGAATTTTACTATGTAGGCATAGAAGCAACAGTAGCGAAATCCTTTCCGATATACCAAACAAGAGAAAACAAAGAGGTCGTCGCAAATTTAAAGGAAAAAAGCAAGATTCTCATAATCCTTTGTGATCCGAGTGATTCAAATACATTTAAACACCAATATTTAATTAAATCGGAATCGGGTATCCTCGGTTGGGCAAGCCTCGAATCTTTCGAGGATAAATTGGAGGGCCTACCCTGGGCCGATTGAAGAGAAGGAGGAATTATGCTTAAAATCTTACTTTTCCTTTTAACAGTACAAACAGGAATTGATACTGTTATCGTTAAAACAATTAAGGGCGAAGTCCCTGTGAGGGTGTTTTCAGACAGGGGAAAGACACTTAAAAGTCTACCTGAAGATCCAGAATTAATAACAAAACTGATTAAAGAAGACTTGAGAATCCTGCAAAAAGACTACATTTCCAGGTTACCCGGTGAACACAGTCGACGAAATGCAACTGCTTTAATCTTCGAGATTGAAGACCTCGTAAATGTTCTTTACCTGTACTCTCTTGAACTTGAAGAACAATATACACAGCCTAAGCCAATGACCGAAGAGAGTTTTCAAAAGCTTTTGGAACAAGTCCAGCGTGAATGGAATACGCAAAACAAGCTGGCAATTTTAGAAGTAGCAGCAATTAACAATTACTTTTCCACAGACCAGATAGTCCGTATTATGAGAAGTTTCTACAGCGACGATGATAAAATAGAGGCTGTAAAGATCACTGTTAAGAAGATTGCTGACAGAGAAAATCTCTATCTTCTACTTAATGAAGTAACCTTCTCCCGCTCAAAGGAAGAACTTCGTAAGCTTCTCCAAAACTAAATAGAAAAACTATAATTAACTTCGAATAATATGCACTTCCGCTTTAGTTGTCTTTAAAACTCTGTCTTTGAGGTGAAATTAAAGCCTTTCACCAGAAGCGATGGCATATACATTGCGAAGCTTGCCTCTTCACCAACAACCCGCCTACCCTTTCCAATGTCTATGAGATTTGACAAAACCCGGGCAGGAGACTCATTAAATCTGAGATTCTTAACAGGATATTTGATTTCGCCGTTTTCAATATAGAAGAGTCCATCCCTCGTCATTCCAGTGATAGTAATGCTTTTTCTGTCAACATATCTGATATACCAGAATCTTGTAACGAGAAGACCCTTCTCTACCTGTTTAACGAGTTCGTTTACAGATTTTTGGCCATCTTCAAAAATCATCGCAAAGGGTCTACCCGTAGGTTTCTTGTTTTGCTTCATAGCCCAATAGCGGTCGTAATAAAGATTCTCCAGAACTCCATTCCTTATCCAGTCAACCCTCCTAAGTAATAGGCCCTCTCCATCAAAGGGAATTGATGGGTTAAAAGGTGACATAGGATCTGAGTACATATTAACTCTCTCATCAAAGATCTTCTGACCGAGCTTACCGGTGAAATAGGTGATACCCTCGTCAGCTCCTCTCGCATCCATCGTCCACAACATAAATACGAGGAAATCGGCAACGGCAAGGGGCTCAAGCACCACATCGTATTGTCCGGGCTCTAAGTCCCTTGGATTTTGGCCCATTATAGCCTTCTCTTTCGCAACATTGTAAATTTCCTGAGGAGTCAGATTTCTTACATCCTCATGTTGGTCTCTTGCGTAACCCGAGGAAGTTTCTGTTTGAACCGTATTTGAAAAACTGGCCATAGTTGTCTCATAATAAGCCTCGAGTCCGTTGGAATTGAAAACACCATACTGATAAAGGCCGTTGGTGAATAGTCCTGCAACTTTAAGGTTATTTCTTTTCGCATCCTCAAAAATTTCCTTTAAAACTTCAGCCTTCTTCTTGGGTGAAAGTTCTTCCGTTTCTTTGAATGCGCGGGAAACGATTGGTATATCCTGTTTCTCAACAGGAGGAAGGTATTCTGGGTCTTCCACACTACTTTTTGCAATATCCATTGCCCTTGAGAGGAGTTCATCAATCTTGAGATCCTCTGATAGGGTTACCTGAACCGCTCCTGTCTTCTTACCGAGGTGGAGCTTGAGGGTCAAATATGTAAGGTCCTTCGCCATATTCTGGGTAATTCTCGATTCTCCAAAACGGGTATTATCTTCTTTCACCCTGTAGAAAAAGACCTCTGTATGGTCTGCCTTTGAATTTTCAATGATCTTTTTGGCTACACTTTTGAACTTTTCCATCATCTTCTACCCCTCCCAACTTTTACATTTCTAAACCTCGCATAAGGTGCTCCGTTGGTCATCTGGGCACTCTGGGTTGGCTCACCTTTACCGCAGGTTAAAAACCCCCTCGGTTCCCAGAATCTTTCATCGGTAACACCATCCATCGAATTCCAGAACTGAGGCGTAATAGATTGATATATAACATTTTTGAGTACCCTGCCCTTCTTGCCATCTTTAATCTCGTAAAACATATCTCCTCCAAACTGGAAGTTCAACCTCATCTGGTCTATGGAGAAGCTGCCTCTTCCTTCAATATAAACTCCCTTTTTGACTCCTGCAATTAAATCTTCCGGAGTCACAGGGTCTTTTCCTGGCATAAGGCATAGGTTGGGTATTCGGTTAATAGGGAATGATGCAAAACTATCTGCCCTTGCTGAGCCCCTTGATCTTGGAAAGCCGAGAATCGCTGCAACTTCCCGAGTTGAGCTATAGTCCACAAGAATACCCTCCTTGATTACATACCATTTCTGGCACTCCACACCTTCGTCATCATACCCCGTTGTGGCAAGGCCACCGGGGAGTGTATTGTCCGCGACAAAATTCACAAGGGGAGAACCGTACCTGAAATTTCCAAGTTTCTCAGGCGTTGCGAAACTCCTACCAGCATAGTTGGCCTCATAACCAAGCACTCTGTCCAATTCCGTAGGATGTCCAACTGACTCATGAATAGTTAATGAAAGGTGGGCTGGATCTAAAACAAGGTCCATTATCTCCTCGTCAGGTTCATCGGCATATAGTTTCATAACTGCTTCATTGGCAATCTTTTCAGCGTTTTCTAAAAGGCCAAGGCTTTTTATATGTTCATATCCCTTGTTCAGAGGATAATCTTGAAAACTACGGGATTGCGAATCATTATTACCTACTGCAAAGGCAGTGTATCCAGCATTGGATGTAAATATTGTAGTCTCAATCAGTGAACCCTCAGTGGAGGCAAATACCTGATCCCTTCTGCGGAACTCCATATGAGAGAAGGTCTTAACGATCCCCTTCACTTTCAGCATAGTCTCGTTAATCCTATAAAGCAGGTCTATTTGTTCCTCCAAAGGCACCGAGAAGGGGTCAATTTCGATAGGGGTAATGTATTTATCTACGTGAACGGGCTCTGGGGCAAGCTTGACCCTATATTCTCCCCTAACCATACTTGATGCTTTAGCAATCTCAATGGCTCTTTTCAGTACTATCTCGATCTCCTCCTTCGTTACCCTCGTAGAAGAAGCAAAACCCCACGCACCATCGTAAAGCACCCTTATGCCGAAGCCCAGTCTTTCCTCATCAACAATTGCTTTCGGACTGAGGTCCTGGAAAAACAGTTCGCGAATACGATAGTGGCCGATTCTTATATCGGCATATTCTACGCCTGCTCTTTGAGCGATATCCTGAAAATACTGTGCCAAATCCTTCATAATCCCTCCTGTAATATTTATATAGTTCTCAATGCGAACAATCAAATTTTACTATGAATACTTACGGAAGCGATGAATTTAAAAACGAGCAATATTAATTCAACACTTAAAGATAAGATACCAGTTGGAGAGAATTTCAGAATCCTATCAAAAAAGTTCGGGGGCCTTTGGCCCCCGAACCAAATCCATCTTAATCACACCACTTGTAATGCTCACATCCTCAGGAATTTAACGAGGAAGCTATACTCTTTGCCACTTTCAGCCTTAGCACGGAATACCAAAAAGTAAACGCCTCTTGGCAAGCCACATCTATAAGCATAAGAACGATAACCCGCATCGACATATCCCTCGAAAACCCTATCTACAACCCTACCCATAGCATCACAGACTTCAAGCTCAATTTTGGCCTTTTCAGGTATAGCAAGTCTTATAACGGCGTCTCTAAGAACAGGATTTGGACTCAGGCCCTCTAAGGCAAATTTCTTGGGAAGAGCGGCAGGAGAACCCTCTTCTACTGGAACATCTACAAGGATGACAAATGAATCACTTTCATAATAAATTTGCGAATTGGCAGAGCTAACAAGTTTAATTCTTGCATTCTCTGACGAAATATTACCAACTGTCCACTCATAGTTGCCCTGATTGTTAAGGTTGGTAATGATTTGTGTCCAAGAATTTCCTCCATCCAATGAATAATATAGATTTACTTGCGAGATGCTGCCAATTTGCTCCCAGGAAATATAATATTTGCGGTTCTTGTACCAAATGCTCCCTGTAACTGGTGAGGTGAATCTCAAGATAGGTTTTGAAATCACAAAAGGCTCACTTATTGAATAGGATTCTGACCCCATAGAACTGTTAGCTACTTTTACTACTGCATTGTTGGAGAAAACCTCAGGAATTACCCATTCATAATAACCACTATTTGCAACATTTGTAGCAATCACACTCCAGTTTTCTCCACCATCAAGAGAATACCACAAATCAGCATTGGAAAAGGCACCAACGGTTCTCCACGTTATATAGCACTTACTTCCACTAATAAGGGTATCTCTTGCTGAAGGCGAAGTAATAGTTATTTGCTGTGGCAAAATTGTAAATGTGCCACTTATTCCGTAAACATTTTGATTTTGTGAACTGACAATTTTCACGAGGCATGTGTTCGAATTAGTCGTTGGTACAGTCCATTCATAGTATCCGTAATTAGTTTGATTGGTAGCAACCGCTGTCCAAGTTGTTCCATTATTAGCAGAATAATAAATATCCACATTCTGCAAAGCGCCTTCCCATTTCCAGGTGATATAGTACTTTCTTCCCGATATCAGTGTATCACCCTGACGTGGAAATGTTAACTCAATAGATTGAGGCAGAATCCCAAATTGGTTACTGATTCCGTAAACATCTAAGTTACCAGTATTAGAGACTTTAATCAAGCAATTATCAGATGGAGTATTCGGAATTGTCCATTGATAATAACCACTGTTCGAAGTACTTGAGACGACTGTATTCCAATTTACTCCACCATCATAAGAATACTCAATTTTTGCACTTGAGAATCCACCGAAATTCTTCCATGTAATGTAGTATTTCCTTCCAATAATCCACTGGCTATTTAAAGCAGGAGAGGTAACCTCAATTCTTTGAGGAAGGATAACAAAGGTATCTGAAAGGCCAAAACAGGTCGTATTGGATGAATTAATAACCCTAACTATTGCGTTATTTGAAGGCGTGCTTGGAATTGTCCATTCATAATATTGTTGGTTGTTTTGATTTGTTGCTATTGGAATCCATGTTTCACCCCCGTCAATAGAGTACTCCAGATTCACCTGCTGGAATGCACCGGTGTAGTCCCAGGTAATGTAATACTTGTTCCCGGCATAAAGACTGTCACTTTTTACAGGAGAAGTTACTACAATTCTCTGTGGTTCTATAACAAAGCGGTCACTAATAGCTTCTATATTAAGGTTTTCCTGATTCCTTATCCTTACAAAACAACTCTCAGAAGGGGTATTGGGAATAGTCCATTCATATTCGCCATCATTCTGTGTTGGAGCCGCTATAGTAACCCAAGTTCTTTGATTATCATATGAGTAGTCTATCACTGCGTTACTGAAATTTCCTGTCCAATTCCATAGTATGAAGTACTTACTACCTACTGTCCACCTTTTTAGGGAATCGGGAGACAAAATCTTTATCCTCTGGGGTATTATGGCAAATCGCCCAGAAATAGAGTATTTCGAAGATGAAGCCTCTACTTTTATCCTGCAAGTGGAAGACACCACATTGGGAATTGTCCACAGGTACTTTGCAGAGTTGCCAGTTACATTAGTAATATAATTCCATGTTTGACCATCATCTGTAGAATAGTAAATATAAACGTATTGATATGTTTGTGACGGTAGCGCCCAGTGCCACGTAATATAAATCTTGTCTCCAACTGTAAAAGTGTCACCCTCAAGAGGTGCAAGAATCTTAAGGGAATCGCCATCCTGTGGATAATTTAAAATTGTAAATGCACCGCTGGTGTCATGGGTTAACGGATTCAAGAGGCTACGTAAAATTATGCGGTTATTAGAACTACCTACATTAAGATAAAGCTGGCTCGAATACCAGAGATAGTAACCATTATTTGGAACATTATTGTACATTATAGTGTAGTCACCATTTTCAAGAGGACCATATTCGATATTTGCGTTTTGAAATCCACCAAAACTCTTCCAGTAAATAGGGTGATAGTGGTTCTTATATATAGTATCACCTTGTGCTGGCCTTTTAACAATAACTGTGTCAGGATAAATATAGAAAGGTGCATCACTTACATCAAAACAATTTATATCACTGGCATTAGAAACTTTTATTAAGCAAGTTCCATAGAGAGCAGAAGGCGCATTCCAATGGTAACTCCCATCATTCAGTGTGCTGGTGGTAATCGTTTGCCAATTAGAGCCCCCGTCAGTAGAATACTGAATCATCACATTAGAAAAATTACCATTAGAAGTCCATATAATTTCCATATCTTCTCCTTCCATAATTCTTTCACCGCCATTAGGATACACAACAGTTATAGTAGGCCTCACAATCTTAAATACCTTACTCAAAGAGTAGGCATTTGGATCATCATTACTGGTAATCTTGATACCACAAGAGTCAGAAATGTAGTAAGGCACTGTAAAATAATGGCTTCCATCATTAGGCGTATTAGAGGCTATTGTCCACCACTGAACTCCTGTTTCAGTTTTGTACCAGAGTTCAAGCTTAACACTGTTTACCTTCCCTTTCCAGTTCCAGTGTATTGGATACACTTCACCTGCAACCAGTTCTCGTCCACTATCGGGGTCAAAAATAGTAAAGGAAGGTCGTTCGATCTTGAAATTTGCGTCACTTATATCAAAGCAGTTAGGGTCACTTACATTAGAAACCCTAATTATACAAGAATCCGTTGGCAAATTTGGAATTGTCCACGAATAACTTCCCTGATTCGTTGTAGAAGCTGTTATTGTGTTCCAAGTATTTCCTCCGTCAATGGAATATTCTATCTTTACGTTACTTATTGTTCCTTCCCAATTCCAGTGGATTGCACAAACATCGCC
>OGCH01000204.1_pt1 | contig 37535 bp, 34 predicted proteins | sample 1570111 | NCBI WGS metagenome assembly OGCH01 (sample SAMN03436243, study PRJEB24508) | hot springs metagenome | biome: Desert Springs; feature: Hot Springs; material: Water | place: USA: Great Boiling Spring, Nevada | collected 2008-12-01 | depth 0 m m | reverse complement strand
AGATATATTAGAAGATCCGTCAGGTATACCTGATGGATTTCTTGGGGTAGAGCTCTTCCCCGCTCCTCCCTTAGGAAAAAGTCTTGTATATTCTTCTCAGTATATAAAGCAGATCCTCACTATGAAAGTTCCTGCAGTGCTGAAAGATAGGGATCTCTCATCTTCTGATAAGGTTATATTTACCCGCACAGCTCAGGTAATCTCCAAAGAAGAGTTAATTTCCATTGTGAGAGAAAAGATAGGGATACCCAATCTGGAACCTCTCTCGCAAGATATCCCCAGTGTAGTCTTACCCGAGGGGAATCTAAAGATAGATGTAAAACAGTTAAGTTCAGCCAATAGCAAAGTCCTTGTATTGAAGGTTTCATTTTATGTAGACGATAGGTATATAAAGGCTATTAACCTATCCTTTAAGACAGATATCAAAAAAGTACTTTATGCGGTAAAGGTCTATGTACCTAAGGGGACAATTATCACTGAGGAAATGATAGCAGAGAAGTCAGTAGATAGTATTGTTCCTTCTGCCATCGAAAAGAAAGAGGACATAATAGGCAAAGTCACTACAAGAATCCTCTATCCTGGGCAGATTATCACCTCTAATGCCGTAGTTGAGCCACCACTGGTAAATAAAAATGAAGAGGTAGAGGCGATCAGGCGTATTGGAAACCTCACAGTTTCTACCAAGCTTATAGCCCTTCAGGATGGTTATTTTGGGCAGACCATAAGGTTAAGAAACCCTTCAAGTTTTAAGGAGGTCTTGGGTACGGTGATAGGAAGAGGAAAGGTGGAGGTCTTCAAATGAAAAGAGTGATATCTATTTTGATCATATTTATAGGAGTTTTAAATCTCGGTCTTGTAAAGTCTCTCTATACAGACCATAAGGCTTTTACCAAGGGGGATACGGTCACTGTTATAATAACTGAGTATACTCAGGCTAATCAGCAGATGGGAAGCGGAACCGATAAGTCGGTTACCCTAAAAGGGGGACCGGGTGTAGGTTTTTTAGATTTTATCACTGCCTTTTTTGTTGAACTTTCTTCCGCCTTTTCTGGTTCTAGAAGTACATCACAGGCAGCCAATTTTTCAGGCAATATAAGTGCAATTGTCAAGGATGTCCTACCCAATGGATTACTTTTGATAGAGGGGTCTAAGGTGGTAACCGTCAATAACGAGGAACAGACGGTATATATAAAGGGTTTTGTTAGACCAGAAGATATAAATAAAGATAACACCATCTATTCTTCGAAGGTGGTTGATCTAGAGGTAAGGTATCAGAGTTCGGCGCCTAAGGCAAGAGATGGCGGAATACTCTCTACAATCCTCTACTGGATTAAAGAGCTTTTAAGACTTATATTTTAATTAGAGGTGAGAAGAATGAGAAATGTTATCTTGATACTGACATTAATATTTATCTTTTCACTAAACGCTATCTCTTATGGAGCAAGGATAAAAGATATAGTCCAGCTCCAGGGGATAGATCGGATCCATCTGGTTGGGATGGGCCTGGTTGTTGGGTTGCAGGGTACTGGAGATAGGAATATCTCCTTAGCCCAGCAGATGCTGGCAAATATGAGTAAGAATTTTGGTATAACGATCTCTCAGGATCTTATAAAGCCCAGAAATGTTGCAGTAGTAACCATTACCCTGGATGTTCCCTCATATGCAAAGGAAGGGGACCTCTTTGATGTTCAGGTCTCAAGCAATCTCGATGCTACCAGCCTTCAGGGTGGAATCCTCCTTGATACTCCTCTTATATCTCCAGTTACCGGTGAAGAGTTAGCCAGAGCTCAGGGACCCGTTTCAGTTGGGGGTATAGATATATCTGGAAAGACCAGAAGCAAATCACCTCTTACTGTTGGCATAGTATACGGTGGTGGTAAAATAGTAAAGAACTTGGGTGGTAGTATAAACTCCAAACAGCTTAGGTTCTCTTTGAGAAATCCCGATTTTACAACCGCTCAGAGGATAGTAACAGCGATAAACGATAAATTTCCCAATACCGCCAAAGCGATAGATTCTTCTACCATTGAGATCAGTGTTCCACAGGATTATCAGAATAACGTGGTTGATTTTATAGCACAGATAGAGGGTCTTACTATAACTCCTGACATATCTGCAAGAATAGTTATAAATGAGAGGACTGGAGTTATAATTATGGGGAAGGATGTACTTTTACTTCCTGTTGCTATAGAGTATAATAATATTAAGTTGACCATAATTGCACCACAGGATGAGAATATAAAAGAGGTTACACTGGGAGATCTGGTACAGGCTTTAAATACACTGGGGGCAACACCAAAGGATATTATAGGAATAATATCGGCGATAAAAGAGGCTGGAGCCCTACAAGGAGAGTTGGTATTTCAGTAAGATGTACATAGAGAATGTTAGATCTATACTAAATTACAGAGTTGATGATAAGGAGAAACTAAAGATATTAACTAGTGAATTTGTATCTATCTTCTGGAATGTCCTGCTTAAGGAGATGAGAAATTCTGTAGATATGCTTTCTCCAGAGACTCCTTCTTTTGCCCTCTCCACATATTATAGCTGGTTTGATGGTGAGTTGTCTAGAATTTTAGCCAAGAGTAGTAATGGCTTGGCAGATATTCTGTATAAGGAGTTGATTAAAAGTTTGAATAAATGAGTAATAAACTGACATTAGAGAGATTGATAGATAGAGTAGAAAAGCTCCCTGCCTTACCCCATGTGATTTCTCTGGCATTAAGGAAGATAGACGATCCCAGAAGTTCGATTACAGATATAGCTAGGGCTCTCTCTGGAGATGAAGGACTAGTGGCCAATATATTAAAACTGGCAAACTCTGCATACTATGGATTCCCAAGAAGGGTGGTGTCTGTAACTGAAGCAATTGTTATACTTGGTCTTAATACGTTGAGGAGTCTTATCTATACCACTTTGGCTAAGGACTTCCTGGGAAAAGAGGTAAAGGGTTACTCATTGGATAAGGGGGAACTCTGGAGACATTCTATAGCCTGTGCAATCATATGTAGAGAGATCGCCCGTAAGAGAAGACTTGGAGACATAGAGGCGTTCTTTGTGGCAGGTTTATTACACGACATAGGAAAGATAGTCCTGGATGAATATTTACAGCCCGAGTACGACGAAGTGGTAAAGAGGATCTCTGAGTCTCTTGAACCATTCAATGTGATAGAGAAGGAACTTTTAGGTTTTGACCATCAAGAAGCTGGAGGACTTTTGGCTAAGAGGTGGAATCTCCCCGAGTTCCTTATATCCGCTATAAGTAATCACCATGAACCCGAGAAGATGGTCGCAGTTTCCTCCAAGGTGGTCCATGTAGGGGATAGTATCACATTAATGATGGGATATGGTGTGGGAATAGATGGACTTATGTATTCACTCTCTGGGAGCATATTAGAGGAGCTTGGATTTGCTGATGAGTCATCTCTGGAGACCTTTATATCCTATGTAGATAACCTTCTTACAGCTGCTTATCAATTCTTCGAGCTATGAGAGAACTGGTAGGTATTGATGTAGGGACACGAAGTGTAAAGGGCTTGGTTGGGACTTTTGAGGATAAGATCAGAATACTGGCTTACTCCCTCAAGGAACATTCTACCAGGGCTATGCTTGATGGACAGGTCCACAATGTCCCTCAAGTAGCTAGTACAATCAGAGCGGTAAAGGACGATCTGGAGAAGAAGCTTAAGACTAGGATTACAGAGAGTGCAACTGCTGTTGCCGGTAGAGTCCTTATCACCAAGAGAGGAAGGTCCCAGCTGGAGTTTCCTGCCTTTACTTTATTTACTCAGAACCATATAAATACCCTCGAGTGGAATGCGTTATACTCTGCCAGAAATCTACTCCGTACAGAGGAAGATCTGGAGTCATGGGATTATATATGTGTTGGTTATACTGTTACCAGATATCTCCTGGACGGAATCCCAATAGATTCTCTTGTTGGTCAGAGGGGTAAGAGTATTTCTTGTGAGGTGATAGCTACATTTCTTCCTAGGGTTGTTATAGATGCACTTGTTTCTGCCTTTGATTTTGCAGAGTTAAAGATAACTTTAATGACTCTTGAACCAATATCTGCTATGGATCTGGTTGTCCCTCAAGATCTGAGGAAGTTAAATATAGCCCTTGTGGACATAGGGGCTGGTACATCAGATATAGCCATCTCTAAAGATGGGACTATCCTGGGTTATGGGATGGTTCCTTTTGCAGGAGATGAGGTTACAGAGGCTATAATGAGGTCTTTACTGGTAGATTTTTCTACCGCTGAAGATATAAAGAGGAATAATAGGGAAAAGATATCTTTTAAGGATATTCTAGGAAACAGTAAAGAGATAAGCAGGGAGAATGTCTTAGATATCATTAGACCTACGGTGGAGAATATGGTATTAAAAGTGAGCGAGAAGATTTTGGAATTGAATGAGAGGGCTCCTGATGTACTGATCTGTATAGGAGGAGGGAGTCTTACCCCCTGTATTAGAGATTTATTTTCTAAGATCTTAGAGATCCCATCGGAAAGGATAGCAATAAGAGATGTAAATTCTTTGGGTTTAGTTGTAGGCAAAAGGTTGAAGGGTCCTGAATGGATAACCCCTATAGGTATATTGAATTCATACTTCAATAACAGAGGATTCGTTCCTGTAGAAGTTTGGGTAAACGGTGAGAGAGTAAGACTCCTTGATACCGGAATAATAACGGTAAGTGACCTTATCATATCTGCGGGATTTTCTCCCTGGCTGATCTATGGAGAACCTGGTAAGGGTATAACGGTCGAAGTAAATGGGAGTATTAAAGTATTCCCTGGTGAAAGGGGTAAACCTGCTAAGATCATTGTAAATGGAGAGGTAGCAAATCTTGATACCAGGATAAAAGCTGGTGACGAGATAGAGATCATCCCTGGAGAGAGGGGACTTGATGCCTTTGTAACTGTAGAAGATATAATTGATATCGTTGAGATTCCGAGAGTAAAGGTGAACGATAAGGAGTATGAACTCCCAGTTGAGGTCTTTTTAGATGGGAAAACAGCTGACAGGAGTACACTACTTTACGATAGGGCAAAGATCGAGATAATGTCTGATGTGAGTCTCTATGATTTTCTCAGAACTATCGGTATAGATATAGGATCTAAGATATTTAGTTACAGTTTAAATGGAGAAAGAAGGACCTTTGAGTGGAAACCGTATATAATTTATCTGAATGGCAGGATGATTGAGGCCGATACCAAATTAAATCCTGGAGATACCATCGAGATAGTTTATAGAGAGCATCCTAAAGTAAAGGATGTACTGGGAGAGGAGAACTTTGGAAGGGACTATACAGTAGATATAAAGGTCAATGGTAGAGAAATAAGGCTCAGGTGCGGTAAGAGTATAACCCTGGATGGTAGGGAGATAGATCCAGAAAGTCCTTTCTTAGAGGGTGACTATGTAATAACATCTCTATATCAGCCTATCTTGGCAGATGTACTGAATTATATACCGATAGAGGGGGATATCCAGTTTATAGAGATGAGATTAAATGGTGATCCTGCATCTTTTACATCTCCGATAAAGGATGGGGATGAAATTGAGATAAGGTGGCGATAAGATGCCTTTGGCTAATTGTAAAGAGTGTGGAAGGCTTTTTGTAAAGGTAACTAGTGATATATGCCCGGATTGTCAGAGAAAGGAAGAGGAAGAGTTTAATCTGGTAAAAGAGTACTTAAAGAATCATCCCAATGCCAATTTATCAGAGATTATGGAGGCTACCGGCGTAAGTGAGAACAGGATAAGTAAGTTTATAAGGATAGGTAGGCTTTCTATAAAGCCAACCTGTGAGGCTTGTGGAAAACCTATAGATAGCGGTAGATTTTGTCCTGAGTGTAGGCTAAAACTGTTGAGTGAAGTAAGGCATATTATAGGTTCTACTAAAACTAAAGAGCAGGAAGATACATTTTTACTGGAGTATCTTCGTAAAAAGAAGAGATAAGCTCCTACTAAAGTTTTTATCATTATTACCGATATTTATATTTAGATATGGAAAGCTCTATTTTGGATCTGATAGACAGATATATAGAGGCTTACGAATCTCTGGTGAGACTGTCGAAGGATATGTATATCTCTATAATAAATAGAGACCTGGATTCACTCTTACAGATAACTAACAGTCAATCCAAAGTACTAAGTCAGCTCTTTATGTTAGGGGAAGAGACCGACTTAAGATATGAGAAAGAGGAGCTTGAATCGATAATATCTGGTCTTCCCTTAGAAGAACAGTCTAAATTCAGAGATAAGTTGAGATATCTTGGAGATTTAGTGTTGGAGTTAAATGAACTCGTTAAGATAAACTCCAGGTTGCTAGAAAATTCTATAGAGCTTCTCCATAGATATGTGGAGTTTTTGAAGAAAAATCCACACATAACTTCTATACTTTTAGAGAATAGGGGGTAATTATGAGAATATACGAGAGTGAGGAATTAAAGAGGTTACTCAGGATATATCTGAATAGAGAGACAAAGGAGAAGACTCCTTTACATCAGAGACCATACGATAGGGTTGAGATCTCTAAAGAGGGAGAGATTTTAGCAAAGATATTTAAGGCAATGTCCAGTATTGAAGAACCGAGTATCTCTGAAAGATTGAATGCCCTCAAGCAGGAGATCGAAGAGGGTAGATACAATATAGACGAGAGGGAGTTAGCCAAAAGGATTCTTTCTGGAGAGGTTCCTGAAGATATCATAAAGCTCTGGCTGGGTGGATAATTATGTTATCTACTTTCTTGGGCTTAGAGATTGCAAGACGTGCATTATTTGTTAATCGCTCTCTGATAGATATAACCTCTCATAATATAGCAAATGCAAATACTAAGGGATACTCTCGACAGGAAGGTTTGATAGTAACTTCTCCTGCAGTCTCCCTGCCTTCTATAGGAATAATTGGAACCGGTTCGGAGTTAAGGTATATAAGGAGGGTCAGAAACGAGTTTCTAGATATCCAGTATAGAGATGAGAGCAGGATAAAGAGTTACTGGGATAATCTGAAAAGTTCTTTAGAAGAGATAGAGTATATACTTGGAGAACCTACGGATAATGGTCTTTCTTTAACTATAAGTAATTTCTGGAATAGCTGGCAGGAGTTGAGCACCAACCCTGAGAGTATGGCTGTTAGAGGGTCGCTTAAAGAACAGGCACAGACACTTATCTCCTTCTTATCTCACCTGAGAGGAGAGCTAGTGTTACAAAGGGATCAATTGGAGAAAGACCTCGAGATCCAGGTTAATGCTATTAATGATATAGCATTACAGATAGGAGCCCTTAACGAAGAGATCAAGAGGGCATATATAAGGGGTGAGTCCCCTAACGACCTACTTGATAGGAGAGATTTACTGCTGGATAGCCTTACTGAGCTTGTAAATTTTGATGTATCAATAAATGAAGTTGGAGAGGCTGTAATAAATATAAGGGATCATCTCCTGGTTGGAGTCAACAATACAGTATATAAGATGGTGGTTTCTGATGGAAGAGTCCTTTGGGAGGACGGAAGTAGCGTTCATCTGAAAAATGAACAGGGAAGACTCTCGAGTATACTTTATGCGAGGGATAATATCATAGGGATTACTGATGATAGGGGTTATGAGTACGAAACTGGATATATTGGTGTCATTGATAGATTGACCGCTGTGATCTATGAAAGGGTTAACGAATTACATCGATCTGGCTATGGACTTGATAACAGTACGGGATTAGATTTCTTTACCCTTATCGATGATACCAAGGGAATTACTGCTGAAAATATAAAGATAAATGATCTGATACTGCAAGACCTAAATAAGATAGCGAGTGCCAGTATTCCAGACGCCCCAGGTGATGGGTCTAATGCCCTAAAGATAGCAAGGATTAAGGATGAATTCCTTATAGATGGAAGTTTTACAGTTGAGGACTACTGGCGGAATCAGATCAGTATGCTGGGCATAATATCTCAGAGGGCGAGTCTTATATCTGATAACCAGAAGGCCCTTGTTGATGCCATTAATAATAAAAGAGAGGAAGTATCGGGAGTCTCCATAGATGAGGAGGTCATAAATATGATAAGATACCAGCAGGCATTTTCTGCAGCAAGTAGGATATTAACAACCCTAGATGAGATGCTGTCTATCCTGATAGAAAGAACAGGGGTTGTCGGGAGGTAAGAGATGAGAGTAACTTATAATATGATAGCTAATAATGTCCTTAGAAATCTTTCCAGTAATCTTACTAGATTAGAAAAGCTTCAGAATCAACTCTCAAGTGGAAAGAAGATCATCAAACCGTCGGATGATCCTGTATCCACCTCGAGACTTATAGAGCTAAAATCCACACTAAATGCCAATAAACAGTACAGTAGGAATATAGACTTTTTAAAGACAGAACTAAACGTAGCGGATAAGGCTTTACAGGACATCTCATCTACTCTTACCAGAATCAAGGAATTAGCTGTTAGAGGAGCAAATGAAACCCTCTCGCAAGAGGATAGAAATGCGATAGCTAAAGAGGTAGATCAGCTTATAGATCATCTTATACAGATAGGGAATACAAATGTCTCTGGCAGGTACATCTTTGGTGGTTATAAAACTTCCGAAGCTCCTCTTGAGAAGAACGAAAATGTGGTGCTATATAAGGGTGATGGTAACCTAAGGTCTGTGGAGATCTCTAATAATGTACTTATCAATGCCAGTCCAACTGGAAAGTCTCTATTTGTTGATTCAGGTATGTTTGATACTCTTGTATCACTGAAAGAGGCACTTTTGGGAGGTAATACATCTCAGATTACCGAGACAATAGATAAGATAGATGCTATAAGCGAAAGGGTAAGTTCTGAACTGTCTGGTTTAGGTGCCAGGTTATCTAGGGTAGAGCTTACAAGCGATTTGTTGTCAGAGAAATACACTAAATATACAGATCTCCTCTCTAAACAGGAGGATATAGAGATAGAAGAGGTTGTTTTGAAGTTATACGCCCAGCAAAACGTTTATCAGGCTAGTTTGATATCAGCTGCCAGAGCATTACAGCCAAGTCTGATCAATTATTTGGGGTAGATGTCTATGCTGGTAAAGACTCTTCTTTTTGGAGATATAGAAGTGGACGATGAATATAAGATAGAGTTTGTCTCTCCAATATTGGGATTCGAAGATGAGAGAGAATTTATCCTTATAAAGGAGAAAGAGGATTTTCCTTTCCTCTGGTTACAGTCTCTTAAGACCCCAGAGTTAGCCTTTCTCTTAATAGACCCATTTGTCTTCTTTCCAGAGTATGTTATAGAACTCGATGACTCTTATAAGGACAGGCCTATTATAATTTATGTGATTGTAACCCTGAATGAAGATTTTAGACTTTCTACCGCAAATCTTGTAGCCCCAATCATTATAGATACAGAAAGCAAAAAGGCATCTCAAATCATCCTGGAGAATTCCCCATATACAACAAGACATTACTTATTTGAGAATAAGTTACAGTCTATAGTGGCAGGATAGGATGCTTGTACTTACCAGGAAAAGGGGACAGTCTATACTAGTAGGGGATGATATAGAGATTACGATCTTAGAGGTAGACAGAGATCATGTGAAGGTCGGAATAAACGCACCGAAATCTGTCAAGGTCTATCGCAGAGAACTCTATGAAGAGATAAAAAGGGCAAATACTGAGTCTATTATAAAAGACAAGGGACTGGTAGAAGACCTCCTTAAAAATGTATGAATTAGTTATATGTCATCTCTACCCTGACCTTATGAATCTGTATGGTGATAGAGGGAATATCTCTGTCTTAGTAAAAAGGGCTCAGTGGAGGGGGATCGATGTAAAAGTTATCCCCGTATCGATAGATGACCCTATTCCTGATAGGGTCGATATCCTTTTTATGGGCGGAGGTCAGGATAGAGAACAGAGACTCCTAGCCCCCGACCTAGTTAATAAAAAGGGGGATATATTGAGGAAATTGGCAGATGATGGGGTAGTCTTTCTCGGGATATGTGGGGGATACCAGCTCTTTGGTCATTACTATAAACCTAAAGATAGTCCAAGATTAGATGGTATAGGGATTCTAGATGTTTATACTGAAGCTGGAGATAAGAGATTTATTGGAAATATCCTGATTAGATCAAAATTAGAAGGGTATGAGGGTACAACTTTAGTGGGCTTTGAAAATCACAGTGGTAGGACCTATCTTGGAAGATATGCTAAGCCTTTAGGAGAAGTGATAAATGGATATGGGAATAATGGAACTGATAATACTGAAGGTGCTTGGCAGAAAAATGTTTTCGGTACGTATCTTCATGGACCACTATTACCTAAAAATCCATGGTTTGCAGACCTTCTCATCGAGAAGGCTCTATCCCGCAGGTATCGAGAGATAAAACTATCTCTTCTTAATGATGAGTTAGAACTCAAGGCACACAAAAGAGTAGTAGAGAGATTCAAAAATTAGCTATTCTGTGGTAATATTTTATTTGTTCAGTATTCTTAATTAGCGGAGGTGTTTTGTATGTATATAAATGTAGGACTTATAGGCTATAAATTTATGGGAAAGGCTCACAGTCATGCCTATCTTGATATGCCAAGGTTTTTCAGACCTAAGGGCGTACCTGTTATGAAGGTTATCTGCGGTAGGGACGAGGCTGGTGTCAGGGAAACTGCCAGTATATTCGGCTGGCAGGAGATAGAAACATCATGGGAAAGACTGGTGGAGAGAAAGGATATCGATCTGATAGATATAACTGCCCCTACTAATGTCCATAAAGAGATAGCTATAGCTTCAGCAAAAGCTGGCAAACACATATTCTGTGAGAAACCACTGGCAATGAACCTTGGTGAGGCTAGGGAGATGTTAAAGGCGGTAGAATCTGCAGGGGTAAAGCATATGGTAGGCTTCAACTACAGGAGGGTCCCGGCAGTAGCTCTGGCAAAGAAACTTATACAGGAAGGAGCCTTAGGAAAGATATATCACTTTAGAGCAGTCTATCTACAGGACTGGATAGTAGACCCCAATTTTCCATTAGTCTGGAGATTACAAAAGGATATAGCCGGTTCTGGATCCTTGGGAGACCTTGGGGCTCACCTGATAGATATTGCCAGATACCTTGTTGGTGACTTTGAAGAGGTAATTGGTATGAGTGAGACATTTGTTAAGGAAAGACCTCTCGCTGTCTCTATGACTGGTCTTAGTGCCAAAGCTGGAGAGGTGAAAGAAAAGGGAGAGGTCACTGTTGATGATGCTACGCTCTTCCTTGCCAGATTTAAGAATGGAGCCTTGGGTAGTTTTGAGGCTACCAGGTTTGCCCCAGGTAGAAAGAATTATAACTCATTTGAAGTTAACGGTAGTGAAGGTTCTATCATCTTCAACTTTGAAAGGATGAATGAGTTACAGTTCTGTTCTAGAAAAGACCCACAGGAGACGAGCGGATTCAGAACAATTCTAGTAACCGAGCCTGTTCATCCGTATATAAGTGCATGGTGGCCTCCTGGACACATCATTGGATATGAACATACATTTATACATGAGATCTATGATCTATGTGAGGCTATAGCAAATGATACACCCATAGAACCAAACTTTTATGATGGAGTTAAGTGTCAAGAAGTATTAGAGGCAGTAGAGATTTCGATAAGGGAGAGACGCTGGGTCAAGATATCTGAGCTTTAGAACTCTGGCAGGCTTATAGCCCCCATAGTTGGAAGAGCCTTCAGAGAGAAGCTGATAGAGGTGGTCTGAGTAGTATAATTGTACCTAAGATTCATCTCCCAGCAGTGCAGGTCATAGTTGATTCTTATCTCCTGAAACTGAAAGGTCTGGGCGTAAAATTTCCAGGACATATCTAATTTCCACTTTGGATCTATCCTGAAGCTTATAGTAGATACTGCGGTGATGTCCCCTAGGTAGTACGGATTTACCATTAGATTCAGAGAAACCTTATTCTCTTCATCTTTTTTCCAGGAACCATTTACTACAATCGGACTGAATACAGAGCTTAATATATCATATTTGGTTGATACCGTTACAGAATAATTGTCCCCTTTGGAGAGTAAGCTCCCCGATATAGAGTTTGATGGTAGGGCTGGCAGTTCGGAGAGTATATTGAACTGAGAATTCCCCCACCCCTCATTATAATCGTAAGATAGTGTGAGCTTTAGGTTCTGCACCAGGTCTTTTGACCACTTTGCATTTATCCCCAAGCCTGCTATATAACTATCTGGAAGATAGTAAGAGCCATTTACCCTGAGAGATGATTCTAGATCACCCTCAAATATCTTTACAATTTTTGGCACAGCCTGAAGATTCCCCTTTATAGCAAATCCCTGAATATTTGTTGGGAGTTCCATATAGTTTCCAATATTCACTTCGCCCGTTATATTAATATCTGGAGATGTTAAAACACTGGAACTTACCGACAGTTCTGGCATTTTGGTAAGTACACGAGCATAGCCAAACTGGGATAAGGATGTTACATCGGGATAGGATATAGTGAAGACCTCTCCCCTGACGTTCATATTCTGCACCTTTGTGCTGGCTGTAATTCTGTATTCACCCACCTCTGCAGGTATATCAGACTTTTTATAGTACCTATCTCTTAAGGAGATAGAGGTGTTTACATCCCCTATCTTGGTGGTAGCGGTTATCCTGTAGTCATTTGCCGATATAGGTACACCTCCACTCTCGTAGTATCTACTCGATAGAGATATGGAGGTATTTACATCCCCTATTTTTTCAGTTGCATTAAAACTGGTATTATAAGAACTCACATTACTTGTCCTGTTTTCTAGACCCTGATGGGAAAGTGAGTAACCCTTGCTTGAAGCGCTCAATCTGTATTCCGATCTATCGTAGAATACACTTTCTCTATTGAACGCCCCACTCAGTTTTACATCCCCTATCTTTGCCTCCTGTGTAATACCTATATCTGCCTTAAGCTTCTCTAAAGATGGCAGCACATAGATGTTAGCAGACCCTGGTCCAACATCTCTGATATTGTAGAATTCGGTAAGTCCTAACCCTACCCCTGTCTTTTCTGCGAATTCAACAGTAGCATATCCATACAGGTCTCTACTCTGATAATGACTGTAGAATGTCTTTACGTAGTAACCTTTATCGATGGAATTCCCGATCTCTGGAATAACGGGCTGTCTATCTGGATATTCAAAGAGGAGGTTGTAATATGGCAAGGAAAAGAGCCTTGTATTGCCTATATAGAAGCTCACATCCACCGCATATAACCTCTCCTGAGGATATATGGCAAGCTCTTTAGCCTTAATGTGATAATGGGGTGATTTTAAGTCACATGTGGTGAAAGACATCTCTTCCCCTTTTATGCTTCCGTCAGGACTTCTTTCTAGACTGTTGCCTTTAATATAAATAAATCCCTTCACACTTCTATCTGTTATCTCACCCGATACATCATCTAACTGAAACTTGTCCTCTTTGAGAAAGAGGGTCAATTTCTCCCCACCGAGTGTATTCTTTTCCTGTTTTATTCTGACATTACCCTTTGCCATTAATATCCATGTCTTAGGGTCCAGCTCTAAATAATTTGCTTCCAGCATTATGTCCTTGTATTCTGCACTGATATTTCCAACAGCTATTATCAATTCCTGGGAGATTGTTATCTGGTCGCCCCTGAGCCTCACGGGAGAACTGGCATAGACTGAGTTTTCAGTTATAAGCACTATTAGTGCTATAAAGATAATCAATCTCTTCATACTCTCTCCTATCTTCTCAGTAGAGTTATTTCTCTTAAGTATACCATAAGAAGGGGGGATTAATATTCCTGTTGCTAAACTTTTATTTTTGTGGTAAAATCTTCCTAGGTATGGAGAGGTGGCCGAGTAGGTCTAAGGCGGTCGCCTGCTAAGCGATTGGATGTGTTTCAAAGCACATCCCGTGGGTTCGAATCCCACCCTCTCCGCCATTTTAAAGTGCCTGTAGTTCAGCTGGATAGAACGGTGGACTCCGGATCCACTGGTGGGGAGTTCGAATCTCCCCAGGCACACCAGAGGTAGAGGTGATTTAATCTATAGAAAGGTATATAGAGTTTGAAGATATAAGGACTTTGAAGAATCTATTGGGGAATTTAGATGAAAATTTAGTCTTTCTCTCTGAAAGGACAAATACGGAGATATTTTTGGTTGAGCATGGCTTGTGTATAAGGGGTAAGGATGAGGATGTGGAAAAGACAGTATCTATTGTAGAAGATCTGTCGAGGATAGCGAAAAAAGGTCATATGGTGGGTAAGAAGGATATAAGCTTATTGCTTGAATATCCCGAGAAAGACCCGATTAATATAAGCTCTCTAAGGGATGATGTTATCCTTGTAACTCCTAGAGGTAAGAGGGTTTTCCCGAAGACTCCGGGCCAGAAGAGATATGTGGATACGATGAGAAACTATGACCTTGTCTTTGCCATTGGTCCTGCAGGGACAGGGAAGACCTATCTTGCTATGGCTATGGCGCTTGTGGCACTTAAGAATAAGTCTGTAGCAAGGATTATACTTACTCGTCCGGCTATCGAGGCTGGAGAGAGACTGGGATTTTTACCTGGAGATTTACAGGAAAAGGTAGACCCTTATCTTAGACCATTATATGATGCGCTGTATGATATGTTAGAGGCAGAAAAGATTCAGAAGTATATGGAGAGAGGTATTATAGAAGTAGCTCCCCTTGCATATATGAGGGGAAGGACTCTTAACGATGCCTTTGTCATACTTGATGAGGCACAGAATACTACTCCAGAACAGATGAAGATGTTTCTCACCAGAATGGGTTTTGGTTCTAAGTATGTGGTAACTGGGGACATAACTCAGATAGACTTGCCTTCAGATAGAGAATCAGGACTTATTCAGGCTCAGAGGATACTTAAGGATGTAGAAGGGTTAGCCTTTGTATACCTGACAGAGCAGGACGTCGTTAGACACGACCTGGTTCAGAGGATCATAAAGGCTTATAATATCTATGAATCTAACAATAGAACAAATAGGAGATAGATTAATCTCCTATATAAAGGATCTAGATCTTTTTCTCTCTCAATTCTTCTCCAAAGCTGTAAAGAGTAGAGAAATAGTTTGGATAGTGGTCTTTCTCTTTTATTTTGGGGTCCTTGTCTCCGATTTCCTACCATCTTCGATAAATATCAGTATAGGACAGGTTGCACCTACAGACATTATTTCTCCCAGGACTATGGAATTTGTCGATGTTGAAAGGACTGAGCAACTTAGAGAACAGGCAGTTAAAGAGGTAAAACCTGTCTATGAACTTGATACTATGGTAGAACTCCAGGCTATAGACGATATTACACGTTTCTTCAATACCCTAGAGAGGGCTCAGGTCAAGAGCTTTGTCGAATTAAAGAAGATTTTACCGATAAAACTTACCGATAGTACTGTTAAGGCACTCTTTTCTCTCAGGCGTGACCAGCTGCATAAACTTAGGAGCACTGTTGTTCAGATAGTAAGAGGAGTTCTAAACAAAGGCATATCTCCACAGAGTCTCAATCTGATAGATCAGCTAATTCAGAGTGAAAGCTCAGCCCTTGATATACCTCAGGACCTGAGAGATATTGCAGTTACGTTATCTAAATACTTTATCAGGCCTAACCTCTTTCTTAATGTTGAGGAGACCTTGAGACGTCAGAATGAGGCAAAAAATTCTGTACAACCTGTAAAGTATAAAGTCCTTAAAGGTCAGGTTATTGTTCGAAGGGGAGATATAGTAACTAGGGAACATATGAAATACCTGGATGCCCTGGGTCTTACCAGGAGTCAGGTCAACGTACTTGGTATTATTGGCCTTGGAATGGTAATATTCTTAAGCGAGTTAACTATTGTAGAGTTTATAAAAAGTTATATCCCCAATATATACAACAGTATCTCTTTAAACTGGCTGGTTGCTATTCTTTTGATTATTGGACTCATCATCGTTAAAGGTTTCTCTCTACTATCCATATATCTTATACCTCTGGCAACACTTTCAATGTTGGCTACCGTCTTATTGGATTATAGACTTTCTATTCTTATCCTTGTATTTTCTGGTATCTTACCCAATATCTCTAATCCAGATATCCTGAGATTTTATCCGCCTCTGTTCATAGGCTCTATGATGGGGGTACTGGCAACTAAGGATATTACTCAGAGGGGAGATCTGACAAGGGCTGGACTCTGGATAGCATTGACTCAGGTAATTGGAGTAGGAGCTATATCACTTATAGGCTATGGAGACTTGAGAAGTATCATACTTAATATGGTATATGGCCTGGGGTCAGGATTACTATCTTCTATCCTAGCCATTGGTCTTATGCCATACTTTGAGCATCTCTTTCAGATATTGACCCCAATCAGACTTACAGAGCTTATAAATTTCTCTCAGCCACTACTGAAAAGACTTATGTTAGAGGCTCCTGGTACGTATCACCATTCTATACTTATAGGTAATCTGGCAGAATCCGCAGGAGAAGCTCTTGGGGCTAATCTGCCGCTTATCAGAGCAGGCTCTTACTATCATGATATTGGTAAGGTAAGAAGGCCTTATTTCTTTATAGAAAACCAGCTAGGAGGAGAGAATCTACACGATAAATTGCCTCCCAGTCTTAGCAGACTCATCATACTTCAGCATGTTGATGACGGAGTTATGCTAGCCAGACAGTATAAGATCCCAGAGCAGATAATAGATTTTATAAGAGAACATCATGGCACATCTCTAGTTTCATACTTTTATCATAAGGCTTTGAAAGAGAACCCCAATAGTGTGAGGGAAGAGGAGTACAGGTATAGAGGTCCAAAGCCTAGGAGTAAAGAGACCGCCATAGTTATGCTGGCAGATGCGGTAGAGGCAGCAGTTAGGTCTCTCGAGCATCCTACTCCACAGAAGATAGAAGATACAGTCAGGGGTATAATAGAGGAACGCCTGAATGATGGACAGCTAGATGAGAGTCCACTTACACTTAGAGACCTGAATGTTGTAGCTGAATCATTTGTAAAGGTCTTAAATGGTCTTTTCCATCCGAGGATAGAATATCCAGATCTACAAAAGGAGGCAAAGACTTTTGTCAATAGAAGTATTTAATACACATCCGAATATAAGGTTTAATAGGAATAATCTGAAAAAGTTCATCAGGGAGAAACTTAGAGAACTTAATGTCAAGGAGAAGGAGATAAATATAGTCCTAACAGACGATGAATATATAAGAAGTCTCAACAAGAACTATAGAGGGATGGATTCTTCTACTGATGTCCTGAGCTTCTCTATGGATGAGAATATCCTCTGGGGAGATATCTACATATCTCTTGATACTGCACTTAAGCAGGCAGAAGAACATGGCTGGGATCTAGAGAGAGAGATAAAGTTTCTGGCGATTCATGGTCTCTTACATCTTCTCGGTTACAATGATGAGGATGAAGAGGGTTACAATACTATGATGAAACTTGCTGAAGAACTTCTTACTTAGCCTATGGAAAAGACGAAGTCCTTTGCTGAGAGTGTCGATTTAGCCATACAGGGGATTGTATCTGCTTTTAGAAGAGAGAAAAATTTTAGACTGGATCTACTCTTTGCTGGAGTTGTCATCCTGTGTGGAATAATTTTAGACCTTACTAGGATAGAGCTGGCAATATTATTCTTTACTATTGCATTAGTCCTTTCCGCAGAACTATTTAATACCGCTATAGAAAAATTTCTAGATGTGGTAAACGATGCCTATGATCCTAAGATAAAGTTCGTGAAAGATGTATCTGCTGGAGCTGTTCTTATTACGGTCTTGACATCTGTAGTTGTGGGGTATCTTGTATTCTATCCACATCTCGATCTTCCATTCAAGATCACCGTTAGAGCACTAAGGACGATCCCTTATCACCTGACCATTGCTGGCGTAATTCTTGTGATAATCACAGTTGTTATCCTTAAAGGTATAACTGGAAATAGATTTTTAAGGGGCGGTGTTGTTAGCGGCCACTCTGCTGTGGCTTTTAGTCTGGCTATAGCTATTGCCTATCTCTCTAATTCTCTGGCGATAAGTATTTTAGGTTTTATTCTTGCTCTTATGGTTGCCCAGAGCAGGGTGGAGGGAAAGATTCATTCTTTGAGAGAAGTGATATTGGGATCTTTTTTAGGTATAATAGTAATGTTGACGATATTTAAATTTCTCATCAGGTAGGAGGGAAATGACTCTTTGGAAGGCGGTGGTAGTTTTTGGCTTGACTATATCTTGATGTTTCTGTTCCTTTCTTTATCCGCTTATTTTATGAGTTCTGAGACTGCTATAACTGCGGTAAGCAAGGTAAGACTCAGGCAGTTAGAGAATGAGGGGGATGAAAGGGCTAGGAAGTTAAACAATCTACTTAAGGATTCTACTAGATTACTTTCGACTATACTTTTTGGAAATAATATTGCTCAAAATGCCCTGACTGCAATCTTAACTGCTGTAACTCTCAGATGGTTGAGTAATCTGAACTTAAATCCAGGATGGGCAATTCCTATCTCCACCATCATTTCAACATTTCTCATCCTGATTTTTGCCGAGGTAACTCCCAAGTCTTACGCCTTTCAGAGGGCTGAGAAGGTAGCCTTATTTACCGCTGCTCCCCTCTCTTTACTCCATAGACTCTTTTCTCCTGTGGCTATAGTTATGACTACGGTAGCCAATCTGATACTCAAAGTCTTTGGACTTAAACTGGTAAATCCTGAGCCATTTGTAACCGAGGAAGAGATAAAGACTCTGGTAGACATAGGAGAAGAGGAAGGGATAATAGAAGAGGAGGAGCGAGAGATTATAGAGGGTGTATTTGAGTTCTCAGAGACCCTGGCAAGAGAAGTTATGGTCCCGAGGGTTGATATAGTTGCCCTGGATGTCAACTCGACATTCGAAGAGGCTATAGATACGATAAATATGAGTGGACATTCTCGAATACCTATCTATGAGGAGACCATTGATAACATAGTAGGTATCCTGTACGCCAAGGATCTACTAAAGTACTTTGGTCTAAAGAATCCTCCTCCTTTAAAGGCTATTATGAGGTCTCCTTACTATGTACCAGAGACCAAACCGATCGATGAGCTCTTTAGAGAGATGAGAGCTCAAAAGATCCATATGGCTATAATAATAGACGAATATGGTGGTACTGCCGGATTGGTCACTATTGAGGATATACTCGAAGAGCTGGTTGGAGAGATAATGGACGAGTATGATATAAATGAGGAGTCAATGGTAAAGGAGATAGCCCCCGATGAACTCATAGTAGATGGCAGGATGAATCTTGAAGAGTTAAATGAACTGCTCGGGGTAAATCTACCTGCAGAGGAGACCGATACTATAGCTGGCTTTGTTTACGACCACATAAGTCATATACCTAAGGCAGGGGAAGAGTTTGAATATGATGGAGTTCTCATAAGAGTAGAGGAGGTTAGAGGTAGGAGGATTACAAAACTGAGGATAAAGAAGGTAACAAGAGGAGAGGAAGATGAAGGAGAAGAAGATGATTGATATGGCTAGAGAAGTTCTGAATAATGCCTATGCCCCATACTCAAATTATAGGGTAGGCGCAGTAGTAGAGTCTTCCTCTGGAAGGCTTTATACGGGTTGTAATATTGAGAATATGTCCTTTGGACTTACCGTGTGTGCAGAGAGGGTGGCTATCTTTAAAGCTATATCTGAAGGGGAAAAGGGTTTTACCAGGATTGTAATTGTCTCAGATGATACCTCTATTCCTATTCCCTGCGGTGCATGTCTTCAGGTTATGAGTGAATTTTCCAATGATAATCTTGAGATCATAGTCTCTTCTCAGGATGGTAGATTAGAGAGGTATAGGTTGACTGATCTTCTACCCAATCCATTTAAGTTTGATAGGAGAGAAAGGTAGGTGGAGAAAATGGCTTATCAGTTTCCAGAAGATTTTATCTGGGGTTGTGCTACCGCTGCTTATCAGATAGAGGGTGCTTTTGATGAGGATGGTAAGGGTCCTTCTATCTGGGACATATTTTCACATACCCCTGGCAGGATTATTGATGGTTCTAATGGAGATATAGCCTGTGATCACTATCATAGATACAAAGAGGATGTAGAACTTATGAAGGCCCTTAATCTTAAGGGTTATAGATTCTCTATCTCCTGGCCTAGAATACTTCCGGAAGGAAAGGGAAGTGTTAACAGGAAGGGTGTAGATTTCTATAAGAGATTGATTGATGCCCTCCATTCTGCAGGTATTATCCCATTTGCTACTATGTACCACTGGGATCTACCACAGGCTTTGGAAGACAGAGGCGGCTGGGGTAATCTTGATACCAGTAAGTATTTTGCAGATTATGCGTATGTCCTGTTTAAAGAGCTTGGTAATACGGTACCTTTCTGGATCACTCTTAATGAACCTGCAGTATTTACATATCTAGGATATGGAATGGGGATACATGCTCCGGGGAAAAGAGACTTTCCACTGGCGATAAAGGCTACTTACTCTGCCCTACTTGCCCATGGTCTAGCAGTTGAGGCCTTTAGATCTCTTGGAATCAAGGGACAGATTGGTATAACTTTGAACCTTACCCCTATGCATCCTGCCTCAGATAGAGAAGAGGATATCCTCTCTGCTAGGAGAATGGACCTTATGTGGAACAGATGGTTCTTGGATCCCATACTCAAAGGCTCATTTCCTCAAGAATTTATCGATCTTCTATCTGAGAGTAGGATCTTTTTGGATGTGGATTCCGAACATATGAAAAAGATAGGCTCAAAGATAGACTTCTTGGGAGTAAATTACTATACAAGAAATATTATCACTTATGAACCAAATGTCCCTCTCATTCACGCCCGTTCTATAGAACCAGATACTAATAAGACAGAGATGGGCTGGGAGATATATCCTGAAGGACTCTATGAACTCTTGTCATCTTTAAGGAGAGACTATGGGGATATTACCATCTATATAACTGAGAATGGTGCTGCATTTAAAGATACCCTTGTAGACGAAAAGGTTGAAGATCCAGAAAGAGAGGAATATCTAAGGAAGCACTTTTATCAGGCATACAGGGCAATAAATGACGGGGTAAATCTGAAGGGTTACTTCGTCTGGTCCCTTATGGACAATTTTGAATGGGCTTTTGGGTATACCAAAAGATTTGGGATAGTTTATGTAGACTATCCTACCCAGAGAAGGATCATAAAGAGAAGTGGATACTACTATAGAGAAGTGATCGAGAATAATGCTATTTCCATATAATTATTGTTAGGTGGCAATTAAAACTTGATAGGACAGGCAAAGATTCGCCTGTCCTATCGGTGATGAATCTTGCTAAGTTAAAGTGTTTATTTCTAATCTTCCTCCACCATTCGCTCTCCCAGGTTTATTCTCCTTACTAACTTTATATTCTCTATCTTTCTTATCTCTTTTAAGATCTCATCGCCTACAGGACTATCTACAGAGAGGATCATTACTGCGTCTTTTTCGCTCCTGCCAACCTGCATAAAGCCTATATTTATATTATTGATCCCCAGGATTGTTCCGATCTTTCCAATAATCCCAGGTACATCGATATGCTCTGTAAAGAGCATATGGTTACTGAATGCTACGTTTAGATAGTAGTTGTTATATCTTATAAGTCTTGCCTCTTTGTTCTCTAACAGAGTACCAGAGACCCTTAGTTTTCCATTGAGTTCTAATGTAAGAAGATTCTCAAATCCTTCTGTCTCCGATATCCTTCTCTCAGATATCGATACTCCTCTCTGTTTGGCTATTAAGAATGCATTGACTATATTTACTGGGACGGTTAACCCGTACTGCAGGACACCTGATATAGCACTTGCTGTAATTGGATTGCAGTCATACTCTGTTATCTTACCACTGTATATGACATCTATCCTGTTTACCGGGACATCCATCAATTGTACGGCAAATTTACCCAGCAATTCTCCCAGTTTCATAAATGGAAATATCTCAGGATTTCTTACTGTACCTATATTTACTCCATTTTTTACCGGTTCTCCCCTTAGCATTCTCAGGATGTCTTCTACCACTATCTGCGCTACTTTTTCTTGAGCCTCTACTGTAGAAGCTCCTAGATGAGGTGTCACTATTATCTTGCTATTCTTTAAGATGGGGGAGTCACTAGGTGGTGGCTCTTTTTCAAATACGTCTATCGCTGCTCCAGCTACTATTCCTTCTTCTATAGCCCATACAAGGTCCTGTTCATTTATAATTCCGCCCCTAGCACAGTTTATAATCCTTACTCCACGTTTCATCTTTAGAAATGCAGAACGATCTATAAGATTCTTTGTGTCAGCTGTGAGGGGGGTATGTATTGTAATAAAGTCACTATTAGCGTATAACTCGTCCAGAGATACAGGTTTGATGCCCATCTCAGTAATTCTCTCTTTTGAGATATAGGGGTCATAACCTATTACTTCCATACCAAAACTTAGAGCCCTTTGACTTACCGCTAATCCTATCCTTCCAAGTCCTATTACCCCTAAAGTCTTTCCATAAAGTTCTACACCTATAAACTCCTTTCTCTTCCACTCCCCCCTTTTAAGTGAGGCGTTAGCATCAGGGATATTTCTTGCCAGTGACAACATTAGGGCAAATGTATGTTCACAGGCTGAGATAGTATTACCTTCAGGGGCATTCACTACAATAACGCCCCTCTCAGTCGCAGAATCTACATCTATATTGTCTACTCCTACTCCAGCCCTTCCTATTATCTTCAAGTTTTTCCCTGCAGATATAATGTCTCTATCTACCTTGGTCTCACTTCTAACAACCAGTGCATCATAGTGGGGTATTATCCTTAGAAGCTCTTCCTTACCGAGTCCTGTCTTTACATCTACTTCGCAGTACTTCGATAGAGTCTCTATACCACTTTTACTTATAGGATCAGCTATTAATACCCTCATTAAATACCTCCATTGCCTTCCTTACCCCTAAGGTAGGATCGACATTATAACCCATCTCTCTTAATGTCTCTCCAATAATTGAGAGGGTAACAATAATATCCGTATCGAGAATGTATCCTATATGACCTATCCTGAATATCTTACCTTTGAGTACACCCTGTCCGCCCGCCAGTGTTACTCCCCTTGCCTTTACCTTTCTCCTCAGGTCATCCGCAGAAATTCCTTCAGGAGGATATACACCAGTAACAGCATTGGAGGCAAATTCCTCTTTAGCCAAGAGTTTCAATCCCAGGGCTTTTACACCCTCTCTTACTGCCCTTCCTAAGAGTTTATGTCTCTTCCAGCAATTTTCTAACCCTTCTGAGAGTAACAGATCCAGTGCAGTATCTATTGCAAACACCTGAGAAACAGCTGGAGTAAAAGGTGTCTCTCCATTTTCTGCCATTCTCTTTGCCTCTCCCAGATCAAAGTAGAATCTTGGCATCTTAGCAGACTTATGGAGTTCCCATGCCCTTTCACTGACAGCTACAAATGCCAGTCCAGGGGGCGTCATCAGTGCCTTCTGCGATGCTGTTACCACAACATCTAACTGCCACTCATCCATCCTTAACTCTATTGCTCCCAGAGAACTCACCGCATCTACAGCTACTATGGCTCCATATTTATGGGCTATCTCTCCAATCTTTGACAGATCATTGGTTATAGCAGTAGATGTCTCGTTATGCGTTATATATACCGCCTTTACTCCAGGATTTTTCTTTAAATTGTCCTCTATCATCTCAGGAGTTACTCCTTCACCTGCAGGAGTCTCTATCCTTATAACATCTGCTCCGTATACCTTTCCCATCTTAGCCCATCTGTCTCCAAATGCCCCTGTTACACAGAATATAGCCTTATCCCCAGGAGATAAAAAGTTAACAACTGCAGACTCCATTCCTCCGGAGCCAGAAGCGGTTAAAAGAATGACATCTCCCTTTGTAAGATAGACCTTTTTCATCTTTTCAGTAACACTCTTGAGGATCTGGGCAAATTCCTTCCCCCTGTGGTTAATCATACGCATAGCCATCTTACTCAACACACTGTCAGGTACCGGTGTTGGTCCAGGAATCATAAGATATTCCTTTATCAATTTCATCACTCCTTACCAAGATTTTTAGTAGATGATAAAAAAAGAAACTTTATCAGTCAAGAAAGATTAGAATAATATAATGGGGGACAGATGAAAGATTCGTCCCCCATAAAAGTTTTTAGACTACTGGAAGTTCTTTTAACGCTTCCAGTATCTTTTCTTCTGGATATTCGTAATCGACAAGTTTTCCACTTAGATATGCTTCATAGGCAGATAGATCAAAATGACCATGTCCGCTAAAGTTGAAGACTATGCATTTTTCTTCCCCTGTCTCTCTACACTTTATAGCCTCATCTATCACTGCCTTTATAGCATGGGCAGTTTCTGGTGCAGGTATGATACCTTCGGTTTTTGCAAAGAGAATAGCAGCCTCAAATACAGGATTCTGGTTATAGCTCACCGCTTCGACTATCCCTTTTTTGGCAAGAAGAGATACAAGCGGAGCCATTCCATGATAACGCAATCCACCTGCGTGTAACCTTGGTGGGATGAATCTATGACCTAGGGTATGCATCATAAGTAATGGTGTAAGTCCTGCCACATCTCCGTAGTCATATCTGTATAGCCCCTTGGTAATACTAGGACATGCTGATGGTTCTACTGCTATAAATCTTATGTCTTCTCCCTGTAATCTTCTCCTTACAAAGGGCATACTTATACCACCAAAATTACTCCCGCCTCCTACACATCCAACAACAATGTCTGGCTTCTTCTCTCCTGCTATCTCTAGCTGTTTTTCTACCTCTAGCCCTATGATTGTTTGGTGGAGTATTACATGGTTTAATACACTCCCCAGAGAGTAATTGGTATCGTCATGTGTAGCTGCATCTTCTACAGCTTCAGAGATTGCTACCCCCAAACTTCCTGGAGAATCAGGGTCCTCCTGTAAGACTGCCCTTCCAGAATTTGTCAGATTTGTCGGTGAAGGATAGACAGTAGCCCCCCATGTCTGCATCATTATCTTCCTGTAAGGTTTCTGCTCATAACTCACCCTCACCATATAGACAGTACATTCCAGCCCAAACAGATTGCAGGCAAATGCCAGAGCACTTCCCCACTGCCCGGCTCCTGTCTCAGTTGTGAGTCTCTTTATTCCCTCTTTTTTATTGAAATACGCCTGAGCGACTGCTGTATTAGGTTTATGACTCCCTGGTGGACTTACACTCTCATTCTTGTAATAGATCCTTGCTGGAGTTCCTAACGCCTTTTCTAAATCATAAGCTCTATGAAGCGGTGTTGGCCTCCATATTTTATAAACTCTGATGAGTTCATCAGGGATCTCAATCCATCTTTCCTGACTGGCTTCCTGTCTTATCAGTTCCATAGGAAAGATCTTCGCCAGATCTTCTGGTTTTAGAGGCTCTCTTGTTGCTGGATTGATTGGTGGGGGAAGGGGCTCAGGGAGATCGGGCAAGATATTATACCACCTCTGAGGAATCTCACTCTCTGGTAGAAAAATCTTTTTATCCTTTTCCATATTTCTCCTCCTTAACTAAACTTTCTCTTCTCATCTCTTTCTAAGTGAGAGAAGATTTATTGATTGAGTATATCACAATATCCTGTCTAATTCAACAGTCACCTATTATGCGGGGTCCCCCTTTTGTCATACTAGTTACAAAGAGTCGACCATAGGATTCTATAATCTTCAGTCTTTCTAACCTTTTGATAATAATTGACTCATCAGTCTCTTTACTCATAAAAATACCGACCGCTGTACCACTATGTGCTACATTTATCCCATAAGCCCCGGAGTCTAGTGCGCATTCTATTATATCTTCTAGATAAGGTTTGGGTAGAAATTTTTGCTGTATTATAGCACTTCTTATTGCTGACTCTCCCACCCCGAACCAATCTCCATTTTTTAGAGCATTTTCCATCTTAAAATAGATATCTTCCCACTCTTCGGCATAAGAGTAGAGAATATTATTTACCCTTCTGTGATACTCTAAGGTATCTATACTCCCTTTACCCTCAAGTACTATTACTTTAAGGGGTGGAACAGGAGCCAAGGGCAAAATCACTTCTCCCTTTAGGGAATCAAAAAGCGTTAGATCTTCAAATACTATACTATCCGTAGGTTCTATAGAGACAGCTATACTTGCTACTGTATTATTGTCCAACTCTGCATCAAACAATGCCCCGATCCCTAATATGGTAGAGGCTATGTCTGCTGTACTGCTACTCATTCCCTTACCAAAGGCAAGTGAAGATTCTCTTCTTATGAATATCCTTTCTTTATATCTTTCTGGAATACCCAGAAGATCTAAAGTTCTTCTTACTGCTTCTTCTATTTTAGGCATCAATTTTGATTTGATTTCTGTTTTTGAGAATTCTATATATAAAGTAGTACCCAATTCTATAGGGTAGGATATTAGGAGTTCTTTCCCCTTTATCAATCCTTGAATAAGTTCTCCACAGGAACCCGGACAATAGGTTATTACTCTTTTTCTCATAAGTTAGAAAAAGCATTCAACGCTTCGATGAGTCTTATATTACTATTATGATCCTTTATTGCCAGTCTTATATAACTTCTATCCAAGCCTTCGAAGTTTTTACAATTTCTTACAAGTATCCCTTTTTTTAACAGATAATCTTCCAAGATTGAGGTATCTATATCGACCTTAATCAAGATAAAGTTTGCCTGGCTCTGATAAGGGTGGGCCCATCCAATACGGGATAACTCTTCCATAAGAAATCTACGTTCAAGTTTTATCAACTCCCTTGTCTCTTCCATAAATTTTTTATCTCTCAGTACATATCTTCCAGCAAGGTCTGCAAGTATATTGACCGACCATGGTAAGACTCTTTCCCTCATCTTATCGATAAATTCTTCTGATGCTACTCCATAACCCAATCTTAATCCCGGTAATCCAAAGAACTTGGTGAAACATCTGACTACGCATAAATTTGGATAGACCTCAACAAGAGTTACTGCTGAATGTTTTGGATAATCCTCTGTAAATTCTATAAATGCTTCATCCAGTATCACAGAAATATCTGACTTTGCAGTCTCTTCTAACAGAAATTTAAGGGAAGTGATGTCTATAAGTTTTCCTGTTGGATTATTTGGATTACAGAGTATTAACATACTATACTTTTTTGCTTTAAGATGACTGATTAGAGCCTCTATGTCTAGACTCAGGTCATTCTTCATAGGAAAGTATTCTGTTTTTAAACTATTTATCTTACAGATGCGTGCATATTCAGAAAAAGTGGGAATCGGAATAATAGCATCTTTCATTACCGATTGAATACATAGGGAGATGATTTCTATGGCTCCATTCCCCACCAGTATATTCTTGGGTCTTAGATTAATATATTTTGCTATCTCTTCTCTCAGTTCTGTATATTCTGGGTCTGGGTAGTAAACTATATTACTTAGAGATTGATATAGGTATTCCTCGATGCCTTTTGGAAACCCCAGAGGATTTATATTGGCACTGAAGTCCAAAAGCTCAGAAGGTTTTCTATTTAAGATTCTAGAGAATTTATGTACATTTCCTCCATGTTCTATCATAGTAGATACCTAATGAGACAACCCAGAATGAATCCTAATATAGACGTTCCGTACATCAATCTTACAGATAGTAATATATGCTCAGGATTTATATCTTCTAGAGGGTCACCTATATATGGTTTTTCTACAATGCGTCCCCTGTAAGAGTTCGATCCCCCCAGTCTTATACCTAATGCCCCAGCCATACTGGCTTCAGGGTAACCACTGTTTGGGCTTGGATTTTTACGGCCATCACGTATTGCTATAAGAAAGCTCCTTTTTGCATCTAGTCCTAAGAAGAAGGATGTAATAGCCATAAGAAAAGCAGTTATACGTGATGGCAAAAAGTTAACTATATCGTCTAGTCTAGCAGAAGCCATACCGATGTTTATATATCTTTCATCCTTATAACCCACCATAGAGTCCAGAGTATTTATCGCTTTGTAAGCCATAGCCAGAGGAGCCCCTCCTAAAAAGAGATAAAATAATGGGGCGATAATGCCATCTGAAGTATTTTCGGCTACTGTCTCTATGACCGCTCTGCATATATCTTTTATATCAAGATTCTCCGTATCTCTTCCAACTATGTATGACAGGGCTTTTCTGGCGCTATTTATATCACCATCTTTTAGAAATCTATATACCTTTTTTGCCTCATCACCTAGGCACCTTGTGGCAAGTACGGTATAGATAAACATAATATTTACCAGATGAAATAGTATCGTATTAACCGATAGAGCCATCTTAAGGATTACTGTTATCACCAGATAAGATAATGTAACCGTAGTACCTGCCAGTATAAATCCTGCTATCTTTTCTGTTTTAGGTGAATATGCAAAGCGTCTAAGAAGCTTTTCGAAAGAGTTTATAAATACTCCAATAGCCCTTACTGGGTGTGGAAGCCAGTATGGATCTCCAAATGTAAGGTCGGCTAGATAACCCAGGAGTATGTCTATCATCTAATCCCCATTATGCGATATATGGTTTCCATATCTAATGAGCTTTTTACTATTCTTGCAAGTTCGTCGTACTGTTGGGTTTTTATACTTTTCAGTGATTTGATAGTTATAGAGTCTTTTAATCCCTTTTTCCTGTAGAGGGAAGATATGAGTTCTTTAAGAAAATCTTCATTATCGAATATCCCGTGTAGATATGTTCCCCATACCTTATGGTCAGTTGATATATAGCCATCTATCTCATTGCATTCTATTTCTCCTCTTTTTACCACACGGGAGAAAGGAATCGCATTAATCCCTATACTCTTAGTTCTACCCATATGTATCTCGTAACCCTTTAGCGTATAGGGAGCATCTTCCAGACGTATCTCAGACTGAGCAGTGATCTTTTCTCTTTCTATAACAGTGACTATATCCAAAAGCCCTAACCCTTCACTCTCTTTTACTTCAGACTCAATTCCATATGGATCTAGAATCATCTTCCCGAGCATCTGGAATCCCCCACATATCCCAATAACCGCACCACCGCTTTGTACGTACTTCTTTATCTCTTCATATAAACCACTGGATTTCAGGTATAAAAGGTCACCTATCGTATTTTTTGTCCCATGTATAATGACTAAATCCGGGTTGCCAAATGTCTCTATATTGTAGATATACCTAATTTTTATCCTATCTATGTAGTAGAAAGGTTCAAAATCGGTAAAATTCGATATATGAGGTAGATATATAATACCTATATCTATATCGCCATCTTCTCTGGAGAACTTCAGGTATTCGGTTGCACTATCTTCTTCATCTATGTGAATATTTAGATATGGTATAACGCCTAATACAGGTCTCTTTATTATTTTCTCCAGCATTACCAATCCAGGCTTCAATATCTCCACGTCTCCTCTAAACTTATTTATTATCACCCCCTTGACTCTTTTCCTTTCTCTCTGCTCCAATAATACCATAGTCCCCACAATGGAGGCAAAAACTCCTCCCTTGTCTATGTCTCCTACAAGGAGGACGGGGCAATCAGCTATCTCAGCCATACCCATATTAACCAGGTCATTATCCTTAAGATTTATCTCAGCTGGACTTCCTGCCCCTTCTATTACGACTATATCGTACTGACTGGACAGCTCTTCGTAGGCCTCTTTTACTATACCTTTAAGCTCTGGTTTGAACCTTTGATACTCTTGTGCGGTCATATTTCCGTAGACCTTGCCCTTTATAATTACCTGACTCCCAATATTACTGGATGGTTTAAGTAGTATTGGATTCATAAGAACCGATGGCTCTGTATTGCAGGCAAATGCCTGTACAGCTTGAGCTCTACTCATCTCTTTACCGTCTCTTGTCACAAAAGAATTCAGTGCCATATTCTGAGATTTAAATGGTGCTACTTTAAATCCATCTAGGGTAAATATCCTGCACAGAGCAGTTACTATTAAACTTTTTCCTACCGATGAAGCGGTTCCCTGTATCATAATACTCTTAGCTCTTTTCATCACACACTCCTTAAAGGCGGTAGCTCATCTATAAGCTACCGCCTTTATTATTCACACTTTGGGTATTCTATTTAAAAAGCTCCGGGTGCAGATATCTTGCTATGATCTCAAGGGCTAAAACAAGTCTTGGTCCTGCTCTAAAAACAATGTCGTCATTTATAGTGAATACCTTTTGATTCTTTACTGCCTTAAGAACATCCCATCCAGGTCTCTTGGATATCTCTAAGGGATTGGCACCCATACTTGACTCTGCACCTATTATCACATCAGGGTCTTCTTTTACAAGTTGTTCCAGACTGAATATTGGATAGGCTGATTTTGCTGACCCTGCAATGTTTATCCCTCCAGCCTTTCTTATAATGTCATCTATAAAGCTACCTGGTCCTGCGCTCATAAGTGGTTCATTCCATAGCTCGAAGAAGACCTTTGGTTTAACCTTGGCTTTACTCACCTTACTTGTGACCTTTGCCACTCTCAATTTCAGGTCAAAAGCCAGTTTCTTGGCATTCTCTTCTGCTCCGGTGATACGGCCTATAGTATAGATGCTCCTTATAACCTCTTCCAGAGTTCGAGGATAGGAAACAAACACAGGAATTCCAAGTTGCTCCAGTTTCTCTACGGTTTGTCTCTGCACCCCACCTGTTGCTATTACGATATCTGGTTTCAGAGAAAGGATCTTCTCGATATTCGGACTCTGAAATGTCCCAACCTTTTCTTTTGCCTTTGCCTCTTCTGGATAGTTGCATAGAGTAGTAACCCCTACTATCTTTTCGTTTAATCCCAGGGCAAATAGGATTTCTGTTACTGATGGAGCAGTGGATATAATTCTTTGAGGCTCTTTAGAGACAGTTATCCTTCGCCCAACATCATCTCTTACAGTTACAGGAAAAGTACCGGCAAAGGATAGATTCGCTGTAAGACTCAGAACCAGTATTAAACTCATAAAATATATAAGCCTTCTCATTATTTTTCCCTCCTGGTAAAAGATTTATTCCCCCATCATACCTCAAATAAAAAAGAACAGGGATCAATAATGAAAAGACTATCTATGAAGTATTCAATCTCTCCATAATGCCAAGCCTCCTTTCCTCGAAGGATCTGGCATATATCCTAATAGGCAGGTCTCCTGGCTTCCAGCATAGGTCTCTGCGCCTTCCCGGTTTCCCAGTGGCATTATGCAGGACCCTTAACGCTGGTCACAGTAGCGGGACTGCAGCGGATTTTCACCGCTTTCCCTTTTAATCCCCCAAAGGGAACCTATTAGAACTATGCGTCTTGATTGATATGATACTATGAAGTAGTATTACAGTCAAGAGATTTAGACGATGCCCTTCTTTACTGCGTAAAGGACTAATTCTGACCTGGCTTTTATGTTCAACTTCTGAAAGATATGAGACAAATGACTCTTAACAGTGCTTTCACTCAGGTATAATTCTTCTGCGATCTCTCTATTAGACTTTCCTCTTGCCACCTCTCTGAGTATCTCAATCTCCCTGGGGGTGAGAGTTGCACATTCTTTATTGTCTGACGATATCATACCTAAGAGTTTACGAGAAATCTTGGGGTTTATCATCGTAGTCCCCTTATAGACATTCTTTATGGCTCTGATGAGGTTATCCAGTGATATGTCCTTAAGGATATAGCCAACTGCTCCAGCCTGAAACATCTGCATAATCAACTCATCCTCCTCATAGACAGAGATAGCTATGACCTGGATCGAAGGGTTCTTAGCCATTATCGCCCTTGTAGCAGATATCCCATCTATACCAGGCATCCTTATATCCATAAGGATTATATCTGGCTTGAGCTTTTCCGCCTTTTCTATTGCCTCTTCTCCGCTGTAAGCCTTACCCACAACCTCTATATCCTTCTCTCCCTCTAAAAGCTTTGCTATTCCATCGCATATCAAAGCCTGATCATCCACGATAAGGACTTTTATAGTCCCCATCTGCCTCCTCCTATAAGGGGACATAAGCTTCTACCTTAGTCCCTTTATAAGGAACCCCTTCTATCATAAATGTGCCACCCAGAGATTCTATCCTATCCTTCATTATCTTTATCCCAAATGAATCACTCTCGTCTTTGTATTTTTCATAATTAAATCCAACCCCATTATCTTTAACCTTTAAGCGTACACCATCTTCTTCCACATTGCATTCTACATAGGCACTATCTGCCATACTGTGGCGCCTTACATTCGATACCGCTTCTCTCAATACAGAAAAGATCACTTCCTTAGCACTGTTTGGTAGAATCTTTTCATCTCCACTCAGGGTGATATCGAATTTAATGCCAGACCTCTTTTCCTCACCCTCAACATACTTCCTCAGGTTATCAAAAAATCCCCCTTCGAGTTTTACAGGCTTCTCTTCATATATGATGCACCTTACATCATCTAATACCTTCTTCAACAGGTATTCCAGTTCATCTACCTCAGCCAGGATATCCTGGTCCGGATTAAACTTCTTTATGTACTGTATCCTCAAAATACCCTCTGTTATCCCCTGACATATCCTATCATGAAGGATGTTTGTTATTCTCGTTCTTTCTTCACGCCTTACTGTTTCCTTTGCGGATATATAACTGGAGAGATTCTTAAGCATTACACCCACATCTCTGAGTAAGAACTTTATCCTTCTTATCTCTCTAAGATCGGGTAAGCTACCATCAAAATTCATATAAACCGCTCCAAGTATCTCCTCTTTATATAAAAGGGGAAGTATAATAGCATCTTTGGTGATCTTTTCTCTTTTATCCTCTAAAACCCTGCCAAATAGGACATCTATATCCATCTTCAAATTTTCTGTCAGGTCTCTGGGTATACTGTGCAATATTCTAATTTTGTCTCTCTCATAAATCCCTATAGATCCAGAGGATGCACCGGTAAGATTTATCAGAGCCTCGAGAAGATACCTCATCATACAGTTTACACCTCTGTACCTCGATACATTTCGAAGTATCCTGTAGTGTGCCCGTGCGATTTTTGTCGCCTGAAGGTTTTTGTGAAAGGCAAAGATACTTCTGACAATGGCATTAAAGTATCTGCCAAAAAGACTGGCTGTTTCCAGATCTTCTATAGAAAAGGCTTCCTTATCTGGAGAGCGGTTTATATTTATCACCCCGATCCTGTCTTCTCCACTGACAACTGGCAATACAATAGAGGAGTTTACGTCACCTCTTGAAAGGGTACGACCCATAAATATATCTCCGTTGTTGAGGATAAGGGAGGTCTTCTTCTTCAATGCGTATCCTGCTATTCCTTCTCCCAGAGCTATCTTTAATCTTTCCACCTCAGGAGAGATTCCCCTGTAGCTTGTAACCCTAAGGACCTTTTCTATCGGGTCAAGTAACATAATAGATCCACTATCACCATCTACTATGTTTAAGATCATATCAAGGATAGAATGAGAAAAAGCTATAACTTTCCTATGGACAACTTCTTCCGCCCCTTCTATAAGCATCTAATCCTCCCTTTCTGATAGAAAAAATTTTATCTAAAAAATATTTTCTACCATATAAATTATACGCCTCTAAAATATATAAGTCAATCTACAGTCTGTAATCAAATCTTAGATAAAGATTCTTTCCATAGGATGGCTCGATGATATTATCAGGATAACCTGATTCTCTATACTCATAGCCTACGGTAAAGAAAAGTGAACTGCTCAATCTAAATTCCAGTTCCACCCTGGCTGAAGAAAGTAATATAGGATCTAGAGTCCTGAAGTATTCTAGTCTTAAGGTTGCATAATCTGATATCTTATAGCCAGCAGACAGGTTTATCCCCATATCGGAATGAGTCCTGTTGTCTATGCCATCATTTACCAATAGTCCAAAGACCTTACCCTTAATTGACAGATAAGGAGAGGGATATGTCTCCTCCTCTATAGATGCACTTAAGACATTCAGAGAGAGATTTTCCCCCCTTGCCAACCTATAAGAAACATTAGTCAAAACATCTGCCATAAGTTTATGCTCTAGACTCAGGCTCAGACTCTTTAATCCATCACCGAGATAAATGCCATCGATCAGAACCCTACTCTTACTACTTACAGGGATACTGCCATTTACATCTATACCGGTTCTTACAGTAGTGCTACCAGGGTTACTCGTTGACAGATCAATAACTGTAACTGGTCCTCCAGAAATAACAAGACCTTTATATTCTTCTCTCTTATCAGGCAATCTGGTCAGACTGTAGGTACTAGTCTCTAAAACGGGCAGTACGCCTCTTACTAACTCTTCAGGTACTTCTCTGGCGTAAAGGAGTACAGTAAATGAATCCTTTGAGGTCCCACTGGAAGTTACATAGGGAAGAACTACCCCCATCTTTTGGGATATCTCTCTGTAATCGGTCACTCCACCAATTACAGCTATGCTATCAGGACTCAGGGATACCATTGTCCTGGTAGTCCCTAAAGATTTTTTCAGATCTCCCTCTATATAACTGGCAACGAGGTCCAGGTCTAACCTGACCTTATCATCTATGACCTCAGCCAGGATGTCCAGTTCTATATTTGCCGAAAGAGAGACCGTTGTAGTATATTTATCAACTGTAAATTTTTTGTATCTTCTTTCCTCAAGAAATACTTTAGACTTCTCTTTTTCCAGAACAAGGAGCTTTGATCTGGCAGACTGAATAATATTACCCTTACTCCTTAAGATCTCTGTAATAATGTCTATACTTGTGTTGTTACTGTATAGATAACCAAACTTTAAATCACTAAAATAAATCCCGGTTGTAGCAGTCTCAGGACTTCCATCTAACTTCCACTCTATCCGGGCATCTGTAGAGAGTAATTTCTCCATCTCACTGTAAGAGGCCTTTGTATAGAGGACATCAACATAGACGAATCTGGGAGGTCTATCTATCTCTCTGATCTTATTCACTATTCTATCCATCATAGAGGCTGGAGCTGTTATGGAGAATAGATTCAATGAGCTGTCCATCTTTACAAATTGTGAAAAGGTATCACCTATCCTTTCCCTCATTGCATCAACAGACAGGTATTTGGGCCTGTAGAAGATGGTCTTCGACAGATTATTAAAGGTGACATTCTCTTTATTCGGGGAACCTACAAGATAGTATCCATCCTTTCTCGTATATACGTATCCACCCTGAGCCAGGATGATCTCTAAAGCCTTCTCCAGTGGTGTATCTCTCAGATCAGCAGAGACAAAACCCTCTACCGTGTTATCGGCTACTATTATTATCCCCGTCTGGTTCGATATATCCTGAAGCGCCTGTCTTATATCGGTATCCACAAATACTGAGTTTACAAGATTTCCAGCCATCGCCTCTACGGGAAAGAGAAAGAGGATAAGAAAGATCAAGAGTCTTTTCATCTTTTCTCCTGTTTACTTTGGAGATTCAAGATCGCTTACTGTCTTACAGGTTATCAGTATCAGTATATCGCTGACTTCCTTTGTCCTGCGTTTACTGGAGAATAATGTCCCTATGATGGGTATATCTCCAAGTATAGGGACCTTATCTATTACCTCCCTCTCACTCTCCTGCTTCAAGCCACCGATAACTACCGTCTGATTATCCTTTATCTTTACCGTTGTAGACACTATCCTCCTTAAAGCAGTGGGAGTCTCCACCCCCATCTGGACATCGCTCACCTCTGCCGAGATTGTAAGGAACATACTATCGGGCTCGTTGCCTTCTGACTCTATAATCCTGGGGAGGATCTTAAGTGTAATGCCTCCCTTTATCATCTGAAGTGTCCTGGTCAGTGAGGTCTCCGTTCCGGTGGTGATAATTACATACTCCTCTCTCCCAAGCTCTATAGAAGCCTCTTTCCCATCCAGTGTTGATATCTTCGGTGATGCCTTGACATCTGCCTTACCCTCTTCAATCAGCGCCTTTAATTTGAACCATATCTTCTGAGCTGCATCAAGGCTGAAGGCGATGCCACCAAGATAGGAATAATTAAGACCTGCGGTACCTGTTGTTGTGGCTGGCTCTCCTACAGGTAAAGTTATACCAAAACTTCCCTCCAGACTTTGCCCACCGGTCTCTGAAATCTCTAAGACAACAGCCTCTATGATTACCTGTTTTCTCGGTTTATCCAGCCTGGCGATATCCTGCTTGATTCTCTCTATAATCTCTCTTGAAGAGGTGATGGTAATTATATTATTTACAGGGTCGATCTTTATATATGGGATATAAAAATCACTCAATAAACCAGCAATAGACCTTGCATCCAGATATTTTATCTTTATATGCTCTGTAGATGTAATACTGTTGAAGGTACTGTTCTTTATATCTGGCAATCCTACAAGGTAATAGTCTCCCATCCATCTATAAGTATAACCTCCACCGGCAAGTACTATTTCCAGCGCTTTTTCAAGAGGGACATCTTTTAGATCTGCAGTTACCCAGCCCTGAACTGTATTATCGGCAATGATGTTTATACCAGCCTGAGCAGATATATCTCTCAGTGCCTGCCTGAGTTCTGTATCGACAAAGACGTTGGTTATAAGTATGCCATCCGATGGTCTCTGAATTTCCTGCCTTACTTCCTTCTCCATAGCTGGTGTATCAGCTATGGCAAGATTAAAGGGTAATAGGACTATCAATAATAAAAGGCATATTATCCTTCTCATTCCTTAGCCTCCTCTTTTTTCTCTATCCTGAATTCTTTTTCTAGAGTTGCCCACCTTTTCTCTCCAAAGTTTACCCTGACACTGGCTATATATTCTCCGGGTTCAAGAGGCTGTGTATACAAAAGCATAAACTCCCTGGTACCATCAGGTAGAACAACCACCTCTCCATCGGAGAATGGAATCTCCTCAGCTATTATTCTGGATTTCTCCTTCTCTGTCTCCTTTGTCTTTATCGTAAGGACTGCACTTGCCTTAAGATGGATATTACCTGTATTCTTAAATAGTGCAAAAAACTGCGGAAATGCCGATTCTCCAACCCCTACCAACTTGATATCCTGGACCTCTCCAGCATACTTCAACTCTCCGGGAACAGTAACGAGATACAGGGTATCCAATGTTGTAGTGATACCTTCTTTAGATGACGGATCTGAAACTTCAAAAGATACATTTGCATACCTTCCACCCGGTTTTATATCCCTGGGCGGGGTTACATTGACCCTGACAGAACGCCTCTCCTTCGGCTTTAAGGTAAAACTACCGGTATCTGTCTTTATCCATTCTGTACAGGAGTATCTTGCGTCTTCCGTATCTGTTATATCTCCACTAGGTCCAAGTGCTACAGGTTTGGTATTGACCTTTACCTCTACAGGCTTTTCTGTCATATTCTGGATCGTTATAACTGAACTTCTAAATGACCCCGGGGGAGCTGTTATCTCCTGGATAGAAGGTTCAGCCACAACGTCTATTCCCTTACCTCCAGCCAGTGTCCCGGGCTTAGCCTCACCTGTAGTAACACTGAATGGAATGCTTGCCCTTAATGCAGTGGGAACCCCGTATCTTATATATGCATCTGCAATATACTCTCCTGGAGGAAGAGGCCTTATGATACTCTTAAGTTCCGCCTCTGCACCGGGGAATAAAAGTGCCATCCCCCCACCAAGGGGTATCTCTCTGATTCTTCTACCGAGTCTTGACTTTATC